>Ga0209093_1000238_pt1 | contig 28456 bp, 44 predicted proteins | sample SidtaG_4_FD_187450 | JGI IMG/M metagenome (GOLD analysis project Ga0209093, IMG submission 187450) | Marine algal microbial communities from Sidmouth, United Kingdom - Sidmouth_Male1 metaG (SPAdes) (version 2) | ecosystem: Host-associated > Algae > Red algae > Unclassified | place: Sidmouth...
TTCTGGCCCCCCCCCCCGCCAGATGACGTGCGTTCGGCCCCCCCCCCACGGCCGCCGCTCCGAATTGATGCCAGTAAGGCAATCGGGCCTGTAGTACATAAAATTTCGTCTAGTACGCGTCTTAGTACATGTCTAGTATGCGCCCCACTTACCCGACGATGCAGCCGTCAAGGAGCAAGACCATAATGCAAGCACATCAGCACATTCGACGCTTTTATTGGTGGCCTCTGTCCCGCTCGCTGTTGCGCGAGTTGAACGCCAGGTGCCCCGTCGCCGACGCTACCCCCACCCTCTTCTCTGAGTGCTGCAGCACAATCGTGCTGCCCAGTTCTGTAATTCTCCTCGTCCCGCCTCAGCTTCCTGTCCGCCCCATGGGAAAATTATGGCTCTGCCTGTGAACTCTGGTGACCCGCTACCGCGTCATGTTGACTTCCGAGGGTGCCAACTGGTTCACTGGCACGTTTATTTCGCTCCCTGGAGAGGTTTGGCGACTGCCGGTGGGGTCACGGCGACTCCCTCGAGTGTCAGCGTGACTCTCCGTGGAGTCATGGTGATTTCGCCAGGAGTCACTGTGACTCATGGTCAAGCGACCGTGACCCCAGTACGCGTCACAGTCGCCCCATATCTGACACTATGGGGCCAAATGATTGGATGCAGACGACTCGTGTGCCCATTTACAACGGGATGTTTTGTTAAATACAGTGGTGAATTGTATATTTGCGCAAGTACTTTTGGGGGAAGCCGCCGACACTTCAGTCACTTTGACAAGACCTTCGGGTTGTAGAGCCAGCTGCGTGAGCGCACGCCTGAGTGCGTGCTGGGCGTTGTGGGTGTGCGGGGAAAGGGACGAAGAGAAGAGCAATTGACGGAGAGAATTCGACAGCGACGGAAAATTCACACTCTCCAGGTCATTCGCATGAGGACGAGAGGAGTGGAGCGTTCAGCGTTTTTGGCCATATGTTGGATCAAGGGCGACGAAGTCAGTGTTTGTCGGCGTCGGTTCGCGTGAAGAAGATGGGCGCGACGCTGGTCGTGACAACGGGGAAACATGCACCATTATGCAAGACTCACGGGAAAAGCGATGAATTGATGGTTTTTCTTTTTCACGGTACACTTGGCCCGCGGCCGTGCATTTTTGGGGTGAGCGAGGGTCTTTCTGGACCGCGCCGAACGCCTTGAACGGCCAAACGTTCGGGCGTTTGGCCGTTCGGGCCAAAAGCGCATCTACGGATGTCCCCTGGATTCCCCAATCAGAGTCTTGATCTTGGCCAATAATTGATTGACTTTTTTTTGAAACACCACGCACAGCGACCACAGCTGGCCCTTTTTCTTGGAAAGCAATCGCAAGATCTCTGCATTTGACACGCTCATCCAATTGAGTGCGTCTCCAGGCAAAAACAGCCGACTGCTTGAAGACGAACACAGTCAGACGACCCATGACACGGCTTTTGTCAACACACCATGGGCTCGTCAAGGCGATCCACTCGCGCTTCTCGGCAGCAAATACTGGGAGCCTCAGCTGGCTCGCGGGCAGCGGCCGCGACTGGAGTTGCACTTTACCACTCTTGCATCCTACTCCGGTGCGCTCGAATAGACCGAGAGCGGTCGTATGATCGGCTGCTTTGGGATGACGAGGTAGCGGATATGGGAGATCGATTCCCGAGGAAGTATCGCATGTCCCTTGGCACCTTCCAGTCGCTCGCCAACGTGCTGCGTGGAGAGCTGTATCGCCACGAGCAGCAAGCCGCGCGGCGACATAGTCGGGGACGAGGTCGCACATGTTCCCTGTCTGCAGGGACGCAGCTCGGCGTGGCACTACGCTTCTTTGCCGGGGGGTCGTATCTCGACGTTTGCAGCTCTCACACAGGACAATTTGCATCGTATTACGAAGTCGTTTGGTAAGTAGTCGAAGCCATCCACAAGAAACTGGGCCTCTCCGGTGACTTGCACTCCGCTGCAGGCCGCAGAGATCTGAGCGCAACATTCCACGCCACGGTGCCAACAAACCCGATCGCCCGCTTCACTGTTGGCGCGGTCGACGGCATCGCCATCCGCTTCCGGGCGGCATCGGTCACCGAGACAATCAAGCCCGCTGAGTACTACGGGCGCAAGGGCTTTTTTAGCCTCAATGTGCAGGTGGTATGCGATGGAATGTGCCGCTTTGTGTACGCCACCACGGCAGCGCCAGGCTCCATGCATGACAGTGCAGGCTGCGGCCAATCGGGACTGGCGAGAAAGATTGACTCCGGTTAGCTCCAAATGCTCCTAATCTTCTTTGTTCGCGACGACGCTTTCGCCGTCTCAGACAACCTGTTGGCGCCCTGGCCTGGACAAGAGCTACACGAAGAAGAAGATGCGTTCAATTTCTACCTCAGTCATCTGCGGCAAACGATTGAACAATCTTTCGGCATGCTAAACGGGCGATGGGGCGTGCTGTGGCGCCCAATTCAGCTCTCCCTCAAGTCTTGCCGTCCACTCGTGGGTGCCCTCATGAAGCTGCAGAACTTCATTATCGACAGCTTGCACGTAGATCAGGTGCTTCCCCGAGCCTCCGACTCCGCACCCTCCGAGTAGGTTCCCAGCACAGAGCAGTGCCATGGTGGCACCAACGTGTTCTCCTGCTCGAGACCTCCAGAGGCCAAAGCGCCGGGTGGAGATGACAACGATGATCAACAACCAAGGATTGGCCCGACCACAAGCACAATAAACGGCCTGCTGCATGTTAAAAACTTCCACCTGCAAACAAAGGGAATCAAGAGTTGAGTCACACACGACCAGCGGAAACCACAAAAAATATTTAGCCGAAAGAATCCGATGCACAGAAAGGCAGCAAATATACATAACTCTACCAGTTCGTAAAGTAGATATCCAAATGGTTAGACACGGGTATATGGAAGAACAGCAGTGGATGTTTCATTCTGTGTGCGCGCCGCTCGCACACATTGGTCTGTCCACTCAACAACGGTGCATGCAGCGCGACCGCCGCTCAACAAACCCAGCCAACATATTCCACTCACCTCGCTTCCACGTACACGCGTAGACAGACGGCAAGTCGAACCGCACGGTGGACCCGCCGCCCGGAATGTGCCAGAGTGCACGCTTGAAAAAGAAATGCGTGTGAGCAGCGAAACGTACCGTGCATGTGCATCTGGACTGTGCTCAAACTGTACGCCGTTGTTGTAGCTTTGTCCGTGTGCTCTTGTGCCACCACCTCCAGAGACAAAGCAGTTTCCTGCATGGTGATGCACATGTACACAAAGAAAAAACGATGCACAAGCACAAAGCAGACGGTCGAGAGAAAAAAATAAAAAAAGAGCATGGAGGTCGGCATCAACCAGTGCAAGGTGCGTGCGTTGGAAAATATGTGAGAACCTGCGCAGAGGCGGATCCAGAACCACGCGTGTACCATGGAGAAAAATGCCTAGAGTATCCAACGTTGATGGTCTCAACGTCTGCCCGTCACCAAACTGTCCATGAAAAATAAATAATAGAGGGGATACAACAATACGGGATCCACATACAGTCGAGCGGAAAACACACGAAGAGGACCACACATCGTGCGGTGCTGGAGTGGTTCCGCTGAAGCGCAGGTGGTGCGTCCAGGGATACATGCAGAGCAGGTATCAAAACCGCCGCAGCGTGTCCATGGAGCCGGTTTTGAACCGGCCGGAGTGCGGGGCCGAACGGGGGTGCGGGAAAAGAGTCGTGAGGGGAACGGATGTGCAGGGGTGTGGTCACGAACAGTGCCGGTCGTGACGGTTGCGAGCGAGACCTGCGGTTGGACTGCATCGAGCCGACGAGCATCGCCGACGGTAAATTCAATAAACACAACACTTAAGTATACTTTACCAGCTAGGTAAATACATTACCAGAGCCTCTGCACGAACCTTTTTCTGGCGGTCCCCCAACAGATCAGATTGAACGCTGAACCAGAGGGCCGACAGGCCACCATTCGAAACCGCCATCCAGCCAATCATATGCTGACCGCTGGCCACTCTCCGTGTCATCCACATTTCTACACCTAACACCAGCACGCGGACACTGGAAGAAGTCAGCGACACCCACACTGCAGCGAGAGGCCAGATCACCAGATCTACCATGTCGCGAGCCAGTGCATGGCCGAAAATGCCCCCCAGTGGTACATGGTAATACACTCGAAACCGCGACGCGGATTCCAAGGCCTGGAGGCACCCCGACACTTTGGGGCACCCCCCCTGACGACCCTTCTGGGAACTTGTCGGGTTCGCGCGACCCCGACACCTTTGCCTGTCCTGAGCACTCTTGGGGGCCTATCTCGTGTCTTACGCGGGAATGGCTTCCAGCCAATCACTCGACCACTCCTGGATGCCGCATCCCAGGCCGATCCCAATTAAAAATATCCGATGTTCCGCCGCCTTCCAGAATTTGAGATCATTGTACCAGGATCTGGCTTCGCGTGGCCGTTCCATGGGTACCTGCAGGGGCTGGTGTCGACGCTGTCCGCCACTGCTGTTCTGGGGGGTGCCGGCACCACAACGCCACCACGCCCCCGCCTCCGTCCCCGCCCGCAGCCGCGCCGCTCTTCCCTCCCGCCTACCACGGCGCCGCGCCGTCGCCGTCGGCCACTGCGCCCCTGCCCCCCCCCCCTTCGTGCTTTCTGCTTCTCTGCACTGCCCCCCCGCTGGCGACCGTTGACGAGCGCCCGCGCCCTGCGGATTCGGCGTCACCCCTGGCGCCGCCGTGGCGGCGCCGTCCACGCTTCCATTGGGGCCCGCGTCGTCCTGTGTCCTCTTCTCTTCGCTGCTTTCGAGGGCAGTAGCGGCTTGTGTATTTGATGCTCCTGGTTCCTATGCAAGCGTACCCCCCACGTTTGCGGTCGACGTGCTCTGCTACCGGTCAACGTCGAGAGCCGCCGCGGTCTGTGGGCAGAGCTTCTGGACCTGCCTGTCCTTTTGGGTTGCTGTGGGTTGTGTGCTTGCACTTTCCGCAGCCCTCGTTGCTGCCGCCACCGGCAATGGCCCTTCCCCTCCTCTGTCTGCCGTAATCGGCGTCGGCTCCCGGGCTGTTGAGGTCGACACGGACGTCTTGATCGAGTGCTCAGAGGCGGCTGCGCTCTTCCCGGACATTCGTGATCATGAGAGGCGGTCAACGAAGGCGACCAGCTCGGCAGCGTCACGCCCCAACACGACAAGGACGCACCACATCGACGGCGGCAGCATCGACTACTGCAATGCCGACACCATCCTTTCGGGCACTGCCGACCTGGCCTCCCCAGTGCCTGGCTTCCACCCGACGGCGGTCAAGGTGACCGGCGGTGGATGTCCCCGAGATGGGCCAGGACGGGCTGAGGGCTCGGGGCTGAAGCTCCGCACATCTATGGACGACGTTTTCATCGTCAATCTCGTGACAGCGGCCCACCAGAGCCTGAAGGAGCGATTTGACTCCAGCACGGCGGCTTTTTGAGCGCTGGCGGAGCTGCAGACGCTCCGCCGCTAGCTCCAAGCCATCACCTACAAAGCGCTGCACAACCGAGCTTGGGATCTGGCACCGAGTGGCTCCGTTGGTGTCGTTCTTCGCCTCGGCGTTCTCGGGGCACGTGACGAAAAAGGACAACACCAGATTTTGGCGGTCACGGCGTCATTGGTGGACAAGGATATTGTGATCGCGTGCAGCGCCGACGAGCAGTGATTTGGGTCGGGAGGCTGTTCTATGCGCGCTCCAATTCTGAAAGAGCTGGAGAAGGTGCGTAAACCGCTTCAAGTGGTCGTCCCGGTCGGCCGCCGCCCGCCATCTCATTCCCTCTGTCGCCGCTCAGCAAGAGCGAGCCAACCTGATGCGCGCCCTGCGCGACCCATCTCATATGATTCACTACGAGGCGGGAAAAGTCTGTCCCTACTGTCTCGTTGGACGGGGCGAGACGCCCATCATTTCCAAGAAGGGCAAGGTTGAGTTCGAGGACGGCATCGTACCGGCCACGGTCGAGACCTGGAGCCGTCCCTTGTGCCCTTTTCGTGTGCTGCCGGACGGTAAGGACAGCGGCGTGATCTTCCAGTCGTGTTACACCATCTACTACGAGGCGATCCTGTTCGAAGTGGCGGTCAACCTCGCCCGCAACGGCAGCTCGTTGCACTCGGCCGCGTATTTACGCGTAGCTTTCACAGAGATGCACACGGGTAGCAGGTACCCGCGCACGGGGACGCGCATGCGGTCGGTGACGGTGCTGCGCAAGGCCGTCTTGCTCTACCTGGCGCTGGTAATCAAAGGCTTGCCGTAAGACACGATGTCGTGTGCGACCTGCCGCCGCCCAGATGGCAGGTACGCGATCGTATCATTCGACGGATTGCAGTTGGGCTACAAGGTCAAGAACAAAGTTGCCTTTGTACGGACGGATGTCAAGATCCACGCGATCGCAGGTGCGTCCCTCTTCCCTTGCATGATATCGAACGAGGCCGTGGCCAAGGCTCTGGGCTCGTTGCTGTCCGCAAAGAAGGAGGCCGCATCGAAAAAGCCGGCAAAGGACATCACCACCATCACTGCCATGCGCGGGCATGTGATCGCACTGTCGGTGCTGTTCGGCAACATCGTGGTCAGCGGCGTTGAGCGGTCCTTTGCAGGTGCAAAACCGCACCTGTAAGGTGGGTCGGGGGAGCGGGGGTAAGATTTGGTTGTTGATGGGGGTGTCTCTGTGGAGCTGCTGGCGTCTCTCCGTGGAGTCTTTGACGTGCGGACGGCCGCAAGGTCGATTGCTCTCACAATTGAGGCGGCAGCTTCCGACTTTCGACGTCGTGTGCCGGTAGCGCTGATGCGCCGAGTTCATGAACTCGTCATTGATCTTCCCCCACCACCTCTTGTCGCCCCATGCGTCGCCTCACCACTTCCATCGCTTGTTGATCCTGGCGCTCACGGCTCGAGGGGAGACGCAACACAACCGGCGGTGGAAGTTCGGCGTGGTCGCAAGCGTGACCGTGCAACAGACACCCCGCAGCGGAGCAACTCGTCCTCTTCAGGGGAGGCTGGCAGCGGGGCTGATGATTTTAGTAGTGATGATGACGACGGATACGACCTGCAGCGGCACATCCCCAAAACACCGAACATCGTCTGGGAGCGTGACGCGCCTCTGCTCGCATACGGCGAGGCACTGGAGGAGCCGGCGCTGGCGTCGACGGGTGCGTCAGCAGGTGAGCAGCGAAAACTTCATCTCAGCCTGCCGCTACTTCCTCACAGTCCCAGCACCTCGGCGTCGGCCCTGAAATTCATGGAGTTTTTTCGCGCGGTGGTGGTCGACCCCATTGCGGTGTGGGGTCCGCAGAGCTCCTGGGTCACGGTTGATGAGCTGGTGGAGCTTTTGCGGTCGGCAGACTTCTCCATCCCCCGGCTTGCCGCCCTGCTGCGGTGGACCTAAGTAGCCGAGCAGCGCTTGCTGTCAGATGCTGTTGCTTGCCTGGGGCCGGGCCTGGACACCTTCCCGCACTTACGCATTCTCCTGGCGGACCTGCTTTTGGCGCTTAAGAAGCGGGTGGCAACGTACGATGAGTGGGTTGGCGACGTGGACGGCTCCGCCGTCGTCAAGGGGGAGGCGTTGCACGAGTTGAGGGGGCGCATGGCGGCCGCGCATATTATGCACACCTTTTCGCACTGAGACTACACGAATGCCTGGTTGTCGCCGCCCTCATCTGTCGGGGCTTACCGCGCCACTTATGAGGAGCCCACGGACCAAGGAGATGACGACATCCGTACCGGTGTGTGGGCGCCTGGCCTCCCTGTTCTGCGGCCAACACCAGGCTTTTTGGGTGCCGCCACGGCCAATACTGACCTGGCCTCGTGTAAACAAGAAATGAGAAAGGAGAACTCCCACACGGGCGGCACCGTCGGAGCGTTCTGCAGCTGCTTTCACCTGAAGTGCCTTGGTGTGGTGAATCTGACGGGATCAGAAAGCCAGCGGATGCCGCTGAAGTTTGTTGCCCAGCGGCTCGTGACCATGCCAGCGATTATCGTGTACGATTTTTCCTGTGCCACCCTTAAGTCCGCGCTCGTGCGGCTGCCCTTCTTTGCGCGGCTGGTCGCGATGAAGTGCGATCGGTTTCACTGGCGCGAGAACCATACGGAGTGCTCGTGCGCGATGAACCCCAACTTGTACGTATCGCTCGACGGGGTCAACACGTCGATGTGCGAGGAGCGCAATGCACTCTCGCGCAGGCAGCAGCACCATTTACGACAGATGCAGCAAGACCATTTCATCACCTTCATGGTATATCAACAAGCTCTGGCCAATGCTGTGGCCATGTACCGCGACAACAAGACATTGGGGGATTCGTGAACGTGGCCAGAATGGTACCGACGTACGTACGTAGACACGTCCCATTGAGGGAGCCACGGGCAGAAGGAAGATGTTATTTTCTTGAAGTCTGTCCCCACGTAGTCAGTTCATCGGTAGTCGGGTGGCCTTTGGCCGTCGTTGCTTCGAGATGGGCTGTGTGAAGCCACTCTTGAGCAGCTGTCCCTTAGTTAGTTTTTAGCGCCCCGTGGGCATCCCTCCCCATCAGCCTTCAGCTTTTCTTCTGACCAGCTTCCATTCCAGTTTTGACCCCTGACACGAACACGTTGATACACACTCAACCTGTTTCCAAGCAGTTCACATCCATCCGCGTTTGTACAGAGTAGAAGCAAGCAAGCTTTTGACAATGAACTTCAGTGCGAGCTGGTTGCTGTTGGGCAGCCGACCTTACATGATCGCTCAAGCACAGAATCTGTTGAAGCTGTCCACGGAGTGGTACAGCATCATCGAAACAAAGAAACTGGTCACAGCTACTCACTAAGTGATACACCATCAACGACATGGGTACCAAGCACCGCTACCGTCAAAGCCACTTCCGAACTTCTGCAAGCAGCCGCCCGCTGTAACCTGTCCCACCGCGTGCGTTGTACGTCCAGCCTTTCCAGAAAGAGCTTGTGTCCGCTCGTGCTTATTATGGGGCTAACCATGTATACAACCGTGAAGCACGTTTTGACCCTCATTCCCGGCCAGGCTGGCCGGCTACCGCACACGATTCGCGTCAAGCACTGCCGTTCTCCACGCAGCACCACAGTGGCTCTGCAGCAGGAATACCGCGTCCCGCACCGCCGCTGTCAAGCAGGAACGACTATGGCACCCACTCACCCGCTTCCCAAAGTTTTACCAACACTGAGCGCTGATCCGAGTCCGCCGCCCATTTTATACTGTGTTTTACTCTCCGCCCCTGTTGATCACGCTGGAACAGGCACGCACAGACACAGCGTGCAGAGAATAGTGCGTCCGTTGCGAGGATGCTGCCAACTGATCCGCACCCCACCCCAGCAAATACGGTACCCCATGCATTGCTTCTGTGCGGTTTGTTGTTTGCTCTGGACGAGCGGGGAATTCGGGTATAACACGGACCATGAAGCACAACTGCCGTGTCATGCCAACAAACGTCGATGCGAGCCTCCTCACCGAGACCGCCGAGGCCGTAGAAATGGAAAGGTCCACTCTGCGCACGGCGTGCTAGGCGGCTGGAAACCCACGAGCAAGCTCGATGGAAAACCAGTCTCTGTGATCCCTTGATGAGACTATATGACACCAGCTGAGAGGAGGCGGGATTGCAGAGCGAGAGGTTGGACGGCAATATTTGTGGCAAGTAGGACGGCATGAATGTTAGCGAGGACACAGCTTGGCATCTACCTCTTGGTGGGAAAACAAAGGTGCGTGCAGCCAGTCGGTGACGAACTGCCCCACCGTTCTTGAGAGCTCAAGGAGGAACAGTTGAGGCGGGAACATCATATGGTGGACACAAGAAAACCAAAGAGATACACGCACCGTGCACCTCTATCTCTTCCGTCATCTCATCGCTCGTTGCTCCCGGCGCTCCGGACCACAGTTCAAAATAGAGTGTATCAGAGAATGTTGCAGATGGTCGCCGACCACCGGCAGGGACGCAACGTTCACGCCATAGATGGAACACCAGAGGAACTTAAAAGCGAGCAGGCCACAGTTTTGGTTGTCCTGCTGCATTGGGCGGTGTACATTCTCTTCCACGCGCCACTCCAGGCTTTCCAAGACCGCCGCGTGGTCAAGTCCCTTCCGCCGAGTATCCGCCTGTCGGGCGAAAAGCAGCAACCTGGACAGGATGAAAGCCTTCGCCACGGAGGTGCCACCCTGAGAATCAAACAAGGCCACAGACCGAGAAGCGAAAGAGAGAGATGCTGAAACCCAGTGTTAGTTGCCGACGTTAAAAAGCATCACAAACCGGTCTATCGAAGTGTCCCATGTGTTGAGCACATCCAATATAGAAGCAACAGCACTCGACGTACCTACTACCTTCCTGGCAACCGTCGTATAAGAAGCTGACTGTGAAGTCGAAAGGACGGCGATGGGCACAGTCGCCCAGCCACATCGGTCCTGCAGCTCCGCGAAGCCCCCGTCCAGCAGCGTATACGTCAGGAACTCCGGCTGCCCCGCGACACACATGTCCTGCGCAGTCACAGCAAACCCACCAAAAGAATGTGGCGTCGAGGGGGGCATGGGCGATAATACACCAGAGGGGGGCAGCGCCCACACGCTGTCTCCAGGCCGGCACTTCGCCAGGTCGCCCCGCACGGCGGCAGCCATCGTCTGAACTGGCAGAGCGTCGCCGCAGAAGGAGCTGAGCTGCGCTGGTAGCACGTGGTTGCACACTGTTAGCCCACTCACCCAGGATAAGAGCCGCCGCGCCGAATCAATCGTGTCGTTAAATGCGAGCACCGAGCTCGTCTCATCCAACGTCGTGGCGAAGGCGACCACTGGTTCGAAGTTGTCAAGGGAGATCCGCAACGCAAGTTCCTCAGGGCTGCCGACCGCGTTGGCCGAGGCTGGGGGATTCGCACGGCCGGCTGCCGTCAACGTCTTATAGACGTCTCGGTCACATCAGGACCGCGGGGACCGCCATTCGCACAATCCAGAGGGGCTCCTCGGTTAGGCGATCCGCCACCACTACTGGTACCCCTTGACGGCCGTCCCAGGGGGTGTTTGGAGCCTGAACGGTACAGGGGCCGCCATACGCACCATCTGGAAGCAGGCGGCGGCGGAGCGACCGCGGTGGGTGGTGTGTGTGGTCCTTTTGCGCGCATCAGCGGCCGGGCGGCCTGCTGGGCTGGCTATGGCCCGATGCCTGTCAAAAGCGCCATCCACAGGGGCGTGGGGACGCATTATAGATGTGGGTTCCGTTCCCCCGGCGGAGACGCGGTCCTGGTCGGCATGGTCCGCTCACTGTTTCTCCCAACCGTCTTGACGCCCATCCGGCCGGCGTCTTTTTGACGGCTCCCACCACCGCTTCGAGCGCGGCCATCCCACCGCTTGTTCAAATCGCTAACCCTGTTCACCGCTCGAGCCGGTCGGCCTGCCTCTATCCTGCTGGCCTCCCACGACGCTGGCGCTGTCCATCGAGCCCCTCATCCACAAATCATTGCCCTCGTGTAACGCCCCATCTCTTCCCTCTGCGGCAGTCGCCGCTCGTCGCATTCTCGGTACTCTTTCAGTGGCTGTACGTTGGTAAACACACTCGGTGGTCGTGTTTATCGGCGCCTTTCGGCTTTCTCATCACGTTGGCGACTGCACGCGTGCGATCAACGCGTCATCTCTTCTCCCCGTCTCTCGTCGGTCGTCTACAATCCCCCTTGCGCTGACATGGACGCAGGGGACGATCACGCCTCTCCCGCCGCCGCCTTGCTCGCGGAGGATGACGGGGCAGACGTCGCCGCCGTCGTGCAAGCGCACATCAACGTGCTGACGTCCCTTCGCCGTCGGGCGCGCGCCAACCGTATCGCTCGACGATAGCGGTACTGTGGGTCCTCTGTGGGGCGCCGCGGCAACAAGAGTCCCGACTTTGCCGCTGAATTGCAGTGCATCCTGCGTGCCTACTTTGGTGTTGGCGGGGACGCTCCCATCTACGATGACCGGGACTTTGAGACGCGCTTTCGAGTCTCGCGTGATGTCTTCCAGCGGGTGTACCTGGCGCTCAAAGACAAGCCCATTTTCCAGCAACGCATAAACTCGACGGGTCGGCTTCAAGCGCATCCTCTGCAGAAAGTGGTGGCGGAATTTCGCGTCATTGCCTACGGCGAGGCGGCCGATAAAGCCGACGAGTACGTGCGCCTTCCCGGATAGACATCGCGCAGTCGACCAAGCTGTTAATTGATTTTATTATCGAACGCTGGGGCTCTACATATGTACCCTGGCCCAACCAGGAGGAGCGCAAGAGTATTATGGAGCGCAACAAGGAGCGGGGGATGCCTGGCTGTATGCGTTCCCTTGACTGCTATCACTGGGAGTGGCATCAGTGCCCGACGGGAATGGCGGGGGCCTACCAAAGCCGCAAGGGCAAGCGCGGCATTGTTATGGAAGCTGTATGCGACGAGGACCTGTGGGTGTGGCACCTGTTTGTTGGGGTCCCTGGAAGCTTGAATGATATCAGCGTCATGCACCAGTCCCCGCTGTACCTGGATGTTACCGGAGGTCGGTGGCCGCCACGCAACCATCCCTACACGATCAAGGGCACCACACGCCATTTTCCCTACTACGTAGTCGACAGTATCTCCCCACGGTTCTCTTTTCTAATCTCGCCGCACCCCAAACCATCTGCGGAGGAGCAGACGACGTTTAATCGCCTGCAAGAAGCCCGTCGCAAGGTCTTTAAGGGCTGCTTCGGGTCCTCATGAAGCGCTTCCATGTGGCGCTGCTCCCTGGGCGCTACCGCTCTGTGGCACAGCTGGTAACGACGTTAAGGGCTATTTGCGTTTTGCACAACATGTGTATGAAGAGGCGTCGTGACAGTTTTGTGAGCCGCCGTCGGCGGGCGGCGCGGGGAGATGGTGGCGCTAACTCTGAATCGGGTGGGGACGGCGGTGGTAGTTCTGACGGCGGGGACGGACAGAGTGATGGGGCGCCAAATGACGGCACTACTGCCGCCGGGGCACAGGCACCTGGCGGCGGCAGCGCTGTTGGCTGCGGCGGCGTCGCTGCGGCTATGGCCGACATTGACGCCGCCGGTAATGCGCCCCCTGCTTTTAATCTCATTCACCACCCCCCAACCGCCGGCATGGCTGCTGTTTTTGAAGCCTGGGCCGAGACGCAGAAAGCGCTGGAGAGCGAGCTTCTCCGAGACGACCTGAATGCAGACATCTATCGCGACCGAGGGGAACTGTTTTCTCCGTACATTGGGTAGCGTGGCGCACTATATGTTTGTGTAGCCAACGAAGGTTTCTTTTTTTCCCCGCTGGGCAGGGTTTTTCTTCTCCTCCACACTTGCGTTCGAGTCGGTGCTTGACGGGCCGCTTTCCCTCTTTTCCAACCCCTTGTGTGTCTCGCATCGTCGGAGGGGGGATCTTTCTTTTCCTCAATATGGGTGTGCCTTCGTGCTCGCGTGTTGCCCTCGGCACAGGCTTCGTGGTTCTGGATTGGGCGTGTCTGCGCGAGTACGGGGCCGCCGCGGAGGCGCGAAAGCGGCGCGCACAGTCGGGGTGGGAATGGACTGCGTGGTGCGGCGCGTGCGGTGGGAAAATATGGTGTAGGGGGGGGCCCCGAAAGCCGAGGGGGGGAGGTTGTGCGCCTTCCGTCCCTGTAAAAGCCCACTTTTCTGTGGTGCGAAGACGCGGTGCGACCGCAGCTCTGCTTTGACGAGGCGCCGCCAGCGGCAAGCGCCGCGGAGACGCGACAGGCGACGCGCCCGCAGACGCCGTGGCCGGCGGTGGCGTACCGGCGTCCGGTGCCACATTCAGCCGCGTCATGCCGGTGGCTGCCACCGCCGTCGCCCTTGCAGCCGCCTGTGCTTCCGCCGTTGCCGACACCTTCCTCCTGACCGACCGTCACAGCGTCGGCCTGCAGCGATCGCGTGTCGACGGCGCCACCGCCGCCGCCATCGCAGAGAGGGCAGGCGACCGCGCAGCCGCGTGTCTTGAGGCGGCGGCGGATGGCGGCGCCGCCGTCGACGTTGCCGGCGTCGGCGCTGCCGCATTTTCCGACGCCGTCCTCTCCGCCCGCCGCCGCGTCGGCGGGGAGCCGCCGTGGGTCGACGGCGCCACCGCTGCCGCCACCGCAGGGCGGGCTGGCGACCCGCAGCGGCGTGGCGTGCGGCCGCGACGGGCACCGCCGCCGTCGCCGCTGCAGCTGTCGCCCCTGCCGCCGTGGCCGACGCCGTCTGCACCGCCGGCCGTGGATGCCGCTGTCGCCGACGCCGTCTTCACCCCCCGCCGCGGCGTCTGCGGGGGGCGGCCGCGCGTCGACGGCGCCACTGCCGCCGCCAGCGCAGGGCGGGCTGGCGACCCGCAGCGGCGTGGCGTGCGGCCACGGCGGCCACCGCCGCCGTCGCCGTTGCAGCCGTCCGCACACAGCCACCGCCGGCCGCGGCTGCCGCCGTGGCCGACGCCGTCTGCACCGCCGGCCGCGGCTGCCGCTGTCGCCGACGCCGTCTTCACTGCCAGCCGCGGCGTCGGCGAGGAGCGGCTGCGCGTCGACGGCGCCACCGCCACCGCCTTCGCATGGTTGGCTGGCGAGCCCGCATCGGCGAGGCTTGGGTCGGCCGCCGGTTAGCACGGTCCGCCGCGCCGGGTCTGCGGAGGCCGTCGCCGTCGCTGTCACCGCCGTTGCCGCCGCTGTGTCCAGGGCCGGCCACGGTGCCCGTGAGGAGCAGCCGCGCGCTGAGAGCGCGGACGACGCCGCCTCGGCAGAGCGGGCGGGTGACTCCGCCTAGACGTGGGCCGGTCGCCTGCTGGGGGGAGTGCGGCGCCGCCGGCCGCCGGCCGACGCGGCGGTGCGGGTGCCGCGGCAGGATAAGGGGGATGGGGGCGTGCTGTGCTTGCGAGTGGGGGGCAGGGCGGCGGCGCCGACGGTGGCTATGTTCGCGGTGGTGATGGCGGCGGCGGCGGCCGCCGCCGTCGCTGTCACCGCCGTGGTCGACACCGTCTCCGTCACCGGACCTTGTGCGGGGGGAGAGCAGCCGCGCCTTTACGGCGCCACGGCCGCCGCCCGCGCGGAACGGGCGGGTGACCCCGCCGCGGCGTGGGGCGGCCCCCGGGTGGATGAGGTCCGGCGCCGCCTTCCCCAGGCCAACGGGGCGGCGCGGGTGCCGCGGCCGGGGGGGGGGGGTAGGGGCATGCCGCCACTGCGCGTGGGGGGCAGGGCGGCGACGGCGTCTGTACACATGGTGGCCGTGGCGGCGGCGGCGACCGGAGGCATGGACTGAGGGCGCCAACAAGGTTCGGTCGGGGGCGCGGACCTCAGAGGCGCCCTATTGTCATTGACTCGGTGATTGGCGACCTCGGCAGTGGTCCAGTCAGCGCTGCTCAGGCAAGGCAGCAAATTGATCAGCAGCTTGCGTTCTTACTGCCTTTCGAAAGAAATATTCCATTACGAACAGAAACCGTGGGTACAGAAGGTCAAATAATTCATTCATTCATTTGACAAATGGCTACAGAATCCTGCGATGCACGTGGTCCAATAAAATGGTCCCATTGATGGATCAGCCCGCCACCGGTTCCAGTCGATGACAGAAAGCTCTCTCTCGTCAGAAATGAAGACCAATCAGAAGAGGCGGATCGATGTCATGTAGAAGTCTGAGTGTCTCGTGTCTCAATGCGAACTCATCTGTGTCCAGTGATTGGTTCTTGTTTTTCCGCAGCAGCGATCATTATGCAGTGGATGAACGTGTGAGCGAGCTGCCTTGAGTGCGCACTGGTTGCGCGCCGATGGTCACGGGCACATCACGCTGGATGACGCCCCTCCAGGTGGCGATCTGGGGCTACCAACCCTGGGGCGATGGGCAAAGGCGGTGCCCACCTGCAGCATTGCGGTCTGCGTCATTCTGCACGATAGATCTGCGGCGCGCCGTCTTGGATTACCATTCTTTTCCCTTGTGACAATTCCCGCGTTTTGACGAAGATCTTCCCATGAGACCGCGTCACTCCAGCGCTGTTGGAGCACACCCAACAACGTCTCGCCCAAGTTCTGAAACCCGAAACGAAATATGCCACGTTTGCTTACGTGGAGCACGCTGAGCGGCCCCCCATTTTTCTCATCCAAAAGAGCGCTCCGCGGTCCTGGATTTATCGAAAACAGGGGCTAAAAGGTCCAGAGAGGGGTGCAACAAGATGGGGGAAGCGTGCCCAGAAGCGTCGACCTTCAAGTGGTCAGAAAGCGGACAAATATCCAAGCAATCACGAGGTCAGGGAGGGAGCGATGAAAAGGCGGCGATTCGGACCAGAACGGGTCGCAACTTTCCAGTCGCTTGTGTACACTTTTGTCATCTGAGTCAATATACCGAAAGTCAGGCTCACACGTCTGAAAGAAAGCGCCACGAACTGACAGGAACTGGTCGCCTTGCTGGCACGACCCAGAAAACTCTCAGTTCGGGACGACACCTGGCACACGGTTGACGGATGGCGAGGCTCACGCGACAGCGCGGACCCGCGGCTCTCGGTCGAGGACCCTGGGAATGGTGTGCTTCGAGATGCGCGGTCAAGACGCGGCCACGGCAGGCACCGCGCGGTCGAACAGATGCTTCGATTCGAATGCTTCCAGAACGAAAGGCGTACGGCGCCTTTGCTGGTGGCGGCGTTTGCTTTCTGTGAACGGGCACTGCCGCAATCGTCGAAACGGACACTGTCGGTGGGCCCGCGCGGGAATATCGGCGCGGTCGCGCAATCAATCGCCTGCCCCGTTTGAATGCAATCAGATATCTTTGAATGTTTCCAACCTGATCGAAGCCATATGATTGGCTACTGGAAATGTTCATAATATTGCTGGAACGGAGGCGGATCCATCATCGCCATGGGGCAGCCGGCCCGCGATCAGATTTCTTTGGTCCCTGTTGGCGCTAGGCCCGCACCCCCCCTCAAATCGATCGTGCGACAGCCTCACGTCAAGCGTGGGGCGGCTGGTGCCTCAGCCGCTTCCACGAGGCGGGAATCTCGCCGACACGGGGTCACGCACGAGGCCCCGTGCCAGTGTCGGTGTGGCCCGCCTCGCGGGCGGCGCTGCGTGGGGCCGTGTCGCAGGGGAGACCGTTCGGGGAGCCTCAAAAGCACCTCCCCAGGCGGTCGCGGGCACACGTCCCGCTCGCAGCACCCTGCGCCCCCCCATCCACGCACGCGCACGAGGGGCCGCCGCGTGGGCTTCCATCCGCGGCTCGTTGGGGCGCCCCCTGGGCCGCAATCGGCTGCACGGGGGGGCGCCCCCTGGGCTGCGGTCGCGCGCTCATGCTCCGCGCGCGCTTGCTTCTCGTGACGAGTTTTGTCCGCCGCCGGTGACGGCATATGAACACGCCGTCCGCCGGTGGCCCGTGCTTCCCGGCTCTTCCATCCCATCGAGCTCCTGCGCACTTCCCCCTACCGTTGAGGTATTCCCGCCCTTGCCGCCGGTGTGGCACGCCGGCGGCTGCACCCCCTGCCCCTCTGCTACCGTTGAGTTCTTCCCGCTCTTGCCGCTGGCGTGGCGCGCCGGCGGCCGTCCGCCCCCCCCTCCCTGCTACCGTTGAGATTCTCCCGCCCTTGCCGCCGGCGTGACACGCTGGCGGCTGTTCCCCCCCCTCCCCCCCGCTTGTTTCCACCACCGCCGATCACTCGCGTGTGCGTCTTTTCCCGCGTACGCCGCCAGTTCTGTGTGGTCGCCGGCGGGGTGCCGTGTGCGCCACTGTGTCTCGTCCCCTTCGCCCCCCCCCCCCCCCCCCCCCTCCCTGACCTTCACCCAATCTGTTGAAGTGCCGCTGCTCACCCCTCTCTGCCACCATGACCCGCAAGCCCGACCGGGAGCGCGACACGGAGCGGAGGAGGGGCCAGCGTCGGCGACACCAAGAGCGTCTCGCCGTGCTCGCGCGGTGCACCTGTTCATGCCACCTCGGGGGGTGCCCGCCGTGCTCCACGTCGACACCGTCTTGCAATAGACGGGCGCCTTCGCGGCCGCGCAACAACCTGGCGCCGCCGGCTGGTCTGCAACCTTAACAAGCTGGCGGCCGTTGGGACGGGAGAGAAGGGTGGGCGCCGTCGTCACCGCACAACAACTGGGTGCCGCCAGCTGGTCGCCATCCACAACAAGCCGGCGGAAACTGGGGCGGCGGGCAAGGGCGGGCTCCGTCGCCACCGCGCAAGGACTGGGCGCCGCCGGCTGGTCGTCATCCACAACACGCCGGCAGTAACTGGGGCGGGGGGCAAGGACGGGCTCCGTCTCCTCCGCGCAACAACTGGGAGCCGCCGGCTGGTCGCCATCCACAACAAGCCGGCGGCAACTGGGGCGGCGGGCAAGGACGGGCGCCGTCGCCGCCACACAACAACTGGGCGCCGCCGGCTGGTCGTCATCCACAGCAAGCCGGCGGCAACTGGGGCGGCAGGCAAGGGCGGGCTCCGTCGCCGCCGCGAAAGAACTGGGCGCCGCCGGCTGATTTGCACCGAATTCCAGCCGGCGGAAACTGGGGTGAGTGGCAAGGACGGGCACCGTCGCCGCAGCGCGACAGCTCGGGGCCGCCGGCATGTCCTGACCAACCACAAGCCGGCGGCAACTGTGACGGGGGGCAAGGGCGGGCGCCGTGGCCACCGCGCAACAATTCGGCGCCGCCGGCCATTCGCCATCAACAACAAGCCGGCGGCAACTGGTGCGCGGTGCAAAGACGGGCGCCGTCTCTGCAGCGCGACAGCTGGGCGCCGTCTCTGCAGCGCGACAGCTGGGCGCCGCCGGCTGATCGGCACCCACACCAAGCCGGCTCCAGCTGGGACGGGAGACAAGGGGCGGCGCCGTCGCCGCAGCGCAACGACTGGGCGCCGCCGGCAGATCCGCACCCACGCCAAGCCGGCGGAAACTCGGGGCCGTCGCCTGGCGGTAGATCACCACAAGGCGACGGCCACTGGGGCGGCGGGCAAGGACGGGCGTCGTTGCCGCCGCGCAGCGACTGCGTGCCGCCGGCTTGTTGGATCCCTCGTCAAGCCGGCGGTGGTGACGGACGGCACCCGACAGGCAGGGGACCGCCGCCTAGAGGCGCGAACGGCGGCGGGCCGCGAGACCAAGGTCACCCGCTGCCGCAAGAAGTGAGAGCGCCGCCGGCTCGCGGCTGTCTGCCGCTCGCTGGCGGCAGGTCCGCGCCGCCGCCAGACGTTGGGTTTCCTGAAGTCCGCGGCCAATCGCGTGAGGGCGAGGGACTGGCGGCGTTGCCGCCGCCGGCTGATCGTGTGCTGCTACAAGCCGGCGGCAACCCCGCACACTCCGGGGCCATCCGCCACGAAGGCGGTGGCTCGCAGGCGCCGCCGCCGGCCAATGAGCCGTCTGAAGCAGGCGGGGAGTCGGCACCGCCGGCTGCAGATCAACCTCAAGCCGGCGGAGAGCAGGCCTCACCCGCCGAAAGCCGGCCGACGGCAGCCACCCCGCACCCCCCGCCCGTTCGGAAGCCGTGTCCAGGGGCTCCGGGGGAGGCTTCCGCGGACACGCCGGCGGCGGGCCACGACAAGCCGGCGGGCCACGACCAGCCGGCGGGCCACGACCAGCCGGCGGGCCAGGACAAGCCGGCGGGCCAGGACAAACCGGCGGCAGCGACGTGCGCGCCGCCGCCGGTGCACAAGTAGTGGACGTGGCCGCCGTCGGCTGTGGCGTTGCTTCGCCGACGTACGCACGCTCACCGATGGGGACTAGGCTGGGGTGGACGGATTAGAAGCGTATGGCGCTGTGTAAGGCGTACTTGAGCATGTCCCTGGACCCCGTCAAGGGGGCGGACCAGAGTAGGCCGACGTTTTGGACCTCTGTCGTGACGGCATGGAAGGGGCTGCTGGAGGGGCGCCCTGGCGTCCTCCGGCGCACTCAGCGCGGTTTCGGGGGGGTGCAGAAGCAGTGGGACAAGATCCGGAGGGGGGTGATCGAGTTTGGCTCCCACTACCTGGCCGTCAAGCGGCTGTCGCTGACAGGCAACCCGAGCGACGAGGTCCTGATCAGCGCCGCTGTGGCGCGCTTTTGCGGGCTCAACATTTACGAGGCGATGCGAAAGGACCGGGCGTCTGACAAGGTGAAGGGAAAGACAACGAAGCCTAAGGCAAAGCAGACTACATGCCCGTGGGTGCCATGTTGGCGGGTGCTGCGCCACGTCGACAGATTTAGCGGGGCCGCCGGGGCCGCCGCCGCAGACGGCGGCGCTGGCGGCGCCGGCTCCTCCAGCGCGTCTACCGGCGGCCGTGACTCCCCAAGCGACACGGACGAGGAGGAGTAAGGGCCCCCTGCGGCGGGTGCCTTCCAGTCACGTCCGCGTGGTTCCAAGGCGGCCAAGCGGGAGATACGTGAGGGCATCCGCGCGTCGCGGACGCTCACGGGCAGCTCGGACGCTCTGCTGGCGCTGGCGCGTGCAACGACGGAGCGGACAACTGTGGCGTTTTTCAACACCTCTGAGATGCGCGACACCCCCGAGGCGACTGCGTTCCGCAAGATGCACGCACGAAAGTTTATGGCGGCAGATGGGACGGACTTGTCCTCGTCCCCGCCGGCGATGTCGTCGGGTCGGGCGGGGACGGCCGCTGCTTTGGAGACGGACGTGGGGTCGTCGACAGCACCGGCGGCCGTGTCGGAGGTGCATCCGCCGCCGCCGGTCGGCAACAAGCCGGCGGCAGTCGGGTCCGAAGAGCAATCGCCGCCGGCGTCTGGGGACAACACGCCGGCGGCGTCTGCGACTACAGCTCCTGTTCCCAAGAAGAAGGGCCGAGGCACTTCGAGCTGTGGCGCTCGGTCCCAGATGACGAAGCAGGCTAAAGCGGCCGAGGCATTTTCTGTCGGGTCGACTACCTTGGAAGACGGCGACGACGTGTACTTGGTGCCTATGCACCACAGCAAGGTGGCGGACGACGCTGACTGTGCTGTTGAAGAGTCCAGTGGGGACGATGACCATTCCGAGTCCCTGTAGTGCTTGAGGTGTATGTGCCTTGTTCTGTAGTGTGCCAAATGTTTTTTTTCCCCCGTTGGGCAGGGGTTCTTTTCTTAGTTCTGTGCACCGCACATCTACCACGAATGCGCAATCTAGTCCCCACATTTGCCCACCCACCACCTCCAACACGCAGTGCCGCCGCCGGCCATACCGACGCCGGCGGCAACCCGCCCCTCCGAACGGCCACCGCCGGCCGTACAAACACCTGCGGCAACACACCAGCGCCCCTGTCCGGCGAACAGGCCGGCCGCCGGTCTTGCCGACGCCGGCGGCGGAGCAGTGACAAGGTGACAACTCGCCTCGCCAATAGGCCACCGCCGGCCCTACAAGCGCCGGCGGCAACACACCTGCGCCCTTCCCCGCTCGACGCGCCCGCCACAGGTCTCGCCAACTCCGGCGGCGGGCCAGTCACAGATTTGCTGCTTCCTGACCTGCAACCCCCGACGCCACGTGCCGCCGCCGGCTGTATCAACACCGGCGGCGACACACCAGCGCCCCTCCCCACCCGACACGTCCGCCTCCGGTCTTTCCAACGCCGGCGGCGGAGCAGAACCACGTGCACGCGTACCTTTCCCGCAGCCCCGCCCGACACTCCGAGCCGCCACCGGCCATACAGACGCCGGCGGCGACACACCAGCGCCCCTCGCCACCCGGCACGTCCGCCGCCGGTCTTGGCAGCGCCGGCGGCGGAGCAGAAGCACGTGCACGCGTACCCTGCCCGCGCCCCCCCCCAACACGCAGAGCCGGAGCCGGCCATGCAGACGCCGGCGGCGACACACCGGCGCCCCTCCTCACCCGACACGTCCGCCGCCGGTCTATTCAACGCCGGCGGCGGAGCAGAAGCATGCGCACGCGTCCCTTGCCCGCCACCCCCCCCAACACGCAGAGCAGCCGCCGGCGAAACCGACGCCGGCGGCGACGCACCAGCGCCCCTTCCCACCCGACACGACCGTTGCTGGTCTTGCCAACTCCGGCGGCGGCGCAGAAGCACGTGCACGCGTCCGTTGCCTGCCGCCCACCCCAACACGCAGAGCAGCCGCCGGCAAAACCGCCGCCGGCGGTGACACACCAGCGCCCCTCCCCACCCGACACGCCCGCCGCCTGTCTTGCCAACGCCGGCGGCGGAGCAGAACCACGTGCACGCGTACCTTGCCCGCCGTCCCCCCCAACACTCCGAGCCGCCGCCGGCCATACAGACGCCGGCGGCGACACACCAGCGCCCTTCGCCACCCGACACGCCCGCCGCCTGTCTTGCCATCGCCGGCGGCGGAGCAGTGGCACGTGCACGTCTCTCTTTCCCGCCGCCCCCGCCAAAACGCAGAGCCGCAGCCGGCCATACCGACGCTGGCGGCGACACACCAGCGTCCCTCTCCGCCCGACACGTCCGCCGCCTGTCTTGCCGACGCCGGGACGGACTATTCTCACACAGATCCTCTCCAGACGACGGTATCGAAGGAAAAAGAATCCCTGCGCATCAGGGGAGAAAAAATCCTTGTATACTCACACGTAGGGCGCAAAAAGCGCACTTCTTTCCACCCGCACGTGTTCAGCAAGGTCATGCCTCAGACGCTCGTGCTCTCCCTGGTCCCGTGCCTCCGCCCAAGCGTTCAGCGCGTGGCCAGAACTTCTGGGAGGAAATGCGCCGGCCGGCACGATGACAGGGGCGGGCACCCCTGCCGGCGGCCCGTCGCTACCCCAGAGACTGTTCGCATTGCTCTGCGGACTGCCGCCGGCCGCAACTCCGCCGGCGGCGTGGGTACCTCCATCCCCCGTCAGACCCGTCCCACCGCCCTTCCCACCAGCGGCCCCGCCGCCCGCAACGCCAACACCGGCGGCATGGCCGCCACCATCTGCCAGCACACCCGTTTCACCGCCCCCACCACCAGCAGACCCGCCGCTGGCAACGCCAACACCGGCGGCGTGGCCGCGTCCATCAGCACGCATACCCGTCCCACCTCCCCCACCACTGCCAGCTCCGCCGCCGGCTGCACCAACACCGGCGGCGGGTCCACCACCATCAGGAATCAATCCTGTCCCACCGCCCCCACCACCAGCAGCCCCGCCGCCGGCAACGCCAACACCGGCGGCGTGGCCGCCACCATCAGCCAACATATCCGTCCCACCGCCCCCACCACCAGCAGCCCTTCCGCCGGCAACGCCAACGCCGGCAGCGTGGCCGCCACCATCAGCCAGCATGCCCGTCACACCGGCCCCACCACCGCCACCTCCGCCGCCGGCTGCACCAACACCAGCGGCGGCTCCACCACCATCAGGAATCAACCCCGTCCCACTGCCCCCACCACCAGCAGCCCCGCCGCCGGCAACGCCAACACCGGTGGCGTGGCCGCCACCATCAGCCAGCATACCCGTCCCACCGCCCCCACCACCGCCAGCTCCGCCGCCGGCTGCACCAACACAGGCGGCGCGTCCACCACAATCGGGAATCAACCACGTCCCACCGCCCCCACCACAGCCAGCCCCGCCGCCGGCTGCGCCAACACCGGCGGCAGGTCCACCACTATCAGAAAACTCAGCCCCGTCCCACCGCCCCCACCACCGCCAGCCCCGCCGCCGGTTGCGCCAACACCGGCGGCGGGAGCACCACCATCAAGAACCAAACCCGTCCCACCACCGCCACCCCCACCAACCCCGTCGCTGGCCGCAACTCCGGCCGAACCACCGGCCGCGGCCGGGGTCTCAGCAGCCCTGGTCATAACGCCCTCGGCTCCGCCGCCGCTGCCGCCGGCCGCCTCCGCCTGGGCAGCGGCGGCCATTCGAGTGCGCGATACGTAACCATCGGGTCGCTTCTCCGTCACCATATTGTGTAAGATGGCCACCGCCTTCGCGACGGTGACCATTGACTCGACGGTGACATGCCGTGCGGGGTGGAAAGCAATGTGGAAGCGTGCAGTTAGAAAGGCATATAGCCGTTGCACGTCCTTCCTCAAAGCTTCTTGGAGCCGGTTGAATGTAGTCTCAACTTCTGTGGTGGGGTCGGGGAACGGAGAAACGAAAAATGCAAAGGGAGGGCAAATTCCATCAACCAGATAATACAAGAGCGTGCGGGTGGTGCCGTTAGCTGTGTATGAAAACGTGCGAGGCGGCCACTCGCCCCCCATCACAGACAAATACAGAGGGGAAGCATGCATAACATTGTGGTCATTCTGAGAACCAGGACAACCAACAAGTAAATGCGATATCCATAGGTCCTCATCACAACCAGTTTCCATTACCACAGAGCGTTTGCCGTGCCGATTCTGGTACATGCTGGCAAACGCCTTGGGGCAGTTCCACCATTCCCAATGGCTGCAGTCCAGCGATCCCATACACCCGGGCAATCACCGTTGCGCATTGCGCTCCAGAATACGCTCCAGCTCGGCCGGGGTGGAGGGACGCAAATAAGCCGGACCAAACTCATCTACAATAAAACGTAGAAGCTCTCGAACAGACATAGCAATGGTCCATGCTGATAAACGAACGTATTCATCGGTTCGATCGGGCGTCTCTCCGTAAGTAATCACTCGGAAAGCAGCCACCACCTCTTGCAAGGGGTGTGCCTGCGGTCTGCCCGTCGCGTTAATGCGTCGCGCAACGAAGGGGCGACCCTTCACGGCGTGGTAGATACGCAAAAACACTGACCGGGGCACCCGGAACCGTCTCTCAAAGTCCGCCTCGTCGTATACGGGAGCGGAGCCGTCCAATCCAAAATAATCCCTCAAAATAGCTCGCAAACCTGATCGAAAATCACGGTGTTTGCTCGGCCGGCGGCCAGGCACCGGCCCAACATACCGCCGCCGGCCGAGCCGCGACCGGCGGATGCGACGACGATAGCGCCACAGTGCCTGCATGTGGGCCGCCACCGCGAGGGCAACTTCGCTGTCGACGGGGTCCGCCAGCACCGCATCCGCAGAGACGTCGAGTGGATCATCCATCGTGGGAAGAGGGCGCAGTCGTCGACAGTGACGTCTTCCGTGGACGCGGGCGTCGCGACGCGCCTGTCGCCGTCACGCAATAACGCCGCTGGGCGCGAAACGGACCTCGTCCCACTGCCCCCTCCGACACGCCCACAAGTTTATACCATCTCCCAGCCTCCAACGTGCCCCGCCCCCCGCCGCGAGCAGGGACAAAAACGACCTCGCGAGGAGGCGGAAACCAGTGCCTGGGGAACGCCGCCGCCGTGCCCTGATTCACGCTGTGCGCGCTACAGAAGGCGGCCGCGGAGCGACCCACCACACCCCCAACGCGCGTCGAATGGAGGTCCTGAAACGGTCAGACTCGTTCAGGCTTTTGTGGGTCTCGATAGTGATCGCCGGATCGTAGACGGCCCCGGAAAGCGCCAGTTTGGGGCCGTGAGAATTGAAATCTGATCATGCCACGTGAGCGAGTTTTCCGAACAGCACTGAATCTGCAACAGCGAATGGCACGCCAGGAAAAAATGGGGAGGAGCAGCGGGTCTCCCCAAATCGGTGAGAAAATGGGAGACGGGGGCGCCTCCCCCCAATTCTGACCAATAAATGTCGGAGGATGTATCCGATTCAGATTAACTGTATTCAAGTTCCATCTGAGCGTTTTGGGGTGCCTCACGCTGCTGTGGGACCCTCCCCATCCCCAAGAGCTGAAATTGAGGAACGTGGTACATTTATGAGACACGTTTCTGACACGTTAGCGTATTTGAACTTGGGGAAGACGTTGTTGGGTGTGCTCTTACGCCACGGTGGGGTCAGGCGGATGGCATATTCGGGGGACTTTGCCATCTCAGTACGCAAAACACAGAAAGACACCACGGTGCATCCAGCTCGCGCCGCGCAGGGTTTTCTTGGTCCGTCCGGCAGGTGTGTTGTGGGCGGTGGCTGTGCATGGGCTTCGGGATGCGCATCCCAGGCCCTCCTGTTTCATCAGAAGGAGGTTTCCCATCCAGTTTCTCGTCCCGTCAGCACAGCGAGTATTCCGTTGTCTCATCCTTACCGTCGTCCGCCATCCCCGCCCACCTTTTCCGGCGCTCCTGCCTGCTCCCGCCACGATCACTATGGCCAGGGGTCCACCTGCCCCCCCTCCACCACCTCACACTGGTGCCTGTCGTTCGTCCCCGCGGGCTTCCCGTCCCGCGTGCCCATCCGCCCCCGGCCCGTCTGCCCCCCCCCCCCCCCCCCCCCCCCCCCCCCCCCCCCCCCCCCCCCCCCCCCCCTCCCAGACCCACCCATAGTATGCACTCGCCCGCCATGGCGCGCGTCAAGCAGACGGCGCGGCGCTCGACTGGCGGCAAGAACCCGGCCTCCCTGGCCCGCGCTGCCGCCAGGCGGGCGCGGGCGGCCCAGACCAAGGCGGCGGCGCCTATTCACCGGTACCGGCCTGGGATGGTCGCCCTTTGCGACATCCGGAAGTTACAGCGGTCGGGGGAGCTGCTCATCAGCAATCTCCCCTTCCAGCGCCTAAAGTCTGTCTCACTCTATTATTCCTCTGAGAACCGCCCTTTTTTTGGAGAGACCAGAACTCCGCCGCTACGACCGCAAACGACAAGCAGTCTTCACACGAAGGATGGAGACCTCCCAAACCTTTTTGCTGCAGGAAATGGTACGCATTCTTCCGTAGGAAGCTCTTCCACGGCACACCTATATCGGAAAGATACGGCTCAGACGCTTTGTTTTCAGGCCTTCTGGCACACTGGGCGAGCCGCACGAGGTCACGGCACCGTTTATCCCCTGGTTCCGTGTTCACGTACCTCGTGCGTTCGATTGCACTATTCTGCGCAGCGCTTCAATCCCACTGGCCGAAGGTAGACGTTCGTATTGAGCATGTGGAGAAGAAGCGCAACAGTTTCTTGCAGCGGTCCAGTGACAGTCGGAGGCTACTTCATAATTCGCTCATCCAAAAGTGCAGTCTCGTGCGCGCCTCTTCTGATTTGATTCCACGAGACCCGGCAGCCAATCGGCTTGCGCGCGAGCGCGCTTCGTCAGCAGCCAATGCGCGCCCGTGCAAAAGAATTCCGAATTAAATCCATGGCTGTCCTCAAAAGCCGCCCTGCGTCGCTCGAGCGCCGTCGCACACCTGTCCCCCACCGCGCGGTCTCTGTCGTGGGGCAGCGTGTAGGTGACACTGCGACACTCCCCTGTACTTATCGGCGCGCACGGCGGGTCGCAATGTCTTCGACTTCTACGGCCGCGCAATCGCCCCGTTCAGTCGTGCGCGCGATGCGCCGCATTCCGGATAAGGTGGTAGAGATTGCTGAGGGGGAGGGTGTTAATGGTTTCTAAAAATATGAGGAGGAGGAGGAGGAGTGAGTCTAGCCTGAGCGGAGGTGCGTGTAGCGATGGAATGTGGGATTTCCACCTTTGTCGAGGGATTCCTGTTTGTCATTGAGTTTTCGCAATTGGGCTGCCCATCAATCGTAGGCCGCTGACAGTGGCTGACTTGGCTTGCGCTTCTCAGATACTTATCCTCAGTGAAATCTCTTTCTTCAGTCAGCTGTCATCGTCCCCACTCTTCATCTGTGCGGCATCACGAGATCCTGACATGGGGCTCACGAGGCTGGAAAAGTAGGCTCCATATCCTTGCATTCCTCCTTCTTTGGTCTGTGATAAATCGGGTGCTGTCGGGTCTCGGGCGGATCGGATGTCCCTGATCGATACGAATGCGGAAGAGGGCACCAACGAGAGGGATCTGCTGCGCTTCGTGCTCCGGTTTTTCTCCTGAGGACCCGAGGGCCACCCTCTAATACTTCTACAAAGTTTGGGGTTGATTGGTTCACATGCGCCGAAACCAGAGCCGTTTTTCCATAGGACTAATAAGATGAGATAGACTTTAGTGCGCGAGATCGCGCAGGAGTACAAAAACTCTCCTCGCTTTTCGGCGTCTGCTGTTCTTGCGCTGCAGGAGGCGTCCGAGGCCTACCTGGTCGGTCTCTTTCAGGACGCCCAACTGTGCGCCGTCCATGCCAAGCGTGTTCCTGTGATGTAGAAGAACATCCAGCTTTCTCGCCGCATCCGCGGCGAGCGGGCTTAGAATAATTATCTTCGGTTGGATGTGAGTGGTTAGCATCAATTCTTTCACATCTCACATCATTACAGTCTGTAATCGCTTGGATACGTCCAGCTTTCATGCAACTCCAAGGTAAACGGGCCACATGCGACACCACAGGCACTGCAAGACCGAGACATGTGGATTGAATAAGGGTAAATTACCGCCAAAATATAAACTAGCGCTGTACTAAATCGTTTCGGTGTCCAGCTTGCGCTCTCTACTCGATGTCGCGCGGGATGGCGACTCTTTCCAACCCGTGTTTCCGCAGACGCCCGTCTTGTATCTCTTCTGTCCGACATTGATAGCAGGGGCAGCGGCGGCGGCCGCCACCAGCGCCGTCGCGGCCGGCAGCCGCATCAGGGGTGGCGACGCATGTGGCGTCGCCGCCGCGCCGACAGGCGCCGCCGCCGCCGCCGAAACCGCCGCCGTCTGTGCCCCGGGCGGCGGCAGCGGCAGCTCCGCGACAGGCACGACTGCCACCCAGGAAACGTCCCCCCGCACCACCTCTACGATGCGCCACGGCGCCCCCC
>Ga0209093_1000239_pt1 | contig 28452 bp, 30 predicted proteins | sample SidtaG_4_FD_187450 | JGI IMG/M metagenome (GOLD analysis project Ga0209093, IMG submission 187450) | Marine algal microbial communities from Sidmouth, United Kingdom - Sidmouth_Male1 metaG (SPAdes) (version 2) | ecosystem: Host-associated > Algae > Red algae > Unclassified | place: Sidmouth...
TAAACATATTGTTGAACAAATCGATCGTGGTTGCAGATTCTGTTGAATCAGCGCATCGTCCTTTCCACCTCAGAGCGCCTCGCGCGGCCCAGCACGGTCGAGGCAGCCGGCCTGCACGCTTTCGGTGTTGTACCTGTGAAAGAGGCAGGGAGACGGCCAGGGGTCATGGAACATGATCGTTTCCATCCGTTTTTAAATATGTTGCGATCGATCGATTTGGGTTGGGGCTTCGGATTATGATCGCTTGCCATCCGTTTTTGATTCCAATCGATCGGTCAGCGACGTTCCCGTCGAGAAAAACTGCAGAGCCGCCGAGTGCAATATCCACCTCACCTCCGCGTCCCCCTCAGCCCGATGTGGTGCTGCCTGCCTCTTCCGTCACGCACCGGGGCGACGTCACCGGCGCCATTCGCAATTGTGCTGTCTGACGGGCAAGGCAGCTTCCACATGATTGTCTTTGTTCTGTGGAATGTGATCACGGGGTGGGCATCTTGCTGCTACAAACTAGTCAACGTCCAATCAGAGCCAAAGCGCAGCGTTGACAGACCGTCGGTGCTGCTCGCGGAATGCGCGCGAGTGCACTGCAGGCTTGAGGATCAGCTCGAAAGTGTTTTCCAGACGGGCCGGACACTCTCACAATCCAGTGGCCCTTCTCGACGGGAAAATTGTGGCACTACAGGCACAGGGGCACAGGGGCAAGTCTTCATGTATATTCGCTGCCCGCAGGAGGGGGACTGCACCCTGGTTGGCGGCGCACGCGGGGACCGCACCATGGTTAGAGTCACACGGGCGCAGCGGCGTGCTGCAACACGCGGCCAAGTCAAATACGTTGATGCTTCTCAACTTGTTCTTGTCCACGCGATGGAACTTAAGTAGTTTAAAGCGACCCAAGGCGTGGGAAAGGCTCCGTTAGTCACCCGATGGACACGCAGGGGACCGAACCTGGCGCTTTCTGTTCATACGATCGTCAAGCGTCCCGAAACGAAGAAAATTTGAAGAAGGTGGCCCAGCTCTCGCGAGTCGAGCGAAGTCTCGCGCGTCGCCGAGCCGCGGCCAGACGTTTTGATGACGCGGCTGGCCCGATTTTGGGACGATTTCAATGCGTGGTCGTCGCTCAACAGCGTTTTCGACCCATTGGGGGGGGGGAGTGCACACGTGCCAATGCGACCGGGTCCGTCGTGCTCTCGCTGTCTGTCGCACCGGCGTCGCCAATCGTTCATCGTCCCCATCAGCATCTGCGGCCGTCGTCTGCGGCCGCCGTTATCGTCTTGGCCACCCTTATTGGCCTCGCATGCCGTCGTCACGGTCGGTTCAGGCGCATTTGCCTCCTTAGCTCATCTGTAGGGCGCTGTAGTTCTCGTCGCGGTCGTCCAGGGCGTCGCCCCGACGACGCAAGATGGGTACGGATTGTTGCGGTACGTCAGAGACGTGGGGGTCATTGCATCCAGTCGTGCGTGGCCTTGTTATGACAAATAGATAGACACGGGTGCGAACTGACGGGAATTGAGGTCTGTAGCTTTCGACATTTTCTGTGCTACAGGCGCATGTGTGTCTCCACCCATGTCTCTCGATTACCCGTACGTGTGAAGAGCACGACACTTTAACGGTACGTTTCAGTGAGGGCCCTCTGCGGACTCGAAGACGGATATGGGCAGCGCTTTGGCTTCTGTTCGTTTTCTTGATCCTAACGGGATCTAATGCTGTGCTTTATCGCATGCTGCGTGGCTCAGTGTCACGGTTGTGCTTCCTGTCAGTCTCACTCACTTTTTTGTGACTCAGTCTCAGGCTCCCTTATTCGTCAGCGTCCTGGAACCTGTTGAGGCGGCCTTGGTTCCAGCTGTCGGCCTCTGCATTTGTGACGCCAGCGTGGTCGCGGGCGGCGTTGTCGACGGCGCCGTCACGGCGGCGGTCCCTGTGGGCCTGCACGTCGGCGCCGTCCCGGAAGCCATCGGGGCGCCTGGTGTGAACCAGGGCGGTAGGTGGTGGCTCTTCCTGTGCAGAGAAACGCGTCGGGGCGTCGAGAGCGGGGAGGAGGGGCGCTAGGGAGGGGGCGGAGGAGCCGTCCAAACCGCACGCGGCCATGGCCACCCACGGGAACGGGTGCGGCGGCTACCCACGATGCACCGTAGACGATGCGTGTGCCTGCATGTAGTGGAGGGGCAGTACCGGGGTGGCTCGACGAGTCAGTAGGCGCGACCCGGGTCCAACCGTGGCAGCAGAAGTGTTCTTTAAACGTATGCTTTTTTCGCGCGGCCGAGTGGAAAAAGGCATTGAAAACGGGGAACAAGGGACGTAGACGTGACAGGGCTCAGCGCATTTCCAGAAGCAACGCGCTGTGTCATGCGAGTTGCCCGCTCGGGCGACTTCAAGTGATGGACTCGGAGGTGGTCGGGGTTGACGCGTGGTCAGGGAAGTTGCGCACACCACGCCCACTCCGTTTTACGCGTCCGGCATCACATTCTTGCGGGGTCGGGATCTCTGACAGCTACCGTCATCTCACCGCTCTCAGCGTTGTCCAAAAATGGGAACGACTGATGACGTCGACGCCGCCCGTCACAGCAAGAGTACGGGGTGGACGTGAGCAATTGGTCGCGGGCAGAGTCTTACAAAGACTGCGGGGGGGCGGGATACCCCCGTTTGACGGCTGTTCTAGGCGGCCGCGGCTGTCGTGAGTAGCGGTTTGACTAGGTGGTGGGCTGCCAGGGGATCTAGCTGTGCGCCAACTGGCGCCGGTACAGGGTCGTGCAAGGGGGGAGCGGCAACCTCCGACCTGTCGCCGCTACCGGCATGCATCCACACGGACAATGAGTGAGGACCATCCAAGCGAACCCCCCTCTGGACCTCCACCGTCGCCGACGTCTGCCTCTCACCTGTTGCCGCCACTGGCATGCATCCGCGCGGACCATGGAAGCCAAACGTCCGCACAGACCCCCCACTGGACCCCCGCCGACCAGGCAAACTCCGCTGCATCTCCGTCCCGTTAGTCACCGAGTCCGCACGAAACGGCGCCGCTTCGATTCGAGTGCATCGAGTGTGCCTGTTGCGCTACTGCTGTCGATGTCAGTGGACCATCTGGTGACAGCTGCGGCGGTGGTTTCTGCGCTGCGCAGTGTGAGGACCACAGTTCAAGTCAGGGTGGTCTCTCGAGTCGCAGAGCCGCCTTTGTTCTGGCTAACGAAGAGGGCAGGGAGCGGCCGGATGGCGCTGTCGTTCTCCGCACCAGTGGGCTCATACTCCCCTTCACCTGAGTCGCCGCCTCCAGCCGGTGGGACACACGACGATGTTCCGTCGTCTTGGTGGGAGCGTCGCGCCGAAGCCACCCCTAGTATCCACTTTCCTGGTCACAATCGAGGTGGGACTTGTGGCGGTCGGGCTGTTGTCGAGGAGCGCAGGTGGCTGGTCGCACCGATACCAAAACGACGCTGAAAAGAGAGAAAAACAAGTTGGAGTCGGGACAATCATAGGGTCGTTGAGCCAAGAAACGACCAACCATCTCAAATGTCGCCTCCGTCAAGGGCATACACCAAACACGGGCAATGAAGATGATCGCCTGGCTGAGTGAGAGCAAGCAGTGCTGAAAAAAAGTACTGTGCGTCGGATGGTGTGAACGGAACTGTCGAAAGCAACCGCCGCGAACCAGAGCGATGGGAGCAGCAAATCGAGGGACGACGTGTTGGGAGTGAGTGACAAGGGACGGTCGATTGAGCGACGGAGGGCCTGGCCAGGACGACGACGACGACGGATCACCAGGGACCAGCACTCACTTCATCGTGCTGGAATGAGGGGCTCGACTCTGACCAATCAAAATCGAGCGTGGCCGGTTCGGAGAACGGCCAGGTTCTTGCAATACGTGCTGCAGGCTGATCTCCTGCCGTCGGTTTGCAGAAAAATTGCGAGAGATGCACTCGAAGCGACGTTTCGGTTGAGGTTCTCGACGATCGCTTCGTCAAGCACATGGACATGGTGTGGGACGAGGCGCCTCTGCTCGATAGGAATGTTGCAAATCCGCAATCACGGAATGAGACCAGAAAGTTTGACAATTGGAATGATCTGACTTGACGACCTCACACTCTGCTCTGCGCTCAGAGGCCTACATGTGTCGTGGCATGTTCTGGGGCGCACCAGACTGCGCCGACGGGATACCAGCACGACGCTGTGGTGCATTCTGGCTCAGGGCGACGTAAGTGGGTGTCGGGTGAAGCAACACCAACATATGCTTTTCTGCCATACACGTTCTTCCCCTTGTCGTTCGCTCAAGGAATGTCACAAGTGCCAGTAACCGTGTTGACAGTCGGTGTGTGCACATGTGGCCGTACAGCATTGCGCTTGCGAGTGTGTCTTCATAGCACCAGAAAGGTGGGAAAAAGCCGGGCGGCTGTTTCCTACCCGTTTCCGTTTTACAAAACGTCGACCGTCGTATTGAGATCGTTTGCAGGTTTTGAGGCTTGGATCAACCGTGTTGCGTTTCCCATTCATTGACGCAGAGACCATGGCTCAAATTCACACGAGGATCATTGACGTAATTACAGTAAATGTCTTTTATACGGAATGAAACATTCGTGTCGAACGCTGGAAAACTTTGAGTCGCGGGACACATTCCAGCAATGTCCATCCTGCACAGGTTGTGGATGTCCATGCCTCTCGTGAGGGCCTTCCCAGTTTCCTGTGTCCTCCGTCCGCGACGCTCCCGCATCTGTCTGTATCGCTGTTGGGGGCGTCTACTCCGCCCGTGTATGCTATTTGTGGGCGCCCCGCGTCCGTTGTCTTTGCCGCTGTTGGTCGTCTCTCCCTCCCCGCCTGTGCTTTTGGTGGGCACGTCTCCCACCCCCGTCTGTGCCGCCCGTGAGCGCATCTCTTCTACCCGTCTGTGCCCCCCGCCCGTGACTCTCCCGCATCTGCCTGTATCGCTGTTGGGGGCGTCTACTCCGCCCGTGTATGCTATTTGTGGGCGCCCCTCGTGCGGCGTTTTTGCCGCTGCTGGTCGCCTCTCCCTCCCCGCATGTGCGTTTGGTGGGCACGTCTCCCACCCCCGTCTGTGCCGCCCGTGAGCGCCTCCCCTATACCTGTCTACGACGCTGATGTGGGCGTTTTCTCCGCCCGTCCGCTGTTGCGGTACGTGCATCTGCTCCTGCTCTTGTTTCCTCGCAGCTGCTCCTCCTTGGCTGGAGATGGTGGCGGTACCGTCACGCTTCCTGCGGATGAGAGAGATCGCTGCTGGTGGCAGTTCGAAGGCACTATGTCGTACCTTCGTCTGCGTGGGACTTCGAATGGCGAATTGACGGGAGGTACAGTCACGAAGCCATTACTAAGGACAAATGCCGCTGAAAGGGAGCTCTCTCTACGTGCAGTGTCGAGGCCGATGCTGTTGACACAGCATCGTGTCTGTATCGGCGGTTTTGGGGGGTGGGAGAGGGGAGCCAGTAAACATGAAAGGACGTTGCTGCTCGGTCCCAGTTGCCATCGAGCAGTGTCCATAACAAGGGGAACAGCATGGCTTGTGAAGAAAAAGACAGAGCAGGGCATGCAATGACTATGAAAAGCGTACACACCGATGAGGAAACCTACACGCAATGGCACAGTAAACGGTCAGCGCACAGCAGCAGAACAAAGCGCGGCGACAGAACGACGGGCACATCCATCACGGACCATCACAAAGAACACGGACCATCACAGAGAACGTGCGGGGCTGCAAATGTGCCGCGAAAAAGCTGACGCCGTGCCGTACAGCATCTCACATCGGGGACACTCGAACAGTACGTTGGTTCCCTGCGGCACGACGACAGTCGTGCCGCCGCTCACGCCATTGGCGGGCCCACCCCCGCCGCTCGATTGCGTGCGTACACCAATGCCCAAGCATGTCTCTCCTCCATCCTCAGGTGTGTCTTGCTCCGACCTGCTGGCCGCTCCATCTTCGCGACGCCGCTTGCGGCCACTCGAGGATGCAACAACAGCCGGCACTCTGGTGTCACAAGCGACAGGTGGGTCTCGGTCGTTGTGCTGGCGCCCAGAGGATGCACCAGCGCAGCGAGCCCGGCCAGCGCCAGCACCGGATTGAGATGCACGGCGACCATCGTCAGTCGCCGACGTGGCCACCCAAGAGTTGGGCGCCCGCTGGGCGTTGCCGTTGCCCGTCTCGCCGTTCGCTCCGTCCTCACGCACCGCCGCCGAGGCGCCGTCGTCCTCGGACACCTCCGCGTCCGCGGCTTCGGCCTCGGCCGCCGCCAAAAGACCGGTAAAGTGCTCGTCCTCGTCGCCCGTCCGACGAACGTCGTCCAGCGCGGCCCGCAGGCGCGGAACAAGAGGGGCGCTCTCTTGAACCCGTCCGGCGGTTCGCAAGCGCTCGACCGCCCGACGATGACGATGGCCCCCCACGTGCAAGAAGAGGCTCTTGGCAGTGTCTTTGTGCAGCGCGCACAGAGAGCAGGCCCAGGGGTGCGCGGACGAGGCCCTCGCAAGGACCGCCGCAGCTGCCTCCAGACGGCGATGCTCCTTGCCGCGGACGTGCTCAGCGAAGCTCTCCGGCCCCGTCAGAGTCATTGCACACAGGCGACACTTAGTAAATCCGGCGATGCTCGGGATGGAGGGCGGGGAGGGCCCAGGAGGGGGAGGGGGAGGGGGGAAAGCAGCCATGACAAGTCGGTGCGCGCGATGGTGGGAAAAAGGTTATGGCGAAGGCGGCGACCAGGAGCCGTACTCGGTATGCGCAGATGACCACGACCTCGACAAAGGTTGGTGGTGCGAAGAGGATGCAGCAGCAGAGTGCACGGGCCACGGGACGGAAAGAGCCTCAGAGCTGACGTGCTGCCGGGCCCCGTGGCCACCAGCACAACACGGCGCCAGCACTGGGATTGACCATTCAGCTTGCATCAGGTCAGAGCTAATACTGCTGGACTGACTTCTCACACAATTTAAAACGGATAAACTTAGACGGCTTCAGCCAATAAGAACAGGAAGAACCGTGGTTTTTCTTGACAAGCTGGACTGCAACTAGGTATTTATTGCGCATCCAGGAGTATGCATCCCAACACGATCATGAGGCATTGAAGCAAGGCGATTGGCCGGGTCCTCGGCGGAAGCATGGACCACTCGGCAATCATCAGCGAGGCGCCATCTCGGGGCGCCAATTCGTGTGCGTCCCACTGGTCGCTCTCACGACGTGCGACTCCCTGGGGCACGCTGCTTGATCCCATCTGTGGTGCCCACATGGCAAGCTTGGTCGCGGTGAGCCCGGTGCACCTCTCTCTGACCCGGCCTCATCCCCTCTGTCACCCGGCCTCATCCCCCCTTTGCGTGGCATCATGTGCCGCCCGACAGCTTGTTTCGAGAGCCTCCCAGTTGAGGTTCGACAATTGGTGCTGGATGAGTTGCCGGTCCGTGACAGCCTCGCGATGGCTGACGTGTCGACGGGCTGGCGCGAGGCGTGCACGACAGACACCCTGCACACATACATTGGCTGGGAAGTTCTCGGAGACGAAGCGACATCAGACGAGCGCCGCCTGCCTCTCTGCTGTGCCTCTGGGCATTCGATGTCGGGGGGTCTTGGCGGCGCGGTGGGAGCGAGAGAGCGGCTGCCATGCGCGTTGCCACTGGCCGCACGGGTTGAGGTGAAGACGCAAGGACGGCTTATCCTTCTCTTGTTGCGCGTCGTCGCTACTGTGAGCCGCCTGCTGGACGGACTTGGCGGTGGTACGACGCCCATGTTCGACCTTCAACGGTGGGCGGAGCATGTCGCGGCTGCTTCGTCTTCGATTCCTGTTCCGTCACCTGCCAGTGTGCGTGATCGGTCGCCGCGCGATGTGTCCACTGAGGTAGTCACTTGGGTTTGGGGCATTCAGCTACGCGCCGTTGTCGTGTCGGACAGCAGTGCGGAAGTGCGTTTTGACGCAGGGACGGTGCAGCGCATGGAAGTTTTTCGCGCCCTCGCGGAGGTCGCGGATGCGGTTCAAGATGCTGTCGGTCGATCGCCGAACAATGTTACATCCACCATGCTCCCAGACGGGACGGCCCGTGTGGCTCGCTGGGTGGCCATGCCTGTGGTCCTCGTGAAGCTACGATTACGGGTGCGGCGCTTGCTATTCTTACAGGAGCAGGTGCGCGCGCATGCGGCGGGCAGTTTCCATCTTCACGGGGTGTCTGTATCTATCGTGCGTCATCACGTGCATTATTGGGTGCGCGCCGCCCTCGCGCTTCGGTCCGGTTTGGTGGCCCCGATCGTCGGTGGAATGTGCGCCGTGGACGATAGACGGGTGGCCGACTTTTTGGCCTTCACTGTCGCCGTATACGACCGGGTGGCGGCTGCATGGCCGACGTTAGCACAGCCTAGGCGCTGTATGCACTGGGAGCCCGTCGAAGGCCACATCATGAGGTTTGCGGTGAACGCGTTTTCTTCCGACGCACCGGGCCGTGGCTTCGTGGAAGACGTGGCTGCGCACGCAGCGTGTTTGGGTGTCCGGCACCTTTGCGTCGCGTGGGGAAGGCGGCGTCCCAGAGCAGTGTCGAGTCCACCCTGCCGACCACCTTTTGACTCTGGTGTGAAACTACCTCTCCCGTGACGCCGATGTAAAACTCGCCTGACCTTGCTTTGCTCTGCAACCTTTCGTTACCCCCTACGGTCATCGCCGGACGGCCATGGCTGACACCGGACGCGTCCCAGGTCCTCTTGGCCCACCGTCTGCATTCATGCTCGACGGGAGAAGAACAAGAAAAAAAAGCAGCACAATGTGTTTATCGGAGCTCCGACTGATGACACGCACCAAAGATGCCACCAGACGTCGTGCATTCCGGCAAACGCCCCTGAGTCATACTCCGACAAGCTGTCGGTGAGTCCCCCGACAGTCGCCCCGGGCACCACAACGATGGTTTTCCGAATCACTCTTGCCAGCCGGTGACGGCGTATCCATAGTCGAAAAAGAGCTCTTCCCCGGGTACAAGCTCTCTCGCAGCGAACAGGCCGACCCGGATGTAGCCGCAAACACTCAGCAGTTTCGGCACGAGGTTCGCTCGCGCCTGACTGTGGTTCACGTACCGTATGCGACTGCCGACTCGAGTGGCATCGCGTACGACGTCCCGCGCTAACGTGTACAAGTAGCTGACACCCATCGCGTCGTACACCCGCCCTCTCGCATGTGCTTCATCGTGGGGCACGAGCTCGCCGACGTACTCCCCCACGAAGTCGCCGGTGTCCGCCCGTTCGGCCGCAAAGACTCCAAAGCCGTGCGTGTCAGACCGGTCCAGTACAGGCCGAGCGCGCAAGCCGACTTGAACCTGGACGTTTCGACAGCGCCTGGTACCGGACTCGCAATCGGCTGCGGCAGATGGGGACAAGTGCGCCCCGCACATCCCACAAGCGTCCGGGTCGCACTCCCGGTCGTCTGCAAAGCACGGGCAATCATCCGAATCGCAGCGCGCGGGGGCCACGCAAGAGTACCAGACACGCAGCGAGCAGAGGCGCGACCCACGCGCCGGTGACGGGCCCGATTGCGATGCACAGAAAGCCGAAAGAGGTCCAGCCCAGGAGCCGTCAGCCGTTGACCGCCCCGCATCGTCGACGACATGTGGTCCACTGACCCCAGAAGCCGTAGCACCCGACGATAGCGGAGAGAAGGCGGCCGCTTCAGGGGCTGCTGAAGACGCTTGCGCATCTTTCGTCTTCTCCGCGCTTCCCACCCACCGCACCCGAGCGCACACACAGTACTTCTCACAGGGATTTTTCACCCGGGCGCACCTGCACACCTCGGTACTGCAACGGCTGACATGAAAGCACGGTCGATAGTCCACAGCACGCCCATCGTCTTCGGTGACGCCGCTCGGAGAAAGAGAGAGGGTGGCGCTGTGCTGTCGCGGGCGTTGGGAAGAAGCAGCTTGGGACAACAACGTCGGGGCGCTTTTCGTACGACAAAGAGAGTCAGTCTCGGGCGCGTCCTCAAGTGGAGGCGTCACGAACCGGCGACGCTCTTCTGGCAGCCCAACTGCCGCGATGTAGGCCGCCACAGTACGGCACGTCTGCCCTGGTACGAATGCGGCCAGACGACAACTGTCGTGCTCACCCACTATTCTGCAACCAGCTCTAAGAAAAGCAAATTGGTCGGCCGTCCACCCGTCGTTCCCCTCAGCGGATCCACGCAGATGACGGCGGGGATCCAAAACGCAGTCGGGGCACGCACTGGCGGGGACACCGATGGCCCCGTGGATGGCCCCTGCCAGTCGCGCGCGACGCACTGCCGACTGAGATGGCAACGAGACACCGACATCGACCTGGGCGCTGACCGCCGCACCCTGCCCGGCCGGAGGGGAGTTTCCCTCCTGCCCCGCGACGGGATGGCCCGCGCACGACGTCCTCGCGTGCGCCTGGAGGGAGGCAAGCGCGTTGGGATCCGGCGGAAGATGAACCGGGACAACGCCAGGGGTCGTCGGCAAGCGCTCCCTGCATGGGGGACCATGCAAGCGGCACGCGTACCGCAGACAAACGTGACAGAGCAGTCGAGAGAACGTGTCCCGCTCGAGCACAGTCGTTTCCGTCCGAGGGGGCACGATGGGCACCGAAATAGGCGTTCCGGTGGAGAGATGTCGTGCCACTTTGTCGAGAGGAGACCCACTCAGGGACGCTTCCGCTGCCACAGCTTCAACCCCGGGCAACCGCAACGCCGAGCGCAACTCTCGCAGTAAAGACGCGTCCGCGCGGAGACGGAACCCCTTCTCACACGCCGCCACAACGGCGCCGGCTTGGAGAACTGCCCAGGCCCGGCTCGAGGGGCCAGTACCGGCCGCCGTGGCATCGACAGCGGCGTTTTGGCACGCACGGGCGCGATGCACTGCCGGAGTGCCCAGAACCGGAAGACTTGTGCAGAGCAAAAGCCTGGTCCCGGAACAGTCGGAGACTGGATGTGTCCCTGAAGGTTGTCGGGACACCGAGAGGGGCGCTCCGCTGCCGAGAACAACAGCTAGGCTCACACCACCAGTGAGTTCTTAAAAGCTCTCGCGACGGGTTCTGGTCGATGCCTGCTGCTCAAGCGCCGTCTCGTTGTCTCGGGCACGTCTGTCAATGAGGGAAATCGTGCGCCTGAGGTTGGCTGCATTGGAGTCGAGCAGGGTGGCCAATGCGTCCACCACCGCCGTCCCGTCGCCAACCGTCTTCACGACAGACCAGATACCACGTCGAGTTGCGGCACGTCGCGTCCTAGAAGAGAGATGGAATTAGTCGGCGGGATGGCCACCTGTGCCATCCTCCGACGCGTCGCTACCGTCGCTGTCGTCGCGCCCCACCCATCGGTCCTGCAGCGCTGCACTAGCGGCGTCAGCAAAGCTCCCAACGCGGTCCCCCATGTGGGGTACAAACATGTGCCTTGGGGCATCCTCCACTCGCCGCCACGACTAACGCACCGGTACGTAAAACGCATACGTCGGAAGCCGCTCCACCGCCGGCAGGCGCGTGACACGTACGGCACCGACGGGTAGATGCAATGGACCAGCGCGCTCAATCAGACCGCTGTCCTCGTGCCAGTCGGTTCCACGGGCACATGACCGTGCCGCTGACCCCGATTGCGGCCCCCCGCTGCAGTGCACGCCCGACTGGAAGGCCGGACTCGCATCCGGCTGCGTTCGCCGCTTTTTCGACGGACTGGAGCACGTCGCCCATGTACCGCCGCCACTTTCACTGTGGGGCTCTGCGGTTGATGATGACGGAACTTCCAGATGCCCACGGTCCCCACTCGACCCCTCAATCCCCCCCCTCCCAATCCGCCACCGGTCGCCGCAAATGCGGCCGAGGGCATCTTCATCCCGTCCAAGGGTCGTTGAGACGTCCACAGCTGCCCGTGCCCAACAATCAGCCACTGGGGGAGTGCAATCGATGTGCTCAATAGCAACGACATCGAGCGTGGCTAGTACAGGAGCTGTGTCACTGCCAGAGGCCGAGCGCCGTGCCAACACCAGTTGACGCACAACTGCTGCTCGGTTCACAGGGATGGCCGTCTGCACCGCTGCGCGGCGGCACTGGAAAGCGTGCTGCCTCGTCAATTCGAGCACAGAGAACGCGTTCCGACCGATGCCAGACTGAAGGGGTGCCCCCGCGTCCGACACGGCACCACAGGCGGCGCCCGACAAGGCACCAACGCCCGAGCCCGACGGGGCAGCACCACCCGCACCCGACACGGCATCGCCGCCCACGCCCGACGCGGCAGCAGCACCCGCGCCCGAAAGGGCACCACGCCCGGTGCCGGTCGGCCCGTCATCGGGCCACTCAAGCAGGTGGTCCACAGCGAGACACTCCATTGCCGCGTCGTGCGGCGATGGGTGACAAGACGCGGCAAGAAACGGGAGCCTGACGAGGCGCGCGCCTCAGTGGAAGGTCAGGCAGCACGAGCGGCGGACGACATCCCCAATGGTTCAACAGACGAATTGTTTTCACGACAAATCATGCCGTATCTCACTCTGACAGAGCACCAACATGGGCCAATCAAAGGAGGTCCTGTGGAAAAGGCCCCCAAGTGTTGTCTCAGACGCATCGCGAGTTGCTGGATGGACACGAATTGAGGCTGGATCCACCTTGACGCCTCTCCTCTCGCCCGTCTCAACCCCCCTCGTCTCGCCACGCGCGTGCATCCCACGAAATCCACAAGAGCCCTGTCCCCGTGGCCTGCTCCGTTACGCGATGTTAGCCCCAGCCACAGCCGTCGCTTCTCCACCGACGACGTCTTCGTGCGCGTCGGCTGTTCCTGTGCGTCCATCGCATGCACTGGATGGGCGGTCTTTCTTGCCCACTTCACCTGCCCCGCAGAGCGAGTCTCTTTGTGCCCCCGCCGCTGAATGTGCTGTCTGCGACTTGACAGTCGCGTCGGGGGAGGTCGCGGGTACTGCTCACGGCGTCGGCCACACGACGTCGGTCGTCGCCGCATGCGCCGACGACTGACGACAGCTTCTGCTACTGTGGCGCGCGTGTCCGCACGCCACACGACGAGACGGATGGGGGGGGCTCTGGGATGCGAGGGTTTCGCGAGCGAGTCGCTTTGTGCGACCGCCGCTGACTGTGCTGTGTGCGACTCGGCAGTCGCGTCGGCGGAGGCGGCGGGTACTGCTCACGGCAGCGGACACACGACGTCGGTCGTCGCCACATGTTCCGACGACCGACGACAGCGTCTGCTACTGTGGTGCGCGTGTGCCGCGCAACGCGAGGGCGCGGATGCGGGGGGTGCTCCTGGGGGGCGGGGGTAACACGAGCGCAGTAGCGGCTGTAGGGCGGCATGGCGAGACTGCCGTGGCCATGGAGGTGCCACTGGGGGGCGGCCGTAACGCGAGCGCGGTACCAGCTGGAGGGCGACTGTCAATACGGCTGTGGCGCGGGGGTACCGCGAGCGCGGTCGCTGCGGGATGGTGAATCTGCAAAAAGACGGTGGCGCGACGCAGGTGGAGCTCTGAAGGGGTGCATGTAGTGCAAGCAAGCCGCAGCTTGATGGTGGCATGGCAACACGGCAGTCGCGTGGCACGGGTGGAGCCCTTTCGGGGCGGACGTTGCGCAACGGCTGTCGCCGCTGGAGGGCGGCGAGGCTCGCGGCTGTGGCGCTTGCCGCGGCTACCGGTGGCACGACCCTGCTGCTTGCGTGGAATATGGCGACGGCCGAATCGCGGAGGCGCAAATTGAGAGAGACGCGCACGCGGAGGGGAGGAGGGGGGGGGGGCGGGGAAGAGGGGTGGAGAGGCTTAAGGGGGGTTGTCGGGAAAATCAGCTGTGGCGGCCGGGCTTTACAAAACACACTCGGACCCACCCACCCTCGGGATGGCCCTCAACGTCCTTTCTTCACGTCTTCCTTCGTGCCTTCTCCTCATCCGCAGAGTCTCCATCGTCTTCCTTGCCAGAATCCTCTTCTTCTCCGTCCTCCACGTCGTCGACGTCATTGACGCTCGCCGACCTCGTGCTACCGCGACCACCGGGAGGTGGACGGCCCGTTCCCCCCTCCGGCTGCTCTTGGCGGCGAGATGCAGAGCCAGCTAGCTCGGCGTCCCACGTCGACTCACCCCCCAGTGACACGCCGAGTACCTGCGAGGCCGCCACATTCTCTTCGACGTACTTCTTCACCCATACAGACACGAGCGACAGGAGGTTGGTGTTGGAGACGGTGAGGCGACGCGACATGAGCTGCTCCGCCACGTCGGCCGGGGACACCACGCCGCAGGTGATGTTCATTCCGATCAGAAAGTTGTCGTTGGCCGCGTCCACAAACTGCTGCTCTATTTGGGGAAACGCCGCCACCTGCTCCCGAAGCGCTCCCCGAAACACCTTGCGTGCTAGTTGTTCCGCCGTCAGCCCGCTGATGGCAGGGCACTCGAAGACAACAGCCTTATCATACTTGGTCCTCTCTTCCACCTTCCACGACAAGTGGAACAGAGCGGCCGCTGCGGCAACAGGAGCGGCAACGGGAGCGGCCGGCACACCCCCCCCGCCTCTCCCACCCAGGCCAGCAAGAGCTGTGGCAGGTGGCCCAACGCCCACCCCGTCAGTAGACCCGGAACCGGTTGCCAGGAGGCGCTGGACGCAGTCGGCAGCGCGCATCGCATGGGCGCGCATGAGGCCCGTGTGCTGTTGCTGCATCTGCACGGCGGAGTGCGTCGCAAGGTTTGATCCCGCAGCGCCGCCTGAAGCACCTGCCCCGCGCCCAGACTGCGTTGACGTCGACGATGACGCGCCCCGGCTGCCCCGGCCAGCGTACGCACCTTGAGCGTCAACATGACCGCGGACTCGGCGACCCGCAGGCGACGGTGACGACGACTGCGGTTGAATCTCGTCCACGCCCATCGGCCGGCCGCCCCCCCCAGTTGTGGCCGCCAAGCCAGCCGCACCACCCCTAACCGCACCGGAACCGGCAGCCGGGCCACCGCGACCGCGCCCAATGCGCCTGTCGCCACCCCGTGCCCGCGATATCGCAGCGGCTCCCCCCGTTGCTGCGGCCACGGCCGCCCCTACCGCAGTCTCATAGGGGTTTTCCATGGCGCCGACAATCGCCTCAAAGTGCGAGCGGTTCTCGGCGCCGTTTGTCGCGGCCGCAATGCCGCTCGCCTCCATGACGTCGGCGGCGGCGACGACGTCCCATCCAATGCGGTGTACGTTGGCGGCCAGCTTCTCCCCCGTCGCCGCGAGCTCTTGCCCCTCCCTCCACTCCTTCCAACACGCGTCGTGTTGGACACGCACCCACTCGGCCACGTCTCTCTCCGAGAGATAAGGGCACTCAAAATCGGACTTGGTGAGGGCCGGGGCGCCCCGACGACGCGTGATGTTGCCTCTGTTGTCAATGTTGAACCGCGACGGGGCCAGCCGCAGGGTGTTCACGCGGTGGCCGTCCTTGTTGCACTTCGGGCAATTCTTTTCGAGGTGGGCACAATCGGCTGTGAAGCACCTCCCCTCCTTGTGAAAGGGGTGGTCCGCCGTAAGGGCGTGGAGGCAGGGCCACGACCTGAAGACGCACGTCCGTTGCGAGTGGGACCCCGTCCTCTTGTTCCCATTGTCGTCGGGGCCGAGGTCAAACCCGCAGAGCAGGCACTTGCCCGTCATGTCGCCGCACCGACGCCCCGCCCGACGGCGTCGCTACCGCACAACCGCCCGCCCCCCTTCTCACGTGCGTCGCGCACGCCGGACGGCCCACCTGCAAGACCACCCGACGGCACGACCTCCACGCCGCGTCGATGCCCGCGCACCGGCCAACCGCTCGTGACGCTCTTATGTGTGTCGTCCGGCAACGGGGACCCCCACTGCTCACAGCACGCGTCCATCTGAGGGCGCCTGACGCAACAGTACAAACTGGCGCGGGGGGGGGGGAGAGGCAGGAGGGAGCGACAGAAAACTCCCTCAAACGAGAACGCGCGGCCCACTCTCGAGGGGGGAGGTGGTGGTGGGGCATCGGCCGGAGCACGCCACAGGTCGGCGAAGCGCAATAGCGACCGGGTTGGAACGTGTGGGGGCAACGGCGGCTCGGCCTCACGCCTAGGCCACTGCCTGCATTGCGCGAAGAACGAACGAGGGGCACGAGCGTAGCAGGTGAACAGCCATCGGCAAGATCGCGCGCGGCGCAAGCGATTGCGGTGGCAGAGAAAAAGGGCGGCAACCGTCGGGAGAGGTCCACGGAGCGAGGTGGGCGTTTGCATCCCGGGTCCGACAGGGATCGCGACCACGTCGGATGTGTACGGGCCTCAAGAGCTGCTCTCATCTCGAGATCCCGATCAGACGGCCAGCGATAGTGCCCCGGTGGATCCAGGCACCCGAAGTGACGGGCTTTCGTCCAATGAAAATTCAACAGAATCCTGCATGCCGGATCGCGGGACAGAGTCGCAGCACAGCCGGGTCGGTCAAGTCCCATGTAGCCCCCATTCATTAAGATTTGCATGCTCGACCTACGGTTTGCACCCTGTCGGAGCGTGCACGAAGTGGAGCACGTTTCCCCTCAAACGGGCCGCCGTGTGCCACTTAAGGCCACCGAAATTTCACGAAATCTGACGACCTGCCTGCATGGGCGCTCTGGGAGGGGACTAATGATCTGCATTAGTGGCCAATCCTCATCATGCCGGTCTGTGTTGCACGAAGTGGAGCACGTTTCTCCTGGGACGAGTCCCGGCAGGCCCTTAATTAGAATCGGTCCACCTGACTAGCGTCGCGGGCCACAGGCGGGGCCGTAATCGGCGATCAGTACGCCAACCACGCGCGACTCACCGCGTCAGACACAGTATTGGCACTCGCGAGCGTTCCTTCTGTAAGGAAACGTCCTCGCTGTGGGAAACGTGCCTGCCAGGAATGGCCCGCTGAGGGGGGTAAAACGTGTTGCACGTTTGGGCGCATACGCGCAGGGCCCATTTTTTAGGGATCTGCCATACTGTTTTGGAATTGGCATGTTGGAGGCGCAGTCAATGAGCGTGAATTAGAGTTTTCATAAGAACAATCTTTTTCCAATGATAACATAGCTTTCTGACAGTTATTGAGCGGACCCTTGCCCGCTGTGATGCGAGTCACAGAAGCACGAGGCGCTAGCCGGCCCACCGGTACCTGATGGAAGTTCCATCCCACACCACCGCCGAATAATTTGTGGGGGGCATCATGACGGCAACAGCTTGGCCTGCGGGGCGGTGCCAGTGGATGCCGGCATCGCCCCCCCTCCCACGTCCCTCTATTGGTCGCGCCAGCGGGAGACCCTGATGCCGGCGAGGCGCTTTTCCCTTGTTCCGCGAGCCGTTTTTCCCTCTTCCATGCTCTTCGTGCATTTCGGGCACGACGTCTGGGGGGGCGTGTGCGCAATCTGCCGGCTGGTGCGTCTTGGTCCACTACAATGGGGGAGCGAATGTTGGACGGGGGACCGGGCCAGGTTGGGCGCCTCTGCCTTCCGCCCCGCTGCCGCTGCGGGGGGGAATTGGGCGGGGGCGGTCCCCCGTTGGACCGCGCCCGCGTGTGGTGGTCACGGCAGCGGCTGCAGTGGCGGCGGCTGTGGCGCCGCCGCCGTCGGCTCCGGCTGCTGATGAGCATTGGCGCGGTCGGCGATGCCGCGCCAAACGCAGGCGGCGGTGGCGGTGCTGGGTAGCCACCGCCCAAACCTCCACGCGTCGCCCTCGTCCAACCATGCCGCGGCTCGTTGGCGTGGCTGCGGCCGACGGTGGCGTCGGCATTGGCGCGGGCCTGCCGCCGCTTGCATCGCGGGATGGATGCAGGCATTTTCCTGCCGGCGCCGCCCTTGGCCGCCCCGGACCGTGTCGTCCACCCCCCCCCCCCCCGCGTGTGACCGGCGCACGGTGGCAGGGGTGCGGTGCGGCTTGCGTGCCAGCGGCGGCGGCGGCCGCCGCCGCCACGGTGTCGCGCGTCGGCCACGCGTGACGCCCGCGCTGCGCACTGCGCACCACACTGGGGGTCTGCCACGGGCGCTGGGCGGTTTGGAACAACCAAAAAAACGGTGCCGGGGGCACCGCGCACGCGCTCGCCGTGCTCGGGGACGGGTGACGACGCGCGCGACGCTGCGTTGGGGGGAGCCGGCGCGCTGCGCCACCGACGTCACGGCCACCGTCGTCGCTGTCACCGCAACTAGGGACGCAGCCACCGTGGGCGCCGTCGGCGGTGCCCGCCCCCCCCCCCCCCCCCCCCCCCCCCCCCCCCCCCCCCCCCTCCCCCTCCGCCACGCGCGATGCGTGTGGTCGGGCGGCGACCGCTGACGCGGGCGTCGATCGAGTCGACGCTCGGCAACCACGGGCTGTCCCTGACGCTCGGCCTGCTGCTCGTTGCCGCCAACGTGCTGCTCTTCATTTGGGGCGCCCATGACGAGGCGGCGCACCACACCGACTACAAGCGGTGGGTCATGGCGACCGCCCGCGGCGCCGGGTACGCGCTCAACCTCGACGCGGGGTTGGCGCTGCTCCTCGCCTGCCGCGCGGCGGTCGGCGCCGCCCGCTCCTCCCGGCTGTCTGCGGTCGTCCCCCTCGACGCGCTGTTCCCCGCCGCGCACGCGGCGGTCGGCTTGGCCATTGCCGCGTTTGTCGTCATCCACATGGTCTTTCACCTGGGATGGATTGTTAAGGACGACGCGTGGGCACCGGGCGCCTGGGGCGTCACCTGGTGTGTGTGCTCGGGTGTGGTGTTGACCGCCGTGTTGGCGGTGCTGATGGGGACGGCCAGCCGGCAGGTGCGACGCGCCAAGTATCACCTCTTTTACCGCGTGCACCTGGCGTGCGCGGCCGCCTTTTACCCTCTGCTCCTCGTGCACGGGGTGTACTATGGGGCGCCTTACACGTACAAGTGGATTGTCGGCCCCATGTTTCTTTATGCCCTGGACCGCGGGTACCGCTTGGCCACGCAGCGCAAGCTGTCGACGCGGTCGACGTTGACACCCCTGCCGGGGGGGGTCGTCCGGGTGACCATCCCCCGCTCTGACCGCGACGTGGCCGAAGGGGAGGCACGCTTCCCGTACGAAGCGGGCGCGTACGCCAAGGTGCGGGTGCCCGACATCAACACCCAGTGGCACCCGTTTACCATTGCAAGCTCGCCGCACGAGCGGGACCTGGTCTTGTACGTCAAGATTGGGGCGGGCGACTGGACGGGAGCGCTCGGGGAGATGGCCGCGCGTGACGGGGGTGCACCCGTGTCCGTTGCCATAGACGTCAAGGGGCCGTACGGAGCGTTGCACATGACCCGCTTCACGCACATCCTGCTGATTGCGGGGGGGGTCGGCGGCACCCCGTTCGCGTCGCTCGTCAAGGACGTGCACCATCGAATGGCGGCGGGCGGGAGGACGACGACAGAGGCGGGGGCGGCGTCCCCGACAGGGGTGGACCGCACCCCGTTTGCCGACGGCGCCGACAGCAGCGGCGCGACGGCCGCCAAGGGCGACGACGCGGACGATGCGGCGGGTGGCGACTCGGCCGTTGACGCGACACGACGTGCGCGGCGCATTGCGCACATCCGCTCAACGCTCAGCGCGCAGGTGGCGGCGGCGCTCGCCGCCCACCCTGACGATGCGCGCGTGGTAGCGGCACCGACGCTGGATGGCCGGCCGTCGCCTGCCCGCGAGGGCGCCGGCGCCGGCGCCGGCGCGCCACACGCTGCCAGCGACGGCGACGAAGGGGCGGGAGATGGCGGACGGGAGCACGATGCGGAGGCGCACTTTGGCGGTGCGGTGGCCGACGCGGCGGCGGCGGCCGCCGCGGCTGCCGCCTCGGACGCGACCGCCGACGCGCTGGTGAGTCCCCCTCGGCGGCCGCGGGCTGCAGGGGCCTCGTCGACTGCGCCGGACGCGTACGCGTCGCCCACTGGGCGCTCACGTGGTGTGTGGGGCGGCGGCGGAGGCGGCGGTAGCGGCGGGAGTGGCACGCAGTCGCGGCGTGACGACGGCGCTTTGACCCCCTGGGCGAGCCCCCTCGGCGCCGCTCGCGGAACGGCGAGCCCGTGGGGGGAAGCTGCCGACGCCGCGCTCGAGGCCGATGAGGCGGGCGCGGCAACGGACGAGCGCTTCGCGCAGTTGACGCACGCGCTGTTCAGCCCGCCGTGGCGGGTGGGCGCGACGACGTGGTCGTCGGCGGGGCTGACGCCGGCGGGGTGGCGCGACCCTGAGGTTGTTGTGCACTCCCCGTCGGTGGCGGGGGGGGCGCCGTCGGCGGGGCCGGCACCCGCCGCCGGTGCGGCCGACGAGGCCGACGGCGCCGGGCGGCCGTCGCCCCTCCCCGATCGGGACGGCGCGCGGCGCGCGTCCGACGCGTCCGCCGCTGCCGTCGGCGGCGGCACCCTCCGCAGCCGCCTCACGTCGGGCGTGTCGGCCGTCGTGGCGGCGGTCGCGTCGCCGCGCGGTGCCGCGGCGGTGCCCGCGAGCCCCCGCCGCCCCCCGCCGGCTGTGGTGCGGTCGCCGCGGCGGACGCTCGAGCGCATTGGGGTGAGCTTTGGGCGCTCCCCAACCGCGTCCGCGGCGGCCGCGTCGGCGGCCACGGCGGTTGCCGCCGCGTCGACGGCGGCTGTGTCGGGCGGCCGCAATCGGGGGCGGCCGCGGCCGCCACCGCCGCCACCGCCAACGTCGGCCGCGACGCCCCGCCTGTGCGCGTCGCCCGCCGACGGGGGCGGCGCCGTGTCGACTCGTGGGTGCCTCTCCCCAGACGGGTCGTCAACAACCACGTCGCCGCTGTCGGCGACCAACGTGCTCGATTCGCCGCTTGGGGGGCGGGCAGACGTGCCGCCGTTGCCGGTCGCCGGTGCCGACGCGCTGTCGGCGGCCATGGCCGACGCCATTGCCGTCCCGCCGCTGGTGCGGCGGCCGCCACCAAAGTATCGGGCGATGCTCGCCCTTGACACTGTGACGGTCAACTTTGTGCTCCTGTGGTTGTTGCTCGCGCGCTTTTGTGTCGCCCTCCTTGCGTGCATTTTTCGGGCCATGGCGCCGATGGACGGGTCGACACCGCCGGGCTTTGTCGCCGCCTCTGCCACCGCACTGTATGACCACCGTGCGCTGGTGGTGGCGGACTTGGTGCTCGCGCTCGCCGTCGCCCTGCCCATGACCGTGGCGGTCGCACTGGAAGCGCACGAGCTCGGCCTGCACGGCCTGCTGTCGTCGGTGGGCGCGGTCGTCGATACGGTACTGCTACTGCCGCTGGCGTGGCTCGGCGTCCTCATTGACGGCGCCGCACTGGCTGGCTTCCCGTCGGGCGTGTCGTCCGCGCCGCTCGGTGACGGGGGCGTCATCCTCGGCGACGTTGGCACTGCCCGCCCATGGCTGTTTGGCGTGACGTTTGCGGTCGCGTGGCCGGCACTCGCCGTCCTCCTCGGCGTACGGCTGTTCCGGGTGCTCGGCGCGCGGGTGTTGCTCGCGCAGAGCTGGCGTCAATCCAACGAACCGACCCGCGCGCTCGACTTTGTGTGGACGGCGCCCGCGGCCGCGGGCGACGAGTGGCTGCGGGGGGAAGTGGGGGGGCTCCTCGGCTCCCCCCACGTGCGCATGCACCGGTTCGTGACACGGTCGGGGCGGGAGGCGGACGCGGCGGCGCTCGCGGTGGAGCGCGAGGGCGCCGCTGGGGCGTCTGAGGGGCAGCCGTCGCCGCAACCGCCGCCGATTGTGGCGGCCGCCGTGGACGCTTATGCGCCGACAGCCGAGTCGCCGGCATTGAGCGAGGAGGTCAGTCCCGGGGGGTCCTCCCCCGCGACGCTTGCCGCCGCGGCCTCCCCGACGTCTGGTGGGGGCGGGGCTCACGGGGACGAGACTGCGGCGTCCAAGGCCGCCACCGCCGCGGCCGACTGGACGACCGCGTCACACTATGGGCGGCCCGACTGGGACGCGCTGCTCGCGACGATTGCGGAGCGTGCCACCTCCCGCACCGTCCTCGGCATCTTCTTTTGCGGCCCCACGCCGATGGCCGAGGCGGTCCGCCGGGCAGCCGCGCGCGCCATGTGTGAGTCCAAGGTCCGCGGGCTGGTGCTCGCGGGGTTGCTTTCGGACGGGCGGTTAGACGATGTCGACCGGCGGACTCTCCGCGGGGTGACCGCGACGGGGCTGGATGTGCGGTTTGTGATGCATGTGGAGAGTTTTTAAGGGTGGCGTGGCGGGGGGGGGAAGGGTGCAGCCGTAGGGCGCTTGTGGGTAGGAGAGCATGTCCGCATCCGCCCGCCGTAGAGACATATAACTCAACCAACAAAATTTCTCCGAAAGAGCGGTGCGCCCTTCTCCTTGGCTTGGGACGCAGGAATGTAAACAAACCACCGTATTAATACGCATGTGTGTCTCAGGCTGTCGTGCTGGCCTTGCCGCACTCGCCACGGTACAGTTGCGGCGTGCCATGGCTGCGAGCTCGAGGGAGGGATACCTCTGGCGCCCCTCCTTTTCACTCTGTTTCTTCCGCTTCAGTGTCAAGTTTCAGCATCACACCCAATTCAGCCACGCCGCGCTCACCTACTGTAAACACTTGACGACCCTTCCAAAGTCGTGCATCCCATGCCGTCTGATCAGCCATGGCTAGTGTTGCTGCTAAACGCGCCCCGATTTTGGGGGCGCGGTGTCATCCAGCTCCAATAAGCGCCCAAAAGCGTCCTAGACACACCGAAAAGCGCCCCAAAGCGCCTTAAGCGGGGCGCGTAGAGCTTTCCTACCGAAATCGCACGTTTAAGCGCTCCGCAAGAGCGGCCTCAAGCGCGTCGCGGGATGCGTTTAGCAACCCTAGCCATGGCTGATCAGCCGGCATGGGATGCAGGTGCACCTGCCCGCGACGCGCTTCCCCACTGGGACGATGCGGCACGGCCCACCAGCTCCGTCACGGTGGCGCGGGCCACCCACTTCCCCTTGCCCTCAAACTTCCCAATGCGGCGTGTGCCACACTGACGGCGTTTTTGGTTCTGGCCAGGCGGCGCGGCCGCCGGTGCTGCGCTTCCCGCCCCGCGGTCACCACCGACCACCTTGGCGGCGACCGCGACCGCCGCCGCCCGCGCGTCGGTGGCACGGTGTAACTCGCCCTCTAGGCGCTGCCCAGCCGCCCCGACGCTGTTTGCAGGCTGTATGCCGTGGCTGTGACGGCCGCCTGTCCCGGTGGCGGCGACCATGGCACCCGGCGGCGCATCGGCTGCGGCGGGCGCCGCCGCCGCGCCGCGTCAGCGGCGGCGCAGGCGATTGCGCGTCTGGCGGCGTCGGCACGAGGCGCGCGGCTCCTCCCATGCGCCGTCGGTGTACATGAGGCGCCCCCACGACGCTGTCAATGGCAAACGGGAGTACCACACTCACACGCCACTGTCTCCACCCACCAACGCCGCTTCCCCCGCATCGTCACTGCTTCATCCACACCGATACCCGCCTCCTCGCCCGCCCGCCGCTTCCAGTGCTGCGACCTGACCGTCACGTCCTTCCGCTCATCCTCCCTCCCTCATTTGGCACCTTCACGTACCCACCTTCCCCTCCGACGCACGCTTCGCGATGGCCCGCCGTGCGTCTGCCCCCGCCCGGCGGGTGCGGTTGGCCCTCGCTGCCGCCGCTGCGGTGACGGCCGTGGCGACCGCCGCCACCCCCACTGACGCCTTTTCCTGGGCGTCGGTGTTTAGCTTCCTCGGCTTGTCGCCAGGGGCACCGGACGATGCGGCAGCGTCGGCGAGCCCGACGCCAACCGCAAGCGCTTCTCCGAGCGCGGCCGCCGCCCCTCCACCGACGCCGGCGGTGCTTGTGCACAAGCGGGACTCGAGCCGCCGCACAGCGGTCCGCCTCCAAGCCTTCCTCAAGGGCAAAATCCCCTCGACGAGCAGCCTCGTCACCCCCTCCCCCGCGACCGGCTACCTCGCCAAATTTTTCTTCGACACGGGCGACATGTTTTTCTGCCTCGGCTCCCTCCTCACCGAACGCCACGTCCTCACCGCCGCCCACTGCTTGGTCCTCGAGGGCGACGTGGTGCGGATTGGCGGCTCGACGATGCTCGACGGCGTGCAGCGGACGGTCGGCCGCGTGAGGCCACACCCCCAGTTTGCCGACACGCTGCTGACCTTTAACTATGACGCGGCCGTCGTCGAGCTCGACGAGCCCGTCACGCCCGCCGAGATTGCCGCCAACAACCTCCGATTTGTCAAGCTGTGGGCGGGCGGCCTTGGGCGGCCAGCGGTTGGCAGCGCCTCCACGCTCCGCGGCTTTGGCCTTCTCGGCGAGGGCGACGCCGTGCCGGGCGTCAACAATAGCCTCTCCGAGACGCTCCTGGAGCTCTCCCACACGGTCCTCTCGGACACCAAGTGCGAGGCGCTAATTGGCAACGACATCATTGCGTTGGACAATGCGCTGCACGTGTGCGCGTCGGCGGCGGGCCTCGGCACGAGCTGCGGGGGCGACAGCGGCGGGGCGCTCGCTGTGGAGGTGTCAAACTTTGGCTTTCTGGGGCGCTTGTTTGGCGCCCAGACTGAGGTTGTGTCCTATGGGGTGCTGTCGTTTGGCGTGAGCGTGGGCGGGGACAACTGCCCCCTCGACAAGCCGACGGTGTGGACCCGCGCGTCTGCCGTGCGGCCATTTGTGGCCGACGTTGTCGCGGCCGATGGGCTGCGCCTGCTCTAGATGGGGGGGGGGACGGGGGGGAGCCTGACTGGGTGGACCTGTAGAGATGTCCAGGCCGCTGCTTTGTTCTTTGTTGACGACTGGGTTTCTCTGTGGGTTGTATTCAGTATGAGCGGGTGTCTTGTTTGTGTCTTCGTGTCCCCCGTCCTGCGGATCTGCGCTCTACTCCTCCGCCACGCATCTCATCGGTGACAGCTGACATCCTGATGTCCACATCACATAGCGCGTGGAAGCCTTTTGAGCAACCACCTCCGCGGTCCCAAATGAGCGTGCTGTGTTTGCCGCCGCCGCACCGCAGACAGCCCCTCGTGCCAGCCTGGCTCTGCCCGTTGTGCAAGGCGGTCGCGGACCTCTGTTTTGTGTGACTGTGCTGGAGCACGCACCGGTCGGACGGCTGACAAGTCCGTTGGTGAAGGCATCCTCGGCCAGCGAGGACGGGGCCCCGTAGAGGCGTGCGCCTCCACGTGGTGGCCACCCGCTCCAATCTGCAGACACGCTGCGGCGCCAGATTGGCGACCGCCGTGATTTTGCCTGGCGGCCTCTCCCCTGCCACACAGAACGACCCGAGCGTCGTCTGTCTCTCGAGGCGGAGCCCTGAACAAAAACCGTTCCACTGGCCACCCTCAACGAGGGCATCATGGGTGCGGGAGGTCGGGTAGAGACAGGCTTTCACTGCTTTCACGACTCTTTGTACCACGGTGTGCACTGCTCGCAAAATCGGCCCTGGGCGTAGGGAGACCCACCGCTGCGCCCCCGGCGTCGTAGGCAGCTCCGGCTCGGGCAATGGGACAGCCGCGAAGCGGACAGGGGGGACGCAAATGGCACGCCAGGCGCCACGCTTTTCCTTTTTTGCTGGCGGATACACCTGCGCCCCTCAACCCCTGGAGTGCGCTGGTTTATGGACATCGATCATATGGGTGGCGCCCTCTCGAACGCCGGTCCGCCTCGACCGTCACAAATCGGCGTGGGTGCATGCCTGTAGGCTCTGAGGCGTCCCCGTTGGGGCGCCTCTGCGACGGACCCGAGTCGAGCCTGCGTGTCTGTTGGCATCACACCGGGCTGACGACGCCCCGTGTCCAGCGGGTACATAAGCACACCGAGGAACCTCTCTGCCCTTTTGGTGAGAGCGCCCACACAATCCCCACCTCCGTCCAACATCTGTTCCTTCCCATACTCCCACCCTCGGACACCTACCGCTCTCCCCTCTCTTCTCCCCACCGACGCCTTTTTATCTGCCGGCCTCCTCGGCACCCTAATCCCCTCCTCCTTCAACCTCCCCCACTCCCGCAAAGATGTGCGGCCATGGGTGCCATCACGGCTGCGGTTGCCACCGCCGATGCCACTACTACTGCTGCTATGTGGTGTGCTACCCCGTCTACTGTTGTCACTCCAAGAAGCCGAGCTGCACGTGCAAGCACTGACGGGGCGGGTGGATGATCAACGTTCGCCCGCATGGTCGAAGGGCACCACAAGCGCCGTGCTGCGGGACGGGCAAGTGGCTGGCATCGAACCCCTCTCGTTGCCGCTGCTACTCAGACTGCCAGGCGCTGTGGCTATGAGACTGGGGCTACAAACCCTGGTCTAGGTCTGCGATAGTAGGGCTGGTGCATCACGAGCTGCTATAGTCTGCGCGCCGCTGATGGGCGGCGGCGTTTGGGAGATGGCTACCAGCCACACTCTGTTCTATGCAAAAAAGACACGCTGTTCCACATTCGGACCTCACTGTCGACGCACGGATGCCCAAAAGGTACCGCGTTTTTGCTTCTCCCCTGAGCATTGCGCCGGCCACGCGAAGCATCCCAGGCACGCTATCCCCCCACCCACACCACAACAACACGCCACGCCCACACCACAACAACACGCCACGCCCACACAACGCACGGCGTCGACCCGGTCTGCCAAGCGGTCCACCTATTCGACCACCGTGCTGGTGCGACACCACCCTGACGCGCCGCCGCCGCTGCCGCCTCGCGCCCCCACCGTCGCAGTTACACACAATTGCGCATCTGCCGGTTGGCGTACACCATATGCCCCGACAAGCGGCGGATGAGGAAATCACAACACTCGGACAGCGTAATGAAGGGAAAAAGTTCGGCCGAGACGCGGCAGCCGGTCACGCAGCACGGGCTGTCGAGCGGGTCCGTACCATAGTCATCAAAACCGTCACAGCAGATGAACAACGACATGTCAAGGCCCAGCGCCGCGCGGGCAGACAAGAGGCCGATGGCTGACGCAGCCGGCAGCAGGGATGGTGACGAGGTCGACGACGCGGCCGGGGACAAGGACGCCGTTGACGACGCCGAGCGGGCGGCCACGTCGTGCAGCGGGGCGGAGCCGCCGATCTGGAGCGCCGCCGCCGTGCCGCCACCCCTCCCTCGCGACCACGGCCTGCCCAGGTGCTGCGACCACCGCCCGCACGCCGGGTCGATCAGCGGGCTGGCCCGCATCACCGCCTCGTGGAGTCCCGCATCCTCCTCCGCCGTAAAGGCGCAGCTCGGGCGCCCCCCTCTCCACCCGACGCGGAAATAATCTTTGATGGTACGCGCGAGCGCCGCCCCGAGGGCGTGATGTGGCTCCCCGACGGCCGGCAAGCATCGGCGCTGCACGACGCAGGTGACCACGTAGTAAAAGTGGCACACGTTGTTGTGTGCGCTCCACGAGTGGCCGACGTAGGCCTTGGCCGACGGGTGGAGGGCGGGGGGGGGGGGGGGGGGGGGGGGGGGGGGGGGGGGGGGGGGGGGGGGGGGGGGGGGGGGCACGCGCGCCGCCGCGCGGATGAACGCCGTCGTGTTGGCGGCCAACGGCGGCTCAGCCGACGCGGCGACCGCTGTCGGGACCGCCGCCATGGCGGCGGCCGCCACCACTACCGACGCGACGCAGCGAAAGTGGAGGCGGCCGCCGCCGCCCATGGTGGAACACGGGTGGCGCCGAGAGAGGAGTCAATCGCGGGCGTTGGGGATGCGCACGTTCGCCGAGACGGGGCGAGGAACGGATGGGAGGGGAAAAACGGCACCGCACGGCTGGTGGCGTCGCCACATCATCCGCCACCGTGTGCCGGCGTACCAACCCACACCGGGCGACACGCGCGCGCGGACCGAGTCGCGGTCAGTGCGCTTCCACTCGCCCAGGGTCTTGTACGTAGAGGTACGCCACAAGTCGGTCAGGCGGCGGCTCCCCTCCCAGCACCGCACACCCGGCGCCGCCTCAGCTGCCGCCGACCGTGTCGCCACCAGCAGGGGGAGGCCACTGCCGCCGCCGGCCCCCGCGGCCAGGCGCCCCCCGCCACCCACCGGCGGCGGGGGCGGTGGCCGCAAAGCCGGCAGCGGGGAGAACAGCAACCCGGGGCCGCATGAGGGCGCCGTGCGTGGGGGACACGCAAGCACGGGACAACACGCGGAGCCACACATAAAGGGCGGACGGCGTGCAGGTGCCGCCCCGACGTGCGCGCGCCGGTACGCCTCTGCCGACCCACCCCCACTCCCTGTTCGTCTTGCTCGCCATTGGTGGTTGAGACCGCCGCTGCCGCGACGCTGCCGGCGGGGGTGACCGCCGCCACCCGGCGGCGGTGGCGGTGGTGGCGGTGGCGGCAGTAGCAGCAGAGGCGGCAGTGGCGGCGGCGGCGGCGGCGGCGGCGGCGGCGGTAGCAGCAGCGGCACAGCGCGCTACGAACCGGGAGGGGGTCAGCCAGCAGCGGGGAGCAGCCGGCAGCGGTGACGGTGACGAGGGAAGGGGGTCCAGAGGGACGGCACAAAGACGTCTGGCGTCCGTCGGCCCGCCACGCAAGTCGGTCGGAGAGGCGGCGGCGGCAACCGCCCGCCTGCCGCCGTGGGGAGGGGCGCGGGCCCCCCACGCACGGCGGCCGCGCTGGCAACCGCCGGGCCCCGCATTGAGCAGCACGGACAGGGCCGTGCAGCGGAAAAGCAGACGGAGGGGAGGAGGGAGGGGA
>Ga0209093_1000241_pt1 | contig 28397 bp, 38 predicted proteins | sample SidtaG_4_FD_187450 | JGI IMG/M metagenome (GOLD analysis project Ga0209093, IMG submission 187450) | Marine algal microbial communities from Sidmouth, United Kingdom - Sidmouth_Male1 metaG (SPAdes) (version 2) | ecosystem: Host-associated > Algae > Red algae > Unclassified | place: Sidmouth...
GGGCGTCCGTGGGGCCGTGGTCACACGGCAACGCGCAGGTGCAAGGAGGAAAGGGCGGGGTGGCAGCGCGATCGTTGTGATGCCGTTGCGCTCGACGTCGTCGCGTGTCGTTGGCGCCTTTCACACGCGTCATCAGAGCGGTTAAAGTGGGCGGGAGGGGTGGGCGGGGCGGGTGGGGGGGAGGGGTGGCCGGGATGGCAGGCGGCACGCGCGCGCTGTACAGACGTCCCACCACCCCGGCGCGATTGCGCACACACATGAGACGCGTCCTCGCCGCCCGCCGATTCCCACCTGCCGTCCGACGGCTTGTGAGCGAGTGTGTGGGGCTTGCGTCAGCCTGGCCCGCCCCGAAGGGGCCCTGGCTCTCAGAAACCGGTCACGGATGAGGACCGACCAGCGCCCATGCGTCTCGTCGTCCCACGTGGAGCCGGTCCACAGCGGCGCCGTGCCCGCCCGAAAAAATGTAAACAAGCGGGTGGGACGAGCCGGAGAGACCCGCCACCGCAGCTTGACAACGCAGGCCCGTTTAAAGGCGGGGATCAGACGCCCCCGCGGCACACACGTGGCACGGTTGGAGAGTCGAGCGGCACGCGTCGGACTGAGACGCCGGGCGGGGCACACGTCGGACGGCTGAGGGGCGGCGAAGCGGCCCCTGACGAGTCGCGGCGCTGACTGCCGTTACGCCTCCAGAGCCAGCGAGGGCGTTAGCACGGGGGCCGTTCCAACGTCAAAAGGATGACCAGGTGGTCACGTGACCGGCTGGCCATCCATTCTGTGGCGTCGCCGTGTCCACCCATTGCGCAGAGCGCTTCGCACCCCTCCAGTGGCCCACTCACGCACGATCTCATCCGATGACGCGACCCGGCTTCAACCGAGCATTGTGCATCTGGCACCGAAGCGGACAGTTTGTGGCGTCGACTAGGTTCCAAAAGTGCAGCTTTTGACGAAAGTGATGCCATGCAGGGCGACAGATTGGTTCGATTCACTGGTTTAGCCAATCACTGCACTTCCCTCCAAACTGGGCGGTTTCAAAACAGCTCCCGAGAGTGTCGACGGCGACGACATCTGACGTGTTGATATCTCGCGACGAGCCTTCCGCACGATGCGGATCGCGCCAGTGACGACGCCCGTTCGCCGGTTTGCCCGCCTAGCCGCCTACCGCTTCTTTGGTGGCCCGATCCAATCAGTTTACAAACGACGGGACTGCGCACGAGGAGATCGGATTCCCCCCAGGGGCGTCGTATCATTCAGGTGCCCGGTTTATGTCGTGGCCGTGCCAGGTGTCGGCCCGTTCGTCCCTTTGAATGCCTCTTTCTTCGACGTTGTCATCGGTTTCGATGATTATTAGCGGCATATCTGGCGCTTGACAGGGACGTGGCAATCTTACCGCGACTGTTGGGCACACTTTCCGGACAACTTTTCAGTGGTTTCGTTTCATCCAGCGCTGATCGAGATCCCTTAGGGCTCTTTCGCTTTCATTCGGATTTGGTCTATCAGAATGGGGCTACGCATAACCCATCAATGACGACCCCATTCAGACCGTCTCGTGGCACGTTCCAGACCGGTCGATGCCCAGCTACTTCGCGCCTGGCCCCAAACAGGGCCCCCAGAATGGGCTCTCCATTAAGCGTGCCACACGTTGCGCCTCTGGATTCCCCAATTGAAAGATGGGATCGACGTTGCAGGGTTTGCTCCAAAATGCCAATTCCAAAACAGTATCCTACCGTACTCTCCCCGCTTCACTCCAACCCAGCCCACCTATGGTCGGTAGGTCAAAAGCTGGAGAGACCCCAGTCAAGCCAATCGCTGTCTGAGCCAATCAAACGCAGAAAAGTGCCTCTTTGTTAGGTCTGGACTCTCCACTGTTTGGCGCTACGACAATGTCGGTCCCAGAGCATCTCACCTCACCATAACTACGGTGCGTGCACCACCCCGCACACCCCGCACATCCCACCCTACGCACACCCACCCCACCCCAACCCACCCACCTCGTACTCTCCCCGCTTCACCACAGCCCAGCCCATCTGTCGGTCCCAGCGCATCTCACCCCACCAAATCTACGGCGCCGGCACCACCCCGCACACCCCGCCCACCCCACCCTACACACACCCACCCCACCCCAACCCACCCACCTCGTACTCTCCCCGCTTCACCCGAGCCCAGCGCACTTATCCGTCCCAGCGCATCTCACCCCACCATATCTACGGCGCCTGCACACCCCACCCGCCCCACCCACCCCACCCTACCCACAACCACCCCACCCCAAGCTACCGCGTCCCGCCCCTCACGCACCCCTCGCACCCCACTTCACCCACACCCAACCTCCCCTCACGAACCCCACGCACCCCAGTGAGCAGCTTGTCGCAATTTTTTTTCAGTTGTCATTCGTCAGAAAAAGCGTCAGTTGTTGGTACATAATTTTGTCATGGGGGCAGGATTGCCAAACAATCTGCACTGCATGTGCACGCCGTGTCATGGAATCCGTAACTACGTGTGAACACTGGCCCACTGGCTGGAATCGGGGGTGAACACTGACACTGTGAAACGATCAGCAATCTGGGGTGGTCGTCTACAGACAAAAAGTAGCCTACAACCGTCTATAAGAGAGTAGATATTGCTGATCCCCGAATTTTGTCCTGGAGGACCGAGGCTGCAGACTTGGAGCTGCTGATTGCTTGCATGTGCCCATACGGCCTGGAAATCGATATCGTCGCCAAAATGTTCCACGTATTGAGAACGCCCTTGGGAATTGGCCAGCAGATCTGTAGGTTGATCTCGAACCAGCCGAAACAGGTCCCCAGCACAATACTCGCATCATGTTCTTCGTATACTAGACCCCTCCTTTCCACAGTGCTCGTTCGAATGGGTATGGTCTCAGATTCGCATTTCAGATCCCCAGTACGATCTGACACTGATCAGAGACTTGTCTGGGAGCCATGTGCGCACCTTGCGCTCACACAATATGCACTCTAGATGCACCCGAAGGCCTTCTGGAGGCACCCTGGGACACCCTGAGGCACCCTACAGGACGTTCTCAGGGTTATGCAGGAGTTACATGACGCCCTCGTGCGGCGATTCGTGGCCGCGCGGCCACTTGATACGCAGCGCGCGCGGGAGCACTGTCGTACGGGGCAGCTGTCGCGCCACATTTTCTCTCACTGATAGAGAACGTTATAAAAGCGGATATACTTTTCATGCGCTGTCACGCCTTCTAGAGGAGAGGGACCGGGTGTGGCGGGGCGGCGGCCCTATGGGTCTGATGGTCCTGTCTGACCGCTCGCCAACACCACCCTGCCCCGCCTGCATCGAGGATCCCGCGGCACCTTTCGCACGCATCATGGACACGTACAGCTCTACACAAGATGGCCACAGTGAAGCAGCGAAGGGCCACAAAGGTTACCACCACACATAAAGTAGCAAAAGCATGAGTAGGGACCAGACTCACCGCAGAAAGATCGTCTCACCATGCACAGCACAAGCGTCCTGATATGCACGCATTCCCAGGCTTGGGCCTGGCCAACGCGGCGCTGCGGTAGTCGTACCAATTTGAAGCCAATGAGGTATCGCGCGCTCCCGACAGACACCAGCGCAAAAGACCGCTCCGCGCTAGTCAATCCCGTAGGCAATCTCCGCGCCGGCGCCGCCCACAAAGCTCTCGACGCTTCCACAATTCCACGCGTGAGTTGCCTCACCATCCCATTCGCCGCCCTTCTATTCACCTGCATGAAAAGTCACAGCACAATGTAGCACAGGGGGTCGAAGGGCAGTTAGGGGCTGTACTGGTCAGCACGGAGTAGCATGGGGCAGTACGGGGCAGTACGGGGAAATACGGTGGAGATAGGTGCAGTAGAGGGAAGCTCCACAGAGAAATAGCGGGCTGTTTTCTTCTGACATTGACGAAAAACTACCCTGTATGAGTCAAACAATCGTTTTTCCAGGAATCCATGGCAAACGCGTTGGCGTCCGCGCCCGCTGCCCGAGCTGTGGCGGAGTCCACGCCGTCCAGCGAGCGGTGCAGGCATTCATGGCGTGGTGTCTTACAATGACGTTGTGATAAGTCTCGCATGCATGTTGTTGGCACTGTTGTATGACGCTGGCAACACTGTTGAGGGCGACATGATCCTGACGAGAAGAATCGCTCTGCCGTCACTCTGAACGTGTGCTTCGTCTTCTGATTATCGTCAGGAACCGCACGATTCCCGATGAGCGGGACCTCACGCGTGACCCGCTAGTTGCGCCGCCGCCCCGAGCAATGTTCGAGCGCTTCAGGACGGCCAGAGCCACGTCCAGATCCTGTGGTCACCAACAGACGACGGATTTAGGCAAGACCCACTTCTTCTCGAACTAGACATTGGTGATTGACATCGTGTAGGGAGTTGCTGTCTCATCGAAAATGCACGAGTTTTACTCAGCAGCGAGGTGCAGCACGCTCAAGACCGTGTGCAAAAATATCGTACCGATGTTCCCGTTCTGATTGTATCTTTTTTCACCTGCGTATCTGTCTCTAACTGCACGGACTGAAAGTCTTGCATACATCTGTAGCATGTGACAACACGACGAGCCAACCCCACCCAGTTGCGGGGAAGGCGAGCCAGACCGTGTCTTCGGGTAGTCCTGTAGGGGAATACCCGCCCCGGAAGAACACCCCGAAGAGCACAAACGCACGGCGTCGACCGGGCGAAGTCTCTCCGAGCGAGAAACACGAGTTGTGTGACCGGAAGTTTACTTCCCCAGGTCGAGGGCTCCGAGGCGGTCCCCATGACGTGCCCTCTTATACCCCTCTAGGCCCCATCCCAGAAGGCCCACCCGCTCGCCCCCCTCCCAGCAGCCCACGGAAACCACCTCACCACATACCCTCTTCCCAGGGGCCACGGGCCCAGAATCTCGGAAGGGCGCCGAAGCTTCTGGAACCGCCTTAAGGCCGGGCGCTGAGCGTAGATACGTGACACCCCGGGCGGCCCCGGGGTCGGGCGCCCGGCGTAAACCTCGTCGGAGGCCTTAGTGGGGCTTACACAAATTGGGGCCCGTAAGTGGGAGCCCCGTTCACTCAGGGGAAGTGGCCCCAGGGAACAATCGCTACGATGCTTACAGAGATGAGTCACGAGCGACCCACCAGTGACTCAAAACCGGAGAGGTTGGGAATATGCGCTAGTAGGACATCTTACTTTCGCGAGGGCTCGGGGTCGCTTCGGCACGACCGGATCCGACAGGCTGAAATTGCGAGTCCACGTGCCCCCTCGTGATTGGGTGGGATCTGGTTCCACGAGTGTGGGGGACAGAGCTCCTGGCGTCACAGTTCCCCCTTCCAAAAGAGGTCGCCGTCCCGGCGACCCAGGGCCAGGGGGCCCGGCCCGAGAGTCACGGGCGCGCCAGGACGACAAAGCGGGATCCCCCACAGTGTGGAGCGTGGGTGAAGCCCCGGCGAGAGCCCGTGGCGGCCGCCCCTGGTCGCGGGGGGTCCGCCGAGGCCAAGAGGGCATACACTGCCCCCGCGAGGCGGAAACGGGGGCGTGTCAAGGGGGCTGTGTGGCAAGAGTGTGCCACAAAGGCCGTGAGGAGGGATGCGGAGTAAGGTGCCCCTCCTGGAAGGGCGTCGCGCGTACCCCGCGGGCTGAGCAGGCCAAGGAAGGAGCGACGCCGCGAGAGGCGATGGGGTGCCCCTTCCAGTGTACTGGGGCTCGTAAAGGCGGGGCGCATGGGGGCGCATGGGATCGGGACGGGGCAGCCGCATAATCCTGGCCGCCGCCTCACCTTTCCCACATATCCCCGCTGTCAGCCGCGCGTCGAAACTCGGACGCGGCGGTCATGTCCTCCTCGCGGTCGACGGGGGCCACGCCGCCGGAGGGGTCGGCGGCCCCGAGTGCGGGGCGCATAGCGCGGCCGGAAGAGTCGGCGGCCCCGAGTGCGGCGCGCGTCGCGCGGCCGGAAGAGTCGGCGGCCCCGAGTGCCGGGCGCGTCGCACTGGTATCGGGTGGGACGCCAGCCAGGTCCAATCGCCGTCCCGCGGCGGCGGGGTCCGCACCCGCGGCGGGGCGCCGCCGATGGGCGCGCCAAGTCGGGCAGCCCGGCGGCGGGGACCGCTCGGATCAGCGGGGCGCCAGCCGGTGCGGGCGCCGCCAAGGCATGCGGCTCCACGTCGGCCACCCCTCCGGCGAGCGGGGCGCCCCCGTAGACTTCAACTACGGCGACGGGCGCCACCAAATCAGGTGGCGCGGCATCGGCGGCGGCCCGCGGAAAGGCGGTCTGTCGGTTGTGCCCGGCTGGCGGCGCGACCCCGAATCGGGAGACCCGGGCCGCGAGGAGCCAGGCTAAAAAGCCTCCGACGCCCCCGAGGCGTTCTTGGTCGGCGTCGGGGTCGGCGACGGCGACGGCGTCCCTCCCGTCAATTGCGGCGGGGCGGGCGGCCGACGAGGTCGCGGCGCGCCCCGCTGCGGCGGCCGCCCCAGTTCTGTTGCCGCCCAGCCGGCCGGGGACTTCTCCGGAGGCGGCGGCGGCGGCTGCGGGGCCTTCTAGGTGGGAGGAACTCATGAAGCGGGACTCCCCCCCCCCGGTTCTGCGACGGGTGCGGCCCCCGGCAGTGGAGGAGGCCGGGCCGATGGGGGCGGTGCCGGGGGCGCTTCTCCAGTGGACGCCCCCCCACGCCCCCATTCAGCTGGAGGAGTGTCGCCTGAGAGCCCTGTACGAGGCCATCCCGGTGCCGAAACAGGGCCCAGCGTGGCAGAGGTGGGTGATGCGCCACCCCGTGCAGTGCGAAGTACCTGCCGGGGTGAGGACCGACCTCCCCGCCCTACTTGAGGCGGCGGACGCGCCGCGGCTGGAGCGCGTGGCGTTTCGTCTAGCCAACGTGATGGACGGGGCGACCGCGGATGGCACCCCGACCGTCGTTGCGTGGGAGTTGGCGTGTTGCTCCCCCCCAGACTTGGGGAAGAGGGACCCCCATTTCCACAACCAGGATGCGCGCACCGAGCGCCGCGTGCGGGAAGCGTCGGGGATACTGGTGAGTGCTGCTCAAGTAGAGAGAACCCGGACCCACGTGTAGGCGCGGAGGGACTACTACGTCCCGACGCTTTCGTGGTGGTCGGTGTTGGAGGTGCCCCACGGATTTCCCGCGAGGGTGCCCCGCGTCGTTGCCTACTTTGGAACGGCGCTTCGTCGGTAAAATTCCGCACAGGCAGCGGCCATCCTAGCTACCCAGTGGGTGCTTGCGGTGGCGGTGTTATGGTTTGCCTCCGCCCGAACTAAGGGGTACCTGTGGCACCTGCCTGCCGGGTTGGTGGATCGCCTCGTGGGGCTGCACCCCGCCAACCTGGCTGAGGGGGCGGGACAGGAGGCGGTCGCGTACTGCCGCGAGTTAGTAGATCTCCACCAGTCGTTTCACCGGGCGGCCGCTGGTCCGTATCCCGCCGGGCGAGTTGGCGGGGAGGAAGAAGAGGCGGCCTGGGCCTTGGTACATTGTGACAAACGCCTGGTGCACGGTCGCATCCGCCTTCGCGAGGGCCTGGGCGACAAGCCTACCCCGACGTTGCGGGGGTGATGTCGACTTCCACACCCCCGGAGTCGGGATGGGCGGCCGCGGGGGCAGTATGCCCGCATCAACGCAAGCGCACCCGGGGAGTGTCCGAGTGCCCCCCTGCTCGTGGGGGAGCCATCCGGCGGACGACCCGGGCAGGGCCTTTTCCCGGCCGTTCGGCGGGGCGGCCGACGTTTGCCCCGCCGGGGGTGCCGTACTACCCGTCGGCGGTGGCGGGGCAAGGCCTCAGCCTGGGGTACGTCACCGCCCGTGTGCGCCGGCCCTAGCGACCACCTACCCGACTGCGGCGGGGACGCTTCGGGCTGCAAACGGGGAGGCGATAGTGGCCTCCTTGGTGCACACCCTGGATTGGGTCACCCGGGGCGCCGGGGCCGTACTGCGGGGGTTCCCGTCTCCCCTCTTGGCGGCGGCCGTCCACTTCCAGGTGGATACCACCCCCGAGGCCATCGGTCGAGAGATGGCCTCGCGTCTGGAGGGACACGGCCAGCGTCTGGTGCCGGCGCCCGCGGCACCGACGGGCGGCGGGAGCTCAACTCGAGCCCCGTTTTCCGGGGAGCCCGCCGCAACCGCCCTACCCTACTATGGTAGCGGCCATTCCTACTCCGCCGCGGGTGCGCCGGCGTCAGGGCACGCCCAGTACGGATGGGGGTACTCGTCAGCCGAGGCGGGGCCGAGTAGGACCCCGTGCTCGACGTGGGGACTCACCCACAGGGGCCAGGGGCCGGCGTGTGAGTATCACTTTGACCCCCCGGCCCGCGAGCATTATCAGGGGTACGCGCGCGACGATGTCCCGCCGTCGCCTGACCGGGGTTTGCGGCCAGTACCCGTGTGGGAGCCCCGTGTCTGACTGGGCTTCCCCAGTTGGGTTGGACGATCCTGTCGAGTAGCGAGAGGACGTTACGTTGTTTGTTCTTGTGTCAAGGGCCGAGGGTTTCGGGTTTTATCCGCGGAGTTGTACTCGGAGCGCGGCCGTGGGTTGCTTCCTTCGTACAGAGTGTGTGTGGGTACCCTGTACTAAGGGTTAGTTCGTTGGAACCCTTCGTCGCACCGTGAGTCGGTGGTTGTGGCAGTGTTTGCGGACCTTCTCGGCCGGAAGGTCCTCCACAAGGTGCCAGGAGTCCTCCCGGGGTCCATATCCGAACCACCGCCCCTTGAGCATGAGCCAGATGTTGTCAGGATATGGTTTCTGGGCCGTAATCGGATACGGATACACGCCGATCCTTCGTATCTGATTACCGATAACTCCCTCAGCTGAGATCCGGATCAGGATATCTGCCTCCTGAGCCGGATATTTGAGTAGATTATATTCGTATCCGGATACGAATATTGGATCCGAATATAATCCCCCAAGTCCGACGGACAGCTCAATTAGCCCAAGAAGAACGCCATCCAGCCGTTATTCGAGTGCTAAATGGACGTCAGTACGACTTGAAATCCACACTTGATTTCAACGCCCCAACGGGCGCCGTCGAGGCGGTTCCCCGCCGTTTGTCTAAACGGACGTCAGAATGACCGTTCTGAATCTCGTGTTACACTCTGACAACAACGCAATCGGGTCGAGTCGCGTGATTGAACGGTTCCACCCGGGTCGGGCTGGATCGCCGCTTGTCGCAGCCAAATGTTCGGACATTAATCCCCCGATTGTCGGCACGCGAAAGGAGAGGTCGACTGTGTTTAACCAGAGCTCTCCAAGCGCGGGAAGTCTCATATCCGTATATATCCCTGTATCCTGACTCTCATATCTGGGATACGGATCCGATATAATCTCGCAGTTTCTGTCGGACAGGATAGATATATCCTCTCCTCCTTTTCTCATAATGCATTTTGGATATGCGTCCCCGTCTCTTATCCTAAGTGGATATGGATAGAATGCACGGATATAATCCTCGGGGATATATCCATGACAACCCCTGGCATGAGCCGCTCGTGTTCGTCGTATCCCTGTCCGAAGAAGTGGTCGAAGACAGCCTCAATCGGATTACCAGCCGATGAGGAAAGGGAGGGGACCTCCCACGCGGCCAGGGCCCGCACCCAGGCCGGGTCACCCTCCGACGGATCAGGGGCCCGGGTGGCGTGATTCCCGTTGATGGTGCGTATCCCATCGTCACTCTCGATGGTGAGCCGACGCCCATCCGTCTTCAGGATCTGCTAGTGCCCCAGGGTCTCGAAGACGAGCTTATGCCCCTGGTTTTCCTGTGACATGACGAATACCCAGTCTCCCACTAGGAGGGTCTCGCGTCGGGCCTGCACGTGTTTGTCGAAGGCCCGTTTGTAGCGGGCTTGGGACTTCACCATGGTATCCCGTACTGGGGGTATCAGGCTGTCGAGTGGCTGGAGGAAGTTCTCCTGTGCACGCCCGGGGGTTACTGTTCCCCCGGAGTCGGTGCCCACTGTAAGTCATTTGGTCTCCACGGGATTGAGCCGGTGTGGACTGACGAGCGCAAGCGGGCCTTGCTCGGTACCACCATGAACTTGGGTGTTGTTCGCTGTGACCACTGGGCTTAAGTATCTCGACCACGTAACTACGTGGTCACTTACATAGTGTCTCGTTTGTTTAACTTGTGTTTTACTAAACCGTTCGACTTGCTCAATTGTTTTGAGATGGTAGGGCGTTCCATAGTTAGTGTCGATACCCAGTGTCTTGAGCACACCTTGCCAGAGTACGGCGGCGAATTGGGGTCCGTTGTCTTATAAGACCGAGTCGGGCATCCCGTAACTTGGGACCCACATGTCCAGGAAGTCACTGAGTACATCAAGAGCCGAAAGGTTCTACAGGGGAACTGCCCGCGTGACCTTTGTGAAGCGGTCACAATTGGCTAGGATATACTCATATCCAGGGGTTGTCACGGATACATCTCAGAGGAATATATCCAGGCATCATATCCATAATAGCCCTGAATATTGGTCTCGACGACATATTCGGATCTGAGTATGCTCTTCTGTACAAGCATATAATAATCCTCCAAACAGCGCAAGCTGCAGACTATATCTGAATCTCTGGCGATTTTTTTTTATTTGAGTATATCCGATCGGCATGGGGTCTCCCACGTTTGGAGACGATTTTCGGCGAGGTTACGGTTACGGCGAAGACGGAATGCTAGCGGAGAGGGGTGATTTTTGGTGTGAGTAATCTGTTGCTATGAGGATGCGGGTAGCGACGGAGACCTCCTAGTCAGGAACCTGCCAGCGGGTGCCTACCTCTCGTGGTGTTGCTCGCTCGTCTTGGTACAGCAAGAACCGATGCAGTTGATGAGAGAAGGGAGACATGGGTGAGACACGTGCAAGAGAATGCATCATCTTTCTTGCGGTTACAAGTACGTACTGTACTGTTTGTGCTTGCTGATGCTGAGTTACGCTCAATATTCGCGAAGTCACAGAGCCCGTTCGCGAAGCGACGCCAACAGCGACCACCAGATGACCCACTGCCGTCGCTGCTCCCTCCCTCGCCGCCTAGTAGACCTTGAGAGGGGTCGGGGCGCCGCCGATGTCCGGCGCCTGCTGTCACAAGTCCGCGACCTCCGCCACACCCGGCGCCTTATCTTTCGACTTGGGTGCTGCGAAGCTCCCCGGCACTGCCATCCTGTCGCCAGCCGCCCCCGAGCCGCCGTGCCATTCTTGAGCTGGAGTGGTGTTCCGCAAAAGGCTGCGGAATACTTACCCGCCCCTACCCACCACCCGGCCACAGTCGTCTCATTCACCCCGGGAAAGGGCGCGGTGCCGGAAAACGACGGCGTCAGCTTTCACGCCTCCACGACCGCGCTGTCCAGAGCCGTGGCGGCGTTGTGAGGTGTCGGCAGGGTGACGCACACGGCTGTAGCCACATTTCCGTAGTCCGCCGGCCCCCCTGTGACGGCCAGACACCCGGCCCCCACACTCGGGGAACCAGTTCCCTCACAGTCAAGAGGGGACACGTGGATTCGCGTCATGGGCGGTCGGATCCGGTCAGTCCGAAACGGCCGCTAGCTCTGGCGAGGGAAATATGTCCTACTGACACATACTTCGAATCGTTCCGGTGGCGATCCACTTGTGATCACCTCGTGGCTCACAAACCACAACTGCGATCTCGAGACTTCCCTGGGACTAGTAAATCCCTGGACAGGCCCCCAGTTAAGGGCCTATTTTCTTGTAAACTCAACTTGGACCATGGACCAGTATTACACCGCGCCCCTGACACCGGGGCGCCGCAAGGGTGTAACGTAGCACCGTTCCCCCGCCTCTACTCAAGGCGGTGTCCGAAGCTTCGGCCGTCCTCCGCTGAGACTGGCCCCATCGGCCCTGAGGGGAGGGTCTTCTGAGGGTCCTTTGAGGGTGTTTGAGGAGGGATTTCGGAGGGTCTGGTGGGAACGGACGGGTTAAGAGGGCGAGACGCGAGTGTCACCTCGATACCCTCGACGCGGGCAAGTAAACTTCCGGTCACACAACTCGTGTTTGTCGCTCGGGGCGTCTTCCCCTGGTCGACGCCGTGCGTGTGTGCTCTTCGGGGTCTCCTTCCGGGGCGGGAATTCCCCGACATGACTACCCGGCGACACGGCCCGGCTCGCCTTCCCCCCGACTGGGTGGGGTTGGCTGGGCGTCTAGTCACATGTGATGGAGCAGCAGGGGAGGAAGGCGACTCAACCTTACTCGGTGTGGTGGTGGTGCGCCAACCCGCTTCGGGGGGAACCTAGCTGGTCCTCCTCCCCTAGGTGCCCAGCGCTACGGGCGGCGCCCCTCAACTCCAGGATTGGCTGAGTCCCGAAGGGTCGATGGCCGATGGGGGGGGCTATGGAGACCCCCCTGGTGTCGACGTGCCTGGTGTCGGGAGGGATGGGTCTTCACCCCCCGGAGGCGGATCGTCGGTGGACGATCGCCACACCAGTGCAGGTACCACGGATGCGGGTGCCCGCGGGCAGCGGTGCTTGTTCCAGACCTTGCCCCCGGGCCTGGATCCGACTGGGACTCGCCCCCCGGCGGGCGCCCCCTCGGGGAGTTCTCACCCCGAGGTGGCCCCGTCGGGTGCTGGCACTCATCTCGGCGGAGGACAGCCCCCCGACGTAATCACGTGGAGCGGTGGGTCTGTGCCACAACCGGCACGGGAGCCTGCGGGTGAGAGCTCTAGTCGTGCTCCCCCAGGTTCACGGAGTGCAAACGGTGCCCCGGCGCGCAAGCACAGCGCCGGGACCCACGGTACCGGTCCCCCAGCCCTCGGGCCCGGTGGGAGATCCCCTCTCGGTGCTTGGGAGGGGGGGGAGATGCCACACTCGGAACGGGAGATTGCGTGTGGGAGTTCCAGTCGTGCTCCCCCAGGCTCACGGGGTGCCAGGGAAGGTCAGGGTCTCGAGTGGAGAGACGCCGTGGCCCACGTCCTTCGGTCTGAAGTCGCCCGATCGCTTGTTACGATGTTGAGGGGCTCTACGCCCAGACCCGCTGGCCGCCGGGGCAGAGCCCAGCGCTCTTCCCATCGGCACCGAAGCGACGACCCGTCGTCGTCGTCAACCACGGACGTCTCCCGCTCGGGGGACGAGTCGGCCGTCGCGGCCCTACTAGGTGCATTCCGCGCTACCCCCACGCCGTCGACGGTGCGGGAGGGTACTCGGGGTATTGACCCGAAGAACCAACCGACTACTGACTCGGTGTGGGGTGAGTAAGGCGGGGGGGCAGCACTAGAGCTACCCCGGGGTATTGACCCGGGGTTCCCGACGCAACGCTCCCTCGCAACCGGTACAGAGGCGGAGGGGTAGGCGAATCAAGCGACCCCGCGCCGCCTACTCGGGTGGTGCCGCCCAAGATCGCGGTGAACCACCCGTACTGCCGTATCATGTTCGATTGCGAGACATACGCGTTGGAAAACAAGTCGGTTTACCACACGCGGCGCCGGGCCCGTACTCTGGGCCGGCGCAAGCAGGACGCTGCTCAATTCTTCGGGGTGCATGACGAGTGGGACAGTTCTCCCCCTGCCAAGGTCTTACAGCTTTTGCGCAAGTTCTCCAAGGCCTGTGATGACAACGACATCTCCGAAGGCAAGGCATTATACATTCTTCAAGACTTTACGAAGGAACCTTTCAAGTCGGGAGTAAGGATGGTTCTGCCGACTCGCCGGGCGGGAAACCCCGGCGAAATCACTTCCTACCTGGAGCTCATCAACTGGATGCTCCGAAGGCACGTCGACGAGGCCTCAGTGGCAACCCTCTTCGAGACCCTGAGCGTCGCTTTCCAACGGGACGACGAGAAAGAGTTGTCCTTCGCCGAACGGCTCCGCCGCCACAACACAGAGTGCGGGTTCATGCATGGGGAGGGCGCGCTCAAGGGGCGCTTTTTGGAAGGTGTCTACCGCGCCGCGCGCGCCACTGTTCGCGAGCGGAACACCCCCGGCATGACTATGGCGGAGTTAGCTCGCGTCGCCCAGACTAAGGGAGACGAACACCGCTGGCTACCACTTGAGCAGCTTGAAGAGCGCACACAGGTGCGATAATCGCTCGCGGAGGGGGCCCGGCTCCGGCGGAAAGCTCGCGTAGCCGCCTCCCCGCCGCTGTCGGGTGGTGCCTGGGGTCACCCACAGCGAGACGCCCCCGTTCCGGTCGACGGGGCCGTGGACGCCTCGACTCCAGGCGCCGGGGCATGGCACGATGCGTCCCGACTCGGGGCGCCGGACGGCTTGACTCCCGGCGGCGGCGACAACTCACGCCGCCGATACTGACCGAGAGACGGCACTCCTCGTCCCAGACTCAGGGCGGGAGAGTACCCTTGCTGGCAGCGTGGCAAGGTGGGTCATAGGGCCGAGGTGTGCCCAACTCTGGACGCACGCCTACGTGACCGGTTGGCGGCGGCCAGTCGCTGGTCCCCTCTGGGGGCGCACGCGGGCCCTCGAGACACCCAGCGGATGGGCCGGCGGGTAGCTGTCGCCCTCTCCAACGAGGACTCCATCTCAAGCGGCGATGAGTCGACGCCGATTGAGAAGGGGGAACCTCGGGCCGGGCCCGAGTACGGACCGGCTACCTCCTCTGAGTCCGAGGAGGGGAACGAGTAATCACCGGTGTTGGGCCCTCCCCACGGCGACCGGTGGACCCAACCCGGGGCGCGGATGTGATGCCAGTACGCCTCCAATCCCGCTCCAAGGGGATCCGCCTTCGAGACGCACACCTCCCGAAGGGGCTGGAAGGCCGGAATGTGGTCGCCATCCTTACGGGGTCCAAATTTCAGGTGGCCAGCCCCATCTGGCTGCACGCGGGGCGTGAATTAGCTCTCCTCGTCATTGTCGACACAGGGTCCGGCGTCTCTCTAGTACGAGAGGCGCTACTCCCCCCGGAGATGAAGGTAGCGCCCTTAGACGCGGCGACCGCCCAGTTGTTTGACGTGAATGGGGGACTCCTTCCCATCACGGGCACCGGGACTCTTACGGTGCGAGTCGGCACCTACTCCAGACCAGTCACGTGTGGCGTAGTGCGCGGCATGTCGATCCCCCCAATCCTTGGGACCGACTACACCGACGTCCACGTCCCCAACATCTGCGGGCCCAAGGGGTACATCCAGGTCCTAGATGAGTGTAAGGTCCCCATCCTCCGACGGGGTAAGACGGTGTCGTATGCAAAGGCGCACCAACCTGGAAAGGCTGGTGCCGCTAGTGAGTCGGACGCCAAGGTGCGTCTGGCCCGCGAGGTGGTTCTGCTCCCGCTGTCCCGGGGGTACGTCCCAGTACAGACGTTATTTCAAGGGAATGGGGTCAGCACCCAGCGCCATCAAGTGTATGAGCGCCATCGCGTGCATGTGGCAACTGCCACCATGCACTGCACCGCCAACCAGACGTGATGGGTGGCAGTAACCCATACGGAAAGTACGACTAAGTGACTCCCCAAAGGTATGGTCCTGGGGCATCTGTCGGCCTACTCCGGTACGGTAGCCGCCATATCCCGAAAGGAATGGGCTTCAATAAGTCCCTGTCCGGCCACCGCGCCGGACGCGACGGACCCCGTGGAGGAGCCCCATGTTCATTCTTCAAACGTGCCCGAGGGGTTTCGGCCCCAAGTGTTCTCCCTACTAGAGAAGCACCGGGCCCTATCGAGTGGGCACTTGAGCTCCATCAAGGCCACGCAGCACCGGATCGAGTTGAAGCCGGGCTCCAAGCCCGTCCGGCTCAGCCCATACCGGATCGGTCCCCGAACTAGGAAACTCATCACGGCCCAAGTCGACCGAATGCTCAAGCTCGAAGTCATAGTGCCCAGCCAGACAGAATGGGCTTTCCCGGTGGTACTCATCCCGAAACCCGACAGGAGTCCCCGATTCAGCATCGACTATCGGAAGTTCAACGAGCGCACAGTACGCGACTCGTATCCGTTCCCCCGGATGGACGACTGCCTCTACTCCTTAGGGGATGCCCAGTTCTTCTCCACGTTGGACTGCAACGCCGGGTACTGGCAGATCCCCATAGCCGAGGATTATAAGCCCAAGACGGCGTTCACCTGCCACTATGGGACGTACCAGTGTACCCGTTTTGCCTTTGGCTTCTGAAATGCCCCTGCTACTTTCCAGCGGGCTATAGACATGATCCTATCGGGAGTCAAGTGGCAGAATGTGCTCGTCTACTTAGACGACCTCATCATGTTCTCCGCCGATGCAGAGTCCCACCTGTCCCACTTGGACACGGTCCTCACCCTACTCGGGAAGCATGGGGTCACCCTCAAGGCACAGAAGTGCCACCTCTTTGGTAACGAGGTGAAGTACCTTCGCGATGTAGTGCGGCCATGACGCTTGAGTGCGAATGAGAAGAACCTCAAAGCCATCAAGAAGGCCGTCTTCCCCAAGACCTAAACCCAAGTGAGGAGTTTGTTGGGCCTGTGCAATGTCCACCGTAGGATTACGGTAGACTTCGCTAAGACCGCCAAGCCGCTGAATGACTTGAACAGCGTGAAGCTTCCGAAGCGGTTGAGTCCCCCTTCTCCGGTGGAACAGGCCGCGTTCAACAAACTACGCGAACAGCTATGCCACCCGCCCATCCTTGAGATTCCGCGTGAGGAGAGGAAGTACATCATCGATGTAGACGCCAGCTACGATCAGCTGGGGTTCTGCCTACTACAGCAGCAACCCGCTGACAAGTACCTGCCAGTAGGTTAATTCAGGAGGGGCTTACTCCCGGCAGAGAAAAACTACACCGTCACCGAGATTGAGGGACTGGGTGTGGTGTGGGCTGTCGGTTTACTACGACGGTACATCGAAGGCACCAAGTTCCTCATCCGGTGTGAGGGTAAGGCACTGAAGTGGATACTAACCACGACGGCCTGCACCAACATTCGACTCAATCGTTGTCACATCCTCCTCTCGGAGTTCGACTACGATGTGGGATACAAGCCCGGCCCCCAACACGCCATGGCTGACGCGCTGTCCCGCCTCCCAACTGAGGGGCTTTACATTGGACCAATCTCCCAGGAGATCCCCACACTTGGGGTGACCACCCGGTCAGGGGCAGTGCTCGACCCCCGGCTCCCCGAGAACAGGGAGACCGCCCGCATACCCCTGGGCGAGCTAGCCCATAATCAGGCGGACGATGAGTTCTGCCAGTAGGTCAAGCAGTTTTTTGACACCTCCGAGTCCACCAGCTTCTACCAGAATGCGGATTAACTGCTCTGCCGAGAACGGTATCGAGCGGGCTCCCAACAGTTATTGATACCCCGATCCCTTGTCCAGGACGTGCTGCGGGCGAAGCACTCGTCCCCCTTGGCGGCGCATCCCGGTGGTTCCCGGGCGTACCAGACCTTGAGGGACCATTACTATTGGCCCTCCTTGGCCGCCGACGTCTTCGGGTGGGTCGCGGCGTGCCCTACCTGTGCGAAGAACCGCCTCATGGGTATGCAGAGTACGGCACCCATGTGATTGTTCCCCGCTACGGAACATTTCGCGGCCCTGGCCATTGACCTACTTGGTCCATTGCCACGGACCCCCGAAGGATATGAGTATATCCTAGTCATCTGTGACCGTTTCACTAAGGTCACGCGGGCCGTCCCGCTGAAGGAAATCTAGGCTCTGGATGTCCTCAGTGCCTTCCTGGACACTTGGGATGCAAGGTAGGGGATCCTCGATTCGGTTTTATCGGACAACGGACCCCAATTCACCGCCGTACTGTGGCAACGGGTGCTCAAGGCGCTGGGTATTGACACAAATTACGCCATGCCTTACCACCCCCAAACCACTGGGCAAGTCGAACGGTTTAATCACACTTTTATTAAGCAGTTACGACACTACGTAAGTGACCACGTAGTCACGTGGTCCCGATACTTAAGCCTAGTGGTTACGGCATATAACTCCCAAGTGCATGGTAGCACCGGGAAAGTCCCACTCCTGTTCGTAAGTCCACGACGGCTTACTCCCGTGGCGATCGAACGACTTACAGCGGGCACCGACACCGGGGAAAAAGTAACCCCCGGGCGGGCAAAGGAGAACTTCCTCCAGCGGCTCGACGCCCCGATACCCCTAGTACGGGATACCGATAATAAGGCTCGGGCCCGGTACAAACAGGCCTTCGACAAGCGCGTACAGGCTCGACGCGAAGCCCTCCGAGTAAGAGACTGGGTATTCGTCAAGTCACACGAGAACCAGGGGGGTAAACTCGTCTTCAAGACTCTGGGAACATAGCAGGTCCTGAAGACCGACGGGCGTCGGCTCACCATCGAAAGTGACCATGGTATATGCACCATCAAAGGGAACCACGCCGCCCGGGCACCGGAACCACCCGAGGGTGACACGGCCTGGGCACGGGCACTGGCCGCGTGGCAGGTCCCCTCCCTTCCCTCATCGGCTAGTAAAACGATTGAGGCTGTTTTCGACCACTTTGTCGGACAGGGGTACGACGAACATGAGCGACTCGTGCTCAAGGTACGATGGTTCGGGTATGGACCCTGAGAGGACTCCTGGCACTATGTGGAGGACCTCCCGGCTGAGAAGGTTCGCAAACAATGAATGCGACACCGGCTCACGGTGCGAAGAAGGGTATCAAACAACTAACCCCTAGTACAGGGTACCCCTCACACACCCCCGACAAAGGAAACAACCCACGCCCCTACTTCGGCGCCCTCCAAGCAAAAACACATAACGGGCCGCTTTCTCGCTACCCGGAGGGAGCGGCCGAACCAACTGAGGACAGACAGGAAGCGGGGCGAGACCAACCAAACTCAGCGTTCCCCCGCCCCCTCACGCATGGACACGGGCCGCTAACCCCGGTCTGGCGACAGCGGGAGGTCGTCGCGGGCATACCCCCCGTAGTGGTAGCGAACGGGAGGGTCTAATGGGTACTCGTGGGCCGGCCCCCGGCCCGTGGGGACCGGTCCCCACGTCGAACGCGGCGCCCTACTCGGCACCGCCGCCGCTGCGGAGTAACCCACAGCGTAGGAGGTGTGCCCCGCCGCCGAGGTTCCCCCGGCGGATTCGGAGTAGCTGCTCCCATAAAAGGGTGCAGCGGCTGCGGCGGGCTCCCCGGCGTACGGTGCTCGAGTGGAGCTGCCGCCCTCCGCGGTTGCCGCGGACCCCGGCGCCACCCGCTGGCCGTGTCCCTCCAACCGAGGGGCCATCTGGTACCCGATGGCTTCGGAGGTGGTGTCCACCAGGAACTGTTCGGCCGCCGCCGAGAGGGGCGACGGGGGTCCTCGAAGTACGGACCCCGCCCCCCGGGTAACCCAAGCCAGGGTGACCACTAGGGAGGCAACTATCGCCCACCCGTGGGCCGCCCGAAGCGTGTTCGCCGCACTCGGGTAAGTGGTCTCCAGGGCGCGCGCACACTGAGGGGTAACGTACCCCCAGCTGAGGTTCTGCCCCGCCCCCAGGGCCGGAAAGTACGGTACCCCGGGCGGGGCAAACGTCGGGCGAGTCGACAGACCCACAGGGGAGGGCCCCGCCCGGGTGGTCCGCCGGACGGCGCCCCCACGAGCAGGGGGACGCTCGGCCGCACCCCGGGTGCGCTTGCGCTAGTGCGGAGATACTGCCCCCGGAGCGCCCCAGCCCTACTCGGGCGGGGCTGACCTCGCCGTCACCCCCGCAGCATAGGGGTATGAAGTGTCACCCAGGCCCTCATGGAGGCCAATACGCCCATCCACGAGGCGTTTGTCGGAGTGGAAAAACGCCCCGGCCGCGCCGTCGTCCTCCCCACCAACTCGGCGGGCCAGGTACGGACCAGCGGCCGCCCAGTCAAACGACTGATGGAGGTCCAGCAGCTCGCTGAGATACGCGTGCGCCTCCGGGTCTGCCCCCTCCGCCACGTTGGCGAGGTGCAGCCCCACGAGGCGATCCACCATGCTGGCGGGCAGGTGCCACAGGTACACCTTGGTTCGGGCGGAGGCATACCACACCCCCGCCACCTCTAGCACCCACTTGGTCGCTAGGATGGCCGCCGGCAGTATGGACTCCCCTCAACGAAGCGCCGTGCCAAAGTAGGCCACGACGCGGGGCATCCTCGCGGGAAACCGTAGGGCACCTCCAACGACGACCACCACGTCGGCGTCGGGACACAGTAGTCCCGCCGCGCCGAGACGTGGATCTGGGTGCTCTCGAATTGAGAAGCACTCACCAGAATACCCGACGCCTCCCGCACACGGCGCTCTGTGCGCGCGTCGTGGTGGTGGAAGTGGGGGCCCCTCTCCCCCAAGTACGGGGGGGAGCAGCACGCCAACTCCCACGCAACGACGGGCGCGGTGTCATCCGCCTTCGCCCCGTCCATCACGTTGGACAGGCGCACGGCCACGCGCTCCACCCACGGCTCGTCCGACGCCTCTAATAAGGCGGGGAGGTCCGATGTCACCCCGGCAGGTAGTTCGTACTGCCTGGGGTGACGAGTCAGCCACCGCTGCCAAGCCGGGCCCTGCTTTGGCACCGGAATGGCCTCGTTCAGGGCCCACAGGTGACACTCCTCCAGCTGAATGGGGGCGTGGGGGGGCGTCCACTGGACTAGCGCCCCCGACACCGCCTCGGCGGGCCCAGCCTCCCCCACTGCCGAGGGGCGCACCCGGCGCGGCACCGGTGAAGGGGAGTCTTGCTCCATTGGGTCCTCCCCCTTTCACGGCCGGTACCGCCGCGGCCGCCGCTACCGCCGCCGCCGCCGCCGGTGGAGTCCCCGGCCGGCTAGGCGGCAACGGCACTCGGGCGGCCGCCGTGGTAGGCGCCACCGCGTTCTCGTCGGCCGACCGCCCCGCCGCACTTGACGCGCGGGAGGCCGTCGCCGACGCCGCCGTTGACTTGGACCGGCGTGGGACCGGCGGCTGTTGCGTCGCTTGACTCCCTGCCGCCGACGACTCCCGGCTCGAAGTCGCGCCAATAGCCGGGCGCAACTGACGGGCCGCCTTCGCGCGGGCCGTTGCCGAGGCCGCGCCACATGACTTGGTGGCGCCCGTCGGCGTAACTGGCGCCGATGCGGCCGCCCCACCAGCCCGCGGGGTGGCCGCCGTCGAGCCCTTGGCCTTGGCGGCGCCCGTACGGGCGGGCGCCCCTGCTCGTCCGAGCGGTCGCCGCCGCGTGGCCGCCCGACTTGGCCGCGCCCGTCGTCGGCGCCTCGCCCCCGGCTCGGACCGCCGCCGCCGCGGGGCGGCGATCTGACCGGGCCGGCGTCCCACCCGACGCCGGCGCGGCGCGCCCCGCACTTGAGGCCGCCGTCTCCTCCTGGCGCCCGACGCGCTCCGCTTTTGGGGACTTCATCTTCTCCGTCGGAGCCACTCAAGTCAACCGCGAGGATGTCATGGCCGCCGCGCCCGAGTAGAAACGTGCTCCGGACTACGGGGATGGGGGATAGAGGGGGGGGGGTGATAATCTCGACTCGAGGGGGGGCGGAGGGGGTACGGTAACGGCCGGTAGTCTACGGCCGTCCCGTCCGACCCCCGTCGGCCCCTCCTGCCCCGATCTTATGGGCCCCTGTACACTGGCAGGGACGCCCCGTCGCCCCCCGCGGCGTCGCTCCGCGCCCCCCATGGGTGACCCCTCCAGCGGGGCGCGCGTGACAGCCGCCCCGGAGGGGGCACCATACCATGCGCCCCCCCCTGGGCGACTCCTCCCGCGGGGCGCGCGTGAAAGCCGCCTCAGAGTGGGGGGCGCCATACCCGGAGCCCCCCCGGCACGGCTTGTGTGGCCCACCCCAGCCACACAGCCCCCCTGACACGCACCCGTGTCCCCCACGCGGTGACGGCGCGTGCCCCCTTGGCCCCGGCGGGGCCCCCACGATCCGGGGCGGCCACCGCAGGCGCTGACCGGGACACCACCCGGGCCCCACACTGGGGGGATGCCGGTTAGCCGTCCTGGCCCGCCCGTGACCCTCGGGCAGGCCCGCCCCCCTGGCACTGGGTCGCCGGGACGGCGACCCCTTTAGAAGGAGGAACTGTGACGGCCGGACACCTGGCCCCCACACTCGGGGAACCAGTTCCCTCCCAGTCAAGAGGGGACACGTGGATTCGCGTCATGGGCGGTCGGATCCGGTCAGTCCGAAACCGCCGCTAGCTCTGGCGAGGGAAATATGTCCTACTGACACATATTCCGAATCGTTTCGGTGGCGATCCACTTCTGATCACCTCGTGGCTCCCAAACCACAACTGCGATCTCGAGACTTCCCTGGGACTAGTAAATCCCTGGACAGGCCCCCAGTTAAGGGCCTATTTTCTTGTAAACTCAACTTGGACCATGGACCAGTATTACACCGCGCCCCTGACACCGGGGCGCCGCAAGGGTGTAACGTAGCACCGTTCCCCCGCTTCTACTCAAGGCGGTGTCCGAAGCTTCGGCCGTCCTCCGCTGAGACTGGCCCCATCGGCCCTGAGGGGAGGGTCTTCTGAGGGTCCTTTGAGGGTGTTTGAGGGGGGGTTTTCGGAGGGTCTGATGGGAACGGACCGGATAAGAGGGCGAGGCGTGAGTGTCACCTCGAGGCCCTCGACGCGGGCAAGTAAACTTCCGGTCACACAACTCGTGTTTGTCGCTCGGGGCGTCTTCCCCTGGTCGACGCCGTGCGTGTGTGCTCTTCGGGGTCTCCTTCCGGGGCGGGTATTCCCCGACAGGACTACCCGGCGACACGGCCCGGCTCGCCTTCCCCCCGACTGGGTGGGGATGGCTGGGCGTGTTGTCAGAAGCTCGTCCTCGTCGTCCCGCTGGACTGCGATGTTCAGTGCTTCAACGAGTGTCTCCACTGAGGCCTCGTCGACGTGCCGTCGGAGCATCCAGTGGATGAGCTCCAAGTAGTGAGTGACCTCTCCGGGGTTACGTTCCCGGCGAATCGGCAAAGCCAGCATCATCCCCGACTGGAGGGGTTCCTTCGTAAAGTCATGAAGGAGATAGAAGGCCTCGCCTTCGGAGATGTCGTTGTCATCACAGGCTTTCGCGAATTTGCGCAAAAACTGGAAGACCTTGGCAGGGGGAGAGCCATCCCACTCTCCGTGTACGCGAAATGACTGAGCAAAGTCTTTGTTGCGCCGCCCAGAGCTCGGGCCTGGCGCCGCGTGGCGACAACCCACTTTTTGTCCAACGCGTAGGTCTCGCAGTCGAGCATCTTCCGGTAGTAGGGATGGTTCACCACGATCTTGGGCGGCACCACCCGAGCCGGCGGCGGCGGTCTAGCTTGGGTCGGCCACCCCTCCGCCTCCGCACGGGTTGCAAGAGAGCGTTGCGTCGGAAACCCCGAGTCAATTTCCCGGGGTGTCGCTGGCGATCCCCCATCACGTCGCTCACCCCCCTCAGAGCCAGGAGCCGGTTCGGTCCTCAGGTCAATACCCCGACTACCGTCCGGCACCGTCGACGGCGTGGGGGTAGCGTGATATGCACCAAGTTGGGCCACAACGGCCGACTCATCCCCCGAGCGGGAGACAGCGGTAGTAGAAGATAGAGACGATTCGTCTTGTCGACACCGATGGGAAGAGCGCCGGGCTCTGCCCCGGTGTTCAGCAGGCCTGGGCGTAGAGCCCCTCAGAATGGCAACCAGATTGCGGGTGACTTCAGACCGAAGGACCTCGGCCACGGCGACTCTCCACTCGAGACCCTGACCTTCCCTGGCACCCTGTGTGCCTGGGGGAGAACGACTAGAGCTCCCAAGCGAAGGCTCCCGTGCCGAGTCAGGCCTCGCCCCACCCCTCCCAGGCACCGAGAGGGGATCTCCCACCGCGCTCACACGCCGGGGGACCGACACCGTGGGTCCCGGCGCCTTGTTAGCTCGCCGGGGCACCCTTGGCACTCCCTGAACCTGAGGGAGCACGACCAGCGCTCCCACCCGCAGGCTCCCGTGCCGGTGGTGGCACAGACCCACCGCCCCACGTGGCCACGTCGGGCGGTCTTCCTTCGCCGAAATGAGTGCCAGCACCCGACGGGGCCGCCTCGGGGTGAGTACTACCCGAGGGGGCTCCCGCCGGGGGGAGAGTCCCAGTCGGATCGGGGCCTAGGGGCAAGGGCTGGAACAAAGTCCGATGCCCGCGGGCACCCGCATGCGTGTTGCCTGCACTGGTGTGGCGATCGTCCACCGACGATCCGCCTCCGGGGGAGGAAGACCCATCCCTCCCGACACCAGGCACCTCGACACAAAGAGGGAGTCCATGCCCCCGCCCATCGGCCATCGACCCGGCCAGACTCTGACAATCCTGGAGTTGCGGGGCGCCGCTCGCAGCTCTAGACACCAAGGGGAGGAGGTCCCCCCGAGGCGAGTTGGCGCACCACCACCGCCCCGATGAAGGTTGAGTCGCCTTCCTCCCCTGCTGCTCCACCGAATGTAACAGCATGCTCAGCCAGCCCCACCCAGTTGGGGGGAAGGCGAGCCACACCGTGTCGTCGGGCAGTTTTGTCGGGGAATACCCGCCCCGGAAGAAAACCCCGAAGAGCACAAACGCACGGCGTCGACCCGGCGAAGGCTCCCAGAGCGAGAAACACGAGTTGTGTGACCGGAAGTTTACTTGCCCAGGTCGAGGGCTCCGAGGCGGTCCCGACGCCTCGCCCAGTTATACCCCTCTAGGCCGCCTCTCAGACGGCCCACCGGATCGCCCCCCTCCCAACAGACCACGGAATCGACCCCACCACATACCCTCCCCCCAGGGGCCACGGGGCCAGAATCACGGAAGGGCGCCGACGCTTCTGGCACCGCCTTAAGGCCGGGCGCTGAGCGTAGATACGTGACACCCCGGGCGGCCCCGGGGTCGGGCGCCCGGCGTAAACCTCGTCGGAGGCCTTAGTGGGGCTTACACAAATTGGGGCCCGTAAGCGGGGGCCCCGTTTACTGAGGGGAGGTGGCCCCAGGGAACAATCGCTACGATGCTCGCAGAGGTGAGTCACGAGCGACCCACCATTGACTCACAACCGGGGAGGTTGGGAATATGCGCTAGTAGGACATCTTACTTTCGCGCGGGCCCGGGGTCGTTTCGGCACAACCGGATCCGACCGGCTGAGGCCGCGAATCCACGAGTCCCCTCGTGACTGGAAGGGATCTGGCTCCGCGAGTGTGGGGGCCAGGTGTCCTCCGTCACACCCCAGAGCCACGGTCGCATCCACTAAGCGTTGTCGCAAAGCCCTGAGTGATTAAGATTCAGCCGCTTGTTGCCCCCTTGACTAGTTCTTAATCATGTGGAACTTTGATTCGAGTTGTGGCTTGCCTGTGGGGGAATACTTCCGTATGTTAATCTGTCCTTTCTTTATTTGTTTATGCGTTTGTGGCTGTTCTACCTTAAGGATCGCACGGTCGATCGACCCGCCTCCGTTACCGCATGTTAAGTAACAGCACCGTGGTTCTGGGATGCGCCGTCGGCGGCACACCCGGCTCCGCATCGGGTCTCATACAAAAAGAACGTCTTTTTCATCGCCCATATGGCGATAGCCTTTGCCTTTTCGTGTGTCTACGGTGGGTCACAATCTACTGGTTACCTAACCAATGTCAGCTAGAGCAGTCTCACCAGCGTTGGAAAAGCGGCCTCAAGCTGTGAAATGAAAACGCTGGGTGTGGCTCTGTGACTCGTCAGTTTTCAGCAGGCCAACGCGTCGCAAACGAGGAGTTCTTTAAGATGGATAGAATCGAATTCCTGTGGAGTATCTGATCGCTGTTGGCCTCGGACTTCCTGGCCGGGAAGGGTGGTTTCCAACGAAGGACACCTGTTAGCTTCTTCGCAGCCATTTAACTGTAGAGGGTTCCGTAGATTACGTCCCAAAAATGGTGCGGGAAGTGTGTGATCGAGGCTCGAAGCGCCTAAATCAAGGTTGATCACAGTGACAGGTGCCCACTGAGACAGACCGCCGGCTGCGGTGCACGTGGGCAAAAGCGGCGAAGCCGGTGCGGCTTTCCGCCGTGCTCACCGTCAGCATGGATTGGAGAATGGGATTGAAGGCAGTAGCACCATATTTGAGTCAGTGGGGGGGGTTGGGCGGCGGCGGACGTCAAGATGTAGGCGTGCCCGAACGGTCGGCGGCGAACGCCGGGGGGGATGCTGCATACGTCGCTCAGAGAACCGAAAGCGGCCCCTTTGCATCATGGGCGAGCGTGCTCACTGTTTTGCAGGTGGGGTAGGGCCGGGCTCTGTGGTAGTTGGGGCCCTGCGGTGGGGGGACGGCCCTGGGGGTGGCGTACGTGGCCGTCGGATCGGCCGTGTCGGTGGCTGGACGGCTTTCGCGGGCCCTGCGCTGGCCACGTGTTGCAAACCGATCGTAGATGTGATTTTGATGAGTGCTTGGCCGGCGTGCGCTCGGACATCTTGGCCACTGATTGTGGCGGTTGCGGGACTTGAGTTTTCTCTGATTTTATTCCGCATTTTTGTGGGGGGGACCTGCCTATCGCAGTGCGGGTGGCCTGCACTGGCCGGCTCCGATTGAAAACCGGGCCGAGGGCACCCGAGCGTCGTTTCCTTCCCCATATCTCTGTGGGTTGGGACCGAATAACGGCAACCCAGCGAAGGCGCCCCGTCTGCCCTCTAGGGGCCGGGGGTGCTGGTGTGTGCTGGTCCGCTGTGACCCGACTGGCCGGTCGCCGTGGGGGCTGTTAAGAGGAGGTCTCGGCCTCCCGTTCGTGTCCAAAGGAATAACCGACCGTGCCCTGGTTCTCTTGCTCCCCGGGGCTTTTGCCGCAAGACCTTCGTCCCCCGTCTCGGGACGAGCGTGGTATGCACTTTTCTTTTGCCGGTTCCTTATGGGCATCCCTCCTTCAAGATCCAGGGGTTATTTATTTCCCTATCCGGACAGAAGAGCGAAACCTGCTATAGGCTCCATGGTGGTGGACGTCAACGATGGCGACGAAAGAGCTTGAAGTAGTCCACGTCGGGAGGACGCTCGACGTCGGAAGGTTAGATGGCTACTCTAACCAGAGCCCGAAATCCGCTTCCCGCACACGAGTGGGCTCTTATAGGCTTCCGTTGTAGTTGGCGTGGAAGAGGCTCTGGCAGGGTCCCCGTCCGGCGCTTGGACCAGCCGGTCCCCCACAACACACCCACGATCGCGGGTTGGGACCAGTGTGGCCCTCACGGGGCCGGAGCGCGCGGCGCTACGCTACTGTTTTCTGACCGCAGCGACGGAGATCCATATCAGCGGTGACCAGCGGCCCATTGAGTTCTCAGAAAGGCTTCCCCTCGAGTGCTGCGTGTACGAGAGAAGCAAGCAGCGCAAGCACGCAACGCACTGCGCATCAGGCAGGCCCTGTCATACGTATCGTTCTCAGTTTCGGGTACGGTAGATCTGGATCGTTTAATTAACGTACGTGTGCCGGCCACCTGTCTCTTCATGTGTCTCAATACGAGATATACCTGGAAAGCACGGGTACGAATCAATTTCGGAATTGATCGACTTGGATCAGCTGCCAAACTTCAGCAGCGCGAAGCACCTATTTAGCCCAAGCATGTCGGAACGGTTCCGTCATCTGAATGAGCCTGTAGGCCGCGCTGCTAATGGCTAACATGCGAATTCGAAGCGGCGCCCCCGAGCGAGCGCACAAGGAATCGGATATTACCCCCCGACCAGAATCGTTGTAGCTTTGAAATCATGTCCATGTTTTAACTGGTACTTGGCGGACGTGAAATGCCATAATTGCATGAGAATGGCGGGCTCTTCTAGCTCTAAGTCCGCTGGCGGTCGAAATTGATCGATACCCGCTGCTACCTACTCATCTGTTGATCTGGGTGTGGGTGCCAGCCGCCGTGCTGCCTACGGGTACGGGAGTTCAGACACTTACACCCGTAAAAGCGCCTACTCACAATATACGTATGGATGGGCCTGGCATCAGCTCCGGTGCACGGCAGAGATGGGTGACCCGGGCCAGACATTCGAGAAGAGGTAGAGCGAATTCCCCCCTGCCGGCGCCTCAGGTTCCGGGCCGGTCCCAGCATTCGTTTCCGACGCTCCTGGAAACCTGACGCCAGCGGTGCGTCGGAGTGGGTGGGTTCTTGGCGGAAATGGTGGCAGGGGAAGCAACCGGGGAAGATGGCGCCTACATAGAGGGCGGTTTCAGTCGGAAGTCGTCTGCTGCTACAGCGGGAGGCTGTGATTAGCTGTCTCGGGCTCTTCGTACCAGGATTGTAGTCAGCCCTTCTTACAGTACTTAACCTGTGTAATCCATTTGTTCGGTTTCCTCCTTTTTCGATTGAGTCAATTTCTCAGCTCGAACAGGTTGCTCATTGTGCATATGCGTGAGAAGGTTGCCTGGGTGTCCCGCGGTTAGTTTGCCACGGGGCGGTGGCGTTTATACTAGTCGGAGATGTCACGCACGCTAAATCGATCAGGCGGATAATGATGCGGATAATTGCTGCCAGGGATAATGAATGACGACACTTCCCGATCGTCGGTCGTGCAGACTAGGGGATGTTCTTCCCATTGTTGTCCGGCTTCGGCTTGGTGGCAGCCTGGCAAGCGTTGGCCTCGCCGTGTCGGGCGGTCTTGTTGATGGGGTGCACTTCAACGGATGAGGGGGGAGGCGGCCGCAGGGGGG
>Ga0209093_1000243_pt1 | contig 28275 bp, 27 predicted proteins | sample SidtaG_4_FD_187450 | JGI IMG/M metagenome (GOLD analysis project Ga0209093, IMG submission 187450) | Marine algal microbial communities from Sidmouth, United Kingdom - Sidmouth_Male1 metaG (SPAdes) (version 2) | ecosystem: Host-associated > Algae > Red algae > Unclassified | place: Sidmouth...
GCAGACCCCCTCTCATGTTCGATGCTGGCCGGTTGGTCGATTCCCGTTTCGGTTAGCCCCCCTGTTGGTCGATTCCCACTTGGTGTAGCCCCCTGTTGGTCGATTCCAGTTTCGATTAGCCCCCCGTTGGTCGATTCCCCCCGGCCCAGGACGGCCGTGAGGGCCTGTTGGTCGATTTTAGTGCGGTTTCAGCCCCGCGTCTGTCGACCCCCGCCCCCCCCCTCCTACCTGTTGTGTTGCCTGCTGTCTTTTGAATTTGAATTCAACCCTGCTTTGTGACGATGGCGCCACAGAGCCCCCCCCCCCCTCTCCGCCCTCTCCCCCGTGTTGGCCCGAGGCATGTTCGTGCACATAGTCCCAGCGCTGTTTTTATTGGTCCGCCGTGTGAGTGTGGGTCCATTGGCGCTGTGGGGGCCCTGCTTCTCCCCCCCCCCCCCCCCCCCCCCCCCCCCCCCCCCCACCCCCCCCCCCCCCCCCCCCCCCCCCCCCCCCCCCCCCCCCCCCCCCCCCCCCCCCCCCTTCCCTGTCAGCGGGACGTCGTACCCGCCCGCCCAACCGCATGCACTCCCGTTGCGACTCGTTTCGCGCGCGTCAGCACACGCGCACCACTGCGCCGCGCGCGACGCGTGACAGTCACCGGACCCCTCGAGTGTCTGTCTGTCCGCCTTGGGTCCTCTCACGGCGCCGTTTTCTCAGATGATGCAATCGGTGGGTGCCCCCACGCCTGACACCTGGGGAGGACGTGTTCCCGCCACTGGTTTCCCCCCCCCCCTGTCCCGCGCGATGCGTTCGCGCCACAGCCCGTAGGCTCCGCGCCCCTCGCATGGCCCTGTGACAGGCACCTCAGTGGACTCTGCTGTACGCGCACGTCTACGCTCCTGCGCTGCGCTCAAACCGACCACGCAGGCACCAGTACTGTCCTGACTCGCGCCCCCACAGTTTCTCACCTCTTCTGGTCTGGCGTTCCGTGGACCGATGAGGTCCTCTACGCTCCCGCGCAGGCGCCAGTCCCGCGAGGCGTGTATGTCTCCCACAGTCCACCACACTGCACCCCCGCCCTTGCACACAGCCGGAAAGCGCCTCAAACAAGCGCTTGTGCTGCCTGCGTTGCCCGTTCACGCACGCACGGTGTACGCTCCCGCGCTGCGATCAGGTGGACCCGAGAGGCATCATACCTGTTTCCCGCCAACCGAGTAGGCCCACGCTCTTGCACGTACGTGCGAAGCGTGTCAATCGCCTTTGTTGTCTGCGTTGCCCGTCCACGAACACACCCTCTACGCTCCCGCGCTGCGATCAGTTGGACCCGAGAGACATCATACCTGTTTCGCGCCACCCGAGTAGGCCCACGCCCTTGCACGCACGTGCGAAGCGTGTCAAGCGCCTCCCGTTGCCTGCGTTGGCCCTCCACGCACGCATCGTCTACGCTCCCCCGCTGTCATCAGTACTCCCCGAGAGGCATCGGTTTCGTTGTCCGCCCTCAGAGTTGCTCCCCCCACCGCCGTGCCACGGCAGGTGGCGGTTATGGATCCAGCGGCCCGGCTGGTGGCTCGTACCCCAGTGCCCGATGGCCACACGCGCTTGCCGGTGGGCGTGTGCACGCGCATCGCGCGGCCCACCAGTCCAGCGCGTTAGCGCATATAAGGCGTGGCTTGTCCGGCTTTCATCGTCGGTCTCTCTCCTCAGCCCACATTCCCTCATCCCAAACGGGGGAGCCCCTGTGATGGGCGCCGTGCCCCCCCCCGTGATCCACTGTCGTACCCGGTCCCTTCTTTCCCGCACTCCCCTCCACCAGGCGCAGGCTGTTCGGCGGGCATGGGCGATCGGCGGACGTCGCCCCCTTCTCCCACCCCTTCGCCCATCTTTCCTGATTCCCCCACCCCCCCCACCCCGCGGGCGTCGCCGGCGTCGTCTGCAGGCCGCAACGGGAGCGGCGGCCAGTCGGCTGCCCCGGCGCCGGCGGTTGGCATTCCGGCGGCGTCGCGTCCCGTCACGGCGCCGCCGCACCCTGCTGCGCGTGGTGCGTCGGCGCCCGGTGCCGTGGCGCGCGCCGTCTCGGGATCCGGCCCACCGCTTGCTGCCGACTCGCCGCCGCCGAGTGCGGCGCCGTTTACGGGTCTGCACGTGTGGGCCGAGGCCGCGTCCGTGGTGTGCGTGCTGTGCGACACGGTCGTCGCGCAGTCGCCCGCGCTGTTGCGGCAGCATGTCGCAGGCGTCTCACACAAGAAGGCCCTTGCCGGCGCAACGTCAGACGATGGGACGGTGTCGCCGCCCGAGGCCCGCATGGCCGGCGCCGTTGCGACGGTGGGCGAGTGCAAGGCGCGCCTCGACATCAGGCCGGACGCTGCGCAAGCCGCGACGCTGGAGCGGTACCAGAGCAAGTCGTGGCCGCCGTCGGCGGACGCGCCGCACCTGCCGCCAGTGCCGCTGCTGTCGATGCGCTACGAGGCGGTCGCGTGCTACGCGTGCCAGACGGCGTGCGTGACCAAGCGTGAGTTTGGCAAGAAGCACGTCCCGTCGTCAGCCTGCTCGTCAGAGACCATCCACACGGTGACGGTGCAGACGCTGCAGCAGGGGAACAAGACCCGCTTCTTCCCCGTCACCTTTGCGCGCGCGGCGCTGCCGGCTGGCACGGTGGCGGCAACGAGCGCGCCTCCTGGTGCACCCGCGCCTGCGTCGGTGGCGCTGCCGCTGGACGTCTTTCTCGGATCTGCCGGTGGCGGCCGCGCGTCTGCGGGGGGGCGGCCGTCGATGGCGGCCGAAGTGCGGCCGGAGAACCAATGTGGCGGCCTCATGCGCCTCTTTCGCTTTGCCGTCAGCATCCAAGAGCTCAACTGGACGGCGCAGCAGGTGGTAGACGAATTTGCCCTCGTCCCCCCGCCGGATGCGCGACGGTTGAGGGTCGGGGGTAGTGCGCCGTCGCCGCTGCCTGGTCGCGGTGGCGGCGACGCCGGTGGCGGCAGCGGCGTCGATGCGGCTGCGGCGGCGGAAGCCAAGAGGCAGGAGGACATGTGGACCCTCTTCAGCGCCATCAAGGTGGCGCTGCGCGCGCTCTACGCCAACGCGCTGCAGCATTTGCGCAGCTGCGACCTGTCCATCGCCGACAGGCTCAACGTCAACGGCACCTCTGCGGAGCACGACGCGGGCGGAGCGGCGGGCCGTCGGCGGCGGCCGTTCAACCCGTGGATGCGCGACGCGTCGGTGGAGCGGTACGCCAACGACGCGGCGCTGACGCTGTACACGGTTGTGCGCCTGGTCCACCTGGGTACCCACTCTGACGCCGAACGCTTGGCGGACGGGCGCGATGTGCCGGCCTTTTCCGCGCTGACCGTGCGCGCAGCGCACCAGCTGTACTCGGTCTTTACTAGTGCCCTCGCTAGAACCGCTAGTGATGCTGCGGATGCCGCTGCAGCTGCAGCGCGCGCTGCTGCTGCGACGGACGCTCGTGGGGAGGAAGATGGTGGTGGTGGCGGCGATGGTGATGATGGTGGTGATAGGGCTGCCGGCGGTGGTGTTGGTGGCGGTAGCGCCGCCGCCACGGCCACCGCCGCCGCCAATACGAGTACGGCGCCGGACAAGGACATTGGGGGGGTCCGGGCGTTTGCACGGACGGTCGGCGCGCTGCTGCACAAGCTGTGCCACGAGACGTACGACCCGCGGCCTCCTCATTCCGGCGGCAGCGGCAAGGCATGCGCCGACTTATCGATGGCCATGCCGTTTCTGGCGCTGCTCTACCCTCTGTCGTCATCCTTGTCGTCGCGCGGCTGTATGCGCGCGCCGACCGTCGCGTACATGGACGCGCGGACGGGGCAACACCTGGCGTCGGCGCTTCTCTTTGCAATCCGCGCCGTCAACGCGCTGGTGTTTTTCAACCAGGGAGGCGGCAGCGGTGGCAGTGGCAGCGGCGGGCGCGTCTCGCTAGAGCAGGCGTTTGCGCACATCCGCGGCGTGACCGACCCCTACTCCACGACGGCTGCGTGCTTTGCTGTGACGTTTTACGCGCGCGCGGAGAAGATCAGCCGGGCGGAGGAGGTGCCGCCTGTGTTTGTCCCCTGCGAGGATCCCGAGCATGTCGCTGGTGGCCCACCGTCGGCTGTGTGCGGTACGCTCATTGATCGCGGGTTCCACCTCGGTACGATGCAGCTCGGGCGGCTTGTCGAGCAGCTGCAGGCCAAGCTGTGGCGCCTGTTTTCGGCCCTCACTTGGGGCTACGACCCTGCTGGGTGTGGCTTTTTTGGGGCGGGACGCCAGCTCGTGGACCAGCCGTCGGTGAACCGGGTCGGGGAGTCCTTTCTGGACCTTCCCGTCAACCGGACGATCGTGCGGGAGTGGCAGTCGCACCTTCTCGCGAGCGGCGTTTTGGACGACTTGGACTGCCCCGTCCGCCCCGCATTCAAGGACGTTGCGGCTGGGGGGGGGGGGGTCGTCAGGCTCGGCCGGTGGTCGTCAACGCGGCGCGCCTGGCTCGCTGGCGCCAAGACGTTGCGCAAGGCCGCGCGTGCCTGAGTGCCCTCTTCCAAGCGACGGGCGGAGCATCAGCGCGAACGTCGGAGCTGTCGGGCGTCATCGTGCGCCCGACCGAGGCGGGGGCCTCTCGCAACCTGTACGTACACTTTGGCCGCTGCTACACGGTCATCACGTACAGCAAGACGTCGTCGGCGTTTAGCGACGGCGGGCGGCCCATCATCCGTTGGTTGGACGCAAAGACGTCGACGCTCGTGCTGCTGCAGCTGGCCTTTATCGACCCGCTCGAGGCGTACTTTGCGACGGCAGACAAGGACCAGCGCCTCGACCAGTCGCTCTTATTCCGGGACGCCCACGGCGCCGAGTTGCCGCACCAAAAGCTGGCGGCGGCGCTCTCGTCGGATCTGCTGGGCGGCGTTGCCGACTTTTTCACGGGCCCGCGCCTGTACCGGCAATGGACGGCGGCGGCGGCCAAGCACGTGACCAAGGTCGACATCCTCTCGGCCGATGCGAGCGGCGCTGGTGGGGGTGGAAGCGCGGCGACGGCTCGTGTTGGTGGTGCTGGCAGTAGTGAAGGGGCCGGTGAGACGGACTGGGGACGCGTTCTGGAGCTTCAAAGCGGCCACACTCCGACCACCGCGTCGTCGGCGTACGCTGGCGACCCGAGGCTGTCCGTCGCAAACGTCAACAATGCGCAGTTTTGGCTCTACTTGAGCGCGTCCAACAAGTGGCAAGGCGGCCTTGGCGTTGTTCCTCGACACGGGGCAGATGGTCTTTGCCATCCTTTGCAGCCGCGGATGTCTGCGTCTGGTCGTGCTGCCACTTGTGCTCCTTCCGCTGCTGGTGGTGCTGCTGCTGCTGCTGCTGCCGCCGGCGGTACAACTAGTACGCTTACTCGTGCTGCGGGCCCCCCTCCCGGCGTGGAAGTGGGCGTCGCCGTCGCCGGCGCTCCTGCGGCCGCTGCTGGCCTCGGCACCACGACGTTGCAGCTGGCGCGTCGGTACCGTCTTGACCCTGCTGCAGTTTCACAGATTGCCGACGCAAAGGTGCGGTCCACCTTTGGGGCTGGCATGTACCGGTCACGTGCGCAGCAGAGAGCCATCTACGCGGTGATGTCGGCGACCGACGCCGTGACGCAGCTGGTGGTGCTGCCCACGGCGGGTGGAAAGACGGCGACCTTTCTCATCCCCGTGGCTTGCGAGGCGGACGCGGCGGTGGCGGCGGCGGCCGCGGCGTCGGCGGAGGCGGCCGCGACCACATCATTTGCTGGTGGTGGCAGCAGCGGCAGCGGCGGCACGAACAACAACACGATCGCATCGGCCACGTCGTGGAACCCGCCGGTGACCATTGTGTTGACGCCCACGCGGGCCATCACGGCCAACACCATTGCAGCGGCGACCGCTGCTGGGGTCACCGTCGGCGAGTGGCCGCGAGGTTGTCACGCGGGCGAGGCGTCGTTGTTCGTCATTGACATTGGGACGATTGTGTTGAACCGGGCGGTCTTCTTGGAGCTCATCCGGTACCTGTCAGCGGTCGGTCGCCTTGCGCGTGTCGTCATTGACGAAGTGCACCTCGTGTCGTTGTGGGTCCTCTTTCGAGAGATCCTCGCGCTCATCCGGGCGGTGCTCGCATCCCTGTCGTGCCCGCTGCTGCTCTTGTCGGCGACGGTTCCGCCCAAGATGTACGACACGCTCTTAGCGGGAGTCGGGTCGGCGCCGGACCGCGCCGTGGCGGTCATCCGCCCGTCGACGACGCGCCGCGTGCACATCCGCTACCGCGTCGAGCCAGTGGTCGCTCGCTATCGCCGGCCTGTGACAGGCGTGCCGGACGGCGACCGCAACCGCGAGCTCCACTCTGAAGTCGCGACGCGCGTGCTGCGCCAGGCTGCGTCGGTGCGCAACCCGGGCGGCGACAAGGCCGGTCGGTCCACCGTGCTCGGTGTCTTTTGCGAGACGGTCGCCGAGGTCGACGGCATAGTCACCCAGCTGTACGCGCACCTCGCCATGCTGGGCCTCGGACTGCCCGCGGCCGCGTCGGAGGAAGCAGCGCCATCCCCGTCGGACCTCGATGACATTGTCATCCTCAAGTTCCACTCTCAGGGTGCGGCGGCAGACGGCAGCACGGCAGCAGAGGGCGGCGCCGGCGGTGGCCGTGGCTGGGAGCCGCAGCTCAAGTCCCTACACACCTCGGCCCGCGTCACAGGCCTCACCATTGAGCAGCTCGAACGGCCGCAGCTGCAGCAAGAGGAACAGCAGCACGAGCGGCCGTCGTGTTCTTCACGCCGCCGTCGTCCGCCGCCAGTGTCCGTGGCTGGCGTCGTGACGAAAGCGCTAAAACAGCCCGGTGTCGGCATTGTCATTGTCGTTGGTTCCCCGGCAGTGTCGACGGGGACCGATTTTGTGAACATGTCGTGGGCGGTCTTCCTCGGCCCGCGGCATCTATTGAGTTTTGCGCAGGCGTCTGGGCGCTTGTGCCGGGACGGCTCGTCGGTGGCTACGGCATTGGTTCTGTGCCCCGAAGGCTACACGCGGCCCATCGATGAAGACGCGTCGCTGATACCCAATCTTTCGGCGGTCGGTGACGCAGTCAAGTTTGCAGAGTGGCCTCCCACGTGTTGTCGTCGGAAGCTGATAGACGCTACCTTTGACGGCGTAGCCGCCGAGGACTTCGTGTCGTGCCGGCAAGGGGGCTTTGCCCAGTGCGACTTTTGTAGCGGCGACTACGTCGCCGCCGTGCCGACGCGGCCGACGGCGAATCTGCCGGCGCGGCGCCGCCGGCCCGAGGATGACGGCGGTTGCGGTGATGGTGATGGGGGGGGTGGTGGTGGTGGTGGTGGTGGGCAGCACGGAGCACCTCCAGCATCGGATGCTGCGGGAGATGATGACGGTGACGGTTGGAGCTTGCTGCCGCCGCTCGCAAAGCGAGCGCGCGCCACGGCCGTAGCCCCAGGAGATGGGGTGGGCGCGCGCGTCACTCCGCCGCCGCCGCACCCTCCTCCGCAGCCGTTGTCGGAGCGTCCAACGAGCTTGCAGAACGTCGTCCGCCCCGCTCCTCTGCGGCGCCGCCCGTCGCAGTTTCTGGCCGGCGGGTCACCCACGGTGCAGCAGCCGACGGGTCTGTCGCGACCGCCGTCGTCGTCGTGGCAGGGCAGCAGCGTGGGCACGGGCGGCGCCCCATCTCTCCGGCGGAGTCTCATCGGAGCGGCCACCGGTGGCGGCGGGGATGGGAGCCGCGGTGTGGTGTTCGCGACGACCCCTCCACAAGAGCTGTCGCAATTGACGCTTTCGCCGCCGCGCCCGCCGCGACCTGGTGACGCACCTCGTCCGTCGACGGCGTCCGCGACGGCAGCAGCGGATGCTTCACGACAAGATCAACTCGCTGCACCTGGGGCTGTGGGTGCTTGTGATCGCGCCCTGGCGTACGGGCAAGTGGTGGAGGCGGCCACTCAGGTGGGACTGCGAGCGGCGCGAGCAATTTGGGACTCGAGCCGTGGCGACCAAGGCCGTCCTCCCTGCGCGTGGTGTCGGGCTCAGCCAGTCGCACCTTTGAGGACGTCGCATGCGCTGACGGAGTGCTTTGTCGGCATCTGTTGTTCCTGCCTCAAGCCGAGTGGTGGTCACGGGCCACCTGGCGGTCGCGGTCGGCCCGACGAGTGCAGCCATACATCCTCGCAGCAGTGCCGGCGGCAGCGCTTACCATGGACGCAGGGTGGGGCGACGCCGCTCGGCGGGAAGCGCTGCAAGGGCTGCACGATGCTCATCACAATGCCCGCCGGTGAGCATGGGCTGATCTCGCTCCACGGCGACAAAGATTACGGGACGTTCAAGTGCCGCTGGCTGTATGTGATCCGCGTGGCGATGCTGCAGGCCATGATGGCCCGGCGCGTCATGTCACCGATGCAGCCCGACTTTATCAAGGCGCTGCAGGAGACGTGCTGCGTCGATTGGATGACGATGCCGCCGTCGGCGTCGGGGTCGGGTAACGTCGGGGAGCAACCGATGGCTTTGAGGACACCACCAATGGAGCTGCTTTCATGGGGCCCCAACGTTCGCGTTGCTCACTCTGTGGATGACTTTGGCGAGTGGTTGACAGCCGGGGCGCGATTGCCCAACGTCGTCTTGTTTGCGCCGGTTGTTGCGCAGGCCATGCACCTGAGCTTTTAGATCCATAGGTCTCACGATAGGCTGTCGCTGTGGGGTGCGGGGGGGGCGCGTCAGCAAGGGACGGGGCACATTATGCACATTGTTGAATGAATAGAGTGTAGAACGCATCCTGATGACCACCAGCGGCGCTCGAGACAACAGACAGGAGTGGACTTGTCCCACAAAGCCAAAACTTGATGAAGTAATGTATTGCAATTGATGCGACACTATCCAACTTACGACATGTCATTCATGAAATTGAGGACTTAGTGACGCTGGCAAATACCTAACGAAAGAACGACTTCATGAATGGGTTTCTTTTCAGATATATCAGAGGCGGTGCGCCTCGTCGAACGCGGACAGCAATTATATCCATCCATGAATTGTTGTACTGCAGCCACAAGTGAAATGTGGATTCAGCTGGGAAGATTGTTGGAAACAGGGGTGATGCTGCAACCGCGTATACTGTTGGAAGCGCAGCGCTGCTACAGCAATCCATGTTGACATCCTCATCGGAAAATGTTCCTTCCGTTCTTCAACATTCTGGCTGCGGTACCACTGACAATGTCCGTTAGATATTTTGAACCGTTGCTCTGCAGTCGAGGACACTCCACAGAAAGTGCAAGCGTCCGTCCGTTCGCCAGACAATTTATGGTGCAGCCGTGGACGAAACCATTCAGTCGACGCACATCGCTTGACTTAGTCCGAGACCTGCTGTACTGCAGCCGTCCATCTTCAATCCCCCGGTCATACAATATCATTGAACAAAGACACGAAAGCTGTGCTGCAGCCGTCCACTTTTATCAAAAACCGAGTCGCTCGGCCGTGACGAAGAAATGCTGTACTGCAGCCATCCTTGATCCATGTGTGTGTCCACATTTGGCCAAGCCTGAAACTGTGGTTTTGTGGAAATCGGCGTGAGGAACACATCCCAGATACGTCACACACACAGATTTTCACTGTTCTAGGCCTGACATGATTTTGAGCAGAGCAACTGCAGCTGCCCACTGGCAATCGAAGGGCAAGGCTGCAGTCCGGCATTGCCATTTATGAGCCGCACGTTTTTTTATCTTGGTTGTCCGACCGGCTGCAGTACAGCATCCGACTGTGCCAAGTGGCAACTCCCATTTTAGATTCCAGTTCAAGACCGATGCCGGGCTGTCGATCAACACTGCTGTACTGCAGCCGTTTAGAATGGGCGCGGTTCCGAGTATGCCTTCCTGCAGTGCCTTGAGAGCGGTTGTGCAGCCGTTTGTGTGGCTGATATGGTGAATAAGCTTGCAGAGGAAGAACGCAGACATCGTATTTGCAGGCGGTAAGCAGGACTATGAAATGATTGACAACGGCTGCGGTACAGCTGACGAAGCCTCTTCCATGCGCGTTCGCTTGTCAACTGTCATCATCTTTTTGTAAGTACTGTAGTTGTGTTAAGTAGTATTCTTTCCTGCGACAGGTGTCGTGCATTCAATTTATTTGCCGAATTGATTAGCCGCATCCGCGTCATGCGCCCCTTTGCCACGACCCTTGGGCATTCGCTGCGTGACGCCCTCTGAGTGCTTTGAATCCTTCTCTGGACGTGCATTGCGACCCGTACGTGGCGCGCTGTGGTGATGCCTGCCCCGTTCCGAGACGCTCGTGTGGCGTGTCACCCCGTTGTGATATTGAGCATCGTGAGCAGTTCTTTGTCAGGCAGTTGCTCGGCACGCACGCCAGAAGCGGTCGGGTCCGAGTTCCCTGCTCGGCACGCACGCCAGAAGCGGTCGGGTCCGAGTTCCCCAATCCAGCGCCGTGGTTCTGTCGGACTCTCCCTCGACCTATTCCGGAGCGCTTAAGTGTGCACGTGCTGGCGAGCGGCTGTGCGCTTGTCGCTTCATCGTCATTTCCGTTCGGCACTCCTGCTGAGGCCGTCGACTTCTCCCGTTGCCAAACCTGTCGTCGGCGTCCCCGTCTATCTTCTGCTTTTGTGTGAGCTGCTCACAAGCTTCGCGCTGCTCGTGGTGTGGAGCTGGCTCGATCGTCGTGCACGTCCTCGCTTGTGGTCATCATGTACAAGTCGTCATTTGCTGATGTTTGTGTCAGCGACATTGGTGTGCGCCGCGCGTTGCGGGAGGAGGGCGTCGTTGGCTTCATGGCTGTATTTCGCAAGTCCGGGTATGACGTCGGCCGTGGCGCAATCAAGGTCATCTCTAGCAGCGAGCTGGCGGCAGGCGCCAATGATGGCCCGTCGGTAGGGCCCTCTGTGACCTACTTCGTCATCGACGGCGCGCATCGGGTGGAAGCTCTTAAGCGCTTGACTGCAGAGTCCCCGACCGTTTTCCTTCCCCATGATACGATTCGTGTGCAAGTGATGCGTCGTCAGGACGGCGAGCCGATGACCGACGCTGACGTGCGGACTCTCTTCATTCAATCCCTCTCGTAGGGCGACGCAGACTTCCCCATGCGACGAGGCCAGGGCGTTATCGTGGTCGGCAAGATGCATGCATAATTGCCGATGAATGGCGTGGCCATCCTGCATGTGGTTGTTCTACGGACCAGGCTGATGTTTGTCAAGAGCATGCAGAAGGCGTCATCCTGACGGAGCAGACGTCATCAAGCGAATGGAGATCTGTGCTAAGAATGATGTGACGCACTTGTCCCGGTCGTTGGGTCAGTGCCGTGACACTGTATGAGTGTTTGTTTTGCATGTAAATTGGAAGCATCCAGTCGTTTCTCACAGTCGTTGTGAGGTCGCTTTCGTGTGGATCGCAAGTCACGCACTCAACGGCTTGATATCGTGTGCAAGGGGACTCCCTGTCGGCCTGTGGCATGAGTGCTCACGTGACAGGACGACGACAACGGTTTCCACAGACTCGGTTGGCATGACCGTCCAACCGGCCTGCGCGATATCGAACTCGGTCTCCAATGAGAGAATGTTGATGGCAACTGCACATGCTTCCTGGCGCGCCGTCAATCCTGGCTTGTGATGGATTGTCGGCATGTGCATGACCGCAACCGCGCAGGCAGCACCCGTTATTGAGTGGACATAAGGCAAAGGCGAACAAATGCACGTCCCCGCGATATGCCATAAGGACCGGTACGAACACAATGCCCGGCATACGAAGCGCTTCCGAGACCGATGACGCTAGCGGAACACATACGGACACGTACTGCACGCGTGTCGGAGCAGCATAGGTTGTCCGGGACTGCTTTGTTCGCCGCCTTGACAGTTTTGTGCAGGCACCAGCTCAGCATGCCGAGTGTACTTTCCGACTCTAAATGCAACATAAGTTGGATTGAAAACAAATAGAACAAGAAAGTCCATAGGCAGTCCTCGGTAAGTCTCATCAATTACACAATTGGTGTAGCGGACATATTTGGCGCCACATTGCGCTGTGCTGTGCAATAGCTGGAAAAACGAGTTCTCAGTGATGCATGTGTGAGCAGCAGGCTCCAAGGAGGGCAGGGCAGTGGACTGTTACTGATCGTGACATTCGAGCTCTCTGCCTGCTGTACTGCAGCAGATCCCGCGGGATTCAGTCGGCTTAAACTGATCATTGGCCATCTCTACTCTTTCTCTGATGTGCTGCAGCAGACCATTCACGATTCAGGAACTCAGCGACCGATAGGATCTGCCTGTTTCAACCCTCCTTTAGTGGATCTGCACCTACAGATCTGGTCCCAGTGAAAGTTCCATCGCTTCATCGAGCCGCTTGCTGTACCGCAGCAGGTGGGTGGATTAAATGGATTCGCTTATCCAGTTCGGAGCATTGCCGACGAACCAGCGGGTGTGCATACGAGCTGTTCTGGTCACGCCTATGCATCGTCGCTGCATAATGAACGCCGCCAGTCAATCGGAAAGAGGGCATCGACAGCAGAATCCCCGTCACGTGTTGCGACTCGGCTGTGGTACAGCCAACAGGGCATGGTCCAAAATGCGTTTGCTCCGTCTCAGCAGATTCCAAAAGATGTGCATCAAGGCCTTGTGCCTGCGGAGGATGATGTCGACCATGTTGACAGTCTTTGTTTTTCTCTGCTGTGACCAAGCAGGCCATGTTCATCAGGAACTTTATCTATTACTCAGTTGTACTGCAGCCATTCAAGACAAGGTTCAAGCAGCTCAACCTCAAATGTCTCTGCCTAACGACTGCAGTCTGTCCGACCTATCCTCGTGAGAATCTGGCTTGGTGCGTGCGAACCGGCTGCGGTACCGCGTTCCACAAGGGCTGCGACCAGGTTTGTCTAGGACCTAGCCAGCATCTGTCGTTCAGTTGCTCTTGTAGATTTCCGTCAGGTGGGCAAAGCATGTGTGTGGCGGCTGCGGTACAGCTCGTTGCGTCTGGCTCCTCTTTTCTCGTTTTGCCGCTTTGGTGGCTTGTGTCCCGGTCCAGAGGTCGCATGTAGGTGTTGTGGAGCCGGTAAGCACATCTCGTTTTCCACGGACTCCGTGGACAGGGGCCTTCATGGCTGCGGTACAGCCTTTTCGAAACATCCCAGTCTTCGAGGGCCTCGATGTGGACCGTCCTGACTTTTCTGCGGTCGGTCGTGCTTCACCGTTGTACTGCAGCCGGGCATTCTTTGGTCCGGCCGCTCACGGCGTCCTCTTCCTCAGAGTTCACTCGAGAAAGCACCCGGGCCCTGCCCACAATGTGAGGGATGCGAAGTGTGTGTCGCGGCTGCAGTACAGCCTCTTGGGTGAGACGGCCCCAGTTGATTCGCTGCAGTTGCAGGGCTTTGTAAGTTGTCATTTTGTTGCTGACTGCTTTCTCAGGCTGTACCGCAGCAGGTCCGTCGTATTCACGATGTGTTTACGCTGTTAGAATGAACTGTGCTTTGTTTCTGCTGTCCAATTTCTTTCAATTTGTTTCAGGTAACGAACCATTTTGCGACGGAAATTGTGGCCGGCTTTCGCGACAGTTGTCCATTTTGTCAATTTATTACTCTTGTCCATTTATTACGTTTGACGGCGTTGATTGCGTGTCGCGTCGTGTCTCGGGACGACCGGTTGGGAGGGGTCGTCACGCCGCAGTGCCGTTGGCGGTGCCCCGTGACCACAACCGTCATCTCGAGGCCCCGTCGCGTGCTCGTTATCGGTCCTTGTGTCCCACAGCCTTGTGTCCATCCTTTGACGGCCGTCGACAGTGTCTCACTTCACCTGCGGGTTGTCCTGTGTTGCCCTCCCGTCTGCGGTTTTGTTTCGAGGAGGAGCCGTTTCTTTTGCGGAGGTGCGGCCTTCGTTTTGTGGTGAAGGCCCCTCGTACGTACTTGGGTTGTGATCCGGCTCTGCGGCACGTTGCTGTGTGGTGTGAGTCGTTGGGGTCTCAGTCATGGCTCGTATGGTCACTACTGGGCGTGGTGGGGGTCGAGGCGGGCGTGGGGCTAGTTCTGCGGCTGCTTCCGGCCGCCGTGGTGGCGGTGTGCGGCGTTCTTCCCGTAACTTGCCTGATCCGCAACAGTCGCACATTTCGTTTGATGCTGGCCGCTTGACTGCTGGTCCTGCCGGGTCCAGTGCGCGAGTCGGGGCTTCCGCGCCTGCTGGGGGTCAGCGACCCCCTTCCGGTCGTGCTGCGTCCGGGTCGGGGTCGCGTCATTCCCGAGCCGGTGCGTCGTCGACTGTTCGTGTTGTTGACGAGGACGATGGTGGCGAGGTCAAGGACCACTCCTCTGCCTCTGACGATGACGGTGATGGCGACGGCTCCCGGGATTCGCGTGCTGGCGCCAGCACGGGCGATTCCGACAGCAAAGAGGCGGGCGATGCCTCCTCTGTCGAGGACGGCGATGGTGGCGACGAGGACGACGACAGCGGTGGTGGCGAAGGTTCGGGCGGCGGCGACTCGGCTGAGGACTCGCACGACTCGGCGGGGCCCACGGACGACGGGGAGCCAGGTGCTCCGGCGGATGATTCCGATGATCCGGAAGAGGGGTCGGTCGGTGATGGCGATGTCGGCGACAGCATGGAGGCGGACGATGATGGGGATGAGGAGGAGGAAGACGGCAGCCTCAGCGAGGATGACGGGGGCGGCGACCTCCAGCCTCTTGCGTCTGTGGCTCACACGGGGCAGCACCAGACGTACAGGACCTCGTTTGACGAAGTTCTTCCTGAAGACGTGGGCGTGCCTTCCCGGACCACAAGGACGCTGACGGAGGAGGGTGTCAACCGCTTTATTGTGAAGTTCCGGAAGTCCAACTACGACTTTGGCGTTGGGGCGATCAAGGTGTGCCTGACGCAGCTGCCGGAGAAGGGCGCCAGCGGCAAGTCGTCGGAAACGACCAAGCGGTTCACGCTCATTGACGGGGCACATCGCTTGGCCGCAGTGAAGCGGCTGACGGAGGAAGATCCTGAGTCGTTCCCTCCCAGTCGCAAGCTCGGTGTTCAGGTCTACCGCCGAGCCGACGGCAAGCCGCTGACGAAAGCTGATATGCTTGGCCTGGGCTTGCGGGCGAACAGTGTGCACCTGACGCACAACCCGACGACTCAGTCGCAGCACATCCATTGGATCGTCAACTTCATCGTCTCAACGGAAGAGCAGCTGGACGAGGGCATCTTCTTGCGACTGAAGACCGTCAACATCACCATGATGGCCAAAAAGGCCATGGACAACGACATCCGACCAACTGGCGCTGGGGGAAAGGAGATCGGCATCGAGTCCATCAAGCGCCTCATCAAGCTCGGTCTGTACGCGATGGACGCGCCCAGGTCGGTTGAGTTCATCAAGCAGTGCATGGCATCCACTGAGGGGTTGGAGGCGGCCAAGAAGAACAAGGGCCAAGCCTTCTCCATTGAGGGGCTCGTGACAAGGGCATTGATCGAGCCGGATGGCGTACCAACACCGCTGCTCGACAGGGTCGGCCTCCTCATGCTTCAGATTGCGTGGGACTACACGGGGACGCGGACGGCCGACGGCAAGGCCGTTCGTCTCAAGGGTGGCCTTGACAAGTCGCTGTTCACTTGCCTGCTTCTTTTCATTCAGCGGATGATGTCGGCCGCCAAGGTCGGTATCCGTCGCGCCAAGGCGGCCGTGTACAAGGCCGACGTGGCCGTGGGCACCCCGGCGGCGATCAGGGCGGCCGGGGCGGACCGGCGGCTTGGCGCGGCTGTGCTGGAGGCACACTCGGACACGCTCGCTCTCCTGGAGCAGCGCCGACCTCGGCAAAACCAGACGGTGGGACAAGAGCTCCACGCGCTCTTCATGACGTATGTCGCGCCTCCGGTCAAGGATCGCTCCACGAGCCTCGGGCTCCGTGACCCATTCTCCAAGAAGCACCTCAAGACCTGGGAGCTGAAGCTGTCGCACTTTGTGACGCCCCCACAAACGCCTCCGCCCAAGGTGCCTCGTGGGCCGTCGGCGGGCAAGGGCAAGGGCAAGGAGCCAGTGTCCAAGAAGTCTGGCAGCGCAGCGGCGGGCGTGCCCGACTTCCTCATTAGCCCACGTCGTCGCGGTTCCAGCGCTGGTGCGTCGGGTCCGGGCAAGGGCAAGGATAAGAGCAAGGACCAGAGCATGGGCAAGCGCAAGGGCAAGGGCGGGGACGACGCCATTCTCAAGCGCATCAGCAAGTCGTATGGCGGCAGCGGCTCCAGGAAGGGCACCAAGATGGGGAGCGGCAAGGCCAAGGGCAAGGGCAGCCGCCGTGACAAGCCGAAGGGCAACAAGTCGGCAAGCGCCTCCTCCAACGACGAAAGCGGTGCTTCTGCAGGCGACAACAATGATCCTGCGGCTTCGACAGCGAACGCTCCTGGTGGCTCTGGTGCTCCTTCATCGACCGACGCAGCCAAAGGTGACCGTGCTGGCGGTCCGGACGACCCCACTGGTGCTGCCGCGCTCGGCACGGACCAGGAAAAGCGGTCTGCCCCGGGCGATGCCCTCCGTTCGGCCAAGTCAAAGGGTTCCGCTCCGGCGGATGACGGGGATGTCGATGCCTCGCGAGGCGGCCGTCCCTCTGGACATGGGAGCAAGCGTGGCCGGTCCCTGGAAGCAGATGGTGAAGACGAGGCGAAGAAGGCGGCCGAGGGCGACGACGTGTCGGCGGACGCCACTGACGCTGACCGTCCGCTCAAGAAGCGTCGCGTACGTCGCGGGAACGATGATGGTCGGTCGGCTGTGATGGACTGGGGCGTCATTCCCGGCTCCTCGGATGACGATGCCGACGACAACTCTGGTACTTTGGTGGATGACGCAGAAGAAGCTCGACGCCTTGCTTGGTTGGCCGTCCACCCTCTCCGTCGGGAGCAAATGGACGACGATCCTCCTGCAGTCATGTCTTCATTGGTGTCTTCAGCTCAAGCCAACCGGTCTGCGCTCGGCGAAGACACGCAACTTCCAGCCTTTGCGTACCTGTTGCCGTCTGAGCACCAGGCTCGTGACTTCGTCGCGCCGGAGCAGTGGCAGGACGCAGCCAACCTCGTGCAGCGCTACCTTGCGGCCTACGGCGGGACGGGCTTGGTGACTTCCGCCGTGCAGCCGGGTTGGGCTGACAGCAACGAGCGGGTGGTTATGAGCGACACGGACGGGGATGCGCCACGGGCACCGCCGCTCTCGGCACCGACAAGCGGGGTCCCGCACTTGATCCAAGGCCTTGTCGACCCCAAGCTGGCCGACGCCATCGCCAGCAGCGAAGGCTCCCGAGCCGCAGCAACGGTTCTGCACGAGCGCGGATGGGTGGTCCTCCCCAACGCCCTGCGGCCCGTCGTGACGTCGGAAGCGGTGCACAAGGTGCTGTCTCACTTTGTCGGGCTCTATCCTGGTGAAGACGCCGTCGCCAAGGCGTACAAGGACGGGGCGGATCCGGACGCGGTTTGGACGAGCATCATCAACCGTGACAACTTGGCCGTCGACGCCAAGGAGCTTTTCAAGGGCCATGGGCGGATGATGGTGATGCTGCAAGCCCTGACCAGCAGCGAGTCCAAAACGGAGCAAGACGTGTACAAGGCCAAGCTTCACATGGACATGCAGCTCGCTGCCTTTGCGCACGCAATCATATCTCGTGTTGGCGGTCGCGTCGATTGCCTCGGACGTCTTTGCGTACGCACGCCGAAGTCGGGATCGCGCATGCTCTTGACGAGCAGCAAGGCCCTGCCGCAGCGCCCTCATGTTGACGCGGACCCGACCGCCAACCCACTTGAGCCGCCGCTGCCGACAGCGGAGGCGGACAAGAACGACAAGGGCAAGGATGCAGAGGACGACATCAACGCTTCGGCAGCTGCTGCCACGGCGGCGCCGGCGCGCTCCATCGGTGCCGCAGCAGATCTCGAGGGTGACCTCGGACCCGACCTTCTCCCCCCCCTGACGCAGCCAATCCAACATGCGGCTGCTGGACCCGAGACTGCAAAGGGAGCGGCAAGCAAGACTCTGCCGCCTTCAACGCCTCGCTCCAACAAGTTGGGTGACAAGACGCCCCCGGTTCATGACGTTCTGCCTTCTACCAACTACTTTGTGATGGCGTCCGGTGCGGATGGCTTCTGGCTGCGTACGTGGCCTGGGAGTGTTCAAGTGCTTCGACACGTCAACGCCAAGTCGTCCAAGCGCCGAGTCGTTCGGCCTGAGCTGGTGTACGTGCCTCCCTACTCCATGGCCATCTTTCGAGGTGACCTCGTCCATGCTGGCGCCTCGGCCGCGGACAACTCGGACCGGATGGCTCTGACGATGGCGACGGATGCGGACGAGCATGGCGCTCCCAAGGATGGCGGCAACGGCATGTCTTATAGCCATTGCATCCGTTTCCACATGTACATTCAGGACGTCAACATTCCCATCGACAACGCCATCCATGTAGCGTCGCCGGCTGTGTTCATGAACGCGTAGTGTGTTGCTCCTTTATCTTTTCCTGCGTGACGTGCATGTTCGTTTCCTTCGTGATGATCATTGTCTTGTTTCGAGTGGCGGTCTGCCGCCGGTGGGTTTCATGCTTTTGAGTGTTAGTCATGCGCTTTACCATACGGTTCGTCGTCTGCACACGTGGTGTCTTGCAATGCGAGTGCTTTTCGCGCACGTCTCTCCTTCCTTATCCAGTGCACCATGTTTGTTGCATGATGTGTCTGCCGACAAACTGTGTCGCACGCACACGACTTCTCCTTCGCGACAAGGAATCTACGTCTTGTGCGAGCCATCTTCAGCCCTGGGCCCGGGGTCCTTCGAAAATGGTGCACAGGTCACGACGTTTTGTGTGTATCCAAGCTGCTATGCAGCTGAGAAGATTGCTTGAATTTTGGCTCGAAGTCTGTCAAGGCCTCAAATTTTGAGAACTCCGTGTTGACCTCCCGGCTGCAGTTCAGCCTCACCAGGAGCGAGCTTTGCTAATGTCCCGTCCAGAAATCGTTCGAGGATATAGGTCGTTTGCACACAGACTTGCACTCGCCTTCTTGTTGTCCTCCTGTACTTTGTTTCTGAGGCATGCAGGTTCGCAATCTCTTCGTCAGTGTCAGAGCGGCTGTACCGCTACCAGGAAGCCGCCCTGTTGCAGTCCTTTTTCCTGTCCGTCTGTATGGATATTTCGTATGTCCTGCGGCGCCTGCGCTTCATGTCTCCCTGTCATTGTATCCTCTCTGACAAATCAAGTTTCACAATATGTTTGTCGAAGTCACGGCTGCGGTACCGCTACCAGGTCTCCGCTATTTGCCGTGCTCTCTTTTCCTGAGTGGTCCCTGTGTGCTGACATGGCCGTCGGATTTGACGCAAGTTGGTTGAGTTTCGTGCATTTTGCGTATCACTCTCTTTGGTCCTGTACTTGTGAAGGAGTTATACAGATCGTGTGGAATTTTGTGAATAACTGGGACTCTTTTCATTTTCTCTGTCCGGATGTGCAGCTGCACCGGCGCCAGAAATGGAATGCCGTGCTGAGATCAGGAATGGATTGCGGAGGTTGTCATGCTGACAGCTGTACTGCAGCCAGGAATGCAATGTCGCAGATGAGATCCTGTTAGCTAATCTGCAGCCAAGATCGGGCTTTGGCATATGTCATGCAACATGCTGCACTTCTCCTAGAAGCGAGATCAGGCAGAGGCCATACTATGTGCCTTCTTGCAGCCATCAACAGTCGGTACTGCAGCCAGGATTACATTGCTGCCAACGTCGTAAACTGTCCCCACTTGTGTTCGAAAACTGGCTGCCAGGATATCACTAGGCCCTATGTCCAGCGTCTGCTGCAGTACAGCTGTTATGGCACATGAGCCATCGATGTTGTCGAACAGCAACCTGCTGTCTGGCACGTCTCTGATACGTGCAGATTGCAGCTGTGCCATGCACGACGGACCGCTTGCGCTTGGGTTTAACACATCTGTTGGTATATCATCTTCTCAGATTCTGCTGCGGTGACAGCTGTACTGCAGCCAGGAATGCAAAGTCGCAGATGAGATCCTGTTCGCTATTCTGCAACCAAGATCGGGCTTTGGCATATGTCATGCTACATGCTGCACTTCTCCTAGCAGCGATATCAGGCAGAGGCCAAACGATGTGACTTCTTGCAGACATCAACAGTCGGTACTGCAGCCAGGATTGCATTTCTGCCAACGTCGGAAACTGTCCCCACTTGTGCTCGAAACCTGGCTGCCAGGATATCACTAGGCCCTATGTCCAGCGTCTGCTGCAGTACAGCTGTTATGGCACATGAGCCATCGATGTTGTCGAACAGCAACCTGCTGTCTTGCACGTGTCTGATACGAGCAGATTGCAGCTGTGCCATGCACGACGGACCGCTTGCGCTAGGGTTTGAAACATCTGTTGGTATATCATCTTCTCAGTTTCTGCTGCGGTACAGCCCACGGACGTCTCGGCTACTTCCTCGCTTTGTCGAATCATGCACGGCCGTCTGCGATTCAGATCATCGGCTGCGGTACAGCATTTGTTCCAATCTGAAAATCTCTGCTGCGACAGAGCGGACGGAAATCTGAGATATGTCTTTTGTACTTCGATCCTGACACAGCCGTCTGCCATGACCATCTTCGGCTGCAGTGCAGCACTTGTCGAAATCTGCCAATTGCTGCTGTGGTACAGCCGACGGACGTCTCACACATTTTGTCTCTTTGTAGGTTGAGGCACTGGCCACTGACACGACGATCATTGGCTGCATTTCATTGCATGTCCCTATGTTGGGGCTGTGGTGCAGCCGTCAGCAATTCTCTGACATGTTTTTTTTGCTTGCAGGCACAATGGTCAGTCTTGCGAGACGTTGCGGTCGTCGGCTGTGGTACAGCCATCATCATAATTTTTGGACTCTCGACTGCATCCCGACAGCATTTGCAGATGTCTACTTTGCTGTAGTCAGTTGTGAAGTGCATCCGCGTTCATGCGGGTACTGTACTGCAGCCAGATTTGCAATGCATTCATGAAGTTTGTCCTTTGTCTTTGTCCGCATGACCGCGTTGCTTGCGTGCACGTCAGCCCGTCTTTCGAAATGTCTTCACTTGCTGCTGTGGTGCAGCACGCAAGATGTTTTTGCTCCATCTGTCATGGCACCATTGACGTATCTTCATCTTGCTGTTATGTCTTGCGTTCGCTTTTTGTTTCCTTCCGTTTTGAGCATTCATTCATGGCAGTCCGCATGGAGAAGCTAGTGTTCAGAATGGAGCAGTGTTTTCTGGGGTGCAACTCAAGAGCTGTTGAAGGAACCCTGTTGCTAATCGGGAGCGTCTCACTCGATATCCATTTTCGAATATTTCTTTGAAAGTGGCACCTGTAACACAATGATCTTGAACTTTCTCGTTAAATTTGTTTTGGGACAGGTGTCCGCCAATATTTTGCATATTTCTGGCGTCAATTTGATTGGGTGTTCGAGTGTGTTTGATTTGTTTGGACTCTATGCATTGTCAGCTGATTGTCTGCATCCTGTATTCGTGTGTGAGGGCTGGTTGCTTCGCGAGGGACCTTCGGAGGGGCGCTGCAGCTGTCCTTGTTGTTGCTGCATATGATGGGGGTGTCCGCGGCACACGTGGGCTCCCTTCTATTTCGCATCTGCGCTCTTGTTTCGTCTGAAGACGGGGACGACGGGTTTGCGGTGTTCAACAAGCTTGCACTCTGCGTCGTGGAGCTACGCGATGTGTACCTCCTGGCTCTTGTGTGTGGCGATGATGTGGCGTTGTCTCGTGATGGCGAGGCATGGCGGCGCCTTTGTTCTGCCCGGTGGTCTGTTGTTCGATCTTGGGCGGCAGAGATGTGCAACTCGTTGGTGCCTCCATCGGCGCTTGAAGCCCTTTCTTCCCTGTCGGCCGCTCGGGTGTACGCCGTCGTTTGGCAGCTGAAGCGATTTGTCGGCGGTTTCCCCAGCTGCGGCGACGCTCTTCTCCTGCTGCGGTCGGGGTCTGCGTTACCGTCGCAGTCGCCCACGTTAACGTTGGCTGCGCAGGACGATGACGATGCGTTAGATCGCTACGAGGGGGTGTGGCTGGTGAAGCCAGCATCCTCCTCTTCGGCTGATGTCCGAGCGTGGGAGCTGTTTCTGTCGATGGGCGGTATGCGGGGCGCGCTGGAGACGTTGGCGGCCGTCATTGCTCCTGCTGGTGCGGAGAGGGATGGGCGCTCGAGTGCGCTGAATGAGTGCCATGGAAACGTGCACGTGACGTGGTTCTCGTCGGAGGATTTTGAGGGTCTCTCTGGCTCGTGTGTCTCGTCTGTGGCGTCTTTGACGCCATTTGAGCTGATTTTGTGGCTTTCTCGCTACTATCAGCTGCTGACCGTGGCAAGCGGGTTGTCCGGTGTTCGGCGACGATCGGTGGTCGATTCGGAGTGGCTAGGTGCAGCGACGGGCCATCTGCGTTACGCTGTGCAGCGGGTTGTCAGCGGGTGGGATTCGATTGCTCGTCTGTTTGGCTTTGTCAACGTCGAGGCGCTGATCGGACCGTACGTGCTTTGGTCTGCGGCGGACTCTTGCTACACGGTGTTGAATCGCCCGCGTGATCGTGGGACGCTATTCTCACCCGTGCAACAACAGTACGCGCTCCTTCACGGTCATCCTTGTCCATGCGACCCAGTGGCGGTGGATGTGCATGCGGTGGCGCGCCTACCTCTGGCGGACGAGCAGTGTCGAGGTGTGGCGGCCATGTTTTTTTCTCACCTGGAGCAGTGTACGGGCCTGCAGTCTTTGGGTATCCTCATTGACAGCAGCGGCAGCGGGCCGACAGGGGTTTCGCTTCCAGCCCATGCTTTGGGTCGGCTGTCTATCCGTCAGTACTGTGCACCGGTGTGGCGGCGGTCCAAGTCGACGGTGCCTCCCATTCTGCGATCTGTGGTCGCGGGCCTGACCGCGTTCCCTCGAGTGACCGTGCCTTCGCCAGTGGGCGGGATTGGCGACGGCGACGGTGCGGCGGCGGCTGCAATGCTCTCCGACTCCTCTCTGGACGAGGAATCTGACCGTTCGCGGCGGGACGCCTCCAGTCGGGTTGTTCGGGGTGGTGGGATGGGCAGACGTGGCGACCAGAGTGGAGGAGGCGGCAGTGGCGCCGGCAACAAAAGGAGCAGGAGCAGCAGCCGGAGACGGGCCACCAACGCCAGCAGCAGCAGCAGGAGCGGCGGCGAAAGGCGCGGCAGGCGGTGCAGCGGAAGCAGCGGGTGTATGAGTAGCGGCAGCGGCCAGAGCAAGAGCAGCGGCAGCAATGGCAGTGCTGGGCGCAGCGTTGAAGATGGCAGCCGCGAGCGCATTCGCCGCCGCGCGGTTGGTACGGCCGCCGGCCGTGTTGGGTCGAGGTCTTTGGCGCAAGAAAAAGGCCGGCTCCCGACTGAGGCGATGGTCGCCGCAGCAGCGTCGGTCGTATCGCGGGGGGCAGAGGCAGGTGGCACGTCGTCGTCGTCAGCGCCACGCCAGCAGCAGGATGCGATCATCGACTTAGCCATGAGGTCGGTTGCTCGCCTTTTTGTATGCCGGGCTTCAGACCTTTTTTCGACGTACGTCGCCGAGGAGGCGGTGGAGCTCGGCACCAGGCTGTTGCGGGAGGATGCTGCGCGGCGGAGCGCGGGAGGCGCGGACGGGGACGGCGGCGACGCGGCGAACCACCCGGAGCTGGTGCTGCCGGGGCCGTGGGCGTCACTGGCGGGGACTGTGCAATTGCTGCTGACGGACCCGCCGTTCAACACGCGGCGGCTGTGTCGGGACCCGCACTCTGCGTACGACGTTCTCTCTGAGGAGGATGCGGCGCGTTTCGTGCAGCTTTGCCGCGTCATCTTGCGCCCTGGCGGCCACGTGTTGCTGCATTGCAGCTGGGAGCAGGTGTCGATGTGGGTGCGGCTGCTTCGATCAGCCGTGGACACCTTTGTCGCCGGCAGCACGGGGAGTCGGCATGCGGCGTCATTTTACGTGGACAGCCACCCGTTGCACATTGTGCGAGCGGTGTACGCCAGGACGCGCGGGGGGCGCACGAACACGGCGCTTGCCAACAAGGTCGACGTCATCGTTGGCGCCACTCGAGCGGGTACGAGCGCGGCGGAAGCACACGTCATGGTCAACTACCGCACCTTCAATGCTGTGCCGTCTCGGTTCCGGGCGTTTGAGAACGTCATTGACAACGTCCCTGACGTGGGCCGTAACGAAGCACTGCGATTGGACGACAACACGGGCAAGTTCTTGCGGCCCGAGCAAAAGTCGGTGCCGCTGTTGAGGGAGTTGATTCTCCGCTACTCACAGCCCGGCGACTTGGTTGTCGACCCCTTTGGAGGCACCGGTTCAACGGCGGCGGCGGCGTTGAGCCTTCCCGGCGGGCAACACCGGCGCGTCATTGTGTCTGACGCGGACAGCGTCGTCATGGAGGCGGCACGAGTGCGCCTCCGACGCACGTTCTCAGAGCAACTCTCTATGGGCGCCTTTGCGGCGGCGCTCGGGTGCGGCCTCCACGCGTGCGCGCGTGCAGTGGCGGCCGAGTTGCTCGCCGGCGGCGGGGGCGCCAGCGGCGGCGGCGCTGGCGGCAGTGGGAGCGGGAGCGCCTTCCGTAGCGGCGGCGGGTGTGGGCCCGCTCACAGCGGAGGCGTTGGCCCGTGCTTGATGCACGATGCTGACGAGACGTCCAAGAGGCGGATGCAGCGGTTATCTCCTCCAGCGGGCTTTCCTGCGCACTCGGCGCTGCCCCGTGGCGTGCTGCACGCGCTGGCCAACCGATTTGCGCGTCAAGCAGACGCGCTGCGTGCGTCGCTCGGCACCGCTGCGCATCCGCGGGCGCCCGCCGCTGGGCAGGAAGTTGCGGTGACTCTTTTGCAGCAGGCAGGAAAGCCACTGGAGGAGTGGCCAGATGACCTGCGCTGCGCCCTGTCCACGGAGGACGCGAGCAGCCTCCGGGACGAGCTGGCCTCGTCGATGGGCTTGATCATTGCGCAGTCTCGGACGTCAGGCGGTGCAGCTGGGCTCGGTGTTTTTGCGGGCCGAGACATGGCGCAGGGGACGGAGGTCGCGCCCTTTTTTGGGGCGTTGATGTACAGCAACTTTGGGGCGTTGATGCTGAAGGGGGCGCGCTACGCGACGGACGTGCTCGGCAGCCATGCACCTTCACCTGCCGAGTATCGCGCACGCGCGTTGCGGTTGACGGACGTACGTGTTTCCGCGGCGGCCGCACCTGGGGCTGCCCCGCCAGGCGCGTCCTCCGCTTCTCTGTCATCTGCAGCAACAGGCGGCTCCTCGTATGAGGTGTGGATCTGCCCGGCACCCTACTGTGTTGCCGGCTTCGTCAACGACGCCCGTGCCGTGACCGCCGTCGAGCGGGCGGTCCGAGCTGGGGCGCGTCGCGGTGGTCGTCCCCGGGCGCGCGCGCCCGAGTCGAACGTGCGAATCGAGTGTGCCGTCGAGGAGGGCATCGTCGACGTGGAGATGGTGGTCGACCCGCAGTTTTGTCGGCTGCTGACGACGCGGGCGGTAGAAGCTGGGGAAGAGCTTTTCCTCCACTACGGGTCCGCGTACACGTTTGAGACCTCTGGCGGGGAGGCAATGAGTACGACTCCCCACACGTTCGCGGCGGGGGGGGGGGACGTTAGCAAGTCATAGATTTCGTAGCGTGTGCCGCTCATACACACACCCCTAGGCCGCGACCTCACAATCATCTTTGTTTCGCGACCGCACCCTACTCCTGACTCCCCGCTTCACCTCATGACAGTCTGCCCACGTCAGCGAGCGCCCGCAACAAAGTTTAGGTACATAGGTACCTTGTGGAGTGTGTGTGGTGTCCCCGCACCCCTCCGCTTCACTGCTTGTGCAATTTTCCAGTTTTTGACTCTCCTACGTACCTCCCCCGCTCGTCGTCCGAGTGCACTGCGGTGTCGTGAGAGGTATGGTTTCACGCCCTCCTGCCGTGCCCCAACCAAGCCGACCGACCGACGCGCGCGTTTTTCTGATCCAGGACGTGCACGCATAGGAGCTTGGTGGAACAGAGAGGAATCTGTTGATATGTGCAATCGGTATCTACTCCCATGCGGATGGGCTCGCGATAAAGCAGCAAGACAAGAAGAGGAGCATCAAGGGGGAACGACCGGGGTATCATGTACATTTGTTAGCATTGTAGGGAAACCAAGTGAGAGTTTAGAGAACGTCTGGGGGGGGGTCCACATGACGAACGGAAATCGTTCCGAATTGTCGGTCCAGGACTTGTCAGACCAGGGTTCGCATCTGGTCTTGTCATCTGCGCCTATTTGCGCCCATTTTGTGGAGTCGTTGCTCGCGCATGAAAAGGGGGTGGCGTGTGCAGCAGAGTGTTTAGGAGGAGGAGGCACGTGGCGACATTTTGCCGTACGCGCGCATGAATCGTTCACACGTCGACAGAGCGAGAGTGAGGGCACGCACTCGCCGTCCGTGCACCCAGGCAAAGGAGAGTAAGTGCGATATCAGCTGGAAGACTATACCCAGGCGTTTGCATTCCAGCGTGGTAGGAGACGCGAGCAGCAGGAAAAGAACATGAGTCCGACATGTGCAAAGCGGTGCGCGTCCCTCCGGGTGGCGATCTGAGTATGAGGGGCATATCACCGTCTGGCGCTCAACGGTCGGGCGTCGGTTTCCCCTTCGCGTCCAGACTATCGGCCGTGCCGCGGAGAGGCGGGACGGGGTGGAAGCGCGTCTCGGCGGCGACGGTGGCCAGCGGGGTGAGGGGTATCCGCCTCGCTCGGCGGGACGTCTGCAAGCTATGCAACTATCCCCTACTATGGCCTTCATTTCTCCTAAGCATATGTGAATTTCATGAGCCAGTCCAACACCCCAGGTTTCATTAGGCGGAACCAGCGGGCGGTGAGGGGCTCAATAAGCGACTGCACCCCCAAACTCGGGGCGCTCCGCACAACTCTATATGCGCATACATAGTGGACAGTCTTCGGGCTGCTGTCGCACCTCTAAAGTGTCCCACCGTCCGAATAGTGCAGGCCTCTAGAATGGGAAAGTTCTTCAGACGTTCACCGCCCGCCCCGTTGTTGCGGTTCTGTGACTGGGTCGTCCCCACGGAGAAGGACCGGGAAGCGAAGCTCCCTATTCCCGAAAGAATAGGAACCAACAATTTGAAGAAGCTTGTCAGCAGTCACGTTGCGCTCGTTTTCCACATGTGTCACTACGGCGGGAGCACCGTCCGCCGCAAGCTGGAAATCCTCACGGTGCCGTGGCTCCCAGTTTGCGTTTTGTCCGGTTTTTTGGCTGTCTCGCAAGCGAGCTTCATTGCGCATATTTCACACATGCGTAGGATGACAGGCAAAGAAGCTAACGCCTGATGCCAAGTAATAGTGCTATCAGTGTGGTACACTGAGGGAGCGTTTCACTCTTCGAATGCGGCGAAAGATTTCGGAGCTTCAGTATTATGAGGGCGTCCAGCCGTCCTGTTCCTTAGCTGTTGTGCTCACCTCGTCGTCCGGTCTCATTGTTTGTTCTCAGTGTTTATTGTGCTACTTTGCTATTTTTCAATTGTAGCGTCGCTCTTGGAGGCAGTGTCCCAAAAACGGAAGAGCGGATGACTGAGAGCCCCGTTTAAGGCTGGGGAGCTCAACGCGGCGGGGCGTGGATCATACGGAGAGAAAAGTCGTACCTGGGCGGAGCGCCCCATACATGCCGACACTGCTGGAAAGTTTCTGTCTGTTGACCACTTCAGGAGTTTTGTGTGGAATACTGTGGGGGTTTGTGGAAGGCATCTGTAAACGCCTTGAAACAATCACTTGTCACATCCGGGCGGCAACGTACGTAGTCCTTGTGGACCAAATCGATCACGAGATAGGAATCCTGAAAGTGTGGGGCGTCCACAACTACCCACATCGGGGCCCCTCGCGGGGCCCTCGGGAGAGCCTCAAAGTGTTCGTCTGCCCTGCGTAGAACACGCCACGTCAGCACCCAGGGGCATGGCATTCGCCTATTGGGCGAACGATTGGGGGCTCATGGCGTCAGGCAGAATGCGCCGCGTCATCGCACAGAAGAATGGCAGTCGTTCATTGGGCAAACGATCGGACTCATTGCTTCATGCACAACGCGCCACGTCATCGCACAACGGGATGGCTTTCGTTGATTGGGCCAATGATCGGACGCTGTTAGGGCCCACGCTGTTAGGGCCCATCAACCGCACGCAATCTCCTGGAAGCCGGATAAAACGTGATCGAGTCACTCTTGATCGACTAAAAATCTAGGATAAGGACGTGCAATTGACCTTCGGGATTCGACCCGGTTTGAAATACATGGTATGTCTCACTCACTTACGGACACTAAATTTATAATATATCCTTACCCTACTCACCCTAAGAACCCAACCGTGGTTCACTAGCGGGCTGGACTT
>Ga0209093_1000244_pt1 | contig 28075 bp, 33 predicted proteins | sample SidtaG_4_FD_187450 | JGI IMG/M metagenome (GOLD analysis project Ga0209093, IMG submission 187450) | Marine algal microbial communities from Sidmouth, United Kingdom - Sidmouth_Male1 metaG (SPAdes) (version 2) | ecosystem: Host-associated > Algae > Red algae > Unclassified | place: Sidmouth...
CAGATATACAAGACGGAAGTAACCTCCCAAAGGGCGAGCCACAAGTCAGTTCAATCCTCCACGTGAATACTGACCAGTCAGGGGGGCTACCGGGCCCAATATCCGAATATTAAGGAGATATGCTACACGGGGGGCGGGGCGTGGAGCGGGGGGTGGCGCTGTCGCGGGGTATCCCTCTATGGGCAGAGGTGCGAATCATGCGGCGGCGCGGAGGGTGGTTGTGAGCGACAGCGACGAAGAGGATGACGACGGGGAAGAAGATGATGGAGAGGGGGAAGACTTTTAGCAGCAGGGCACCCCGCGATACCACGAGCTGTTCCATATACATTGTGCGACTTGGTGTCTCCCCTTTTTCTGTCCCGCGAGCGCATGAAAATAGATCGCGGCGGTGACCTGGTTGTGCGGAAACAGTTGCAGCTGCAAAAATCGGGAATACGTTCCCGAGTTTTAGTTTCAGTGACTCAGTGAGTCCGATCAGGATGTGATCTTGTCCGGCTTTTTCGAAGATCACGCAGATTCTTGGCGGTGCTTCCGCACCGTCAGCCGTCGCTGTGTGTGTGTCTGTTTCCGTCGCGGCTGTGACGTCGCAGGTGTGGCTGTGGCGCAGCAGGGGCTGGCAGGTGGGTGGGACCTGGTGCGGCCGCCGTTAACTTCGCGTCCTCGCGTACTCGTGATGCTGTTTCTGTAGTTCCACCGGTCATGACGCCCCCAAGGCGGGCACGGGGGATGGAGGGGCTTGAAGATGACTTTGTCCGGGAGTGGTTCGCGGCGGCCAGCTCCTCGGGGGACTCGGGGGACGACGCTGGCGACGACGCTGGCGAGTGTATGGGGGAGGGCTTGCAGCTGCTACCCGCAGTCACTCGTGAATTCCACAGAGCAATGGAAAATGCGAAACAGCGGCGGAGTGCTGCTGTGCATGTTTCCGTGGTGGCCAACCGAGCCGCTGTGAACCGGCAACGGCATGTGGCCGCGACCTCAATTGGAACCTGTGGCGTCGAACTGCCACCAGTGGAAGCGCTTGGTGCTGTCATCCGTCTCGGAGCGAGCGTGGACATCGGCGGTAGCTGGGGACGTGGAGCCGGTGGAGTTGGTTTTGGAGTAGGTGCCAGCAGCAGTGCTTGTATAGGCCGCAGCGCCGGGGATGGTGTTGGCGTTGGTGTTGTGCACGCTGGCTCCGCTGGAGGGGCGGGCGGCGGGACACCCGGCAGGAGCGACGAGGACGGCGGCTGCGACGACGGGAGCAGCAAAAACAGCTGGTGCAGCGACGACGGCGGGATTTACGACGGCGGACGACACGGCAGGAGGGGCAGCAGCAGCAGCGAAGAAGACGGTGTCGTCGGCACAACAAGCGGGAGCGACTCCAGTTGGCGTCTCGACCACGGTCGGAATGGCGGCGGCAGCAGTAGCAGGGGGAGTGGGAGTATCTGTCGTGACCATGGCAGCCGCCGCAGCTGTCGGCGCATCAGCAGTGTACGAGGCCGGAGCACGGCGGTGCAGCGCGCCTCCGCCGGCCAGAAGGACGCGGCAGGTGGGGCCGCTGCCGGTCACGGCAGTGTGCTTCGCGGGCGGCGTTTGGACGGTGGCTCATCGCGCAAGATGCTTCGTGCGGGTGATGTTTCAGGTGGGACCGGATCTCTGCCGGCTACTGCGGCTAGAGGGCGGGTTTGGGCTGCCGCTCATGCGGCTACTCCTCCCTTTGTCCCCCTGCGCGCGTGCACCCCTCCTCCGACAATGAAGGCGTATACACCGTTGCGTCGCTGCTTTCGTCGCGTCGAGCCCCACAAGGACGTGCGCTTTGTGCCGTACTTGGGAGAATCTGCGGTGCCGCGTGCTCTCTCGCGCTCGATTGTGCTGAAGAATGGGTGCCAGCTAGTGGACAGCGACGGCAGCGACGCGTCCGAGTCGGACGACGACAACCGCCCCAAGGACTACTACTCCATGGGGCCGCGTACCCGGCGCGCCGCGGAACGGCGGGCGGTGGGGGCCGTCATGAAGGAGTTTGGTTCGGGACCGTCGGTGGTGCAGGCCCTAGCAATGAATCTGCAGCGGAGCGACGCGGCGGTGCGGCGTCTACTGGGGCTTGTGCAGCGCCGCATGCGTGACATGGACGCGACTCTGCGCGGTCGTCGTGCCGCTGCCGCACGGTCCGTTGCGCTGGAGGAGCTTACGGGGGGGCAGCGCCTTGCAACCATCATGGTGGGAGGAGACGTTGGTGAAGCAGCTCGTTCTCCGCCGGCTGGATGGCAGGAGGTCTGGGATGGCCTAGCGGTGCCGGCCGCTGCATATGCTGCCTGTCTAGAGGCTGGCCGTGACGTCGCCGCAGCAGGACTTCCGGCTCGCAGTCAAGCGTGGCTGGTGGCAGAAAAGGAGTCAGCTGCTGCGGAGCTTGCGCCCGCCACGTCTCGTATCGGTGACGTATCGGCCGTCAGAGAATATGTGCAGAGTGCCTGCGACCCAGCAGAAGACGAACGCATGTCTCGTGTGGGCTCCAACTCTGCATCTATATCTTCGCCGTCAGGTGTTCGTGCAACTTCATCGGGTGGGGGTGACGCGGCGCATGCAGTGATACCCACGTCCGCTGATGGGGCTGTAGTGCCCGACTGCTCTATCTTGGGCCGGGACACGTTCTCCAGGCTGCTGTGCCGGCTTTGCCTCCGCTATGCCTGTCGAGCGCATGGGGCTCGACAAGGGATGGAGCCTCTCGCCCCACCGTTGACTGCACCACGGCACCTACCGGTCGACCACGACCGGATGCGTACTCACATGGCAGCTGGTGGGCATTCGCTCGCGCCCGACGTTCTGGGAACCGCCCGTCGTCTCTTCATCCCCGGTGCAGGACCTGCAGCGGCTGCCGCCGCGGCGGCGCTCGGTGACGATATGAGCAGCGGGTCAAGTGCTGCTGCTGCACGCAACCGTCGCGCCGGTGTGCAGCACGAAGCGCTCTCGGTTGCCGGCGGCAGTTGTGTTGATTGCTGTCACGACGTGCGTTCTCATCCCTCCATTTTCCAGTGTGGTCTTGGAGCGCCAGCGGAAAGCCGCTGGACGGCGGAAAAAGTTGCACTGCTACATGCGGCAGCGGAGCTGGTCGGCAGACTTGACACGTGCCGTCTCGCGTGCTTTGTTCCATGCAGGACGTGCCGCGGGGTTGCGCTGTACCTCGACTCGTTTGGGTGGACGCCGGCAGCTGCCCCTTCCGAAGGGACCGTCGAGGAAGAGGCGGAGGGGGTACAGGCGCCGCGATGCGGCCTGACTTTTGCCGCAGAGAGCGGGACGTCTGCTCATGTCGGTGATGTTTTATCACCCGGCGACGCGGTCATGAGCAGCTTGGAGGATGCAGCGGCCCCCGAGAAGGTTGCGGACTACCAGCCGTGCACGCACAGCGGACGATGTCACGACGACCGCTGCAGCTGTGTGCGAAACGCGCTTCCCTGCGAGAAGTATTGTGGCTGCTCGGGCACACGCTGGATTTCCGGTGGGGCGCTGGGCCCACTAGGCGCAACGTCAGCGCTCTCGGGCGCTGCAGGAGGGAGCGAGACGGCGGCTGGTTCTTCCCTGTGCCGGCAGCGCACGTGGTGCACTTGTCGCCCTCCTGCGAGCTGCAGCACCGACGATTGCCCGTGCTTCAGGGTGGACCGAGAGTGCGACCCGGACGCTTGTTTGTCCTGTGGGGCACACTGGCACCCGCTCTCTGGTGTCGACGGCACCATCCTGCAGAGTGGACGGTGGGGCGGCGGACGAGCGGGACGTGGTTTACACGGTGCCGCCACCGTCGAACCTGCTCCGAGGGACGGTGTCGGTCTCGTGGAGTCTGGGCTGTCAGGCGGTGGCACCTCTGGGGGCACCCGACGATGCCGTAACGTGCAGCTGCAGGTGGGGCTTCGACCGAGACTGCTGCTTGGTCCGTCTGCGGCGCACGGGCTGGGTGTGTTTGCGGGTGAGAAGGTCGCGGAAGGTGCTTTCGTCGGCGAGTACACCGGGGAGGTGCTGCCGTTGACGGAGGCTCGGATCCGTGGGAGGAAGTATGACGCGGCCGACGTGAGCTTCCTCTTCCGGACGACCAAGACGGTGGTCCTAGACGCCATGTATTGTGGCAATCGCACCAAGTTCATCAACCACAGCGCTGCGTCTCCGAACTTGGAAGTGAAGCTACTAAGCGTTTGCGGCGACATTTGAGTGGCCTTTTTTGCTACGAGTGCGCTGCGTCCAGGGGAGGAGCTATTCTTCCATTATGGGTACACTGTCAGCGGGTGGCGTGCATGAGTTTTATTTTTTTCCTTTCCTGTGTCCTGCTGTATCTTTTTTTTGCCCGCAGTATGACCACCGGTGCTCACAGAGGAAAGCGGGTGAATCTACTTTGTGCCGCCCATCTTGTTCTTCTCAGTCGTGTGGGCCAATCTCCTCGGCGTCTCTCAGGCATTCCGCAACGCTGGTACATTTGCGATCGGCACAGAAAACCTCGCGTTTCTCCGTGTGTTTTTTTTTTTTTGCTCTCTTCCGCATGTACTTGATGTCTGTACTTGGCATTTCAAATATGGTAATTTTGATCCGATCTTGTGCAGGTCCAATGATACGGCAGCCCGTGTCAGGACTTTTGACCTTCCTGCTTACCCAGTTCGTTGTCAGTTGTTCCATTGGCGCTCTGCTCGCGCATCGTGCAGGTGTTGGACGTGCCTCAGGCCACGTTGCCTGGATGGCATAGCAAAGCACACCAGCTGGCGCTGTGGCGCCACTGTCTCCGTCGCGCTGTTGTCGGACGCGCGGCGACGCAGCCCGCGCCAGCCACACGGGCCATCCACCTCGTGTTCTGAAGCGCCTCGCGCGCCGGCACCGCCTGCCCCCTATCACCCACTCTCTCCCCCCCGCTGCTCTTGTGCGCGGGCGGCAACAGCTGCCAGAGGATGCCGGCGCGTCTGCCTCTCCTCCCCCCGCCCGTCCCCCTGGTGCTGTCCCCCTCTCTACTCCCCCCGCCCGTCCCCGTGGTCCCGTCCCCACCCCCGCCCGCCCGACGTTTTGATCATGGCGGCGTCCCTGGACGACACGGTGCTCGCGACCAGACCCGTCTCCCTCCCCTCCATGGCTGGCGACCTGCGGACGCGAGACGCGCTGCTGCGGCTCGCGCACTGCATCACCGCCCTGATGCGCCTGTAGACCGCCGCCGCGGCCGCCCGCCGCGCCGGAGGCTGCGGCAGGAGCGCGTCCCCCCCCCCCCCCCCCCCCCCCCCATCGTCCCTCGAGGCGGCGCTCGGCACGACACGGCGGCTGGTGCGGCTGGCGACCCTCTCCACCCTCTTCACGCCGCCGCCGCGGTCGCGGCCGGGGTGGACTTGGTGGCGGGCCTCCGCGCGCCGGCACCCGGCCGCTGGCAGCGACCGACGGCCGACGGGTGGGGGTGGGCGGGGGGGGGCGCCAAGCCCACCCCCCGCCCCCGCAGGCCGGCGTGCCTCGCGGCGCTGCTGCGCGCTGTGGCGGCGGTCGCCGCCGCCGCCGTGGGCATCCGCGAAGCGTCGGCGACTGTGCGGCTGTGGCGGGAGCGGTGGGGGGCGGGCGCTGCGCCGACGCGAGTGACGATGCGGGCGTGCGCGCATGGGTCGCCCACAAGCGGTCCTACCAGTGGGTGGTGGCCGTCAAGTACGCGGGTCAGTCAGATCAGGGCGTTTGAAGGACGTCGTATGGCGGCCGCCGCAGCGCCTCCTTTGCAGCAACAACCCGGTGTCGCCATCCCGACCAGGTTGCGCCAGAAAGACGTCCACTGGCGGCTCCGCACCACTGCTCCTGTGACGACGCTGTGTTCAGGCGGCAGTGAACGCGGCCTGATGCCTGTTGCGCTCTGCGGGTGCAGTATCTGCCTTTCTCCATGCACAAGGCGTCCCATCTACGAGCCGACGGGTAGCCATAAAGTAGTCACACTAAACGTCAGTGGTCTTCATTTCTGCTGCGCTTCCTGGCAGGCAAGGCTTGACAGTGACATGACCTATCGCTGCCGCAACACGTCCCAAACACTCGGGTCAATCGCAAAGTCTGCCGCTGCGCCGGTGAGGCCAGCAGCAGCAACAGTGACAGCCTCCACAGGATGTAGTCCCGACTGTGTCACTCGAGCACCTGTCAGGATGCCAACAGCTTGCGCCGCCGTTCCGGCGTCGATGAGCCCTTGCTGCACCAAGATGCGTACATGAGCAACCAATTGAGGCAGCAGGCCAGCACGTTTCAGCGCCGTGGCACGAGCAGCGACAAAGTTGGTGAACAAATCCGCAGTCCCGCGGTCGCCCCAAGGTGGTGCAGCTTCGACAAATCCGGTCCACATGCCCATAAACAGCACGTCCGCCGGTGGCAATGGCAGTGAAGTCATGCGAGCAGCGTCCATGGCAGTCAACCAGCTTTCGTCGATGTCGTCCTCCGAGTCGGCCGACAAGTCCGGTGCAGGCAAGCTCGTCAGCCGCATCCGCCTGAGGCTGTTGGTGTGGTAGTAGTGCCGTCGATTCGGGGTCTTCGTCCGGCGACTTCGTGCACAGGTTCCGGCCGCACGTTCCCGGAAGCCCCCCACAGGGGCTGGGGCACAGGCAGAGGGAAAATCTGGCCTGTTTCTGGACGCCGCCGCAGCGATATGATGTGGCACCAGTGGAGTCGCAAGTGAGGAGACTGGTCGTCGCTCCATGTTCAGCGCCAAAGAGCTGCTATCGGCAGCATGGAGTTGCTCAGCACAAATGGGCAGGCGGTCACAAAACAGCAGGCCACAATACAACAGGCGCGACGGACCGGGGATGTTAGTACAGCATTGGCGAAAAGATGCGCTCCTGCAACGGCCAGCGTGCCGTTGCAGTCGCAGAAATGCGGGAAGTCCCCAGGCATCTGCCGTCCCCGCATGCTCGGAGGGCACTAGAGCGGCCTACAGTCCAACGTACAGGTCGTCCAGAAGGCCGTCTCGTTCGACAGCACCACTCGCAGCGGCCTCAACAGGAACATACGGCACTGTAGCAGAGAAAAAAGACAGCAGAAATGCCAGCCAGCGGCAACGGGCGGCACAAAGCCGCACAGGACAAAGTCAGGAACCTGCGCTTGCCACGTCAAGAAAGGAAGAGTGAGCGAAGCTCTGACGAGCATGAAAGCCACCACCCACTCGCCCAAATAGTTTTCCTCTCCCACCGTCGTCACCGTTCACCAACATACCTCCAGCCCACCGCGCGTACGCGGGAAAGCGCCGCCCGACGCAAAGAACCTCGTCAATAGTTGACGAGTCCGAGTCGTTCTCGACGTCACGCTCGGTGCTCGGCCGCATATCCACATCCGAAGCTTGCGGCAACCACTTGACGAGCGCGATGTAGTGGTCAACGTTGGCCTGCAGAACAGCGGGAAGACGAACAGCTGCAGGGGACCTTGCGGCGGCAGGCGATGAGGTCGCCCGTACAGCTCGGGCTCGGGCAAAGGTAATCGCAACGCCACTGTGACCCGTGTTCGAGTGGACGACCAAAGCAGAAAACGTGCGGCAATGGACATGGCAAAGAGGACACCTTGCGTCGCGGCGGGTGCTCCTGGATGTGGCGTTCAAGGAGCCAGTGGAGTTCTTGGTCATGATGTAGTCGATGCGCAGTGGCCGCGACTGCCGCCACATCGCGGCCGCAGTTGTACCAGGCGCGCCGGGACTGACAGCGAGATGTGCACCGTGCCCCAGACGACGCGTTGTCGTCGCCGTCACAAGGTTACTAGTTCTTGGCTCTTGCTCCGCAGCCGCGTCCGCTGCCATCTGCTCAGCCGCGGCGGAGGCCTTGGATGCCGCATCCGCCGCGTCGAGTGCTGCTGCAACATCAGCGTTCGGCATGCCCAAGAATATGGTGTACGTCCGCAGGTCGTCCAGCGGCGACGTACCACCAACCCATGCGAGGCTAACACGACAACCACCAGCACACGTATCCGCTGACAAGAAGCGCCCGTCCCCGTCCCCCACAGCTGCCCAGCGCCCCAACGCGTGAAGGATGATATCCCCAGCAGCCGACGCTATGGCGTCTCCGTCGCAGGAGCGCGGCACGACACGAATCAGCAGTCGTCTTCCACGCCCAGCAGCCGTGGCAATGTCGAACGGGGTGTTGTCCTGCACAATGGACTGCTCAAGCATGGCTGCAACACCGGGGCGCACGTCAAGGAACAGCGGTTGTTCTGGACCAGCGACAACACAGCTGATCAGCGTCTGGTCGGCACCAGATGGCGATGGCGCCTCGGAAACAAGGGCTACGAAAGCTGTGCGGGGGTCTCCAGCAGAGACCGGAACAGGAGCCGTCCCACACAAATTGGAGCGAACCGCGCTGCGACAAACAACGCGGCGCGGCCAGCCGGCGAGCACAACGGTCAGAGCAAGAGGGAGAGCAGGCACACCTGCTGGTAGCGCTGCCGCGGGTGGCGTCGCACGGTGGTGGCAGCGACGGAAGGGGGCGGAAGCCCGGGCGGCATATGGCAGCAGGGGCGGGGCCGGGGAGCATGTGCAACGGCTCATGACGACAGTCAGGCGGGGTCTCCCAAGCCGGCTGCCAGGGCAAGACAACACCGATGCTCGCCGACGTCCACGGCAGGCAGCCAGTGGACTATCTGGGGGTGCTGATAATGCTACCGCACGCCTGGAGTGATCTGACCAGCGAAGTCCAGCCGACAACGTCCAATTAGCTGCTTACCGGTCGGCCCGACTGCCAACGAGCACATGGCAAAGAAGATAGCCAATCACACACGCCCACAGAATACACTTACACTCGGCATGAAGTTGTTACCCCCGATTTACTCGTCGCACTGGGAGACAAATTCGATGAAAAAAACCAAGAGAGACAGAGAGGTCAACGCCCTGACCGTTTCTTTTTTTGGAGCCTTCAGAACACCGCGTCCACGCTTTCAAGTCATAAGAAAATCCGCCTGAGAAGAGAAAAAAAGTAGGTACCGCATTCCTGTCGTTCGTCGTGACATCGCCAGGTGCAAAACGGCCAGAAGGAACGGGTGCGAGTACGGGAACACCGCTGCACAAGGAACAACACAAGAAGCCCGTGTCAGCGCACCTGCAGCCGCTTCGGAAGCAGTCGGTACAGCAGCTCGAGCACGGAAGCACCAGCCGCATATCCTGACCTTAATACTTCGGAGGAACACAGGCCGCCGGTGCCCGAGCACGAGCACGTGCAACCGCCCATAAAGCAGCGGATGCACGAGCACGAGCACGACAGCAACAGCCCCAAAAAACCACCCCAAACAAAGGCAGAGAAGCACCCCCAGCCGGTGCCCGAGCACGAGCACGTGCAACCGCCCATAGGCAGCGGATGCACGAGCACGAGCCAGCAGCAACAGCCCCAAAAAAACCACCTCAAATAAAGGCGAAGAAGCACCCGCAGCCAATGTCCGAGCACGAGCAGCCGGTGCTCGAGCAGGAGCACCTGCAGCCGCGCATGAAGCAGCGGATACATGTGGACGAACACGGGAGCGCCAGCCATGAAAAAGAACACGACGCACAAACAAAAGAAAGGACCCCGAGCACAAAAGAAACAGTGATAAACAACCAGGAATATCTGCGAAGCTCATCGTCAACAGCACCAGACCAGCAACGGAAACATGCGCCGGCCACAGCAAGGAGTCAACGGGAGCGGGCTGGCCTCTTCCCCTTCCCTTCTCCACGTCGACCCTCCCACCCCTCACCGTTCTCATCTCGAGCCGGCTCCCGTCCACCAGGCGCGCCTCCCCCCTCGCTCTGGCCCTCCTCGTCTTCACCAGCCGGCGTGGTGGACGCGCACACCACCGCATGCCGCTCAAAATCCGAGGAGGAACCCCACAATCTGCGGCAGTGGTCGCACTCAAACCAAACGCGCGCCGTGGGCGGCACCGCGGTAGTACCACTTGGGACTGCACAGGAAGTGCCCATGTGCACTCGCATCCGCTTGACAGAGGACGCCCGGTCTTGCTCTCCGCAAAAGGCATTCCGTAGACGAACGCCGGCGGCGGAGCTGCCGCCGCCATCATGAGCACCAGCGCGGTCGGCCGGTGACGCGTTCGTGACAGGGTAGCCGCGGCTACTGACCGGAACTGCGACTGCTGACGGCCCGCCATCGTCCTCCCGGGTGATGCCGCCACGTCCACCTCGAGTACCACGTGACGGCCCGCCGCCGCTCCCGCCGTAGCCATCTGCGGCCCTCACAGCGTCGTCCCAGCTGTTGCCGACGCTGCCGTGGTAAGAACCACGCGACGGCCCGCCAGTGCCACCTCCGTAGCCACTTTCGTTGTGGCGCCCCGCTTCTTCCCAGTTGCTTCTGCCGCGTCGGTCAACAACGCGATAAGCCGGTACGCAACGGCTTCTGCCGTAGGCGCTCGGTCTGTGCTCTTCTTCGTCCCACCTGCTTCCTCCACATGGACGCGGAGCACCGCCGGACGGTCCGCCACCACCGCCGCCGTAGGCACTAGGAGAAGACGCATCGTCCTGCCGGCTGCCTCCCACATGACGAGAACCGCTGGACGGCCCGCCACCGCCGCCGCCGTAACCACTGCTTGCGTGGCGGTCGTCCTCCCCGCCGCCTCGCCCGTGACCGCCACCGCCGGACGGCCCGCCACGGTCGCCTCCGTAGCTGCTGCGGGCTTTGCCGTCGTCGTCGCGCCACCTGCTGCCACCACGGGGGTGGGCTGCACCACCCGGCCTCCCGCAGGCGCCTGTTGAAGGGCGGCTCCCGGTCTGGAGGTGGCCACCCCAGCTCCGGTTTCCTCTACCATGCCCAGCTTCTTCGGACGGCCCGCGGCCGCTGCCGACCGCGGCACGGCCCCCGTTGGTCGAGCCGCCACCAGTCGTACTGCGCGCCACTCGGGCTTCGAGCTCCGCGTCGGGCTCGCCGGGACGCCTACCCGCCTGCACCGCTTCTTCAATGGCCGCTGCGAAACGACTGACGTCCTGGCGCTGCTCGTGCGCCACTACACGAGCGGCACGCAGCCGCGGTGCCACTTGGTCAATGGCGTCGTACTGCCGCCGCTGGAAGTGGTGCCCTAGATTCTTCATATGGGTGGAGCCCTCGACGTGCGACAGCAACATGAGCGGCGTGCCGCACTTAGTGTTGCACAGCGGGCAGACCCAGCGGCCTTCGGCGCAGCTTGCGGCAGGCGGAGGTCCCCCAGCAAGCACAGCGCAGCGCTTGAGGTGCGGCCGGCCGGCCAGGTGTTGCTCCCAGTTCTTGTTGCCAGAAACGTCCATGGAGCACCGATGGCACGTGTACACACCCTTCTGGTCGGCACCCGACCACCACAGCTCCACGGACTCAGAGGGGGGACAGGGAGAGCGGCCGGGCTCCGGGAGTGGCGGTGGCGGCGGCGGTGGCGGGGCAGGTGCCGCCATGGCGCCGGAGAACGGGGACGCGAACAGCCAAGACGGAGGCGAGAAGGCACAAGGAGCAACCACGACGACTGGTAGGCAATTTCCCTGCGTTGCGACACCTGTCCCCAACGCCGGCGACAGCACGGGACGACAGCACGGAGAGGATTCACCCGCGTCGTGGAGGGGAGAGGGGAAGTGGGGATGAGGGAAAGGGGGGATGGGGGAAAATAGCCACACGGGCTCGAGCAGCTGCGACCGTCACTGACGGCAGCACCGAAGCGACTGCGCGACAGCAGCAGAACGAGGCTCTGCGCAAGCCGTCCCAGCTGGCACCTGCAGGTTGCGGGGCGAGCAGCACGTCGGGTGACGAGAGCGGGGAGTGCTGGCACGGGCGACAACAGCTGCTCCTTGTCGTGGCGCCAGCACAGACACAAACCAACAGAGCAAGAGCAGGAGCGTCCATGTCTTGGTGGCATCGATCGACCTTCGTAGTCGACAAGTACAATTACATGAACTATCATCACGCAACTTGACCGGCAGACGAGGAAGTGATCCTGATGCACTGATGTCAGCCTCTGATCTGCGGATCAGACTGCTATTCTTCCATTGCTTTGCAGAAGACGCACGGCACTTGTTCACATCTGCCGCACGTGGCCGCCGTGTCCACAACACCTCTGCATCCGGACACTGCTGAGTGGATTCTGTGCTACAGATCACCCGTGCATTCTATGCACTCACGACTCGGCAGCTGTTCGGATGCCCGCGAAGCCCTATGGACTGTGCTCCGTACCGCCGGCAACGGCTGCATCCGGGAGCGGTACAGGGCATTCTCACAGAGCAGCACTGAAGACGGGCGTGTTTCCTGCCACCGCATAGACGCTGCCAACATGATGACCACCAGGCCCCCCCGGCCTAGCAGACCATCCACCTGCGCAGCACCATACCCCTTGTGCTGCTCCTCGTGCTGCACCTCCAACGTGACAGGTGCAGAACACGATGCGAAAGCATGCCGCTCAAAACACGCAGACCAGGGTCCAAGCACTTTAACGAACTACGTATGCACGTCCTTACTATTTATTCTCGAGTTAGACATGTATTTGTTCCCATGGTGTCTAATTGTTCTCGATGGACAGATGAATGCCCTGGTTAGTCGCCCACCATCCATTCGATCGATGCACGATGATCGCTGCCTGCCTGTCACGGCGTGACGCACAACGTCGCAATGACCACGCTGATCACCTCGCCTTCCGCACAAGCAGCGCACAAGCGCAGCAAATGGCCATCCCTGCCGCTCTTGAACCGACGGATGCATCTGGCCGGCCTCTGCCATTCAATCAAAACCGTCACGTACGCATCAGAGTAACATTGCCTCAAGTTGTCGTCACGCTTTCATTTTATACCATTGTGGTGCGGGCAATTGCTGCATGACGAGTACACGCATCCGACACCAATGAACGCCAACAGCGCAACTGCAGCCCAGCGCACCCTGTTAACTGTGAAGTCACGCCCAAGTCGAATCATTACTGATCGTGTAATTTTCTGTTCCCGCTTCATTCCGACGGCGACGGACTTGTTCGAGACAGGTACGACTTCGTCGATCCACGCAGCCGAAACCACGGGCACACCGCTGGTCATCGTGCTTTTCCCATCGATTCGGGCAGACACATCATCGCTGCGGTCGTACGACGACAATTTGCAGGCGGGCTACGGTGATCTCGGCTCCGAATCAGGCACGCCTGGGGACGAGCCACGTCCACACACACGGCCCTTGGCGCCAGCGCGGGTTCTCATTGGTGCATAACCAGATCCCCACTGTTCGACTACTGACCGGCAGACTGACGCTGTCACCGTCGACGTCACCGTCACCCTCACCGCCGCCGTCGTCGTCCCCGCGTAGAACGTCCCCGCCGTCCCCACCATCGTCACCTCCTCCGTTGTCCCTTCCCCAGCCGTCGGGCCGCGCCCGCGTTGGTCTCCTTGCCTGCTGAGTGACTACCACCGGCGACAAAGGCCTTCTGCTTCGGTCGCGCCGCCCGCCCCCGTTGTCGTCGCCCGGGCCGTCGTTGCTCACTTGAGTACATTGAAACATCCAGTCATGATCTCTTTTCCAAGATGGACCTGGGGCCGCCATGGCTAGAACAGTCGGCATCAGGAGCAGGCGTGCACCTGCCTGACTCAGTTGCTGACGACACCGCTGTGATCCGATGGATGCATCGCTGCTGTTCCTGTGTGCCTGTCAATGGGTGTTTTCTACTCCTCTCTTTGCTTTGATCGTCGAATTTCCGTGATGCAGCACGTCGGAGGTCCTGGGCGGCAGCAGCAGATGATACACGCTGAGTACATGCGGCATGCCGCACGTATGTTGACGGACGTCGGTAACCGCGAAGCTGCTGTGACCATCGTGCTCGGGGTCAGCCGTACATCCGTCCGTCGCTGAAGCCTAGCTGAACCTGCCCACGACGGAAAACCGAGCGACGACGTCGCTTTCATGTCGAGGAAGTACCTCAATATGTCGTTCACCGAACGGAAGAGGGACTTGAGGACGACCCAACGCCGCGCGCAATGGCGCGCCCTTTTGGTCGGACAGCTGTTGGACGGCAGCAGCACCGCCTAGACCCTCTTAGTGGCCGATGAGGTAGTCTTCTAGGTGTGGAGCGCTTTGGGAACTGTAGGGCTGCACACAGTGGGTAGACGGTTGTGTGGACTTGCGCACCGTCTTTTCTTTCTCACGTTACCATCTTTCAAAAAAGCCATGCCACGGCTTCCCCAGAAGAAGACCGTATCTGAAGCACTTCCTTCCGTCGAGCATGCGCGGCGACACGACCACCGCACGACCTATGCTCGTCGAGCGGTGGGCGACGGGCAACAGCGGGGCAGTGACACTGGTCGGCTTGTACTGCTCGGTGTCAGGCCAGCCGCCCAGCGACAGTGGATTCCGTTGTGCAACAGACACGGTCGAGGTGCTGTCCGGCTGACGGTGCTCGACGGGCGGAAACGGGGCGACGCTGCTCGTCGACAGCTTCTGCTTGACGTGCGGCGGCGGGGGCGGGGCATTTCTGCTCGTGCGCTGGTAATAAAAATAGGTGCCGGCCGTGCTCGACGTCTACGAGCGGGGATGCGCTGCTCGTCGGCGGCTGCTCCTCCACGTGTTCCGGCAGGGTTGACTCGACGTGAGGCACCAAGGTGCAGCCAGTCGGCTGCTCCTGCTGAACGCGTGGCACCGGCGTGCTGCCCATCTGCTGCAGGAGGTCGACGTCGAGTTACGGGGATGGGGCGCTCGTCAGCTGGTGGTCCTCTGATTCCACGGCGCGGGCGTGCTGCCTGTTGGCTGTGGAGGCCGGACACCCTGCGCCGGCGAAAGTGCTGATCATGGGCTACTGCTGCTCTGCTTCAGGCACTGCGGATGTTCTTCTGCTGTTCTATTGCCCGACGTCCAGGGGAGTGCTTGCCGGCTGCTGGAGCTGCCGCTCACCCACGACGGTGACGCGCTGCCAGTCGGCTGCTGCTCCCGATTGAGTACCCGGACAGTTTAACTCGGCTGCTGGTGCTCGACGAAAAGCAGTCGCGGGGGTGCTACGCGTGACGCGACTCCTTCGCCAGCCCCGTGCTACGCCTCCTCACTCGGCTGTCGTGGTATTTTTCTTCCTTGCTTGCTGGGCGGCTCCAGAACGAAAAGCGCTGTTCGAACACAGGGAACAAAGTGCAAGAAGTGGCCGTTTATTCGTGGTGTCGCCAAGCTAGGCAGCGGCGTCAGCAGGACCGTCCCCCGGCAACACAATGCGGTAACGACAGGCAAAGTCATCATCTGCCAACTTCCTCTGGCGGATCGCCGGTCTCAGCTCGCCGCTTGCCCCGAACTGCCACCTACCGATGCGAGGCACTTGTGAGTTGAAGCTGTGGCGGTCCTCATGACAAGCAGAACACTTGATGTCGCTGTGCTCCGGATTGTGACATACACCTCGCAAGGAAAACACATTGCCATCTGGAAGAGAGTAGCGGCAAACAAAGTCGCGCTTGCGGCACACTCGAACCGAGTGGATGCCTTGGGGACCATCGTCAGAGCCACAGTAACCGCATCGCGGCGCCATTGCGCGACACGACTGCTACAACGGAACCAAATAACCGGGCATAGAGCAGCACCAAGATTCGTCAGAAACACATTAGCGGTGGCGACGTCTACACCGAACGACGTGGTCCTCTGAAATGCACGCCAGCCGCATAACACGTGCCGCATCGGGATCCACCGTTCACAACCTGCCCCCAATTCACCGTGACGATCAGCGCGGGTCAGCATCGTGCACACGCCACGACTACACATCAATCCACGTACCGCCACCGACAAAACCACCGAGACAACAGAGTGACGCCTGGCGCACGGTCAATCGACATCGCGCGACGTGACGGCAAACCGTGGCCACCAGATGGCGTGCCGGTCGCGTGTGACGACGACGACGACGACGGCGTGGGTTCCGCGGCCGACAGCAACGACAACTGGTGGTGGTGTTCGTCGATCACAATGCGGCGCATGGTTCTCTCTGGGACCGAAGATCTCCCAATATGGACACCCGAGCGCCGCTGAAGCGACTTTTCCAGGTCGGACCGATCGTTTTCCACGTTCTTTGCCCGAGGCAACACGAATTCACAGCCACAGTGTCCACTCATGTCCGCCGTTTGCACTGAGAACCGATCCGTAATTCCATGTTGCGCATATCAGCCTTTCAATTGCAATTGTCTACCTTGCCTTGCAGAAGAGGGGATAGTATTGGCTTGACTCTGACGCGATGCCTCGGCGCGATCGAACCCGCAGGAGACAACAGCACGCGGCCGACGCCACGACACCTTCCTTGGGCGCGCACGATTCGATGAGCAGCACCCCTGACTTCACGGAAGACGCACGTCAAAGAACATGGACCAAACTTTTCGACGACGTCCACAGTGTGTGTGTCTTGTGGCGCGCGACAAGGACAGATACACCACCAGGGACCCGCGCACGAGGCGCGCAACTCCCTCCGACCGCTTCTTGTGCCCGTGCTCTGCGACTCCTTTTCATGGCACCTGCCCTTGGTCGACAAGCTGAGAGAAGTAGCAACCTCGATCGTCCTTTTTATTCCGCAATCAGAGCGGTCACAGTCCGCTCGACCCGATCGAATCGGCCAATTACTTGGCGACGAGTGATGAACATTGCGGTCATCGCCTGCAGCAAATGCGGCTCGTCCGGCAACCACGGCTGACCGTAGATCAAGTTGTGGATGATGACCTTGAGGTCGTTAAATACACCTTCCACAGGCTGCAGGTCGGGGCTATAGGGCGGGAGGTGCAGGAAGGGGATGCCGTTGGCCGTCAGGAACGCGTCGCCAGCAGCATCGTGGATGGACGCGTTGTCAAAACAGCAGCACACAGTTTGGGGGCTGCTGGTGCCATGGCCGTCCAGGCCGGTAGACGCCGAGTCGCGGTATCAGGTTCTGCAGGAACAGTCGCCAGTCCGCTCCAGTCAAACCGCTTCCGCCATCGCTGCACACGGCGGACATGTGGCCGAGGATGCTACCGTCACTGCCCACCGCCATGGTCGTGCTGGTCCTCGGGATCGACCGCGGGTCCCGGTCCCACCGCCTCACACGGTTACGGCGCAGACCCCGTCCATATTTTCGGTAGACGTCCCCACCGTCCGTGTGCGTTTTGTCCACAGAGACGATCGGCATAGGTCCCATGCGCCGCCGCAGGCGGGCGTGGGCACGGCGAGCCACGGCGTTCGCCTCCTGGAAGAGCCGCAGCACGCGCTTTCTGGCGAACCCCATGCGACGGAGGTGACGGTCCACGGTCGCCTCCGAGCAGCACATGTTCACCCAGAGGCCACTAGGGTGGTCCCGGATGCGCTGCAGCAGCTTGGAGTGCTCACGGAGCAAAGCCTCGGGCCGCTCCCGCACAACCATGAGCAGCGCGTTCATGAGGCGCTGGTCCAACCAGCACGAGTCTCCATGCAGGTTGCGGCACTCGGGGTTGCGCCAGACAGTCCCGTTCTGCCGATGGTAGCGACACCACCTCTTGAGAGCGGATTGTTTTACACCAACGATCCGCTGAACGACCTTGCGCGGCACACCGTGGGCGACCATGCTGATTGCGCAGAGACGCACGTTAGCTGGAAACATGGCGTCCCTGCAAGTCCACACGGACCACCGCACCACGCCCAGCGACCGCGGCCGCGAAGGAACACCTTCAACGCCCAGAGACCGCGGCCACGAAGGACCACCACACCGCACCGCCGCCCCGTGTCACGACGCCGCCGCGACTCGCCGAACAACCGCGCCCTTGGCCTTGAAGGAAGTCCGAGGAACGAAGACGAGGGCCGCTAACCGCGGAGAGCACACATACAAACACCAGCCCTACGTCGACAGAAACGCGAGTACTACTGCCGGCCCGGCGCCGTCTCCCGCAAGACACGTGCCGCCGGGCGCCGTCGCCCGCGGGAGCACGAGCCTGGGCAACAGACGACGAACCACAGCCGAAGAACCCAGGAAAACGTCCAGACCAGGCACCCAGCGCCGCGGACTGGGGCAAGACCGGCAGGGGCACCGTCGTCAACGGGTCACGGCAACAGGCCCCATGTGTGTCCTACGGTGCGGAGAGCAGGAGTACCCCCACCACTGCGACCCAATGGTGCTCGGGAGCACTAGGACGAGCACCAGCCGGTTGGAAGGCACGCGCTTGAGCACACGAGCACGGGCGCGAGCACGAACCGCGCACAGCAGGTAAACAGTCCACCAGTCACGGGGACGACGACGAGCAGGAGCACGAACACCAGCCGGGGCACCGCTGCTCTCTGTGAGCTAGAGCGTGCACGGGGTGCGAACACACGGGGAGGGCAACGGGACGACGACGCACACCGGGTGCACCGCAGAAGATGCCCGAATCAGGAACACGGACACCAGCAGCCGCACCGCCGCCCACTGCAGCACGAGCACAAGCACGAGCCGCAGTGCCCACTGTATCACCGCCGCCCCCTGGGGAGCGAGCACATGCACGACGGGGGTGATACGGCGAGCGGGGCACGACCACGCACGCCACGTTCACAATGCACAGGTCACGGAAATGTTCACCAGCCAGCCGCCGCGCCGCCGCACGAGCCGCAGCCCACTACTCACTGAAACGACCAGCTTCCGCACCGCACCCCACTGGAGCACGAGCACGGGCCCGAGCACGAGCGGCAGCGCCGACTGGAGCACTTCCGCGACCTGAGCCCGAGCACTTGCACGACGTGCGGGCGCAGAGTGCGCGGAGCTCGACCACACACAGCAGGTACACAATCCACGAGTCACGGGGACAACACCCGATCACACAAAAGACATGCGGTCACGCAGTAACAGGACGACCGAGCACCGCGCACACCAGGTACACAATACACAGTCCACCGGTCACGGGTTCGACCACCATCCGCCGAACCGCCGTACGTACGAGCCGCAAACCACTACTCACAGTAACGACCAGCCGCGGCACCGCCGCCGACTGCAGCACGAGAAAGAGCGCGAGCACCACCTGAGGCACTACCGCGCGCAGACGCTCGAGCACGGGCACACAGTGCCGCACCACCGCCCGCCAGAGCTCGAACAAGAGCACCAGCACCGACCGAGGCACCGCCGCCCGCTACGAGCAAGAGCACGAGCACCACCGGAGGCCCCACCGCCCGCTGGAGCTCTAACAAGAGCATGACCACCAACCGAGGTACCACCGCCCGCTGGAGCTCGGGCTCTTGCGCACCGTGCCGGGCCGCCGTCCGCTGGTGCACGCGAACGCACACGACGCCCACTGAGGCACGACGAGCAAGAGCAAGAGCACCACCCGGAGGCACCCCCGGCCGCTGGAGCACGTGCAAGGCATGCGCAACGTGCCGCACAGCCGCATGCTGGTGCACGCTGGTGCACGAGCGCGCCCACGACATGCGGCCACGCGGTGAGCGGAGCACGACCGCGCACACCAGGTATACAGTCCACCAGTCGCGAGGACAGCCACCGGCCGCCGCACCGCCGAACGAGCCGCACGAGCCGCAGAGTGTATTTCGCCGCTCACGGGAACGACTAACCGCCCCACCTCCGCCGCCTGTGAAAGAACATCGCGACCGCCGACCAATCGCCGCAGAGCCGGCCACGAGAGCACCAGCACTACCTACCGGCCGCCGCCCAACCGCCGCCACCCTCGGAGCACGGGGAGCGCGAGGGGCACTCGTGGCCGACCGGCGCCCGCGGAAGAAGACGACGTCGCCTACAACAGTGCTGATCGCCGCCAAGTACAGCTGAAGACTTGGCGTCTTTGGCAGATCTGACGCCGTCAGCTCCTTGCACGGCCCTGCCGCCAGACGAACTGGCCCCGTGCAGATCTGAGATGACGGCCGCAGGCCATTGGTTGGCGCGACAAAACGCACGCTGCTTGCAAGCTGCTTGCAGGCCGCACAATCCAGGCGTGACAGAGTTTGCAGTCTGTTTCCCTATCTAGGACCTCCAGATCGATTCAAGCGACCGAGATTGCCGATGAGTATACTGGTTTGCACACTTGAGTTACTGTTTGCATGTGGCTCTGGACCCGCACTAGGGGAACGTTTGCCGGCACGTTCGCCCCGATTGCCCCAGATTGGCGCTTGCGGTGCCGCCGATATCCGCATTGAATCGGGACCCCCTCCCCGTTGCTTCGTGACGCCCCCTTCTCAAAATAGAATTCGATCTGGAGGGACGGGACTGGCTGCAGTGCGAAGCGCTTGTCTGCACGTTTGCTCAAATTCCCGGCAGGGCCGCCAATGGAAATCAAGTTTGGGGGTTCGGTCGACCCCATTAGGGTGGTGGGCCACCGCCCGGGTCGCATTTGACGATTGCGCGGCCTCCGCGACCTGAGAGCGCGGGCACGTCCTGGCCAGTGACCTCGCGATGGGGCGGCACTGTCAGGAAACGTTTGGAGACGCTGTCGCCGGCAGAAACCCATGTCGCCTCAGGGCCCCCTGGGGGGGGATGGGAAACGTTTGCTCACAGAGGTGGGGTCATTTTTGGGAGAAGTGCCATACTCGGAAGAATGCTCCATCAAGACCAGGGTCCGTCGTAGGCATACTACTTCCTCTATACTTCACCACTGTTGTAAACGTCTTCTTCCGTAAGTAGCCTTTTTCCGAGACTAGACGCCACTTTCCTGCCACTCAAGCCCAGGAACAGGGAGCTTACTTTTCCAGAAAGAGAGGGGCACCACACCAAAGTGACAGGAGCTGCAGCACTCAACCGCCTCGGATGATGCAGACCGATGACGATACCCCATTCAACTGCAAGATGACGGACCTTCCCACGGCGTAGAGTTCCATAGAACACCATGGAAGCCTATAAGGCAGCCACAATACAGAAGCTGTACCGTCAAAACCAAGCCGCGGTCCAATGCCTCATGCGATGAGAAGCCCAAACGATCAAACGCAGAGTGCAACTACTCGCTTCAGCTGGAAGGACAGTGCCGACCATACACTCTGAGCAGGGGTGGTACATGCGACCGCAGAGAAACACTTCGCACCTGTATCCTGGATGGCATTCTGCAAGCACAGTTTGTTCGGGCCCTGCAAAAGCTACTGCTGCATGTCTCACATGTGGGGTGGTTTCCAGAAGTGGATGGGCTTCTGGCTGTACACGGCCACGGTCGCGCAATGAGGTTTCAATGTTCCTTGAGCATGGTACGGCCAAGTGCTATCCATGCGCGCTTTGATGTACAGCCCAATCGTTCTCTGACCTCCTGGCCACGCGCTGCTCGGATCCTCAGTTTTTGAATGGGTGCCTGCTGCAAAGCGTGCCGGTGGCTGCATTCTATGACATGCATGAGCGGCTGGTCCGCCAGCAGCGTCTACGCAGCATTCGTTCGGACCAGCGTTCATCGTCCATAGCGATAGCGGTATCCTATGACGGTGCCAGGCACCCAGTGTGACCCTGGCGGGATGGACACAGCGGCGGGGGGCTAGGGTTAGGGCTGGGGTTACGAGACACTCGATGTTAACACGAGTTCGGTCTTGATCCGGATCAATTCCAGATCAACGTAGTTACTCGATCACCAGATAGTAGCCCCCTTGAGATCCGTTGACTCTGTTACACACGACAGATCGCCTCTTGGCGTCCGTCCAAGCGGCTCCCAGCGCCCTTTCCACCCCCCCTGGAACGCCCATCGATGCCACCTCTTTGGGCGGGCTCCCCACTTGGCGCCAAACATCTCCCGCGGGCGGGTCCCTGTGTTTGTCCCTGTGCTCTTTTGTTCTGGTGCCATTCGTGCCATTGTTACAGTGCACCCCCCCCCCCACCACCACCCGATACTACGTGCGGTTGGCCTTGGCATCCCGATTGACCGCGTGCGGGTGACTTCTCCCGTCCCCTCGCGCTTTCTCGTTCCCCCCCTCCCGCCGAGTGTCGCCGGGTGGCCTTTCTTTTCTCGTCGGTGCGCCTGGAGATGGACCCGGACTCTCGCTCTGCGGGCTTCATCTCCCGGCTGTCGTCCGTTTTCCACAATGTTGTTAACGTTAGCGGCATCACCTCGCGGTTGTTGACCCTCGAGGAGGGGAACTTGCTGGTCTCTCGGTGCTTCCCGTCGGCTACGTCCGCAATGTGCTGGCTCACCGACCCGTCGTCCAACGACGTGGTCGTCGGCTGCTGCGGCGACCCGCTACCTCCCTCCGCGGTCACGTGTTCCCCGGCGGGCTGGTTGGCGGTCGCCACAGGTGGGTCTCGGTGCTCGTTTGACCTGACAAGTGGAGGTGCGACGGCGACTCCGATGCTGATGACAGGCCGGCCGTCAACTCTGAGCATTGTGCGGAAGTTTGGGCAGGCCCGCGACGCCCGCGAGTGGCTCGGAGATGATTCCACTTCCGACGAGCTCAACCTCCTGTTGGAAGTGTATCCCGACACGGCGGCTCCCGGTGGTACCGGTCACCTGCATGCCCGTTCAACCTGCACCGACAGCATCCCTGCAGCCCACCCTCCTCCGCTCTTCATCGCCGCAACGGCCCCCAGCGCACCCCGGTCACGCGCGCCGGCTCGCGGTTCGACGTCGTCGCAGGTTTTTGGCAGCGGCGGTGCATTGAGTGGAGCTGCCCGGCCGGCCCTGAGGGGTGCTGCTGCTGCAAGTGCCTCGTCCAACTACTCCTCTCTCTCGTCGTCTGTGCCTTGCTCCGTGTCGGGTGGGACAGCCGACGACGTCATCCTGGTGGAAGCCGGCTCCTGTGGCGTTGTGGAGCTGGACATTACTCATTTGGACACACCGATGCCACCTCCCTTCAAGACGCGTCGCGTGGACGGGTCAATGACAACCGGCGGTGCATTACGTGCAGGGCCGAGCGCTCCCAAGCCAACGCCTATAACGAGTATTACGCCGCCGTCACGTGGCCGGGGCCTTCCACCGTCTTCGAGTTTCAAGACGCCGCCGTCAAGTTTGAGCCGCAAACTCAGACGAGCGGGCACCGACGGAACGGCACTCAACCCGGTGTCTACGGGCCCCGAGCCCATGGACGGCACCTTCTCTCGCGGCGGCTTGCGGGAGTCGTTCGCCTCCTCTCTTTGCATTTGGAAGTTTGAATCCGAGGAGCAGGCGCGCGAGGACCAGATGATCAAAGCCGCGGCGGCTAACAAGACGCACGACTGTGCAGTTGTCTTGGACCACACGCTCTCCTTTTTCTCCAAGCCGCGTGCCGCAACCAAGTCGGGCTCCTCACTCGGCACCGCAGAAGCCAGCGAGCCTGCCTCGGAAGATGCCAGATCCCTCACTGCGGCTCAAGATGCTCGTGCTGCTGCATTTGTGTTGGAAGTCACCGCCGTCCATAGCGGCGAGCCCATGCCGGTCCTTGGGCGGATGCTTTCGGTCGCACCCATCACGGCAGGCACGTGCACTGTCGCGTTTCTGGTTGATGCGTGAGTGCCGCTGGTTGCTCCCGGGAAGCTTGGGGCTCTCTATTGCCGCGGTGATTTGAACAAGGTGTTTGTGCTGCTCAACGCTCGCAACCGCAGCGCGTTCATCACGGGCGGGCCAGGTGTCGGAAAATCCACGTTTCTGGGGCGGTTTGCGTCTTATCTGCGGGGCTTCTGATGCGATCGTCATCGTCGGTCCGACTGGGAGCTCGGCCAAGACATGTGGCGGGCAAACCTATCACTCCTTCTTTGGTTTTCGCCACCAATACCTGCCCACACACAAGGATCCCGTGGAGGAGGCCGCCCATCTGCTCAAGCAACCCCGTTGGGGCCCCATCAAGCTGCGACTGGCGCGCGTACGTGCCATCCTCATTGATGAGGTGGCTATGATCTCAGCGCAGCGGCTGGACATTATGCGGCAACTCATCCACCTGTGCCAGCCTTGGAGATCCCCCGCCTGTAGCTTCTATCCTTTTGGGGATTTTCTACAGCTCCGGCCACCGCACGGCGACCTTTCTTTCGAGTCGACGGCCTGGCGTCAGCTATTCCGAGATGATATGTTGGAGCTGACGCGCGTGCACCGCCAGAACGATGGCGACTTTGTGGCTGTCATCCGTGATGCTCGGTTTGGACTGTGCACGGAGGGCATGGCCAACCTGATGCGCGAGCGGACCGTCGTTGGGGCAGCATACGCCAAGATCGAGACGACGGTGCTTCATCTCCTTTCCAAGCACAAGGACGTCTGGCGGCGCAACAACAAGTGCCTTCTCCGCATCAACCCGGTGCCGCGGCCGCACGACTTCATCGCGGTCGACGGGGTGGAGGAGGATCCCGACCGCGACCCCACCATTTCCAAGCCCATCCTCAGCGTGGTGACCGCAGCGACGCGCGCGGCGGCTTTGGTTGAGTGCGCCGCGCCGATGCATGTGCAGCACTGCCTCAACGAGCTCGTGATGATGAAGTCCAACTCCAAGATCTCGTTGGGCCTATTCCATGGAAATATTGGGACAATCGTTTCCTACTCGTCTAGCGGCGCCCCCATCGTGCGGTTTGAGAACCACCGCCTTCCCGAGAAGGTGGCGCGGGGAGCCGACGGCTTGCTTGACGCGGGCAAGGACTGGCTGGTGGCTGAGATCACCCCGGTTAGCTTCAAGGCGAGAGTGTGGTCGGTTCCTGGTGTGATTGTTGTACGCCTTCAAGTTCCCCCTGTGCTGGGGTGGGCAATGACGGTGCACCGGTCGCAGAGCTTGACGCTGTCCCAGGCAGTACTCGACGTGGGAGAGGCGTTTGAGGACTGCATGGTGCCTACCGCTTTCAGTCGAGTGTCTGAGAAGCAGCGCATGTGCGTCAAGACATTTTGTGGCACCCGCATGCGTGCTGATGTCGCGGCGGTCCAGTTCTATCGGGATGGCCGGCGTCTATGATAGTACAGGTGCTGTATATTGTCTTCTCTAGTTATTATTCTTTCCTTCTTCTTCTTCGCCCCCGACCACCGCGTGTGCACCGAGTACATGCCCATGGCTCGCTCCATGATGTAGACCCAGTCTGTCTCGACCGACCAGATGGGGAAGAGCCTCGCCACCACCATCACTTGCGCGAGGTGCTCCACCAGATACAACGCCTGCCACAGACACAGACAAGGCTCCCCCTCCACTCTATCCCAGAGCGCGCGCGCTACCTCCGCCGCCCGCGACATGAAAACTCATATAGCTTCCATCTTCCTTGTCGAGGGCTCCAGCTTCCCCCTCTACGCCTGTGCCACCCCGGTTTCCCGCGCCCGGTGCATCGGTACCACCATGTTGGTCGTCAATGGCAGCAGCGCTGCCGCCGCCTCCGCCTTTGGCTGCTGCAGCACTTCGGTGCTGACCGGTGGGCGGCCGCTTAGTCGTCGGCGGTGGGGCTGGCCGACGACTTGGAGGCCTCTTTGAAGACCGTATCACGAAAAGGCGAGCACCAAGGTTCTGCGTGGCGACCTGCTGATGCTCTTCCGCCAAGGTGACGTCCATCTGGTCGAAAAACTCTTCAGGGAAGTCGACGGTGGGGCCAGGTGGCTCCAGGACACCACTGGGGTCGGGTGGCCGCACTGCAGCGGGCCCATCCTGGGACGGGGAGGCCTCCGGATCGGATGCCGGCCGAGGAGCCTGCGCTACACCTGGACTCTCCGCGGCAAAGTCTTGTTACATGGAAGATGCCAGCGGAGCGCTCCGAGGCACTTTGGGCCGCCCCAGCGTCGCCATGCTGCTCAGGATGGGCCCTTACCTCGCCTCGGAGGTAGCTACAGAAAGCATCATTGCGGCGGCTTACGTCATAGGGGGCTTGGTGCTTGCAGAGATGCGACCAACCTCCACAAAGGGCGCCAGCGTGTTCTTGGGGAAGTAGCGGTAGCAACGAGATGAAATATTTTGCAAAACGGCGTTCATACCGGTCATATCTACACGAACCGTCCACTTGGAGGTCCGAGCGACGCGCGACGAGTTGTAGATACGACCGAAGGTAAGAGGAGGATGGAGTCAAGACGGCGAATCTTGTGCAACTTCCCATACAGGCCACTATTACTTTAACATCGCCACGACAGCGAGCCACCCCTTCTTCCTCTTCACACGACGAGGCAGCCGTTCTTGGCGTAGACGAGCCGCAGTAAGAAGGCTGTCCATTGGGAGTGTGCGCATCACCTCGGTCCCGTCGTCGGTCGCGGTGAGAGAGTCCACAGCCGCCAGCACGAAATCGACCGCCACCGCCGTCGGTTGGATGGTAGGCCGCTCCAGGTGGATCTTGGTGGTGACGCCGACGGCTTCTTCTTCGTCCAAAGTGCCTCCATCGTCTCCCTCTCCAAGACTTTGCCCTTGAAGGAGAGTAGTATCACCGTTTCCGGTTGATCCGGTGCTGCTCCCACCGCCACCGTCGTCGGCAGCTTTCCCCTCGGCGCCTCTTGTGCGTGGCGTGGCCATTGGAAGCCCTTCGGACCTCATTGCAGTAGCACCAGAACCTTGACCGCCATTTGCGCTTAGCACTTGCGGGCGCAACCGGTCAATCACGACGAGCCCACCCTCGTTCACAACCCCGTTTCTTGCACCCGTGTGCCCCAACTCTTGGGAGGCAGTGCTGAGGAGATGGCCGACGGAGGCCGATGCAGTCGGCGTCAATGCAGCGTTGCCGCGCACGACCATACCACCGGGGGGAGCAAGTTTCTCATCGACTTGTGCGTAACCTTGAGCAGGATTGAGCCCCGCGGTCGTCGTCGCATGGCTTGCCGCCCCAGCTGCGGAGCTTCCCGGATTTCCACCGGGTCCCGACGCGGTGCCCGCGTCGGGCCGCTGGTACACCACCACACCGCCGTTGGGAACATTTGCGTCTCCTGCTTGTACGACACCGTCAGCACGAGAGCCCGTCGGCGCCCGACTTCGGCTGAGTAGCGGCGCGTTGTCCTCCGTCAACTCATTCAGCTCCAGGTGCCGGTAGGCAAAAGATAACCCAACGTTTACAATGCGCTGGGCATGAGCGTCCTTTTCCGTGAAGACCCCGAGGCGGTCGACCACGCGTATCCACCGATGGCGCGGGGGCTCATGGGGGTTTCCAGACGAGTACATGCGGCTCACGGCGGAGTGGAGGCAGGCGCCATGGGGCGCCAAAAGACCGTCCAGCTTGACGGCAGCCTCGTAGAAATGGCGTAGGAGGGTTGACAGGTACGACACCTTGGTGGCGTCCGTGATGCCGAGGACCTCAAAAAACTCAGTGTAATCGTTGTACTCCTCGCGCGCTGGGGCAGCACCCGCACTTGGAATGACGACTACAGTCAGGCCGCACATGAACAAGCCACGCATTGAAGAAGCGCAAGGAGGGGGATTGAAGGATGTCAGCAACAGTAACAAAGGCCAAGCCAGGAGATGCGGAACATGGGCTTCGTTGGTCGTGTAAAATGTAAGCCCTAAGCTCCCCATAGCCTTGTCGAGCATGAGCCGCACCCTCCCAGAGACCTGAACGCGCGTCAGCGCGTGGATGAGCTACGAGAAGCAGAGACAAACATACCGGGTGATGAGACGCACGACGACAGCGACAAACGACGAGGACGCACGCGCGTGGAGGGCGATGGTGGAGGGTGACGAAGGAGGACGCCATGGTCAAGGCGCCACCGTCGTCGCGACCACCCGGACCACAGAGACGAGTGTGGCAACAAAGAAGGCGCGAGCAAATACCCCGTGGCAACACTGACAATACAGAAGAGAAGGACCCAAAGGGTCGACCTCCCGAGAGGGCCTAGACGGCGCAAGGGCGCGCAAGGGCTAGGACTCGAGAGAGACGCCAAGATTTAGATGGCGAACAAGACGGGGCGGCGCGGGCCGTGGCCGGCGCCAAAGAACAAGACGGAAACAGACGAAAAAGAGAGACGAAATAGTAAGCCCGGGCCCGAACAGGGGGGGCTACTTAGGGAAGGACAGCCGTCCCATAGCCCGCAATCCGAAGTACGGAGAGGCGGGTGCAAGTCCCGTCAGGGGCATAAGTACTGGACTTAGCCCCTGCCAATTGTAACACCCCGCCCGGGCCAAGACCTGGCGGTCACCCGCCAGCAAGGACGGATGCCGGGCCGCGTGTGCCGAGCATCCGTGAGGGGTCGTCAGCGCGCGGGCGCCAGGTGGGGTCGCCCGCGCGACGCGGATCCCTTGGGGCGCGCGCGCGGGCAACACGCGACGGCGGGGCGGACACCTCGCCGTGCGGCGGCCGGCGACGACGGGGACGGCTGCGGCGGAGGCGGCACGCGCGGACGCCAACGGCGTGGGCGTGCCGCCGGCGCGGGCGGATGGCGGGGGTCGGGGAAGCGGCGGCGATGGCCTACATTGCGCCGCCCTTGCGGGACGCGCTGAAGTCG
>Ga0209093_1000245_pt1 | contig 28040 bp, 18 predicted proteins | sample SidtaG_4_FD_187450 | JGI IMG/M metagenome (GOLD analysis project Ga0209093, IMG submission 187450) | Marine algal microbial communities from Sidmouth, United Kingdom - Sidmouth_Male1 metaG (SPAdes) (version 2) | ecosystem: Host-associated > Algae > Red algae > Unclassified | place: Sidmouth...
CGGCAGCAGCTGCACCCACGCGTCCGTCTCCATGCGCATCGGCGCATGCGACAGGCGCGCCGCCTGCGACGCGGGCGCCGCGACCGCCGACCCAAACGCCGAGCTCCGCCGCGTCATCACCGCCGACACGCCCGTCGGCCGGGAGGACAGCACCGCGCCAGAGGCCGCAACAAATGCCACCATGGTGAGGAGAGGAAAACAAGTTGGGGGAGAACGATGTGGGGGGAGGGCAGGAAGGAGGCGGATCGTTGGGCCTGGCGGGGTGAGGCGGGGCGGTCGACGTCAAGGAGCGCGAAGACGCGCCGGTGGGGCGGGGGTGGTGCCAAGAGGGGAACTGGCGGATTTTGTGGCTTCCAGGCCACCGAGCGGATGGATGCTCCTTCGCGTGGCGGCGGCTCTGGCCCCTCCCAGGACCGCCACTGCGCGACAACGGGGGGAGATCGGGGAAGGGCGCGCATCTCTCGAACGGGCCGTGTCCCACCACAAGCGATGCCAAGCAATTCAATCCGCCAGCACCTGGACGAACTCGTACTTTATCCAAGGTGGTGCAGTAAATTACACACGAGTGTTACTTAACGGAGGGCCCCTGAGTTCGCTTTCGATCGAATGCATCGATCTGCTTCGAGTCTGCCCAATCGATTGCCCGGTTTGAATTTCAATCCAGATCGCGGCCACAGCGTGCTTTCCACGGGCTGTCCCATTCCACTCCCCTGCTCGCGACCACGTCGTTATGTGTGGACGAGGAGCGCCCTTCCGCCGTCAGCTGGCCAAATGGGCGGCTAGCAGCCGTCAGTACAGCTCACCTCCGCGCCACAATGTTTTTTCCGAACATGCCATTGGCCGCCAGACATAAACGCTCTGGACGGCGCTGTCTGGCACATGCCCCGTGGTGGCCTCCAGGACCCTCGCGGACGCGGAGTGCGGCGCCGCTGACGCTCCTCAAGCACACGCTGGATTGCCCCCCCCTCCCCGTCAATCCGCAGACGCCGCTTCGTCGGCAGACGGGCGGCACACGTCCCACCGCCACCGTCGACGCGCGTGGCGCTCCCGCCGCTTCTTTTATGATCGGGCCCGCCACCATTGGCAACGTCTTTTCCTCGCAGACATTCACTCCCGTCCCGCCCGTGCGCGTGACGGACTGTTGCTGGTGCGTCCGCACCGCCTCTCCCAGACCTGCACGGTCCTCCTCTAGTGGCTCGGTTGGTCATCCCGCCGTGCTCGCGCCCGTTCCCCCTTCCCACGCTCACGCCGGCCGCGGCGCTCCCCGATGGGTTCCGGCGGCGACCGCACGATGCCGTCGGCGTCTGAGGCGCCCGCCGCTGCCCTAGCGGCCTTGGACGCGGAGACGGAGTTTGATGCCGCCAAGGGCCTCGTCTACAACAAGAGCAAGCGCTCGAAGTACATGACGGAGAAGGACCTGAGCGAGCTCCCCTTGGTGCAGCGCATCAACTGGTTGTCGACCACCATCATCTTTTTCCCCGCGATTGCCTTCTGCGTCGGCTGCGCGTTTGTGCCTCTGCGCAAGCCCACCTTTTATCTGTTCCTTGTCCAGTACATCCTGACTGGCCTTGGTATCACGGGCGGCTACCACCGTCTGTGGAGCCATACCTCCTACGCGGCGTCGCTGCCGGTGGAGCTGGTGCTTCTCGCATGGGGCGCCGCCGCCTTCGAGGGCTCTGCCCGATGGTGGTGCCGCAATCACCGCGCCCACCACCGCTACGTCGACACCAAGGGCGGTATGTTAATGCCGTTTTCGTTGTCTTGCGGTGGCGACTTAGCCACTGTGCCATTCTTGTCCGTCTGAGGTGACCGTGTCGCTTGTGCTGGTGATGCCGTGGACCTTCAGATGCCTCTCCCTCTTCTTGTCGACTGAGGTACTGACAGGTATCCGGCCAATCGGTCTGTCTCTCGCTGATTCTGGCTGTCATAACATCACGTGGATTGCACTTGAGTCTTATTCTCGACAGATCCTTATCGCATTGACAAGGGCTTCATGTACGCCCATGTGGGGTGGATGGTCCTGAAGCAGGACACGCGCCAGGTCGGCCGCGTGGACATCACGGACCTGAACAAGAACAAGCTTATCATGCTGCAACACAAGTACTACCTGCCCATTGCGCTGTTCTTTGGGTTCGTACTGCCCGTGGCAATCGGCACTCTGGGCTGGGGTGACTTCTGGGGCTCGCTCGTGTACGCTGGGTTTGGCCGCATGTTTTTTGTGCACCAGGCGACCTTCTGCGTCAACTCATTGGCGCACGCGATCGGTGAGCAGACCTACTCGAAGGAGCACACGAGCTACGACAGCGTCATCACGGCGCTGGTGACGTTTGGCGAGGGCTACCACAACGCCCACCACGAGTTCCCGCACGACTACCGCAACGGCTTCCGGTGGTACCACTACGACCCGACGAAGTGGACGATCCGCTTCCTGTCCATCTTTGGTCTGTGCAGCAAGCTCATTTCCTTCCCGGAGAACGAGATTGAGAAGGCAAAGATCCAAGTCATTCAGGCGGACCTGGACGAGCGCAAGAAGCACGTTGACTGGGGTGTGTCGGAGGTGGGGTTGCCCGAGATGACGTGGGACGAGATGCGCGCTCGCCACGACGCCGGCGAGGCGCTGGTAGCGGTGAACGGCTTTGTCCACAAGGTCGACGACTTCATGGACAAGCATCCGGGCGGCCGCAAGATCCTGCAGTTTTGGATAGGCCGCGATGCGACGCTGGCCTTTAACGGCGAGGTGTACCGGCACTCCAAGGCGGCGCGCAATTTGATCACACACTTCCGCATTGCCTTGCTCAAGGAGAAGTTGGAATAGGCACTGTGTATCTTGCATTCCCTTCTCTCTCAATGAACCTTGTCTCTCATTTTCCCCTTTCTTCTTATGTGCTGTTTTGTCGACGTCCGGTGGGCTATAAACTAGGTGCTCCTTCGTGGTTAAACAAATGCCGTGCCCACGTTGATCGGACTCGCGTGGATCCATGTACCTACTGTCGCCAGACGACTGCCGGTTGACTGTCTGGTAGACGCGCCGCTGGCCTGTGCAAGGCGCTCAAGTACGTGAGGGCGGAAGATATTGTTTGGTCATGAGGGCGGTTGTGTCTGGGTGCATCGCACGAGCAACAGCACAGCACGCCCTGGTTGCCGTGGTCCAACTTTCAACAGCGTGTGTGCTGTAGCCAGTAGGATGTATGTTTCGTGAATAAATGCTTGAGCAGTGCGACATGCGTCAAGGTCAGCGTTCTTCATAGCAGACTTCGTGCAGACTACGAGCTACGCTGCAATCGAGTCGCGCGTGCAGCCTGTAGCCGACTACACACCGGAGTCGTCCGTGGATACAAAGTACCGGGCCGCTTACCGACTGAGTGCAATGAGTGAGCAACTGTTCCTTCGTCTGAAGTTCCCGATGTGTTCCAGTCAAGAACGACACACGCTGGAACGAGGGACATACCGCTCATTTATATGACGCACCTCTGCCCAAGTTGAGGAGTACCCCATTCACGCGTTGGACGCAAAAAAGCACCAAAACAAGACGCCGCGCATAGCTCCCAAGAAAAGCGAAAAAGAGAGAAAAACTCAAGAAAAACTACTTGGTAAAGGGGTTGACGTCCGGGGGCGCGCCGTTCACGTAGCCCTGGTGCACCCCACCTGAGGCGACGACAGCGTAAAATGCCAGGCCGACGACAATGAACACGAGCACAAACGTGATGTTTGGGTTGAGATACCACGGTGGCCGCTCCCCCGTCTGCGACGCAAACGGAGAGATGAAGTAAACGCGCTCCAGCCACGTCCGCGTCTCCTTGGGCTTCTCCGCCATCTTCTTGGTGTACGCAGCCGCAATGTCCTCGGCCGTCCGCGGCACCCCGGGGTTGTAGTCTGCAATGGACGTCTTTTCCGTCTTGGGCGCCGGGGGCGCCGCAGCCGCCGCCGCTTTGGGGGTGGCCGCCGCGGCCGCGCCACGCGCGGCGGGCCTATTCTTTTTCCTGCTGCCGCCGGCGGCGCTGCCCCGCCCCTTCTTGCCAGCAGCCATAACCACCACACCGCTTTCATGCAGCCGCGCTGGCCGAGGCAGCCGCGAGGACGACACCGCCGGTAGCAAGGGCGTGCGCAGAGCCAGGCCAGAGCCGCGCCGGCCGGAGGGCGGGACCAACGCCCCGCGCTGCAGGCCGCCGCACGGCACACCGCCGGGAGCGGCAACAAAACAGGTGGAGGAACTCATCTTGGCAGGTTGATGGGCGTAGACTGCGGCCTGCATGAGAGGTGCACGGCGACGTTGGCGGTAGGTCCAGGTGGTCAACAGCTGGTCGCAAGCGGGGCGAACGACCAGAGTGATTCGGAGGGGCGAGCGGCAGGGCGTTGGAAGGAGGCCTCGCAGAGCAACAAGTATTACATAAAATTACATTGATTTTAATACAAAGTCCCAAGATATTCTTTTTTTCGATCTGCTTGTCCGCCACGTCACTGTGCACGGACGGGTGCTACCTTTACTGTGTTTGTTTTTGTCCCTCCCTGGTGCATTTCAGGCGCAGCCCCTGCGCCGCTGCGAACAGACGGGGTGCCAGCGAAGCTCGCCCCGCGGCACACGCCGCCTGGGTCTCTTCCTCGCCGGCCGCTGGGTGTGCAAGGGTAGTCGGCCGCGTTGCGGTGGGGGTGTGCGCGGCTTTGTGCGCGGATGGACAAGCGTGGCCGACGGCGCGGGGTTGGAAGTAACAACTCGGACCGCCCACCGTCGTCAAGGCGCACGCGTTCGACGACTGGCGCCACGGCCGCTTCTTCCGCCGCCGCTACCGCCTCCACCACCGCTGGTGCTGCTTCCAACGCCGCAACGACGACGGGTCCGGTGGCTCCCCCGCGTCGGTCGGCAAGACGCGGTGGGACTTCACCAAGGACCGCCGCAGCTGCATCACCCTCTCCGGAAACGGCGTTGCGGACGACTCGGGCCACGCCCATCAGCCGTACGCGGGCGGGACACAAGCGAGGGGCGGCCGCCGCGTCGGGCGCCGCTGACGCGGAGCCGCCTGCTGCCAAGAGGACTCGCTCTTCCACTGCTGCTGCTGCGGGGGCATCGAGTGGCGGCAAGAGCACCACCACAGGGGCGGCGGGGCCCTCCAAGGTATTGTCAGGGCCGGCCGGCTCCTCCAAGGCGACTGCCGAATCGGCCAGTGGCCCCAACAAGACCTTTGTTGGTGCAGCGGGCCCTGCGGGGTCAGCCGCCTCGGCCGGTGGCGCATCGGCCCGTGCTGCGGCAGCAGGTGCCGCCTCGGCCACGGCCGCCGCTCGCAGCCGAGCGGCCGCTCGGAGCAGTGCCCTCGCTGCACTTCGCAAGAGCCGCGTCACCGCAGCTGTCGCGGCAGCCAAGGCCGGCACCGAGTCGGGGGGGGGCTCGCGCTCCTCTGGCCGTGGCGCCATGAGCACTTCGGGTGACCAAGACCGGGGGACGGGCGGTGGCGGCAGTGGCAGCGGCGAAGGGGACAGCGATCTCAACGGGGCCGCCGCCGGCGCCCCTGGGGGCTCGGGGAGTGGCGCCCCTGACGATGGCAGCGGTACGGGCGGCGGCGGCGGGGGCGATGGCAGCAGCGCGCCACCGCACGGGGCGTTTGCCAACCTGCCCGACGGACTCGACCCCAACTCGTCGACGCTGCAAGGCCTGCTGCGGCGCCTTGGTGCGGGGCTGGACGACCTCTTCCCCGCCGCTGGGTCGGCGGCGTCCCGCCTGCGGCAGGTGCTGTCGGCCATCCGGCAGCCGCAAGACGAGTCGTCGCTGATGAGCGCCTTGTCGCAGCTGTGCGAATTGCTCTCGGTCGGCTCGGAGGATTCCATGGCCTCCTTTTCCATCGACGCGTTTGCCTCGCCCCTGGTGTCGCTCATGGCGCAGGGCGCGTCGCCCGAGGTGATGCTCCTGGCCGCCCGCGCGTTGACCCACATGATGGACGCCCTCCCGTCGTCGGCCTCGGCGATTGCAGCGGCGGGCGCTGCTGCGCCGCTGTGCGGCTCGTTGATCGCCATTGAATACATGGACCTTGCGGAGCAGTCGCTCGCCGCCCTGGAGAAGCTGTCGGCTGACCACCCGCAGCCGATTGTGCGGGCGGGCGGCTTTGCTGCCGTCCTGTCCTTCATCGACTTTTTTTCCACGGGCGTCCAGCGGTCGGCAGCAGCGACGGCCGCCAACCTGTGCCGCTCCCCGCCGTCCGATGCGTTTGACATGATCGTGGCGGCGCGTCCAAACCTGATGGCGCTCTTGGACTCGCCCGACTCACGTATCCGCGAGTCGTCCATGCATGGGCTGGCGCGCTTGGCCGACGCGTTCCGGCGCGAACCGTCCCGCCTCGAAACGCTCGCAGGGGAGGACCGAGAGCTCCTTCAGCGGACTGCCGCGCTTGTGACTGCCGTTCCGCCGCCACGGCTGGGCCCCGCCGCCTACTCTGCCGCGCTGCGGCTGCTAGCGACGGCCGCCCGCGGCAGCTCGTCTTTGTCGGCGGCGCTGCTGGGGATGGTCCACCTGCCGACAACGATCTCCTCAATTCTGAACGACGCCGGGTCCCCGTTTGCGCTGGAGGCGCTGGCGCTAGCGGACGCCCTACTGCCCGATCCGCAGCCGTCGGCATCGTCGACGACTACGACCGCGCTGCCGAGTTTGGCGGTGAGCCGCGCCGCGGCGGCAGCGTCAGCAGCGGCAGCGGCAGCGTCGGCGGCGGTGGCGGCAGCGTCCATGTCGTCCACCGCGTCGGGTGGCCCGAGGCAGGCGGAAGGCTCGTCTGATGCCGTCGACTGGGACGTCTTGGCGCGGAGCGCCACGGTAGAGCTAGCCGCCGCACGCTCGCGTGGGGCGGCCACGCGATCAGCTGCGGTTGCCAGCAGCAGCGGCGCTGATGGTGGGTCGGGCCGTTCATCGGCTTCGGTGGCGGGAGGGGCGGGAGCTGCGTCAACGTCGGCGGCGGCGGCAGGGGCGGCGGCGGCTGGTGGGCCTGGTGGTCCTGGCCCCGCGTCTGGCTCCTTACCTGGTGATGGCGCCGGGGCGCTTGTGTCGTCGCTCCGCGCGATGCGTCGTCGCCGCAGCAGCGGCTCCCTGCCCTCATCCATGATGTACGGCCCGGGAGATCCGTCGGGCGGCGCCGCCGCGGGGCCGTCGACGGCGTCGACCGTGATGGCGGAGCGCCGCGCTGCGCTGGAAGCCGATGAGGAGCTGCTAGTGCCGCTCGGCGCGGCACTGTTTGAATGCCTCATGCAGTTCTTTGTTGCCTCTTCGTCAGCCAACGCGCGACGACTGACCTTGTCGACGCTTGACAAGTTCGTCCAGCTGGCTTCCCCGTCGCTGCTGCGGTCTCTCGCGCTGGGCGTGCCAGACGCGGCGGGGTCTTCTGCGAGTCCTGCGCCGTCGGGCGGCGCGTTGGTGACGCCGACGGCCCAGCTGGGACCGTTTGTCGCGCTGCTGCTGCGGGACGGCAGCCTACCGTCCGAGGTCAGCACAGGCCTGTCGCTGGCTCGGTCGTCGCTGTCCAAGGTACCCGCCATGAAGACCCCATTTGTGCGAGAGGGGGTGATCCACGAGCTCCGTCGCCTGGCCACAGCCACGACCGGCGTCGGGTCATCCAAGTTGCCGCCGCCGAGCGGCATTTCCGGCCGCCTCATGGATCGGGATGCATCCATGCGCGGGCTGCCCCTCTCCTATCGTTCGTCTATTGCGGCCTCCTCGTACGGCCCCATCCCTGGCAGCAGCGGCCCGTCGCTGTCCGAGACGGCTCAGTCCGTGCTCGACACGTACTTCCCGTCGCCCAAGGCTGGGCGCGGTAAAGCTGGAAAGTCCCAGAAGGGCAAGGCTGCCGCTGCTGCTATCGCGTTGAACCATGCAGCGGAGGAGGACGGGCTCGAGTTTTCGGTGCTCACAGCGCTATCCGTTTTGCGCGAGCGGCTGACTGGTCTTCATGCAGACGACGAGGGTGTCGGGCATATGGTGCGTCTGGCCGGGCTGCTGTCGTCCTCGGACGGAATCACGACATTTGAGCTGTCGCGCAGTGGCTTGGTGCCGGCGCTGGTTGACTTTCTGGAATGCCAGTCGTCACCCATTGGACGTGCTCGCCGAACGGTTGCGATGGTGTCGGCTCTGGGCCTCGCGGGTGGCAGCTCCTTCACGGCGCTCGTGTCGGGTACGCTGGGCGTTCTGGCAGCGGAAGACACACTACCGCTGCTGGTGCACGACAGCGGCACTGGCGGCGGCGGCAGTAGCACTGGTGGTGCCATCTCGGCGTCAAGCGCTGTCGGCAACAGCCTGCGCCAGCTGACGCAGCCGTTCAAGCTCCGCCTCCGTCGCGCGGCGTCGTCGACATCCCTGCGTGATTATTCGCACCACGTGGTGCTCATCGAGCCGCTGGCGACAATGAGTTCCGTACAAGAATTTTTGTGGCGGCGCGTGCGCCCTGCTGGAGCAGGCGGCGGGCCGCATGACGATGCACCCGGACTGGCCGGTGACGATGTTGGCGACGTGGATCACGATGATGAGGATCACGACGATGAGGTTGACGACGACGAGGAGGGTCTCGAGGACCACGGGCTCGGCAATGCCATCGATGATGGAGAGGGGAGTGAGGACGACGTGGACGATGAGGGCGCCGACGAGTCGGGCGGGCCGGACGAGGACGATGGCGGGGAGGAGCGTGGCATGTTTGAGATGGAGGAGGATGACGAGGATAATAGCCGGCTGCGGCGGGAGCTGGGCCTGGACGAGGACGCTATGGACGAGGACGACGAGGACGACGAGATTGAGGACGACATGGACGATGGTGGCGGTGCCGCGTTTGGCAGCGCCGATGGCCTCGGCACGTCCCTGCCGCCTGTCGAGCTCGACTTGGACGCCGTGCGTCGCAGTGGTGAGCTGTCGGCTGCAGGCGCCGACGGTGGGAGTGATGGCGATGCGGGCGCGGCGGCTCCCCGATCTTCGAGCTTCACCCGCTCCTATGCAGCGGCCGTTAGTCGCGGCTCCCGTGGCCGTCGCAGTGGGTTTGACCCAACCGCTGCCGCGCGGGATGTGAACGGGCGGGCCATGGACTCGGGAGCGGGCCCACCATTGCGCCTGCAATTCAACCTCAATGGGGTGGACATTCCCCACGACAGTAGCATCCTGCAAGCCGTTCTCCGCAGCAGCAACAGTCTCGTCGGTGGCGGTACGGGTAACAACGGGCGGCGGCTGTGGGACAACATTCACACGCTGGAGTATTCTGCGGCATCCGCTGCTCCGGATGCGGCGGCGACGGCCGGGATGTCATCGCCGGCCAAGCGGGCGGCGGCTGCATCATCGGGCCTGTTGGGTAGCGGGTCCGGGGACAATTTTGGGGAGCGGTCAGAGGGGCGTGGCGGGCGGTTGACGCGCAGCCAGAAGAAGCAGCGGGGCGACGAGCCGGCGGCCGGTCCGAGCGGTACCGGACGCGGTGATGGCGGCGCGGCGGCTGCAGCAGCAGACGCTACGACAGACACGGCGGAGGATAAGGGCTCCACCACCACCCCGCATTCGGTTCGCGACGCTGCAGCCGGCGCGGAGGTTGGCAGTGGCTACCCGCCGGTGGTTGAGCCGATGACAGGCAACGAAGCGCTGTCCACATCGCCTCCACGAAACACAACGGTAGTGGCGGGTCAGCCGCTGTACCTCAACTTTGAGGTGCCAGAGCAGGCTGTGTCGGCAGGCCTTCCAGTGTCGACCGCCGCTGCCGTGAAGCTGCTGCTCTACCTCCATTGGGTGGACGCCAATTTGCGGGCGAAGCAGAATGGGCCAACCACGCTGGCCGCGCCCGGCATTGACGCACTGCTTTCCGCGGCTGGCACGAAGCCGGTCGCTGCCGTGAGTGACGACGCCGATTCTGAGATCCTCATGGGCACGTTTGTTGACGCAGGCTCGGCAGTTCGCGAGGTCCGTGCTGTAGCGGCTGCAGTGGCTGCGTCGTCCAAAACGCGTGTGGTCCCACTTCTGCCCCCGACCTCGACCCCCGAGTCGTATGCATCGGCGCGCCTGGACGCCAAGCTCATGCGCCAGCTGTCAGACCCTCTGGCGCTGTGCGGCGAGACGATTCCCACGTGGTGCCACGTTCTTGCTCGGGACTCGCCGTTTGTGCTGTCGTTTGAGTCCCGCCGGGAGCTCTTCTACTCGACGGCGCTGGGCGTGACGAGGGCACTGCACCGGCTGCAGACGCGAGCCGACTCACAGAGCGCGTCGGGCACTGGTTCGAGCGGCGGCCACTCCTTCCGCGGGTCCATCTCTGAGGCCCGTATCGGGCGCATCCAACGTCAGAAGGTGCGCATCCGTCGCACGCGGCTGCTTGAGAGCGCCGTCAAGGTGATGCAGCTGTACGCGTCGCACAAGACGGTGCTGGAAGTCGAGTATTTTGACGAGGTCGGTACGGGCCTGGGGCCGACGCTCGAGTTCTACACGCTTGCCTCACGGGAGTTGCAGCGTTCCTCGTACAAACTGTGGCGGTCGGAACACAGTGAGGTGGTGTTGAACAAGCCGGCTGGCGGCAGCTCGGACGCCAAGCCGCCTCCCAGTGGCGGCCGCGTGCCTGGGAAAGGTAAGGGCAAGCGCCGCTCGGGTGGTGTCGGTGTCGCCGGTGGCGGCCGTCGGGGCGCCGCTGGCCGCTCGCCGGCGCATCCGGGAATCACGGTGTTGCCTGCGGGCGGCGATGGGTCGGACACGGCACCGGACGCCACCTGCCCTGTAGCCGACGAGGCGTCACCGTTTGTGGTACCGACCGGCCAAGGGTTGTTCCCGTCGCCCATGTCGCCGACGACGACAGGGCTGGAGCAGCGTCGCTGCTTGGAGCTGTTCCGCTTTGGCGGCCGCCTCGTCGGCAAGGCCCTATCGGACGGGCGCTTATTGGACCTCCGTCTGTCCCCCTTGTTTTGTGCGCTGCTGCGGACCGAGGCCGCGGCGATGGTGGCGACGCGTGAGCGGACGGCAGCGAAGAATGCCAAACGTGCACTGTCGGGCTCGCCGGCCGCCGCGGCCCCGGGTGTGGCAGGCAGCGCGTTGTCCAACGCGGACGGTATCTTATCAGACGGTGTCGATACTGCGACGGACGCGGCGGCGGCGGATGCGCTGGCAGTGAGCGACCAGTTGCCCCCCGACGCGACTTCCGAGGTGCCTCCTCTGGGGGATGCCCCGCCGAACGCCGTTCTGGCGCTGCCGCGGCAGCAGCCGTTGGACCCGCTGGGTCTCAAGACGCTCGCCCTCGTCGATGCACAGCTGGCCAAGTCGATGCAACAGGTCGTGGATATGCTCGGCTCGGGCGATGGAGACATGATCCAGTCCCTGTGCCTGTCGTTCACTGTTCCCGGCAATGACGACCTGGAGCTGGTTGACGCAGGTGCCACCGTCGAGGTGACCGCGGCCAACGCATTGCAGTATGTCTGCAGCGTGGTGCGGTACGTGCTCGTGACGGGCGTGCAGCGCCAGGTGCAGTCGTTTCTCGGTGGCTACTCCGAGGTGCTTGACGTTGCAAGTCTGCTGCTGTTTGAGCCGACCGAGATGGAGCTCCTCATGTGCGGGCCCTCCTTTGAGCCGTGGGACCGCGAGTTCCTCGTCCGCGCGACGCGTTGCGACCACGGGTTTTCCCACGAGTCGGAGGCTGTTGGCTATCTATTGCGCTTCCTCTCGGAGCTTGGTGGGGAGGACCAGCGCCGCTTCTTGTTGTTTGCGACGGGTTCCCCGGCGCTGCCTGTGGGTGGCCTCCTCGGCCTGCACCCTCGGCTGACGATTGTCAAGCGCACGGCTGACGGCGGGCGCAGTGCGGACGAGTGTCTGCCGACGGTCAGCACCTGTTCCAGCTACCTCAAGCTGCCCCAGTACTCAAGCTACGAGATCCTGAAGGAGCGTATGCAGTACGCTATGCTGGAGGGTCAAGGCAGCTTCCTTCTGTCCTAGGTCGATGCGGTACCTGCCTGCCTGTGTGTATGTCTTCACCCTTTCTTTTTTTCTCGTCTTGACGCTGCTTTCGCGCGTTGGGGTGTTTGTGGTGTAGTCGGTATGTGGTGTGTATGTGAGCGCCCCATTCCACAGCGATTGTGTTGCTTGTTTTTACTTTGCTGCGGTGTGCTCAGCTCCGTAGCGTGGTGTTGCGGCTTGCTCTTGCAGACAGTGCCCGCCCCGGTCCCTGTCCATTCCATCGCAGCGTCTTATCATGCTGAGAGCCAGTCGCCACGTCATTGGTCGCCGCCTGGTGTGCACCGGTGATCCGTGCTCGGGCGCCTGCACCAGCTTGTTTGCTGAGCCTCCCCGGCAGGCAGACAGTCTGCGCGACGCCGTTCCCTTGCCCCCTCCCCCCGTCTCCGCCCGTCCCATTCAAGACGCATCCGTCGTCCATCTCCATGGCGCTCCCAGCACCTCTTCCCCTCGATGTGCACCATTCACCCCCGCCGCCCGATCCACCACCGCCCCATTGCAACCGAGCCGACCCCGCAGCCGCCGGACCGCCCTTTGTGGTCATCCTCCTCGGCTGGCTGGGCGCCCTCCCCCGCCAAGTATCCACATACGCCCGCCTTTGGGCAGCCGCACCCCACCCACCTGCGGCTACGCACATGGCCCTACCACCGCCGGCGGTGGTCTTGTCACCGCCCGGCTCGGCAGTGCTGGCGGCCTTTTCGGCGGGCGTCGCGGCGACCGCCGCCGCCGCCGTGGCAGATGCTGCCGGCGGCAGCGGCCGCGTCGGGCTACTCCTCCACGCGTTTTCCAACGGCGGCCTGTGTGTCGTGGCCGCCCTCGCAGCCACCCTGCCGCCGGCGCTCGCCGCCCGCACAGGTGTGCTCGTCGACTCGGCTCCCGCTGCGGTGACGCTCGTGTCGGTGGCGCGCGCGATGGGGGTGGCAAGGGGGCTCACCGCGCCGTCCGCCCGTGGCGGAGACGGTTTGGGCGGCCGCAACGGCCGCGGCGGCACGGCCCCGCCGACCGCCGTGGCGGCTACCGCCGCCGCCGCCGCGGCGGCGCGGACCGCCACCGCGTGGGTGGCCGTCGCCAAAGACACGGCGGGCCTCTTTGTCCGTCATGGCCCCGCCTGGGGCGCCGCCTACGCGGCGGCGTTTGTCAAGATGCCCGCCTGGTCGGGCGGGGAGGTGTACGTGTTTGGCACCGCAGACGCTCAGGCGCCCGCGGCGGGCGTTGAAGCCCACGTGGCCGCCCGCCGAGCAGTGTACGCGGCGGCCCGTGGGGGAGGGGGTGGCCGGAACGCGGAGGGGGTGGTAACCACCATCCCGGTTGGGGCGAGCGCGCACGTCCGGCACGCGGCGGCATCGCCGGAAGCGTACGCGCGCGCCATGGCTGCGGTCGTGGAAGGGGTGGCCGCGGCTGTGGAGCGCGCCGACGGGGAGGGGAGGGGAACAGGGACCGCCGCACCACGGGTGCGTGCGGCGCTTTAAGTGGGTGCGGTACCGTGGGACGCGCTACCGTCAGTGGGGGCGGAGGGCGTCGACGCTGCGGTTGCTGGCCCTGAAGCACCGTGGCGCGTTGCTGGCAGGCTCGCGTCAAGCGATCGGCGCGCTGGGGGGCGATAGACGTCCGCGGTACAGGAGCGGTACTACATAACGACAGCACGAACAGGGCTATAATCTCAACGGTCCTTGCCTCTGGCAAAACGCCACCAAGAGCGCAAGAGCAACGCGGGGTTCGAGCTGAACTCGGTTGCGCGTCCCGACACTGATCCGTTGTCTGGGCCGCTCGGGGCACGCCATTGGCCGAATAATTTCGGTGTGCTTCTTAGTCGTAGGAGATTGGAGGAGCGCGGAGCTTCACGGGCAGACGAGCCGGCGGAGCCACACGTTCAGAGACCCCCCCGCCGCGGGTCAGGGCGGGTGGCCCGTGGACAACTCCACGCCACGCTGTCGGTGGGCCCGCCTGCATGCGGAGCGGCACCTGGGTTTGCGCAATACGGCCCGCACTGGCATAGCTCTGGTGGCCCCTTCCGAGTTGCATCAGAGAACGACCGAGGCGGCTTCTGGATCCGTGCTGGGTACTTGGGCGTGCGCTTGTTGCTTCCCTGTCCGTGTTTTCTCATCCCCCTTTCACCCTCCACTTGTTGTTTCCTCAAGCCCCACCCGTGACCATGGCCTTCGCGGCGTCACCGACGGCGCTCCGCCCCCCTGCCCATCCACTCGCGTCTGCCGCCTGCCGCCGCCTCCCCGCCGCCGCTGGTAGGCGGCGGACGGGGAGGTCGCTTCCGTCGCTGCCAGCGGTGCCGCCCCCCCCTCGTTCGGCGGCTTCGTCACCATCGTCATCCCCGCCACGAGCGTCTGCCGGCGACGGCGCGGCGCCCCGTCCCCCCCCTACCGAGGTGCTCGTCCCCGCTTCCTACCTAGAGGCCAACGAGCACCACCTCGGCTCCTTGGCCGAGTACGAAAGCCTGTACGAGCAGTCGGTGACGGACCCGGACGCCTTTTGGTCGGCCATTGCGCGCGACTTTTATTGGGAAACGCCGTGGCCCACGGACACGCCGGCATTGTCGTGGAACTTTGACCCGACCGCCGGTCCCGTGTACGCGCACTGGTGGAAGGGCGGGCGCACCAACATTTGCTACAACGCCCTCGACGTGCACGTGGCGGCGGGGCGGGGTGCCAATGTTGCCTTTTATTTCGAGCCCAATGGCGACGACGATGACGGGCGGCGGCGGTCGGTCACGTATGCGGAGCTGCTCGCCGACGTGTGCCGCACCGCTAATGCGCTGACCGCCGCGGGCGTCCGCGCCGGCGACGGCGTCGTCACGTACATGCCGATGGGCGTCGAGCTGCCGACTGTCATGCTCGCCGCCGCCCGCATTGGGGCCGTGCACTCGGTGGTGTTTGGCGGCTTTTCCCCAGCGGCGCTCGCGGCGCGCATCGCCGCGGCCGGCGCGGCCGTCGTTGTCACGACCGACGGTGTCGGGAGGGGCGCCAAGTGGGTGCCCCTCAAAGCCGCGGCGGACGAGGCCATTGCGCTCGCGGCGGCCGAGTATGGCCACACGGTGACGACGCAGCTGGTCGTGCGGGGGGGGGGCGGGGGGGAAGCCGACGTGCCCATGGTCACCGGTCGAGACGTGTGGTGGGATGATGCGCTCGCGGGTGCGGCCGATACCGCGCCGGTCGTCTGGGTCGACGCGGAGGATCCGCTCTTTTGCCTCTTTACAAGCGGCAGCACGGGGGCGCCCAAGGGCGTCGTCCACACCGTGGGGGGGTATATGGTCGGCGCGGCAACGACCTTCAAGTTTTCTTTCAACTACATGCCGGGCGATGTCTATTTCTGCACGGCAGACTGTGGATGGATCACGGTACGGCTTGGAGAGTGGTGGTGCTGGCTTGGTGCGGCTGGTTGGGCGGGGGGTGGGGGTTCCTTCTGTCGACTGGGAGGTTGTGGGGCTCGGCCGCCGTGGCCAATTGCATTCGGGGTGCTTTTGGGATGACTGGAGTTCCTTGCCCTTTGTGGTGCGGCCGGCGGCGGGCAGTGTTTGTGGTCACTGACGTTTGGTGCTCGTGCTCGTATTTGCCTGCTCCTCAGTTATCGTTTGCCTTGCCTCCCTGTCTCCCTGCCATTCCGTACTCGTCTTTGTCATCTTCCAGGGTCACACCTACGTCACGTATGGCCCGCTGCTCAACGGCGCCACTCAGGTGATCTTTGAGGGCATCCCCACTTACCCAGACGCCGGCCGGTTGTGGGCCATTGTGGCCAAGTACCGAGTCAATATTCTGTACACGGCACCAACTGCGTTGCGGTCGCTGAAGCGGGCGGGTAATTCGTATGTGACCGCCCACGACACGTCGTCGCTCAAGGTGCTCGGCACGGTCGGGGAGCCGATCAATCCCGAAGCATGGGACTGGTACTACTCGGTGGTCGGTGACGCCTCGGCCACCGTCGTCGATTCGTACTGGCAGACCGAGACGGGCGCGCATGTCATTGTGCCGCTCCCCGTGGCCGGGTTGTCCCTCAAGCCCGGCTGCGCGCAGCTGCCGCACCTTGGCATCGTGCCGGCGCTGCTCGACGACAATGGCAACGTCGTAGAGGGAGAAGGCGAGGGCAACTTGGTTATCGCCCGACCCTGGCCGTCGGCCCTGCGCACACTCATGGGTGACCATGGGAGGATGGAGTCGACCTACTTTTCACGCTTCCCGGGCTACTACATGACGGGCGACGGCGCGCGACGGGACGCGGACGGCCACCTGTGGCTGACTGGCCGCATTGACGACGTGCTCAACGTGTCGGGCCACCGCCTGGGCACCGCCGAGGTGGAATCCGCGATTGTGGGCGTTCCCGGGGTCGCCGAGGCGGCGGTCGTGGGGATTCCCCATGAGGTCACTGGGGAGGCCCTATACGCGTTTGTTGTATTGATGCCCAGCGTGGAGGGCAACGATGGCTTGCGGGCGGCCATCACCGCCGAACTCCGCGCCCGCATCGGGCCGATTGCGCGCGTCGAAACGCTGCACTGGGTTGGCGGCAGGGGGTTGCCGAAAACTCGCAGTGGCAAGATCCTCCGCCGATTGCTGCGGCTGATTGCGACGGGGGGTGGGGAGGGAGACTTGGGCGACGTGAGCACGCTTGCGGACCCGAGCGTGTTGGATGAGCTGCTTGGCCGGCCGGTCGCGTAGGCCGCCAACTCTCCAATCTGATCTTGTCTTGAACTGGTCCAGCTGCGTTGTGTGACGGACTCTGGCTGTCCGTATTTGTTTGATGTCCTGCACTCCATCAGCTCGTGTGTGACTCCGCTGTAATTGGACGATTTGTTTTCAAGTAGTCCCCCTTTTGGTCCTGGTTCTGTCCTCTCAGGATCACGACCAGTGCACGCCTAAAGGGCAGACTTCTGGGTTTGGACCAATGGCGCGCCAGAATGCCGTGTTAGTGCCCCCAACAGCCAACCATCGGGGGCGTAGCTCATGTGTCAGCAGCAGACCGGACACGTGTGCAGCCCTAGCGGTGCTTTGAAGAAGGGTCCGCACTGTAAGTTCAGACCCAGAAGTCCGAGAAAGGGGCCTCTTAACTAGGCGTGAGTGACGTGGTGACGATGGGCGATCGCCTTGCACGGAAGAGAGGCGGGGCCACGGGGACCGCCCAAATATTTGTACCAGCTGTTGGCGTGCCGCTTTGGGATCTCCCCGCGGAATAAGCACGGGCCTTGAGGCTCGTGCAGCGCTGCCCTCTCGTACAGGTAGCACGACCTCCGTCCCACACCATGCTTCCATCTCCATACTGGTCGACGGACCGCTGGGCCTGTCCACGCTGCGGTGCGGCGCGATGGCGCCTGCCTGAGGCACTCAACTGGTGCGGCTCTACCGCTAGGAGCCTCCCCCCACATGGGAGAGGACTCCACTGGTCACTCCCCTGCTTCTGGCGCAAGGAACCGTGCTGCTCATGATGCATCGTCGACATCGCGGTGGGCTGCGCATTGCGGCTCGGTCCATTTCGGCCGGCCTCCCCCCTGAGCAGTGACGCGTGACGGTGGTTTTCGCTCTGCGCGTGTCTCGTCACGGGGTGAGGGCGACCGAGGACCGCCTGCTGGCGGCGTCGCGCGGCGCGGAGTTGGACCCGTCCGCCGCGTTGCGTTTCCTGTGCTTCCCCACCGACCGTTGCGGGGGCGAGCGGCGCTTTCGGACACCGCCGCCGCCGCTTTCGGTCTGTTGTCCCGGCGCTCGTCAATTGTAAAGCCCTGTGGCTGGTGGGGCGGCGCGGGCCTTTTCTCTTGTGCCGGCAGCCGCAGCGCATCGCGTCGTGTCGCAGGGGAATTTGCCAGCTGCTTTGTGGGGGTGGTGGCGGTCGTCGCGGCGGGACTCTGCCGCGTTACAGCTGTGTCGGCGGGTCGAGTGTGTTGGGGCGGTGCCTTGCGCCGTCGTGTGTTCGTCGTCTACTCTGTCGCCGGCCGTGCTCGTTGCCGCTGTGGAGTTACCGCAGGGGGGGTATCGCTGTCGACCCTGGCCTCACGACTTTCACGGGCGCGCTAGCCGCCAGTGACATCTCGAAGGGCGGCTGCAACGGGTGCCTGCGACGTGCGGGTGCCGTTCCATCACTCGCTGCCACGGCAGCCTGACGTCTTTGTCATGGCGGATGGGAAAAACGCCTCCTTCAAAGGTCGCAACTCGTTTACGTCCAAGAAGTTGGGCTTTAGCTCCAAGATGGACGGCTGCTCGTCGCCCCTCTCCCCCGGCGAGGTGGATGCGGAGGGCGAGCCATGGGGCGCTGGCGGCACCGGCGGCGGTGGCGCGGGCCCACAACGCAAGTTGCCGTCGCGCTCTAAGTCCCGCTTTGGCCGGGCGAAGGGGGGCTCGGACGACGAGGGTGACGACGACGGACTGGACCTGAGCGACGGCGATATGGAGACCGGCGGCGACAGCGCGGAGGCCGAGAGCCACCTGAAGTCGGTGCCATCGATTGCGACCGATGATTTCATCTCATACAGCACTAAGGCCAAGAAGAAGAAGGGCGACATGTCCTCGTTGGGCGGCAAGAGCTTCACCAAGTTTAAGAAGATGATGGCCGCCAAGCCGGTGAGCGACGAGGAAGACTGACGGGCGGGGGTGGTCATGCAAGCTGACGGCGACCTGTTGTACTGGCTGTCGCAACCGTCATGGCGGCAGCCCGAGGGCGACCCGGCTGTCACACTGGCTGCGAAAAAGATGCCATGTGGTTGGCGGGCTCCGCACGTGTTGCCATGCACTTGTGATGTGTCCGTACTCGCCCCTTGCGTGCCCGGTGTGAGTACTTTTGTGTTTTTGTGCATATGTGTTGTCTGCCGTTCCTGTGAGGATACGCTGGAGATGGTCCATCCGTCTTGCTGGTTGGCAACGCACGTGGGCGTCAGTATTGCGGACGGGGTTGACTGGCCAACTGGTGCAGGGGATGCATGAAAGGTTGTCTCTGGTCCATTGCTCTTGCGCGAGCACTAATTCTTTGCCCGTTCGGCATGGTCAGTGGCGGCAGTGGACACAGGGACACCGGTGGCTTGCTCAGGCTGATGAGGGCAAACCGGCGCGGAAGTAGATACTGCAGGGCGCCGAGTGAACTGTGTGCCGCCCGGAATGCTTAACACTGCAGGTCTGACACTAATCGCATATCACGCAGAGCGACAACAAACTCGACAAGTGTGCGCGCGCCCCGTCACCACGGGCGGGCATAAGAGGTCAACACAACAGGCGGCAGGTGCGAACATCAAACAAGCAACCGCGCAATACACGAGCACATCCTCATGTTACCATGTCCGACCGCATACGCAGGGCTAACTCACGAACATAGGGACCATGACAACATACCGGGTGGAGGCTACAAAGCCGCACGTGCGCGGCTCGAGCCAGCCTCGGTTCATGCCCAATTCGCACCCAGCTCGCTCAGCTTCTGGTGAGCCTTGGCGTAGTCCTCAAAGAACTGGGCCTGGTTGGCCGCGTAGGTCTCCACCAGAGCCTTGCAATGGGGCTCGTCCAGCAGTGCCTTGTCCGACGGCAGGTGCAACAACCCCGACCCAGGCTCCTCCTTCAGGATCTCCTTGAAGTACGAATTGTCGAACACGTTGGGGTTGGACGTCCACGGACCGTCAAAGCCGCTCCGGTCCTTGTGGGCGGCGCCCAGCGTGTGGGCGCCCGACAGCGTCACAATCTCCTCGTCGTTGAACCCCATGCGGTAAAAGATGTCGCGCAGGTGGGGCATGCGCTTGTCCGCGTCGGGCAGGCGGCCGTCAGGCGTGCACTGGGGGGGCTCCGCATCCTTGCGGCCCATGCGGAAAGGGATGGCCGGGCCGCCGGCAACCTCAATCGCCACAATCGACGCCAGTTGGTACAGATCCGCGTAGCTGATGTCGGGGTGCTTGTCCTTGATCGTCTGGCACATGTCGCGGGCAATGCTCAGACCTGCGTTGGCAGCGTGGGTGCACTCGGGGGCAAAGCGCTGCGTGCCGTTGGCGCCACCAGTGCCGTCATCCTTGTTGTACGTGCCTGCGCTCGACAACAACCAGCACAAGAGCAACGACCGGGCAATTATCCAGGGCAGAGCTAAAAAACCAAAGCGTTAGGATCAACGGCACGGACGGGGTACACGCCAGACAACGCCTTGGGAGAGACCAAAAGGGGACAGAAAAATCACACCAACAGCCCGCACTGGGAATCGATTGACTGCGACGCGTGACGCGCCCCGTTGTAGACCAAACTTAAGGCTCGCACTATAAGCGGTACAGTCATCACAAAAGGACCGTGACAGAAGTACAGGCCTGAACGTACCCGCGTCGTGCCACGCCACGCGAACCATGATGCCGTGGCAGTTCTTCTCCTTGATCATGGCCGCCAGGTCGGCACGGACTGCGGTCTCCAGCTCGGACACCATCTTGGGCGTCGGTTACCGGCAGTAGGAATCGTGGGATCCGCGTGGTGGGACTGCCGCGTCACTGGTGGTTGGGGTGCCGATCGTCAGGGTGCGCGATCGCAGGAGCCAGACGCCCCTGGGAAAAGAGCGCTGGTGGTTATAAATGCGTCGAACCGGGCCATAACGGCGCTCGACGAACAGACGTGTCGAACGTCTGTTCCCGATGATGCATGATTCCCCACATGGAGAGTAATTTCTGTTGGAGGCTTGGCATTCAACGAATAAAAGAATGCTTTCATCACTTATTGAAGTAAATACACTTCTCTCTGCCTGCCCATGCCAAAGCGTTTAGTAGGGCTGTTAATAATAGGGGTTGCCGAGCGTATGGCATAGCACTTTTGGATTGACGTATCATTTTTCGTGTAGGCTCTTGGGCAGCGAATGTGCACAACAAGCTCTGGACTTCCAGCGAAGCGAATGGACAGGTTTTCTGGCAGTGAGCGTACGCGTCAAGCGTATGTACGCTTGAGAAATATAAGACAGCGTAATTGTTGGACGAGCGTATCTGAACCGTCGGCCTGTGTGTCAAACATCACTCTTCGACTTTACTTTTTGACGGATAACCAGAGCTGGGTAGGCAAATTCCTGCCGTGGTGTGTCGCGTCGCTCATAAAAAGACAAGCGGAATCCCTCGACGCACACTCTCGCCAGAACGCTACCGACACAGCAATCCAAAGTGTTGTGGCTCAAACTACTCTCTGCGATGGGTAGACCACCTAACTTGGCAACATGGTCGCCACGTCAGCACCGCCGTCAACGCCCCATACGACCCCGTGGGGCGCTGTATCCTGAATTCCTGCACTCCAGGGGGGTGACGTGTGCCTGTCAGAAAGCCACATTCGCTCCAATCATGGGCCGCCATGGGCGGGTCGACCAACTGCATGTGAGATCTGTGTCAGGCCGTGCTGTGGAGGACAAGATTGCATCTTGTGCGCCGCTCGCGTGGGTGTGCGCTGGTGATGGACGCGCCATTTCCAAAGGGCGGCTCGTCTGTGACCGGCCAACACGCCGAACACTGCCTGATGCATCCCTCCCGCCCCCCCCGCATCGTGTACTACGCTAGGAGAGATTGTGAATATTTCGCGAGTGCGTATCTGACTACACTCGCTTAAAAATGGCCGGTAGCGTATCGATCTCAGAACCAGATTGGAGCGAGGCGAGTCTGCAGCCGCAGCTCTTGAAAAAGAGCGTAAGCGAGTTTCGCTTGAATATTACGCGCGAGGTACGCATGAGCCAATTATGCTTGGAAACCCCTAGTTCACACGCAAGCGCGTTTTTCTTCTAAAAAGCTCCGAAACCCCCTCCGTAAGGTCCCCCGCAAGGACGTCGATTTGTGGAAGACTGTGGAGGAAATGCTGGCGAGGCCGCAAGATTCTTGTGGGTTACACTCTAAGGAGTGACCCACAAGCTGGTACAAAGAAAATCTCCTGCTGTCAAGAGCCGCACGGAGCCAATCGTCATGACGGCCTGCGATCTCCTGACCCAATGGTCAATCCATGTCGACTGTGTCACCGTCTGTGTGGCTGTTGTTCGCCAGCTTCATGGCCTGCTGACTGCGGGGAGATTGTACACGCCGACGGTGTACGCGACATGATCGCTCTGTAGCTAGACTCCCTCCGCAAGAAGAGCGTGCCGCAACTTTTTGTGAAGCGCAAGAAAGCGGCGACCGGTCTGATGGAAGGCTATGGGCGTGCTCAGCACTGCGAGACGCTTCGGATGGTGTAAAGTTGACAAACCGGACGCTGCTTTCTTCCGCTGCACAAATAGTTGTGGGCGAAATCGCCCTTTCCGGCGCCATGGGTTCACCCAGAGGGGTCTGCAAGATTTTTACGGGGCTTCTATCGAGAAAAGCGCGTTTGCGCGTGAACACACGATAAGTAACACTGCGCTGGTGCGCCTGTGGCGGCGGGCGCGCTCTGGCAGCCGAGTTGTCAGCACGCTCACTCCCTCCAGCTGTCCTGATAGAGTCCCGTCTTCCGTGGTTGTACGCTGAGCTGAGGAGGTTTGTGGTGAGCCTTTTCGTCCCCAGTGCCGCCTCCTTTCCGTGCTGGGGCCCGCTGGTCGTTGCTACCCTCTCCGCTCTTATGCCACCTTCCGTGCGCCCCCCCCCTCGAGGTGTGTGGCCTGTGCCCCTCTTGCGTCATTGGCTGCAGATGGGCCTTGTCGCCGCCCTGTGTGTGGATGAAAGAATCTCCTTGATGCAGACTTGTGTCTGCCCGCTGCTCCTCCTTTGCCTCAATGCGTGCATCACGACTCGGTGTGCTGGTGGCGCCGCGCTCTGCACACGGGTGCTCCCGCCACGACCGCCGGTGTATCGAGACCAGACCAGCCGCGTTCCCAAACGTCTTGCCCACCGAGTCCGCCGTAGTGGTTGGCGGTCGGCTCGGCGGCGGGCAGGGTGGGGCGGTACCCGTGGCGGGCCACAGACGGGCGGCACGGCGGGCTGAAGGGGACGGAACGGCGGTGCCGTGGGTGGCAACTTCGGTCGACGCCCGCGCGTGCTAGTGAGGTATCAGTGCTGAGCTGCTGTTCCGCGCTTTGGTGGGGCGATTGCTCCGCTGGCATATCGCACGGCGGGCCCGTTGGGTTGCCCCACGAGTAGGTGAGGACGAGTCGACCGCCGTGCTGTTCCCGCCCGAGGCGCGGTCCCTGCTGTGCTACCACCACGACTCGTTTGAGGCATTTCTCGCTCTCTCTGGGCCGGTCGTGGTGAGGTGGTGCTGTGCTACTTCCGGCTGACGCGAACGTGCGTAGTGCCGCTCGCACTACGTTACCTGTGACGTTGGCTGCTTCGCTGGCGCCCCCCCGTGCGCTGCCCTGCTGGGCATCGCCCTTCAACTTGGTGTGGCCCGCGGTGGTTGGCGTGCCGCGGTGACGTTTGGGCTGTCCTGGTGCAGCGGACGGTGCAGCAGGGGAGGCACGGGCCGGGTAGTGAGACGGGTGCTGAGGTCTTGCCGTGGGCGTGGAGGCAGCGTCCATGGACTCCCGCATGACATTCTTTGCCCGACCCGGCCACCAGTCGGACGACTCATTGCCGTCACCGTCGCCATCACGCTCCTACGCTCCTTTCTTGTCTCCTCCGTCGCTCGTGCTTCCTCAAGTGCCTCCCCCGCTTGGGTCAGCTTCGTGTACAGCAGACCTGACGGTGCGGCAGCCACTGTCATCGTCGGACCGTCCATTGCTACTCTCCCAGTCGCTCCTGCCCAACACGTTGCTCCCTGCCTCGTCGGGGTCGTGTCACCCCCTTCGGGTGGCGCCACAACACGCGTGTACCAGCCAAAGCGTTGGCGGCCAAGGGCTCATCGCGGAGCCGTGCAGCGGCCAGGCATGTTCGGGGCGTTCCTGTGCAGGGGGTGTCGGTTCCGACGCCCAAGCATATCATGCCGGGCAATCCTGTGCGACGGTGGGCGAGTTTACCGAGGATATTGACGGCATCGACTATGACCTGCTCTTTCCCGAAGCTCAAGAACCCTTTTGCCTACCGCCGTCGTCTCACTTTCCGAGTCTCCACCCCACTCGTCAGGGCGATCCCCTCCTGCAGCCGCCGCCGCCACCACCACCGCCGCCGCCACCGCCACCGCCGCCGCCGCCGCCGCGATTGGCGCCGCCGCCTCCGCCGGCGTCTCCACTTCGGGTTGTGCTGCCGACGGCTCGTCCAGCACCCGGCGCATCCCGACCGTCGATGCTGCCGCCTCCACCCCCGCCGCACCCTTGTGCATCCGCCTCTGCACTTCCGGTTGCGGGCGAGCCTCAGCGACAACAGCAAACGTCAGCGCAAATGCGGCGGCTGCGCAGGAAGCAGATGCAGCGGCACGCCGCCAAGGCGACCAAGTCCGTCAAGCCTGCTCTGGGTGCGACCGGTGCGTCCACGGCGGGTTCCCTGCCATGCGTTGACGCGCTGAGCCTCGGACCGTCGTCGACTTGCGGGAGCGAGCGGAATGCACCGACCGATCGCTCCAGTGCCTCCTGCCGACCTACGGACACAAACGCCGAAGCACCATCCCGCTCGCGGGCGTCGGTCGATGCGGTGGTAGACCATTGCAGCTCGGCCAGCTCGTCTCCGCACGCCGACGCCGCGCCGCACCCACTCCGGGACTTTATGCACCGTAGCCGGGAGGAGGCAGTCGCCGAGGCTGTGGCGCGCGCGCGAGATACCTCGGATGGCGCTGTTTCGGAGACCAAGAAGCTGCTGTCGGATGCGCTTGCGGCCTACTGCTCCGCCATCCCGCCCGGTGGGGTGATTGCAAGCTGTGCGGAGGACCGACCATGGCGCATGAAGCGCCGCCGCCTGAGCGCCTCTTTGACGGCAATTGAGAAGAAGGAGCTCCGTGCGCTTCGCAACCGGGAGCGAAGCATGCTGCTGCGCACGCAGGCCAAGCGGCGGCTGCTGGCGCTGGAAGCCGCCGCCTCGGGGCTCGTCGACGACAACGTTGGTCTGGAGAACATGCTGGCGGTGCTGCTGGCCGTCGACACCAGCCTTAAGCTCCGCGCTCGCCAGCACATCTTTTCCCGGGGGCTGGCGCAGTTGCAGTATGTGCTCGTGTGAGGGACATCCCGCTGCCCACCGCCATCATTGCCCCACTGCGCCGGCCTTTTTGGACAACGGCGGGCTGCTGTGTGCGAGCACACTTTCCCTTTGCCCGGCTCTTGCTAGGGCCCGCCCCTGCGGCACCTATCTTGTCCGCGATTCTCCCTATCTATTGTTCGTGGCAACCCTTGCGGGCCTTCCGACTGCGACCTTGTCGCTGTGGGCGCTGGATGTCCCCGTGCGCTTCCCGCCGCCCCCCCCTCCCATGCTCCCCGCACCTTAGCTCCTGGCTGCAAGATATGTAAACGATGTGCGTGTCTGGTTACTCTGGTTTGCCCTGTCAGACAAACGTCTGGGGGGTGCACGTCCGCGTTGCATGGAGTCGCAGGCAACGGCAACGACGGGCGCGAGTTCGCGAGCCACTGGCCCAACCGCTTGTTCAACACCAGCGGCCCCATGTGCAGCGAGCTGGGCGCGTTGAGTGCTGCGCGGGCGAGGGAGAGTGTGCGCGGTTAGCGGGGTGATGGGCGTGTGCGCGCGGGACAGGTGCCTTTCTGGGAGGGGCAAGACGTGCGGTCACAGACCAAGAGTCGGGTGCGCTTAGGGGCGCCGGGAGACTCGTGGGTGTGGGGCCGACTTGGGAGAGAGAGCAAGAAGCATCCCCCTTTGCGTACACGTTTTGCTGCGGGGAACGTGGCCGTCGGCTTCCCCCTCACCAGCACAATGACCGGACGACAGTACGCGCGTACGTGCTTACGTGCGTATGTGCGTATGTACGTATGTGCGTATGCGCGTACGTGCGTACGTACGCACATGGGGTACTGGATTCCACAGGATTCGGTGTCGCCGGTATCCCCGAAAACATCGAGGCATGCTCTTCAACAACAATGTACAATGCAATGGGTACCAAGCAAAGGAAACCCCACTCCCAACAAAATCCCCTCAGCGCCTCTTTCCTGCTACCAGCCCTCCACATGCCCAGAAACAGCGTACTGTCACTAGAACCTTAGCGACCACATGCAGTGCCCACTGGCACCGTGTGGTGGTGGTCGCTGGCCTCGCTGGCCCCCCGCATCTTGTTCACTACCGCCTGAGGAGTCCTAGGCCAGCGACGGGAGAGACGAGTTTGTGTCATGGTCCGTATCCACCGACATGGCGATACCCGCAGCCGTCGCCATACGGCCGGTCGGACGACTCGGCTGCCGCACGAGCGACGGCACGGTGGAGTTGGTATCGTGGTCCGTGTCCATCGTAGCGGAACGACCGGCAATCGTGAGCCGCGCCGGCGGGGCCACTACGGCCGCCGTGGTTTGCCACGCCAAAATCGACACCGACAGCGCAACCGCCAGGGTGGCGAGCGCCAGGGCGCCGGGGAAGAGGAAGCTGCGAGGCCCCATGCTTGTGTAACAATCGACGGATTGAACAGACACGGTGAGGTGGTCAGTGGGAAGCGCCGTGAGCAAGGAGACGCACTGGCCGTCGATGTTGGCAGCGCACCGGCTCACTGCGGGGGGTGGGAAGGGGGATGGGCAGAGGACGTCAGGAAGAGGCGCTGGAGGCAACAACGTTACAAGTGGATGATGCAGACGATACGACCAAGGAACGAGCCAGGGTGGCTATATACATGCTGGCCATGACAGCACAGACAAATGGAGCACGGAAAAACTGAAGGGCGCACAGGGCGCCGCAAAACCTAGGGACGCCAAGGAAACCCCTGGGCGTCCCGCACCACAGCAGCATCGGCGCCTTCCTGCAGCGCCACCAAGCAAGCAACAGCAATTGTCGAGGAACGGAGCCAGTGGGGGCCGCCTCCTGGAACAGAAGCAGGCAAGTGCAGGCGGCAGCGGGCGCGCCAGAGAATGAGGCGAGTGCAAGGAGGCCACCTCCCCATGCCTTGGGGCGATTTTTTTTTAATAATATACCTCAGGCCTCAGTTTGATTTCCGAGCGTTTTGAACGTATTTATGTTTTTGCCACGTGTCTTTAATAAGTGACACACTTGACCGCTGTATCTGTATGGATGTCAAACTTGTGGATTCCTGCGCCAAGCTCCTTCACCAACAGGTGAAGGACTGCAGGCCGCTGGCAGGAGGCACAGCAGGGCGCAGCCGTTTTCCCACCTTCCCACCGGAGCGGAACACTATGGCGGCCGAATGGTCTAGAGAGAAACAACTCACGGCTCTGGCTGCCGACCGTCGCCGTGATGGTAGCGTCACCGCCACGCTCTCGCTACACCTGAGGTACAATGTGAGTCCGAGCTCGGACACACATTGCACTGGTGGCGCTGCAAGCAGTAGAGCGCGTGGGGTTGCAGTCGTATTTTCAGGCAAGGAGTGGGGAGGGAGAGCAAGTACACCCTCCCCCTGGCCTGCCGTCAGCCAGCGGCACAAGCGAAAGAATGGCTGGATGCCCGGAAGGTGGTGTGGGGAGCGGCGCGGAGATGAGTGTTGACACGGCAGAGATGCGACGTGTTAGGCCTAGGGAAAAGAAGTGCAAAGGCAGACCGGGGCGCCCGAGTGGTAGCGGGCACGTGATTCCGTCGGTCGACGCGGCATTTTACGCCGGGATGGAGCATTGCGTGCCACACCCTATGGGCGGAGAATCAGGAGGCGTATAGGACCACGGAAAGAGGCAAGAGCGCATAGTGTGGTAAGAGCACAAGGTAGGAAACGCTTCAGGGCGGCGAGCACCGTATTTTGTGTGGCTATAGCTGGCTACACCGGGGAGGAGGGAGACAGATATGGCGTTTCGTATCATCCATATTTACTGAGTAGAGGTGCAACGCGCGGGAAGTGTGCATGCGCGCCGGGGAGACATGACGCACGAGCGACGATTAGAGCGGTACCAACAACGTCCGCATCGAGCCAGTTCAACATAAATTAAGAGCGCCACGTATGTCGCCGTGTACGCCTGTGATTGGGTGTCGAGCCGCGGCGAGCTCTTTACGAAAGGGTTCCACAAAGGTTCTGACAGACCTAATGTATTTGATGGAAAACGAGGGCTACTGTATAAATCGGTTTGCGGAATGCGAAGGCGACGTTGGTGGTTGCGACCCACAGCAGTTCAAATTCCGGGCAAAAGAGCAGATACAAGATATTTCTGGGAGCAGAGGCCAAAATTGCTTGTATGGCCTCTGGGTCAGATCTTGTCAGGCCTTGTTTCAGACTACGCAGTCGCCAGT
>Ga0209093_1000247_pt1 | contig 27974 bp, 38 predicted proteins | sample SidtaG_4_FD_187450 | JGI IMG/M metagenome (GOLD analysis project Ga0209093, IMG submission 187450) | Marine algal microbial communities from Sidmouth, United Kingdom - Sidmouth_Male1 metaG (SPAdes) (version 2) | ecosystem: Host-associated > Algae > Red algae > Unclassified | place: Sidmouth...
GGAGGGGGGGTGACGGCGGCGGACGACGACGACATGGTAGGAGGGGGGCAAGCGACAGAAAGTCCGCCGGCGCATAAGAAACAGGAAGAAACACACACTGCGGTCTCAGCAGTGCAAAATCTGGCATCCGGGGGGGTTGGTGAAGACGGTGGGGCCGGAGTAAGACGGACATTCGTAGCAGTGGCAAGGGGATCGAATGCCCTGGAAATGAGATCCAACCTTGTGGAAATTCTAACGTGGCTGCTGAAATGCATCAACGTGTCTCAATCCTGATGTCCGCCCTTAACTGGGCGTGACCCTTCGATGGAGATCATATCGATGACGCCCATTTCATCGGCCGATGGAACCCATAACTGGTGAAGTTTGACCCGCCAATGAATCTAGCGAGGGGGCGTCTGGGGAGCGTCCACACATGCGTACCTAGGGACGAGGATCGGCTGGGGTCGCGCTCTCGTGCGACGGGTTTTCGCTGAACTGGGGGGCGGGTGGGTGGGGTGCGCGGGTTGCGGGCGGGCGTGGGTACCAGGGTGGGTGGCAGAAGCGTACCGCCCCGCCGCAAGTCAGGCACTGGGTCCTGGCTTCAAAATAAAGCAACAAGAAGGATACCAGCACGCAGAGCTAATGCCCTGCCTACAAGCCAGTGCTATACTGCCCCAGCCGTGGGCGCACCATCTCTCCCTCAACCCCCAGGCTTCTACAAACAGTCGTCACCCATGCTCGCACGTTTCAGAGGCACGGCATGCAATGAAAGGGAGGAAAGCGACCACAACAATGCAGAAGCGAGAACAAGGGGGGCACCCCAAAGCACGAGTCACTTGGTGAGGATAAACCAATCAACAGACGAAAGCACCGACTCGAGCAAAGGTAGCAAGTGCGGGTCTCACAGCATCGCCGGCGCCGCCGCGGCCATTGCCGCTCGCGACTCCGCGGAGAGAGCAATTTCGATGGCCGCGGCGGTGGCACGCTGCACAACACCTTCAGTCTCGAGCGACGCGGCACCGGCCGACGCAGCGGCATCCGCTGGCGCCACGCCGCCAGCCGCCGCCGCCGCGCCCCCCGCCACAGACGCCGCGGCCCCCACCGCTCCCGCCACCTCCCAATAGTCCTCGGACTCGTCACCCGCGAGGGACTTGGAAAGCGCCACCAAAGTGCGGGCGCCGCTCACCGGCACCGGGTCGGCTGGGAAGTCAAAAAGAGCAGGGTCATCCGCGTCCGAAAAGACCATTCCGTGCCACTGCGCTTTGCTTTGCTGCACGAATGCCTTGAGAGCCAGCACCTCCCAACGCCAGCGGTTATACCAGCCGCTGTCCATGCCGGTACGGCGGCGCATGCCACCCGCCTCAATCTGCTCCAGCGCGGCGCGCATAAAAGCCGCGCAGAGGGCGAGGTGCCCCCACGCGAGGATGACGTGCTCCGCATCACCTACGTTGGTCGGCGACCGGATACGGTCCTGCACGCCAAAGTGGGTGATTATCGCCTTGACCGCGGCCACCATCCCCTTGAGGCCCAACTCCGAGGCTTCAAATCGCGGCTTGACCATCTGTTCGACGCTGCCGTCGACACCGCAGTTGCCGAGCCACTCCGTCGCCTCCGTCGACTGCACCGTCTCGGGGGCGGCCTTGATCTCGAAAAACGAAGCCGCAACAGTCCGCTTTTTGATCGCCTCGAGGATATGCGAGATGGCTTGTGTGATTGGCTGGTAGGCGCGGCGGGTCTCAATCTTGTTCTTGCCCTTCTTTGAGACCTTGCGCGAGCCGTTGCGCGGCGTGGGGGCACTGATGTCCGACAACAGAAAGCCGTTGGCGTGGCTGTCGTTCAGCGACAGCTCCTCCTTGGTCTCCCCGACAATGAGCTTCCAGTCCGCTTCCGAGTCAAGAAGAACGTCGCGGGTGTACGTCGCGCCGCCAATGTTGCCAAACGTGCGCGACTTGACGCGGCCCCGCACGGGCAGCATCTTGAGCCTGCCCTCGTGCAGAGCCGAAAGCTTCTTGCCGGCAGCGGACGCCGCCGCCGACGTGGTGCCCAGTACCGCGCTCCCGACCGTGCCGTTGCCAAAAAATGTGTTCACTTCCCCGTGGTCAGAGTACAACTCATCGTCGGTGTCGACGAAGCGGCGCTTGAAGCGGGGCGGGCTCCTCTGGAGCCCGTTGACGGACACCGTGAGGTCCTCCATCTTTTTTCCCTGAGACTGCATCTCGCGGGACATGAGGCGCACGTTGCCCGTCAGGTTGTCGATGGCGTCGATGAGAACCGGCGCCTGCTTCAGGAAATCCATCAGCTTCTGCGTGGTGTCGTCACCGCTGCTCTCCTCCGGGTTCTTGGAACTCTTCGGCTTGTGGTCGACAAAGAGGACCGACATGACCTCATCGCCGCTAGAATCAGGCTGCTGGCGGCCGACACGCTTGCCGCCGGGCTTGCGGGCGGCCGCCCGATGCGCAGCAGAGGCACTCTACCTGACTGCGGCAGCCACCTGCCCATCGCCGGAAGCATGACCCGCAGCAGCGGCTGGAGTAGACGGCGTCGGTGGCGCGGCGGCCGCCGCGTCCGGCGGCGTCTCTTCACACGCAGCAGTCAACATGGCTGCCAGCATAGCGGCCTCGGTGGCGGTGGCATCGCTTGAAGCCGCCGCTGCGCTCCCGGATGACGAACCAGCGGGCACTGACGAAATGCGCCGCCGATGTATCCCGAGTGCTCGACGGCTCCCGGCACGCTTGAGAGCAGGGGGAGTGACTGGTCGACGAGCCGGGGCCGACGGCCCAGGGGAAGACGGCGGAGCCACAGTGGCGAAGGTCGGAGCGGCAGCCACGCTGGGATACGGCGTCACCGGCGCTACCGACTGCTCCAGCGTCCCCTGCGTGGTTGTGTTGACTGCCAGCTGCGCTCCCGGAAGCGACGAGGTGCCACCCGTCGACGCCGACACTAAACCCGTAGAGCCGAGCTGGTCGACGTGCGGGGACGGCATGAGCCTCGTCGACCCACCCACCCCAGAGGCAGCAAAGCCCTGTACGCCAGTGAAGGGAGGGCAGTAGTGCAGCGGTGGCAGGAACTCCTGTCCGCCCGACATAAGGGGCAGTGCCGGCAGGCGCGTAGCACCCGCGAGCAAGCCCGACCGGAAAGTCGACGGGTCGAACAGCGGAGGCGGCGGGGGAGCCGAGAACTGCACCATGGGCGGGAGCGCGTCGCTCCCATTGACGTTGACGGGGGGGTTAGGGTGCACCAGAGGCGCGACCGACACGCGCACCAACGGCGCGTCCAGAGTTGAGGCACTGGGGCCACCGGCGGCATCCGCTCCGGCGGCCGCCGCCCGCATCTGGTCCTTGGCGTCGCGGTCTTCATTCGACGGGCACAGGAAGCAGCGGCACGCCGCGCCTCCTTGTGAACGACGCGCGCCCGCCCGGGCGCGATGCAATGGAGCAGTCGCTTTCCACCTCGTCTCACCATGACGGAGGCTGGGCCGGGCACGCCGCACTCGGCGTGGATGCGGAAGCGACAGTGGGTAGCAACGGCTTGGAGAGGGCAGTTGAGTGTACGTGGGGAGGTGGTGCAGCTCAAAAGGGTGGCGACCAGCGGCCGGTGGGATGGCTCGCTCATCGGCAGCAGCATGGAGCTCAGGCTGTGCCCTTTGAGTATGCCCGCGGACGCCAGGACGGGTAAGAGCCGCGTTGCAAGCATGGGCTCGGGAGACCGCGCTGGCAGTGGGACCTGGGGGGACTGCCCACGCACTAGACACAGGTGGACGCAGGAGGTACCACAAGACATGCTGACGGCCGTCCCACAACGGGGGCACCACGTCGAAAAAAAAAAACGGACAGCACGAGCCGGCAAGCCAGGAGTCAGCGGCCACGGAAAAGTCGCGGGACAGGTCGCGCCAGCGTACCGAAGGAGCGCAAGAAAGGAAGGGATGCGGGTCACAGCCAAGATGATCTTATCGCTCTGCCGACGATTGGCTCAATAGTAGCCGGATGCGACAAGCGTCATGTCCCGAAGAGACAACGCTGACGCCCATGTCTCCCCGCCATAGAAAGGCACCGTACGCACCCGCCCCCTGTCCACAAGGGCACCAATGTATACCATCGACTATTGCCAAGCCAAGACAGGTGCCAACAGGGAGAAAAGAAGACGAGCCATGCTGCGAGGATGACGGCCGAAAAGAATGCCAACCTTTGGGCGGCTGATGTCAAGTGTCGACGGCGGGAGTGCTCGACGGGAATGGCGATGACTTCTGCCGTGCAGGGACCGTAACAGTGGGGGAGAGCAGACAGAGCGAGGCAGCCGACCAAAGACGGCGACGGACGAGCTCGTCAGGGCAATGCGGCGGCGAAAGCGCGCGCAGTTCTCGACACGCGGTGCCGATTCAGAACTTCCCGTGTCACGGTGCAGTTTGTCTGATGCAAGCGACTCTCAATACATCTTATCTGAGAATTTTTCATGTAGCACCCCCCGAGTGCACAGCCAAGCATGGGGAAGCCGCACGTTCTATGAAAAGGACACGCTCTCAGCTCGCGTTGAGACGTCCGACGCTGTCTCCTGTTCGGGCTACATTCTGCTGTTGTATTTATTCGTGAAGGCTCGGTGTGCACAATGGCTGTACTTCTGGAGGTCTGAATGCTGGGTTCCAGGAGCTTGGTTGTCGCGCTTGTGGGTATGGCGCGCTCGCCTGTGTGCCTTTGTCTGGGCTTCCACTTGGGGGATGGACTGATTGACCGGCCCCCCCCGGCCTCCACTGGCAACGCCCCCCGTCAACTGGAGACGGTTTCGTCGCTGCTTGGTCCTGCCGCTCGCTTTCGTCAGCCGTCTGAGCGCACGGGTCAGCCTTTGATGCGTTGACGGCATGTGCCCGCCCCTCTGCCGTACCGCTGCACGTGCCACTCCCCCGTCGTCCCATGCACTCCCTCCCGTCGGTGCCTCCCTCCCCGATCCCTGCCACCCCCCCCTGTTTCTGCCACGCCGCGCTGTCCCCGCCACGTGCACCCATCCCCGCCGTGCCCCCGTCCCTGCAACCACCACTCCGTCCCTGAAACGCGCCCTCGTCCCTGCCACCCCCCAATCACTGCCTCCCCGTGCAGGCCCCTCTCCCCCTCTCCGGCCCTTCTTTTTCCCCTTCTCTGCCATCCTCCCCCGCGTCCTTGCCAGTCCCCCCCATCCCTTCCACCCCCCCCCTCCCTTCTACCCCCGATTGGGGTGGTTGGGTTCACTCTGGTCTGGCGGCAGGTGGCGGTGCCCGGCGGCGCGGTGCCCCCCAGCGACATGTCCCACAATGTCGGAGCGTCCCCCCTCACGCAGGGCATTGGATGAAGTGAAGAGACAAGGTACGACGCCCCCGAGCGCGCCGAGGCGCCGCAGCCCCCGCAACTCACGGGAATGTAGCGACTGCAACGCGACCTTTCCCTCTAGGTCTGCCCACGTATGGCATCGCATCCAGATTCAACTCCGGGTTCCCAATGCCCTAGGCGAGCCTGCGAGCGGCGGCCCTACCCACGGCGGCTCTGCGGATGCCGGAGCGGACGAAGTCGATGCGGCCGTCGAGGATGGGGGCGAAGTGGCGGGTGGCGACGGGGGAGACATGGAGGTCGGAGGAGGAGGCGACGCGGAGGTGGGGGGCGAAGGGGATCCAGTGCAAGGTGATGGTGGTATTCAGGCAGACGCTGACGCAGGCGGCAATGGAGGCGCTGCGGGTGACACCAATGATAACGCGGCGGGGGGCAATGAGGGTGCCTCCGACGGCATGGAGGAGGGCGCCGCGGTGAAGGCCGCGTTTGATCCGTCCAGGGACCTGAGTGAGGACGTTGTGATGGAGCTCCTCGCCTTGATGGAGGCCACACGCGAAGAAATTGAGGAGGACGAGGCGCCGGGGCGCACGCGAAGGCGCCTGGCAGCGGGGGGCACGGTCGAGCGCAGATTCACCTACGCCACCACCTCTACGGCAGTGTGTGAGTTGTACGAGAGCAATGGAGATTGGGAGCGAGCGGAGGCCGCCGTCGAGCAGCGAAAAGGCTTCAGGACGTGCCGTTTCTCCTCCTTCCGGTTGCGGGCGGTACAGCGTTGTGAGCTCAAGTGTGGCGGGGCCGGCCTGTCTTTGCAGGGGCTGCAGGAGCTGTTTGACCTGTTGGACACATGGGATGGATCCAAGCCCGGCATGCCGATTCACGACCAATTCGAGCAGCCCATCCGCAAGCTCTTCAATTCGGGCAAGGCGTTCAAGGACGCTCTTCGTGATGATGTCGACGACGCCGTTCTCGGCGCTGGGTGGATGAAGTGCACTCTGGTGCTCGACGGCGAGCGCTTTGTGGCGCTCTTCCGACCCGTTCTTCAAGTCGTTCTGGGCATGCTCAAGGCGGGCAAGAAGGTGCAGTTTTGGAGTGGCGAGGACGGTCCCGCCTCGCCCACCGACCAGCGTGAGTCGCCGCTAGATGGAGATGCGATCCGTCTCAACGACGCGGCGGTCATGGCCGAAAAGAAAGACCCGTCCTGATTCATCCTTGGAATGCACGTTTACAGTGATACGAGCCAGCTGTCGTGGTCGGGCGGTACGTTCATAATGGCACGCGTCGTGAGCAAAAGTGCGACCCAGTCATGCAGTGTGTCGATTCCGTGCATGGTGAGTCCCTCTTTGACCTTCACGCGGCCGTAGACGCAATGAGCTTGCTACTGACACTCGGTTGATTACGCTTTGCATGTGCGCCCATTGAATACCCTATTGCCTGTCTCCTGCGCAGCCCAACAGCTGTATCCGCTCCGCGTGCGGGTCGTAAACGTTGTCACCGGTGATGTTGAATGGGAGCCCATTGCTTACATTCCCGTTGTACGGAAACAGAAGGAGCCGTCGGCCGAGCTTCGCGCTCGCGCGCGGCGCCACAGCATCTTGCAGCACGTGCCATACATGGCGTTTCGTACAGCGATTGCGGCCATCCGCCACGGCGTCTTGCACAAGATGAGAGGAAAGACGTATGTGGCCTTCCCCCGCATTTTGCTTTACCTTGGTGATCAACCAGAGGAGAAGGCGGTGCTGTGCCTCAAAGGGGGTAACTGCAAGTGCCCATGCTCGAAGTGCCTCGTGCCGGTTGAATTGGCGGGTGCCCCGGCCGCCTTGAAGGCTGCAGAGAGGAGCGCGGTAGAGACGCTCAAGAGACAAGTCAATGCCGAGGCCCAAGTAAGGTGCCACGGCCAAACGCACCGCGGTGCCGACCTAGAGGCTCAAAAAAGCGCACACAGTCGGCTGCCCGCACTGGCCGGCATGTTCGGCCTCTCCACGGATTTTTTCCTGCTCTACAAGACCATTGGATTTGACTGCCTTCATGTAAGTGGTCGCTTTTCCTTTTCGTGGGTGCGTAATATGTTCTTCTCCCGCTGGGCAGAGCCGGTCTGACCACCTTTCTCTTATGTTTTAACGCGTCCGTCTGTACCTTGGTCGCGTTGCGCAGGTCCTGGACATGGGGGTCACCCGGATGCTGGTGCACCAGATTGTCCGTGTGTTCCCCCACATATGCAAGGGGCATATTCCGCTCTGAGAGACCATTGCGGTCACGATTCGCGTGGCCAACATGAGGCTCGAGTATCTTGGGCGTCGTTCCAGGGCCATTCACGTCCCCCCAGGGTATGTTGTTCGCGAGGCATTGACCGTTTGCTTTCCTGATCAATCAGTTTTCTCAAGTCGGGGTGCCGTGGCGAATGTCCCGATGATGATATTGACATGGATACTGCTGCATGATATGAGCCTGCTGTTCTTGTGCATGTCTGTCTTCGTTCTCGGTCTCGCAGTCACATTGCTTCTGAGAAGGACAAACAAGCCACCTTCACAGGGGCTCAGCAAAGGGCGGGAGTCTATGCTCTTCCTTTGCAGTGGACGGCATGTTCGGGTGTGGGCGGCCTCGACCCAAGTCACATGCCAAACCGAAGAAGACTCGCAAGGCGGCAAAAGCCAGCCGTGCACAAGACGGTGCCGCCGGGGTCGACATCTCTTTCAATGAGGGCGCCGCCGACGAGGAGGATGAGGAGCTCCCCGCCGGCTTTTCGTTAAATTGGGGCGCCTACAAGGAGAAGGTTGGCATCACTCCTATTCAAGATGCAGTGACCATCAGGTTCGCTGAGTATGCCTCACTCTATGGTCGCATCGCCGGATAGACGACATCCGCAACGCCGTCACCTATGACGCTGGCCGAGGGCGATTCAATTGCCACCCAGATGGAGAACATTGTCGTCAACATCATGTCTCCCATAATCGGTTTCGTGCACACAAGAAAGGTTCACAAGCTTTTCAGGCTCGTCAAAGACGCCGTCCGCTACCACGGCAACCTCCGGGTGGGTAACACGGCGGACAATGAGGCGGCGCACAAGGACGACAAGCCTTTCTACCGAAGGACAAACATGAACTTGTCCACGTTGACCCAGTAGCTCGTGCGCCAGTCACAGGGGGCGCGCGAGGTGCTCCGAAATAACGCGATCCTAGACGCTGAAGCGCACCGTACCCTCCCTCGCGTCCCCGACCCTCGCGCAATCGGTCGCCTGAGCGAGGAGGTCGTGGCCACGGGCGGTGGGGAGGCGGCGACGACGACGGCGGGGGGCGCGGCCGGTACGGCGACCGGCCACAGGACGCTAATGACGATTGGCGCTGCGGCAATGCGTGCGCAGGCGGTGCATGTGGCGGTGTCGGGTGCATCCGGGGAAACGGCTCGAATGGCTTCGACGGCAGGCATCGGTGGGGCGCCGTCCGGGAAGCGGAAGCGCGCACGCTCGGCCAACAACCTTCAGAGCTGCACAAGTGGGGATCTGTCCCTAAGGCCGAGGCTCGGGGCCTTGGGTCAACTGTTCAAGCTCCCCCCTCAGCACAAGGTGCCAGTCCTGACCACGGTCGAGTTTGATGCCACCTTCGATTTCCAGACAAGGAGCACGCAGCCGCTGCGGGCATCACCACAGTTCAAGAACGGGCAGCCGTGGTACGATGCAATCCTTTTTGAATTGGACGCCGAGAAGTCCACCAAGGACGGCGCGCACGACCGCGGGGACGCCTTCCACGAGGGACACGGCAACTCGGACGCCGGAAGGGAGGAGATGGAGGCCACGATCGTCCACGCCGGGGAGGTGCGGGTCATCGTTTGGTGCAAGGATGACGACCACGCCGTCATCTACGAGATGGACGTGGTCGACGGGGAGCCCAGCGGCCCATTTGACGCCAGGTTTTTCACCCGCTTCAAGTGGGCGGGCTGCGCCCCCAGTGGACCGGTCATCCGTGCTGTCCCGCTGCGGAACGTTACCCGTTTTATCCATGTCGTGCCTGACTTCAAGCACTTGGCGTCCAGGAAGGGCTTGGGGCTCGCGGCTGCTCGCTTCGACGGCCCCCGTGCAGACCTTCACGCCATGAGGTACTTTCTTAACGAGTTTGATCCGTAGGGGACGCGCCGACGGGGGGGGGAGGGGGGGACCGTGGCAGCATTGTAACTCAACTGCGTTGTGCTTACCGTCTCTCGCGTCGCCTGATACCACCGGGCCACTGTAGCCTCTCGCGCACAGAAATTGGGCGTGTCACGCACCAGGCGGGAGCTGAGCGACTCGGTGGCGCCGGGTGGCAGCCGAGCGACTCAGTCGCGACCAAGTCAACTACGGCAGGACACGCGGGCAAGCCTCCCAAAGGCGGGAGCTTAGCGACTCTGTGGCACCGAGTGGCAGCGCAGCGACTCTGTCGCGCCCAAGTCAACGACGCCCGGACACGCGGGCAAGCCCTGCTTCAGCTGCGGCCAAGACGCCAGTGCCAGTGTGCACGTGACTGCAGCCGGCCCATCCAATCGAATAGCTCGATGCCAGCGTCGCACGTGCGGGAACACTCTTCTGCGCTGCTGTGCGGGGGTCCGGCAAATATTCGTTGCGTCTTTCAACGCTCTGTCCAGACTGCTTTCACATCGCATCGATGGGAAAGATGGAACTTGCGATGTGCTTATCGACGTCCGATTTCGATGGCGCGATGCCGTATCAAAGGCTCGATGTGGTGAGGATGGGAAAAACGTCCAAAGGAGACGATGATGCGCGTGCTGGCATGATTCTGGTACGCGCATGGATCTGGCCCGAGGTGCCGGGCCACGCTACTGTATTGCTGACCCCCGATTTTGTCCTGATCGGCCAAGACTGGGACTGCTTCGTCAAAAAGGCCAACCATTGGTCTAGAACAGCGGCAAACAGCTGCTGAGTGAAACTCTACGACGCGCCATTGGCTCTCCAACCGCCAGGTCCGTCCAGAATCGAGATGGTCCTTTTTCTTGAGATATTCTTCCTTTCTCGGTCGTCTCGTGGCGTAAAGTAGCCCAGAGCGGTTTGTCATCGAGAAGTTTTCGCGATTCTCCGATAATCTCAGAAAAACGAGTGCGCCGATTGTGCGTTTGCGGGCCATACGGGCACTTTCTGTGGAGATGGGACCCGACATGCACTTCTGTCGATCCTCTTGGCCAATCAGAAACGTCCCTGCATCGCTGTTGCTCTCCCGTTCTCTGGCGATGAGGACAAAATTGGGGGATCAGCAACAATACATTGTGGGACAGGCAGAATATCACATCGAGCAAGCATCGGGCTTCATCGGCCATTAAACGTCGCATTCGATGGTCATTGTTGGTCTCATTCGATTTTTCATCCCAATGGAGCGCTGGATGGACGAGAGAAATTGAAAAGAGTCCAAGAACATGTGCTCCGCGGTTCGTTACAGCCGTTTCGTCTGGCATTGTGCACAGGACCATTCGCACATGATTGGACAAGCGACCGAGGGACCACATCACCTTCAACGCGAGGGCTGGCTGCTTTGCTGGAGGGCCCCACCTGCAAGATATGAGGATTTTGGGCATCGAATAGCTGCGCCCGACAAGTCGTTACGTAGTCAAGAATCCGACACCCTGTGCCGAACTCTATTGCAACGGGCTACCGCGCCTTGGCGGCCGTCATCTCCTTGCGAGGTTGGCCTGTACCGACTTTTGAGAATCCCAATACCGATTTCAGGTCGGTATACCGACATACCCGTTTCGTTACCGACATCAGTGAAGCTCAATTACTGCTCTTTAATTTGCCACTTGTTACCGAAACCGTTCCTGCATTATACCATACAATGGCACTTGTACTTCTGTCCCTTCGCTCGGTCTGTGCCCAGGGATACAGGTCTCGCGAGCGAGGCGAGTGGTGCATCCCGACTGTCTTGCGGCCGTGTCTAGTGCTGTGCGAGCATGGTCCTCCTCATCAGACAGCACCCTGCTACGTGCGCCGGCACCGAGTACGACAAATAAAGATCCGCAAACCGGCACTTTTTTGAATGAGGGCCCATCCTGTCCCACCTCCCTGGAAAAGAATCCGCCGCCGGAACCACTATGATCTTGGCAATGGCGGCGTCATCCCCTCCACTCGCCGCCATAGCAGCCTAGTACCAATCGTGCGTCGCCTCGCATCCGCGGCAGAACGTGATCCAGCATGGTAAATGGACGGGCTCCCGTCCGATCGCATGTACCGCTGCGTCGTCCGTCGAGACGCGATTCAGCCCGTCATCGTGATCGGCTGCATTGCAAATAGCAGGCGGTTGAGAGGGGGGTGTGCCCTGGGAAAGGAACATGTGCACAACAATAGGGGCTAGCGTGCGTCGGACGCGGGTATGGAGCGTTGGGTACCACACGAAGAGAAGCCAAACGGCTCAGCTTGTGGATAATGAGACGAAGGCTGCACGACGCGTGCATTGGGCCGCGTCGCAGACGCGGGCAGGGCAGCGTGGTCCATCCCCGCTGCGGGTCCCTGGGGTTGCTGAGCCAGTCCACCGTATGTATGACTGGACTGACTGACGCGTGGCATAAGACCCGATTGTCTCCAGCAGGGAACCGCAGTATACAGCCGCTCTCCAGAAAGTCCCCCTGCTGCAGAATACAAGAGTTCTCGGATCCAACAGTTGAAAATCATGGATCTCTAAATGCTTGAATCAAAGAATGAGCACGTGGCCAATACTCCGAGGGCCCAGGCCGCGCAAGCTTCTGAGGTCCTCCTCGAATTTCAGAGTTGTCCTCAGAAGGATGCAAACATCGCGGTCACGAGAGGATGTCGCTGGAGTCTCGGGATTGCCGGTTCTTCTGCAGAGCCTTGCATGGTTCGACGCCTTACTGCCCAGTTTATCATGACAGCAGGTCTCTTGCGGATAAGCCTTCTTCCATCTCACTATGCAATCTAAGTATCCTATTTGGCTGTGCTTCGGCTCCCGTGAAATGGCGAGCGCCGCGGCAGCTTCTGCAGCTTAACGCCATTGGCATTCTGAGCAGGCTGCGGGTGTCGACAGGGGAAAATGTGACAGATTTCTCTCGCCTGTCGGCAGCACGCCACTGGCACGCCGCGCGCCATCTCCGGCAGCGAGTGGCTGACGACTGAGTTCAGATGTTCACGCTTCATCTGCCCACATTTTATGTCCACTAGATAGCGCCCTCAGCGGGATTATGCACCCCCACTCAATTGACGTATGATTCACTATTCTCTCGTCAATCTAATCCTGTCGACAGATCCGGTTGTCACGATGCTCAGGCTGAGCCTCCCCCCCCCCCCCCCCCCCCCCCCCCCCCCCCCCCCCCCCCCCCCCCCCCCCCCCCCCCCCCCCCCCCCAACCCAGCCTCCCTTCCACTCCAACCCCCCCGCTCCGCGACCAATCTCACGCCCGCCATTTCATCTACAAGCGACATTCAACCGATTTTGACGGCAGCTAGGGAGTCGGCAGGGCTTGCTACCGGCGGGCGTTCTTCATCGTCGGAAGAGGAGGACACCCTGGCCAATTCCCGTGATTTGGCTGCTCGGACCCGTCCCGAGATGGCCGCCACGGATGGTCAGGTGGCCAATCAAGCTGACGATGATGTGCCGGAGGTTGGCACTCAGGCTGCAAACGCTTGCTATATTTGTGGTTACCGCCGGCGATTCGCCGACGATGCCCATAATTTTGGAACATGCGGGGCGAACGTGCGTGAGTGCACGGCGAGCCCGAACGTGCCAGCTGCGTTTCGGACAAAGGTGTGCACGTGCTCTGCTGCAGGGGTGAAGCGTTGCGCTCTTAGCAAACAGTAATTGGGATATCCTCGTTCCATCGTCATCTTCGAGTACTATTTTTCTCGGCCTGATTGACTTAGTCATATCCTGACCACGAGCTCAGTCTTCCGTGTATCTGTGTCTCCATGTCTTTGCAGTTGCCACTTGTGTCTGGGGAAGGGCCATCTCCCACACACTCCTTCCTTGTCAAACTCATCCGATCTTTCATTTACCCCAACAGGAAAGCTGTCGGTGCACCGGAAGAAGGGGGTCCAGTGGAATGTGGCATCAATGGTGTGTGGGAAAACCACGGACGCTCACCTGAAGCAAGTCGCGGCCGCCGCATTTCGATCGGCGACGGCCGCCGCCGATGAAGCGCAAGCCCAAGTGGATCGGCGTCGGCATGCTCTGCGATCTGACGTTTCCATGCAACCAGGTGTGGCTCGTGGAGCCATAATGGATCGATCAGCGACGGCACTATCGGGTCCGAATGCTCGAGCTGCAGTCGTGCGGAATCAGCTTGGAGCTGCCTACCACGCATCGTGGGCAACTGGTCTGGCAGCCGGAATGGAATGCCTCGTGACGTGGCACTGTTGTTCGGAGGAGCGAGCCAAGCAGGTATTGACTTTGGTTCTCCGTCCAGCGGGGATGCCCCCAACTCTTCCGTTGGGCGTCGAGCAGTTCGCAAGCGTTTGGCGGAGACGACGGCGGAGAAGCGAATCGCACAGGTTGCAAGGATCGACGGCCGGCTTGGCAATACGGGCGGTGTCATCGCATCCACCCGAGTGAGAGTTCTGATTCAGTTTCTCATGAGCGTGCTTGTATTGCGCCGGCACGCCCGATTTTCACCTTCGGGGTGTGTCGTCTTTCACTTGTGCTGCGACCTGATCTTCTAACCGGCCTTCCAGTTTCCTGCAATCTTGCTCCTTTCTCTGCTTCTGGTTCTTTGCATCTGCTGAGCATTTCGAAGGAGGGCACTGTACGCCGGACAAGATGCGCCCCCCCCCTCTCCGGCAGCCGATACCGCCGGCGCGGTCGGTCGTTCTGCGCCAGGTGGTACGGAATCGGCAGCCACAGGACCTCGGGAAAGCGAATTCCGGCAGCTGGGCTCGACTGCCTTGGTTGAGGACCTGGCATCGTCTGCTTTTGGGTCTGGGGAAGACTCTGAGCGCTCTGCGTTTACGGAGAAGGCCCGTCGGGGTATGGCTGCAGGAGTTTTTCGTGGTCATTCTGTGTGTGGTTCGACTGTGAGTGCGATGGATGTCGTTGTTTTGATTTTGGCTCAGAGGGGTGAGCAGGGAGGGGTTCATCCGGATGTGTCGTCCCTCCCACTTGGATTGCGTGACTTGGTTTTGTCATGGGTCATGTTCCATCGCCGTTAGTGCCTTTCTGCATCGCCATCTGGTACATGTTTAGTAGATTGTTCATTTATCTCGTCTCCGTTACTCCCGGACGTCAGGCAAAGATGCAGACAGTCCTTCCCATGGACCACCAGGCCCACACAACTCGGGAACGTTTCGAACAGCCTCCAAGAGGCTGTGCTCAAAGGGAGATGCAATGTTTGGAGAAGTCAACTTAGACAATGCAACCGCATGTAGAAGCGTCTCGGGCACCCCGGGATACAAGTGGTGCGCGGTCTTGAGTTGGTGTGAATACTCACTAAACACTTCTTCTATCGGCTGGAACTCCGGTCTGTACGGTGGAAGTCGCAGAGGAAAGATGCCGTTGGCTCGGATGAAAGCATCCGCCTCGACCGAGTGGATAGGTGCGTCGTCATAAAGTAGAACACACCGGTCTGGTTGCAGCCTCCACGGTAGACCATGAAAAAACCGGTTCATCGTCAACAATTTCCCGTTGAGGAAGAGTAGCCAATCGTATGAGTTCTGCGAAGGGGGAGTGGGGGTGGTGACCGAGTGTAGCACCCCATCCGTGTAGGAAACGGCCATCATCGTTGAAGTCCTCAGCATCGCCCTCCGGTCACGCGACTGACACTGGAGACGCGCGCCGCGGAGCCAGCGACCACGTCGTCGCCGCAAGTCCCCGCCGTACTTGTGGGTCTCTTCGGCGGGAACAAGGCACCGAAGGGGAACTGACAAGAATAGATTGGCGAAAGCCGCCCGCGTGGCTTGATCCGTTCGCGGCACATGCGATACAGCTGCTTGTAAGAGTATCCCGCAGCCCTCAGCACGCGGTCGAGGGTGGCGATTGAGCACTTGTAGGAGTCGCGATAACCCGGCAAAGTTGATTAAATCATAAACACGTCCTTCATTTCACCTAACAGCTGCTCCGGGTCCGACAAGATGACGGCACTCACAGCAGGCCTTTTCATGAGTATCTCGTCAGTAACGGTTTTTTCGGGTATGAGTCCCGGCGTACTTGCACTCATGCAATTAATCAGACAATTCAGACCGAAACTCATTGGCACGACCGCCTTACCCTCGTACCCATACCAGAGAGCAAGTATGTATTTTGCGGCACCCGATGAGTGGCTGAAAGAATTTCTATCTCCAGGTCCCACGGACAGCGGAGGAGGCGCGCCAAGCACATTGCGCTAGCAGCCCCATGCATTGGTGTCAGCGCATGAAAGTGCAACAAGACTGGCGCACGGGCGGGGCTGACCACAGAGGCGCGGCAGTAATCGTGCGTGGGCTATGGGGTCATGTGCTCCCGCTCGTGGCTGTCAAGCAGACAGTGGCCACCTGATCAGGCGTCGTGACACCCATGCTTTAGAAGCCTGCATTTCCGGATTTTCGACCGGCAGGAATCCGCTACGGGTGCCAGGGATCGCTGCACGTGCTGGAACGACCGTTCGTATGAGGCTCTCAGCCCCGGCTCTGGCGAGAAGGAGACATTCTGGGGCTCCCGAAGCTTTCAATTGTGTCTACCCTCATCTGCTTCCCAGCCAGGTGCCCTTTGAGGGCCATCAGCTCCTGTGCTGCCTGCCAGTGCTTGCTGACGTGTCTCAGGCGTCTGTTATGACGTTGTAAGCTTTTCTGATACACCACTTGTGGATGGCGGATGCGCTACATATCCGGGAAAGAAACCTCAGATTTGTTTACCGACCTGGACCAGAACCGAGCATGCGCTGACCGCTTCCGGCGGCTCCATGCCAGCAGCGCAGATATCCATGCGTGCCTGTGCCGTGCAGGATGGGTCATTCCACGTCTCGCAGTGTCAACACGTGGGGCACACCTGTAACCGCACTGGACCAATCTGATTCGTCTATATCTCCACTTCGTCTGGGACCGCACGATCCGTTGCCAGGCCCAGCCTGCGACACTGGGTTGTCGGCACTGATGATCGATCGAGAAACAGCTCGGTGGCCGTCGCCCTGTTGTTCGCGCGGACGGCAGGCACTCAGCTGACAGTGCTTTCCGGAAGCCTTCTCCACGTCGCTCATCGAGAGCACACCGCCGTTCTTGACTGCGTCGACGAGCGGCTAGGCCCACGACGCACCGCTGGGATCCGTGCGGCATGACCCATTACCGGCACGGCGAGGTTCCTGCACCCAGGTCCTGAAAAGTGCCGCAGTGGACCCGGCAACCTTCATCGCCGGACTCGTACAGCTCAACCCAACAGGGGACACACCCACGCACCCGCAGCCATGTCCACGTCATCGGTCTCCAGCCGCCCTGCAGCGGGCTCCGGCGGCTCCTCTTCCCCCCCATCAACTATCCCCCCGAGTACCTCCGAAGCTGAGGAGGCCCCGGCGCCGCGGACGCCCACACGTTTGGGCAAGCGTCCCCTGAGTACAGGCGCTACCGCGGGGGACGAGACCATGTCATTTGCAGACTTTGCACGGGAGGTCTTGAGGATCACCCGCAGGATAACGGTCCCGGCTGTCCCGGAATCCATCGAGTACAGGAACTAGACATGGACGGTCAACGCGGCGGCTCGGGCGCGGTCGAAGCGGTCGCCGCTGTGGTCGCTGGTGGAGCTTTACACGGCGGGAGACAACGAAGAGGTGGTCGCGCGCTGCCGAGTGTTCGCTCTCGACGGCGTCGCCACCCTCATCTTCCTCAAGGATGGGGTCTCTTCCAACGGTACAAAACACTATGAGGCGACCGCGAACGGACCGGCGTCGGAGTCTCGGCGTGGAGACCACTTGCGTGCCGCGCTGTACTTGGCAAAAAATATTCAGGGTGGCGCTCGGAATTGCCTCACGGCCCCAGACGGCTCCATCACGAAGATCTTGCGACCGGCGGATGATCGGGAGCATCACCTACGGTCTGTCATCATGCAGGTGATGACGTCGTCGTCGCATGCGTTTGCTAGCAGCGACTTTGTGCGCGCCTTCCTTGACGGCTTCCGGGTCAGCTACGCCCCGCCAGCCAACAACACCCTCATCCACCACCTCACCGAGATCGTAGCCTACGTGGCGACGGACCTGCAGCGTTCGCTGGCGGACATCGCCGAGGGGAACGGCTGCATCCCGTGGGCGCACGTCTCTACAGATATGTGGACGGCGCTTCACTATCGGGAAAGGTACAGAGCCTTCGTCATTCGCTACGTGTACCTAGACACCCTCTTGGCCACGGAGAAGACGCTGAGATTATGGCGGTTCCCTGGAAAGCACGACCACCAGAGCATCCAGACCGGGCTGACCGCGCAGCTGGCGTCCTTCAACTCGGCTGTGTATGGCTGGGCCTCATTCACTACGGACGCCGGTGCCAACGTCAAGGAAGCACTGGACGAGCTCGGTCCCGCGTGGATTGCCTGCGTCGCCCACGGGCTCCACAATGCGGTCCGCCGCGCACTAGGAGCATCCGGCGAAACGCCCAATCGTCGGGTGGCGCGAATCTTTGCGGGCGGGCGCCGCGCGCAGCGCGCTCGGGTGGCGTGCCGGAACACCCCAGCCAATGAGCTTCTTGGTCGGCTTCGGGCGACTGTGCGGTTTTTTCAACTTTCCGACGCAGCGGCTCAACAGCAGGGGATTATGAATCTGCCGATTTTCGGCCCACTCCGATATAATCAACATTGGCACTTCTTGAATCAGATGAGAGTTTTGATGCAATTTCTTGAGTACGGATAGGATATATATCCGAACTAAGAAAACGTAGGATATGAATAAGAATAGGGATTCTATTCAGAATATATCAGATGCCGCAACAGCTACGTCTGATAAGAAGTACTTGCGATGCTGATTGCCAAGAAATAACAAAGAGCGGGTTGTGGTGGACCGTGTGAACGCGACCTATGCGAGACCATGACACGCTCGCGACAGCGATTGCCAGCCAAGAGGTGCAAGCATCGTTGCCCATCTCGTTACCTTGGTTAACCTTCATGGATGAGAAGTGTTCTGAGTCGTACTGGCCGCCCGTCAGCCGCCAGGCGCGACAAAAGACAAAAACTTGCCGATTTTGCCAATCACCTTCGCCGTCGACGATGTGCCCTGAGTTGGCTCACTGCTGTCCAGTATGTGTTGAGCATATTACTGCGCGTCTCGTGCCGGCTTCGAGCGTTCGGAGCCGCCGGGCCAGGCAAGCTACCTGAGGGAGTGGGTTTCCTTCGTTTGAAGACTGGTAAGCCGTTGTACTTTCGATTTTCCGCTTCAGAGCCATTAAAAGCGCGGAGCCATTCAGCTAAGAGTACGCATAATCGTGCTTGTTTTTCCGGAATCTGAGTATATCCGAGTAAATCTATCCATTATATCAGAGTGCCATTTATTCACGTAAGCCCCTGCTCAAGAAATGAGTGGTCTCCCAATCGCCGAGGATCCCGCCATCCGCCGTCTTCAGTCCGAGATGGCCACCCGCTGGGGCTCGACCTACCTCTCTCTGAGCCGCCTGCACACCATGTGGCCGCGCGTCACCGCCTTCTCCCGATCCCCCGCCTTAACCGCGGACCAGCGAGAGCGGCGTGTGCTTCACCGGGACCGGGACCAGCTGCGCAACATGATTGCCGTCCTCGCCCCAGTGTACGAGGTGACAGAGTCGGTCCAGAGCGCGATGGCGACGCTGGCCGAAGTCTTTCCCCTGCTGGTATCTTTGCGGCACACATTGCAGCAGGATGTGATCCAGGCGCCCAAGTATCCGGAGCTGCCGTTGGCGGTCGGCGCAGCCGCAATCGAGGCCTACCTGGTCTCCAACGCCGATGTGGACGTCATGGAGATTGACAACCGCCTTTACCTGACCGAGTCGACGCACGTCGACGTGGTGGCTGGCCGCGAGTGCCTGTGTGGGGCAGCAAAGCAGACTGTGTACGTGTTGCGGCAGGAATTGGACCGCACGTTTTTCAACCCGGAGGACAAGTCCAAGAACTGGCTTGAAAACCCTGCTGTCTTGAAAGCGGTGGTGCTTTCTCCGGGAGACGTGAAGCTTCTGGGGGAGGTTGCTAAGTGGATCGGCTGCGACAACCCCGCACCAGGCGTGTTGGAGGAGGTGAAGTGGGCGGCGGAGGGGTCGTACGGCGCGGAAGAGGTCTCCGACTGGTCGCAGACCGCGGCCACGGCGACGGCAGACGGTCATGGAGCAGCCGTGTCCGACGAGCGCGCTGCCGCTCGGTCATCAATGCTGACATGGAAAGGGCGGGCTGGAGCGGAAGCATCGCCAGCTGTGGCGGCTTCTGGGGCGCAACGTGTTGTGCAAGATGAGGTCGACAGCTTTTTTCGGCTGTCTCAAAAGACGGAAGAAACGAGCGCCCTGTCCTTTTAGAAGCGGAACAGTCAACACTTTCCGGCCCTCTTCCCTCTCGCCGCGCCCGCGCTTGGTGCGGCGGCATCTTCTGCATCTTTCGAGCGTGAGTTTTCGATCGCTGGGCGTCTCGTGCGGCCTGAGCGGTCAAGCCTGTCTGTCACCAGCGTTGAGATGCACTCCCTCGTTGCCGCGAACGCCGACTTGCTTCCAACCGATGCGCCGCAGTGCGTCCCCTCTCTGACACACGCGGCTGCAGCTGCGGTCCTGTCTGGGATGAACACGTACGTGCCCGCGGCTGAAGACGGGGAGAAGGAAAAGCATTGGACGAGCGGCACAGACGAGGGGGAGTTGGAGGATTGACAACGCGCGCCTGGTGTGAGCGATGAGTATTAGAGCTGCCATTACACATGATAACTTCGTTTTTCATCGATGTCTCCATTTACATTTCCATGGTCAGGGCGAAGCAGCAATGGCGTGTCTCAGCAGTGGAGGTCGCGCACCGTTGTGGATGTTGGTCCTTGTTGGCTTCGTACGGGTACCGAAGTGACGGAGATGAGGGTGCTGGTGTGCTCGTGTGGTCGACTCTTCCTGGAAAAATGAATAAAGGCCCACATGTACGTACATATATCAGCACAGTCACGCGTCCTTGAGAACCCGTGTCACTTGATGGCACGCACTTGTTGGTGGTCATCACGTTGGTAGGGGGACAGCTCTGGAGCATCGCAGTGGAATATGACAACCATTTCACCGTGGGAGCAGGCGACAGGAATCAGCACCTGGAGCGCACATCCCAGAAGTGTGGTGCGTGATACGCGATATGATGTGCATGATACTATAAATGAGCGTCCACTAGCCTCCACACCACCATCGATGAACATGCAAATAAACGCAACAGAATGAGGGGATGGAAATACCAGCGACGCACAGCCACGGTAAAACATGAAAAATCCAGCAACAGAGTGAGAGAATAGAATAGTCATTGAACATACAGATATGGGACTAGTAAAAACCTCCACTGTGTTCTTCGCGGTTCTGTTCTACACGCCATGCACAAGTCAACTCTCTACCACCGCTGACACACCGGCGCCGATAGCCGACAAACCACCCAGCTCACAGCTCTTGTACGCTTCGTCGCCGGACGTCACAACTTCCATCACCAGCGATGTGCCCGCGCCAAAAACCGACACGTCTGCGGCCATCCGCGCTTTGCTTTAGATTTTAGTGCTTAACGGCGTGACGGCGACCACCGCCGACGCTTTCACGCCGACGACCGACTCGGCGCCCACCACACGCATGATTTTGAGTTTAGAGTGCGCGGCGGCAGGACCGCAACCACCGCCGACGTGTGCAGTCCAGCCGCCAAAACGCCGCCCAACGTCATCGTGTCCTGCAATTCGTGTCGCACGACAGCACGACGACCACCACCACCGATGCAACCCCGCGCGTGGCCGACACGACGCTCAGACCCCCGTAGGTCCTCTCTTTCCCTTCGTACGGCCAGATGATCGTCCCCGCCACGGGCGCGTCCGTGTCGACGGCCGAAATGGCGCAGAGTACACATGTACTCCTGGTTCTGGATAGGAAATCGGGCACTACCACTGCCAACGTCTGCACGGCCGCGACCAGGACCAACACGGCAATCACGTTCTGGGAGCTTTACAGTTGAAAGTACACAAACAAACGCTCGCCAGTGCCGCCGACACGCAGGCGCCGACACTAGAAACGCCTCCGTGCGCGCGCGTGCTATTGTATGCGGTATAGTACGACGGCACTACCGATCCCACCGCAAGCGCGTCCACATGTACGGGTGACACGCCGCCCAGCGCCCAGGTGATCGTAAATTGGGAGACGTTGGTCGGCAAGGCCGCCACCACTGCCACCCGCCAAGGCCGCGTGTCGACACCACCGTAAACGCTGGCGTGCGCTTGTACCTGGCGTCGCTCGACGTCACGCTCACCGCCGACGCCAACGCACCCGCACGGACAGCCCAAGAGCCGCCCGACACCCTGCCGATGCTGAATTTGGAAACCCGCTTCGGCGTCAGCACCCCCCTCGCAACTGCGCTCTGCTTAAGCGCCATCCAGCTTTCATTTGTTTTCTTACATGTAGTCGCCCGCTGCAACGACCTCCACCGGCGGCCATCCGATTTGACGGCAGACACGGCACCCCTCACCGAACAATTCTCTCTCTTGGAGCTGCTCGACGGAGCGACCGGCACGACCACTGAAACCCTTATTGCAGCCGTCCACACGCTGCGCAGCATGCAGCTGTTCCTCCACTCTGTCACAATGTGCGGCATTCCCGCCAGAGCGCCCGCCACGACGGCAGACGGGCCCGCCTGGCGCGACCACCGACGCACCTGCGCCGTCCGACCACACTCCGCCCAGAATCCACTTGTTCTTTCGTGTGCCGAAAACGCCCGTCACGTCCGCCGGCACGTGCTACCGCACGTACGCAACTACGTCGAGCGCGCCCTTGCACACCGAAGACACGCCGCTCACAATTCGGGGGCTCTTAATCTTGGAGCCGCCATACAGCCCAACAGGCACGCCCGCCGCCGCCCACGTGGCGCCCGTACACCCGCTGAGCAGCATCCAGGTGTTTTTCTGCGTGGAGACGACGTGCGGCATGGACGCCAGCGCACCCGCCACGACGGCCGACGCCCCCGCCCGCTACGACGGCCGACGCGCCCGCGCCGTCCGACCACACGCTGCCCAGCATCCTCATGTTCTTTTTGGTGGCGACGACGCCCATCACGTCCGCTTGCTCTTTCGCCAGATAGTCCGTCACAACCGCTATGGCGCCATGGCAGACCTACGGCACACCGCTCAGCACCCCGGTGCTCATTGTCATGGCGCCGCTCAGCAGCGCAACCATGACCGCCGACAGGCCCAGCATGGCATTCATCGGTAAGGGACTGGAGAGGAAGTAGCAGTGGCGGGGGAGCCAGGCGCGGTGGGTGGCAGAGGCAGGGGAGGAGGGGCGTACGAGAGCCAGTCTCAAGCACGACTCACACCCAGATTGCACTCTGGGAAGAGACTGGGGAGGAAGGAAAAGTGGAAGGTTGGGCAGGTGCGGGGGATGGCAGAGGCGGGGGAGGGGGGGCGCCCGAGAGCCGATCGCAAGCACAACTCACACTCACATAGCGCGCTGGGGTGTCCGACGTGCGGCTGGCCTTGAAAACGTGCACGAGCACTGAGCCGCCAATGTCTGGCTGCATCCAACCTGTCGCAGCTTAGACAGGCAGGGCCCCTGCATGCGCCTATCAGGGCGCATGGCGTCCCCGCACAGCTGTGGCTGTGCGCACGGGGCGAGAGAACTGGAGTTTGTGCATCGCAATTACGATGATAATTTACTCGTGCCGTTCGCACCGACGCTTCCATCGTCGTCGCGGTCGCCATGTTGGTGAGGTACTGCGTCTCTTTCCCGGCCGTCCTGGTCGGCTGCGCAGTGGGTCGTAAACCGTGTACCTGACAAATCTGTTGATTCCGTGTTGCAGGCTGTTGCAGGATATCCACAGTCTGTTAAATGGCTGCTGGACGGGCCATTTTGTTCGGGCAGCCTGCTGGTTCAACAGATATCTGGCAGACCAGGACGCACGTTCTGTGCTCACTCGCTGTTTGTCTGCAGCATCCGAATGCTGAAACGATGCGCAGCTCGTGCTGCTCTTCTGCGGCACGCTTCTTTAAGTCCTACAACGCACGGGATTTAGCGTTTCCACCTATAGGAGGCCGTTTTCGTCATACTGCAGCAGATGTGACGCAGAAAACATGCTCTGCAACTGTAGGCAAGTGCAAGGTTCGCACAGATCCGGCGCAGAAGATGTGCGCTGCAACGACTTCCGCAGAAGTCTAGCAATTTACCAGCATGTTTTCTGCAGGCCAAAAAACAACGAAGGCTTGTCGTAGGCACAAAAAAAACCGGCAGATCATGCTGGACCTTTTCTCACACCAGACTCTCGCACCGTCACGGTGCTTTTCATAAAAGAAAATCACCGGACCTTCATTTTTTTGCATAAATGCACGACAAAGAGCTCCTCCGCAGATGTGTGCTGCAGGAAACCATGCTGCTCGTGGCTCATGCGGCCACTTTCCCAGATCTGCAAGCAGGCTGCAACACGCCCTTGCAGAGGATTCGCAGATCTGTAAGGTACACGGTTTAAGCCCCACTGCGCTGAGTATTGTGCTTCCTGTGATGGCAACAGTATCCGGTTCGCGAGCCTGTACGCCCCGCATTTTCGAAAAACGATACGAATTTGAAATCCTTTGCATTCGGGAACAGGATCGGACAACTGGAAAATTGAGCAGTCGCGCGTGTCGCGGGAGTGCCCCGCCCCCCCCCCCCGCGTCTGCGCCGCGATTGAAAGGCTTTGGAGGCACTTCATGACCGCAGCTCCTCCTCTGCTTCCCACTGCCCGCCGTTGTGGAGTGAACCGCTTCGCGCCGCCCCGCACACGCCCTGTTTGTCGCACTTGGCCCTGTCGTCGCGGCAACTTGTTACATCAGCTGCGCGGTGGTTTTCTTTAAGCGTAAAGAGCTGGTCGGAGTCGCACTGGTTTTGGTACTGAACGCCCGTCGCACATTGGCTGATGGCGCCTCACCACCAGTAACAACGCCCCATTATGTTTGCAGCGGGGGGGTCGAGGGGGAAGCACTTTTCAGGGGCTTTGCACTCGAGAATCTGAGTGTGTCAAATACTTTTGCTTGGGCGCAATAAGGAATACTCGGCACCCGAGAAGGAGAAACAACGGGCTCCCTACCCAAACTTATGAAATAGAACAGGGCCGGATACTTCACTCAGGACAAAAAGTGGTACTCATGAACGGGCCTGGTTCACAGCACGGACGAAGTGCTCGTCGAACCGAACATTGTCTGCATGACGATTACGGATGGCCGGGTCCGGCCACCACTCGCCAGTGTCGTTGTACGCATTGATCCAAGCCGCCGCCGTGCTGCGGTCGCACGCTAGGCGCCTCTCCGCCTCCTCCGTGCTAACACCTTCAGATAAAACCTAGGAGACGACCAGCATCCGCGCCGTGTCTTCGAACATGATGAGGAAGAGCGAGGGAAAGTTGGAGAACGTGCAGCAAGGGATGCAGCACGTCAGCAGAGACCCTTCACTGGACCTGGCTGTGTTTTAGTAGAGGCCTGTGTGAAAAGTAGCCCCTATTCGTTTTGGGAAAAAAAGATGGCATCGCAATAGGGCCCCGATTTTATGGACCCTCTTGACTTCGGCCCACGCCCAGGAGGTGGACTGACTTGGAGTCTGTGAACCGTCAGACCGGAGTTTCTAAGCGATCATGTAGTGCCAAGAAGGCTGTTCGATGGAATTCCTGTTGAATGAGCCGTCTCGCTCATCGCGTTGGAAGCCTGGTACAGCCTACGTGCAAAACAGAATCTAGCGCTTTGTGCCTGGGGTGGCGGGCGGGATGCAATAACAGTGGAAGTTCCAAGCATACGGTAGAGAGACAGGACACGGCGACGTCTGCGAACAACCCCCCCGCCACGCATTTGCGCCGTCGCCGGGTGGCGACGGCAAGGGGGTGTCTTGGGACACCTGTCTCAGTACCGTGGAACATTCCGGGGCAGGTGCGGGGCCAACACGGTGCGAGGGACTTTGAGCAAGCCCAATCCCGGCATATGGTGCCCATGAAAGTCTATCTCACCACGCAGGCACCCCAAGACAACATTTATCAGCACGATACGCCCGGATATACAGAACGATGGACCACTGAAGTCCACAAGATGCCTTACGGGAAAGCACTCGTGCCGTAGGCAGGAGAAGAAGTCCTGAACAAAACCTATCAAAGTCGGTTGCGAGCTTCAGCGTCGAGGTGTTGATGGCAGCAAAGATGCGCTTTGTTGTGGCACACAGCTCGGCAATGGAACCTTGCGGAACCCCCACCGCCGAGGTGGCGGCCGCTGCCCCGCTCTTTACGGAGTGGGAGTCGTAAAAGGTGACGAGCATCGCCGCGAGGCGCATGAGCCGAAGCTCTGCCAGCAGCCGGCGGAGCAACAGCGACGCCGCCTGAGGCCGCTCGCAGGCTGAAAAGTGGCTGGTGGTGGGGAAGCATCGTCAGATGTCGTCGAGCAGCCGGCTGATTAGGGTGTGGGTGAGGTCAGGCTCGCCGGTAGTCCGCGAGTACTGCAAGAAAGGGGCATGAAGAGACCGGGAGAGTAGCCCTCTCGCCGCCTCGGTTTTTCACGGCGGCAAGACGTAGTGCGTCTTTCCTTCAACCCACGCCTCCACTTTTCTGACTGTGAGGCGAACGACATCTCTTGCCCACCGCAGCTATCAACACTGACAGACGACAGCCATCAGGTGGCGGTGCCTATTATGGGCGGTGACGAGCGCGCGGTGCGCCAAAGCCCACACCGCGTGAGCCGCGAGCTGCACGCACACGGGGTTGCGGGATGTCTGGTACTCGATGTCAGCCCGCCGGAAGATCACCTTGGCCATTCGCACTGGCTATTCTTCGCACTGGTCGTAGAACCCAGCAGCTAAGTGCGCCTTGCGCACCACCGAGAGTATTGGTTTCAGGCTCGAGACCTTGACCGAAGCCCACCGCCACTGCCAATCGATGAACTCAAAGACAGTCGTGGTGGTGGCGTACAGAGCGCCCCGAAATCGCCGTGCGTAGGAGCGTTGGGAAGATCACCACGGGAAGCAGTAGGGAGGCGCCGGTGTTATCGCCGAGTGAGTAGCTGAAGATGAAGGTGACGTCACCAGCATCAGCGCCGCGACCGCCACTGGCACGGGCCACCATCTCGCGATGGAGATGCCGCCAGGGGCCGCCCCGGGCGCCCGCAGGAGACCTCGTACGAGGCGTGGGCGCAATGATGGAGCGGCCCCCCGTCGTGCGCTTCTCGACATACACGGGAGCATGCGACACAGGGGGCTCGCTGACGATGAAGCAAAAGTCAGCCATCCGACATTTGGGGTGCCGTGCCGGCACCTGCTTGCTATCCCATATGAATCTTCCGTCACCCTGGGACAGGAGGAAAGCATGCTGCGCCATTGAAACGGCATCGGACCACCAGACCTGCGCCTGCCAAACTGGTAGAAACATGGGCCACGACATTGTTTAACACGCGGTGGGCATCGACAAATTGTGGAAAAGTCCAACGGGTCTGTACCCCTCCCCAACCAATCGAGAAGACTTTGACGCCCTCGCACCCCGGGGACCGCATTGGAGAGATGAAGCGAGCGTAACGGGTCTTGAGGGCCCACGCGAACATGTCCATGGTCGTCGCTCCCCAAATCTGCTCCAGACGCGTGCCCACCATAGCGCCTAACGATATTTATTCGCGGGCCCACATGCGCAAAAAGAAGTGAACCCACACGCCCGCCGGGAGCAGCTGGTGGACCAGACTCGCACTCTCCAAACTCTCCAGGTAGGCCTCGGCACCTGCCGGCGACCGCAGATTGTTTTAGAGAGGAAGAGAACGTGTGTGTCATGTCCACAGCGGCTTGATGCGGGGAATGTCTAACCTAGGGGCTCTAGTTCCCTCCCTGCTTTCTAACTCTCCGGCACGTGACGATCCCGGCACTCTGATGGTGATTTAAATGCCTGTTCAGTGGCGCAGGATGCGAGACCGTCATTTACAATGGTGAGAACGTCCTTCACTGTCCAATCGCAGGCAACCAGACTGAAACTTAAATTCGAAAGTCGAGCCACCGCAGAATAGTTTGATGCCTTTAAATCGCTTCAGCGAATCGCATACAAGCGACGTTAAACTTCAATCCAGCGGATTCATGTGAATCAGGGTGGGCGTTTTAACAAGAACGCACTGTATCTTCCTCCATTTTTGTCGTTATGGACACAATCGTCGAGATTTTAAGGACACCTGTCCTTTTGAAATCCACTCCAGGACGCCCGAACGCCAGCCAAATCCTCACTTAGGTCGCCTTGCTGCAAACTTGGCGATCGTCCGTGGGTCCGAGTTGCACACAAAGCGGGCGATGGGCCGAAGCGGGCGTCTTCTGACGCATCATGTCGAGCCAACGGGGGTTAGGCCAGAAAACTGTCCAATGGCACCAGCGAATGCGAGGCAACCAGACAGATCCAAGCAATGTGCGGCTGTTCTCGGGAATAGATGTTGCAATTGGCTGGGGCTAAGTCCCGTACTTATGCCCCTGACGGGACTTGCACCCGCCTCTCCGTACTTCGGATTGCGGGCTATGGGACAGCTGTCCTTTCCTCAGTAGCCCCCCCTATTCGGGCCTGGGGTTACTATTTCGTCTCTCTTTTTCGTCTGTTTCCGTCTTGATTCTTTGGCGCCGGCCACGGCCCGCGCCGCCCCGTCTTGTTCGCCATCTAAATCT
>Ga0209093_1000248_pt1 | contig 27959 bp, 37 predicted proteins | sample SidtaG_4_FD_187450 | JGI IMG/M metagenome (GOLD analysis project Ga0209093, IMG submission 187450) | Marine algal microbial communities from Sidmouth, United Kingdom - Sidmouth_Male1 metaG (SPAdes) (version 2) | ecosystem: Host-associated > Algae > Red algae > Unclassified | place: Sidmouth...
GGGGGGGGGGGGGGGGGGGGGGGGGGGGGGGGGGGGGGGGGGGTGTGTGTGCGCGTGGCTTTCGGGCGGCGCGATCCTTCATCTTTCGCTACTTGTCTCGGTGTGTTTATGCTGTAAATCTTTGTCCCTGTCCCGTTTGCACGCGATCTCGGTCGTGACCATGGTTTGCGATCGGCTTGTGGATTGGTTAACTTGTCCCATTTTGTCCTCCCCGCACCCTCTATGTATCCACCGTACATACATGCGTGTTTGGGACACATCGGATGTTGTGGTTGGTACTGAGTATGGGTTTCTGGCGAGCGGCGTGAAGAGCGGCGGTGGGGGGTGGACGGCTTGAAGAGTCAGGTTTGTCTATACATTGGATCGCACTACGAACAAAGTACAGGTTGACGTGCCGTATTACTATTCCCTCGAAGAAGGGTCCCCCCCTACATGGGCAGTGCTGCCCCGTCCTTCGTCGCGGCTGCAGTACGGAGCCGAGCTGTTGCGCCATTTGGGAGGGGGGGGCAGGGGCGAGGCGAGGACGAAGACAACCGCGGGAGCAGCACAAAGAGCCACTCAGAGACTGAATCTACTGTGCAAGAATCTTGTGTTGCAGCCTATCAGAAGGCGAAACACTGTGAACAGGTCCCCTTTTAAGGGACGGTGTGTCCCGAAGCCCGACGAGCGTCGTTCTGGCCCCCCTGCAGTCCCGTCGTTTCCCGTCCGTTCCCGTCGTTTCTCGTCGTTTCTCGCCGTTTCTCGGGCGTTACGCCTCGGATCCAAATCAGACACGGGCTCTGCGGACCTTCAGTTGTGCAAGTCAGACTCGGGGCAGTCAGAATCGCGTCAGAGTCGGGAAAGGCAACAAAAGGGGCGTGCAAGTTTCGTGTCCTCCAAATATGTCCAAACTTGGTTTGGGCCAAATCGCCCTTGTTTGGGGAGCCAGGGCACCCCACCCTTCACCAATTCTCAGACACCCCGATTCCCAGTATCATGTTTCGGACAACAGAGCTTCAGATGTAGTTGGATTTTGTCCTGAAAACCAATCAGTCCGTACTTTTCACTTCTGTTCTCATCGCCCTCGTGCTTGTGTTCCGTTCGGATTGGCTAAAACTAGGCATACTGCAACAGCGTTTTGCAGGCTCTCAAACACAGAGCAGGGCACGGAAAACGACTCGGACACTCTCAAATTTAAATGGCAATAATATGTATGAACCGTTACGGAAGATAAGTGATATTAAGCATGGCATGGCATCGAGCGCATGACGCACCACACCCGCCCCCCTCTCACACAACCCCCACCCCACTCCTAAGCGAAGACGCTTTCCCACGTCGGTCTACCTGCGCGATGATATGATGACACACGATTAAGGACATGAAGCAGATGGGGACGCATAACAGGGAAGAGCAGCAAGGAACTGAGCATTGCAGAATGCAATAAGAACAAGAAAAGAAGCTTGGGAGAGGAGGCGTACAAGTGAGTAGACAGCAAAAAATAAAAGGACGGGATATGGTCACAACGTCATGGGTCTTGTCCTCAGAGACAGCTCATCCTCCGACCACGCACTTAATCCAGTAGAGTAAAGAATCCTCGCCCCCCTTTTGCCTGAATGTGCATCGACAGAGCCAAACACCATGACACCAATGAAAAGAAAGGGAAAAATCTGCTAGCTTCATGCACAAGCTAACTGCACATGCGGTCAAGATAAATGGGTGTCGAGAGCCCTTTCGAGAAGCTAAAGACATGCCCGAGGGGAGGTGGGGAAGCATAAGCGTGTCGGAAGTGTGATGGCGGTGGGGAGGGCGGAGAGTTGAGCGAGGTGACTCAAGGATGACGCAATAGCGGGGGGAGGAGGCGACCGGGGGAGACAGAGCCGGGGAGGCGGCGGCCGAGAGGCAGCGGCGGAGTGACAGCGGTGGGACAGCAGCCGGGGGAGGCAGAGAGGGATGATGGTGAAAGAGATGGGGCCGTGACTTCGGTGGGGTGGTAGGCGAGAGGAAAGTGACAAGGCCGTGTGAGGGTTGTGGAATAACAGTGGCCCCCCCTGGTGAGGGCCACTTTATTTCGTTACCTGCATTGAATTTCGGAGAGGTCTAGGGGCGTTACCTCGAAGTGTCAACACTGAGATTAGTTACGGTCCAACACGCTGTCCGGGCGAGACCGTCGGCGCTTCTGCCATCATGCTTTTTTTGCGACTTCGAAGCGATTCCGGCGCGACACAGTGTGGTACCTCATCGGAATCGCAGTGTACAACGTGGAATGGCAGATCGGGGGATCTGGCGACATTATTATTCTCCTGGGGTGGCATGTCCCACAGCTAAGACAAAGAGAATCAAGCTGACACGGCCTAGTCATTGCGCGGTTCTCGCTGTAATCAAGCAGTATGATAAATTCAGGAGGGCCACGCCTCCAGCGCACTCGAGCATGATCACTGCAAGTATGCAATGGTGACAAAAGCAGCGGCCAGTGCACAGCATCCGAGTTTGATTGAGATGCAAGGCCTTTTGCTGATCGCGGGCAGTCTTGCAGCGCAAATTGATCGCTGATTGGCTCGCTCCATCCGTCGTTGCAGAGCTGCACGACCAAGCCAGTAGGAATCTGAGAAACCAGAGAGGGCCAGAGAAGGATGCATGTGGATTTAAAGTGTGGCAACTGTGCCTTGCCCGACGCCGGTCAGCTTCACAGAAACGCTCTTTTCCCCCTTCCCCCGACCTTCGTTCCCACCTCCCTCACGCACCGCCGCCATCAATGCCTCCCCCGCCCCTCTCCCGACTTCGCCCTGCCGGCCGCGGACCCTGCGGCCGCTTCTTGCCGCCCCCGCCCCAGCCCCCCGCCCCCCACCACCGCCCCCCCCCCCGCGTCCCAGCCACCGTGTGTGGGCAAGCCCCAACTGTTGGGGGGGGGGAGTGATGCGGGGGGGGGATGGGCGGGGTGGGTGATGGGCGACGAGGCGATGGGCGTGGGGGGCCGGGAGGGAGGCGCGGACGCTGCGGGAAAGGCGGGGGAACTGCGCCAGGGAGAGGGACGGGGCCGCGCAACGCGCGCACTTCGACTGAGCGCGTTGGTGGCGGATGCGCGTCGCGCGTGCGGCGTGAAGCGCGGCGGTTCTCGCTGGAAGAGTGTTTTCAGGGACCGCGGCGCTGTCGCGAGATCGGGTGTGTTTCTTTTCACCGCCGATCTCGCAATGCGCGGCGCGCTTATCGGATTGCATCCTCCGATTTGGTGCAGCCTTTCAGATGACGAATAGAATTCCAATCAACCAATAGAGATGGCAAGCAGACAAATGCGCAATGCGGCCGCGTAGTTGTATGGCAGGGTTCTTCTGTGGTGCGCCCGCCTGCGCTGCGAAGTGGCCCATTGGGTTACTTCGTAGCTACCCAGGACGAGTGCTGCCGCCTTGACATCGCCAAGAAGTGACCAAAAGAAGCGAAAAGGAAGAACCGCCAACGACGCCTCCTGTCCCACCGGTGGCTCCACCGGTCGGGTCGATCGCGTTCGGATAGATCGAATCTCCGATAGAGTCTTAAGAGACAATCTGGGGCAGCGCCGGCTGGCGGTCGCCGACCACGCGCACCGAACGAACCCCTCCCCTCATGTATTCTCTCTGAGTCCCGGGCACCGCCCCCCAAGAACAGAAATCCTGTATATCCGCCGACTCTCTGTGTCTTTCCTCCGGAAATTGTGCCATGTATTGCTAACCTCCATAAAATGGCGGTTGGAGAGAGAAGGGAGGCAGAGCCGACGACAGGGCGTAGAAATGAAGTACGATTGGCTGTTCGACAAGCCACGATCCAGCTATTGGCTGAGAGTTGCCGCCAGTAATCTTGCAAGCCAATCACCGTGTCCTGCAGGAGTCACGCAGAGCCATTGCTACCCACATTGAGATTTCCTGGGATTTTTGGGCCGCTTGCTTGGGCCTGGAGAGGGCATGGAGAGGGTTCTGTGCCTGACCTGTGATTTCTCATGAGATCAATAAATTTCTTCAGATTTCTTGAGATCCTGATGTGCGTTTCCAGTACGCAGAGGTGCATGGGGAAACTCTGTAAGGAACTCAGATTATTCTTATCCTTTCCATTGGTCCACGTACGCTGTTGAATGATTGCAACCACTCTGCAACCGCCATGTTTTGGAGGTCAGCAATAAAAAGGTCCCAGTGTGAGATATATCGTTGCACATTGGTGTAGCAGCAGGGGACGGATCACTTCGCCGCCAGGCGGCGCCGTTCTCGGCCCTGGAATCCTGTAGAGATCACCGACCCACCACTTTTAGTGTTTATTGTTCCCCCCCCCCTCGCTCCTCCTTACCCCAAGCCCCAGTGCAAGACCTCGTGGAGCGACCCGCGGCACCAACGCCGAAGGCACGTCCCCAGGCACCGCATCAAGACTGAGACGCACGAAGAGTCCTACCAGGGTCAGTCGGTGGACGGGTGTCGCATACCGCGATGCCGGGCCGCGGCACTCGCAGGTACGGTTGCCAGCGGGGCACCGATGATCGCCGTCGACATGGCGTGACCCGGATTGGACAGGTGGCCATGTCCTTGCTGGCTGATATCTTGATTGATTGTGGGTCGTTTGCATGCGAGTGCTTATTGCTTGATTTGTCTGTTTGACAGTAGCGGGGTCCACAGGTATGTATCCCGAGATCTCCGCTTGGGGAGGCTACGGTGTGGGATTCGGTGCCAGTTGGTCCCGCCTGCTCGGATAGAATAAGAGCATTGTTAGCAATGAGATACTATCGCCATATTCACGCCACGTTGCACAACGCGTGCCAATAAGCACCTGAAGTCGGATGTAACGCCACGTTTCAGACGAAGAAGCTCGTTTATTGTTCGGGCCATGGAAATCGAGCTACCTGCTTGATTTTTGCTTGCGCTGACCAAGAATAGCTGTGCGGCTATTGCTTTGCTTTTTTCCGTCGGCATAGCTTTTAGGATAGCCGATGCTATCTCACGGAAACCTCTGATTGGCCCATGTGATGGATCAAAGACCCGTTTCACAGCACATAGTAGCACGTAGCTGAAACGTGTGCGCCACGTCTGCAAGATTGACTGCCAGTTCCTTCTGGGCAGAAATGGCCATTGTTCCGAAATGTCCGCATGAGCTGTCGAACATGGGAATGCTCCAACAGCGCCGCCCTTCTAGGCGTGGACGTCATCAATCGCTGCCCATTTTTTCCCGCTTCTTTGTGTGTCTGCCGACGAGCGTTCTCTGCGCCTTCGTTATGGTTGATACGGCTGCTCATCACAGTTGTCATTTGCTGCTGCAGTGAATCAAGTCCTGACGGAAAATATCGTCTTGATCGGGCCCAGAAAGGACGTGGTGTAAGGAATCCTGGAGGTACTTAGTTAAATGACAGCAAAGCAGCCAACCGCTGACGTACATGTGGCTGTCTGAGGACGCGGACCTGGTTCTAGAATAGAATAGCCGATAGAGATAGCCTGAGTTGTTGACAATGCTCTAAGGGGACAGCGGGGCGCCCGTGGCCCGACTTCCCCACAAAAAAGAATACCTGCGTTCTCACCCTCTTCTTCCCTCTTTGCGCCTTCGAGTGTTTTCCTAGGTGACCGTTTCACTGGGCGAGAGTAGAACAAGGGTGTGCGGGTGAATTCCCTCAGCTGAGCAGGTGTCCCTATCTGTTTCTATGGGCTGGGGTGACACGGTGTTTGATGTGACAAATTGGAGGAGCAGCAGGGGAGTTTAGGGCTGAGATCCGGTGCCGGTACGCGTGTAACGGGCGATCTCTTCCGTGTAACGGGTGAGTTCTCGTGTGCGTGGCCTTTCCCGGACGGGATTACAATCTCCCGACTCGTGTCGGGATTCCCACCTTATACCTCGTTGCCAGCCCTTCTTCCTCGCGCATACGTGTGTCCCGGTTTGCGTGGTTGTTGAGCCCCCGAGACTAATTTGTCGACCACGACGTGTTATCCGGGGGAGACGTCGCCCCGGCGTATGTCGACGGACACGCCCCCGGCTCCGGCTGGTGCTGGGACACCTGTTTCCTCGGGTCTGGTTCCACCGCCGCCGACGCCGGCTGATATGGCTGGGCATGTTGGTTCCTCCCGGGTGCCAACGACCGTGAAAACAGAGATGCCGAGACCCGTGGGGGCGGACACCGGCACGTCCAGGGGCAAACAGGAGCGGACCCCGACTCCCGCTAGCCCGGGTCGACGTGATGCGAGCGGTGTCCTCCCTGACGTCCCTTCCTCTCCGGCCGTTATGTCTTTCCTGGAATCCCTCCGCGAGGAGCTCTGGGCGGACATGGCTGGGGCGGTCGAGACGCTGAGCGAGGGGCGAATACCCGGCAGGCTAGCTTCCCCAAGCGCTGGTATAGGGCCTTCAGGGAACTGGGTGGTGACAGGTGGAGGCGGAGGTGACGACGGGGGACAGGACTGGAGTACCAGTGGGGACTCTCGTCGGGACCGTCGGTCGCGCCGCAGCTGGCGCAGCCATCGGCGTGGTCGCCCCCGGTCTTCCTCGAGGGACGCATCCGCCCGGAGTGACGAAGAGGGCGTACAGGGAACTCTGGTGGAGATCCAGATCCCTGTCCACAAGGTCCGGGACAACCTGCTCAATACGGTGACTTACTGGCATTCCTACCGTCTGGACAACCCGAACCAGACCTTCACTGGCCGGATGCGCCTACGGACTACACAAGACCGGAAGAAACTACGGGCTTTCATGGACCGGGTTCGCTTTGATGGGATCAAGCTGGCCGAACTCTTCTTCTTCTTGCGCCGGTTCGTCCGGGCTTGCAGCGACAGTAAAATATGGGAGCGCAAGGCGCTCTACCTGGTGGGCTCCTCCCTTTCCGGGGCAGCCGCTGTTGCATTTCGCAGGGGCTACGTCCAGTACTTGTGCCCCTGCCCTGACTTGCACCCGTCTCGTCGTACTTCCGATTGCGGGATATGGGACGGCTCTCCCTCCCTACGTAGCTCCCCCTTTTCGGACCCGGGGCTACTATTTCGTGTCTCTTTTTGGTCTGTTTTTGTCTTTTTATTTCTGGCGCCAGCATTGGGCGGGACGCGCCGTCTTGCTCCCTATCTAAATCTTGCCGTCTCTCTTGAGTTCTAGGCTTCGCGCGCCTTTGCGCCGTCTAGGTCCGCTCGGGAGGTCGACCCTTTGGGTCCTTCTCTTTTTCATTGTCAGTGTTGCTGCAGGGTATTTGCTCGCACCTTCTTGGTTGCCATAGCTGCCACTCGGTTCAACAAGATCCTCCCTGACACGGCCGGGCACATCCCGGGCCGGATTGTCGCCTCCTTTTTTGAGGCGGTGCACTGACTGCTTGTCAACTACGCGGACTCCATCACCCTGAAGCAGGCCGTGTCGGACGTGAACGGAGCCTCCGTGGGCGCCCAAGAGGTACCTGATGCCTTTGAGGCCCGTTTGTGGGACCTGGGGGAGGCCTACGGCAAGATGTACGGCTGGGACCGGCCCAGGATGGCGTTCATCCAGGGCCTACCCAGGCACTTGCAGGTGGACGCCCAGCAGTACAACCTCTAGTTCACGGAGCACACCTCGCTGCAGCTCGCGTCGTTCACCCAGGGCAAGAATGAGCAGGTCAAGGCGCTCCAGTGAATCGAGCCGAATCCCCCCAAGATGAACCTGACACGACTGTTTGGTCGGACAGGACCCAGGACGCCGGTTCTGGCCGAGTGCGAGTCAACCTTCCCGTTGGGTCGCCGTCTGGAGGGCTGGCGTGGGCTGGCCACGTCCTCTACGCCCCGAGGCATCCGGGGGGGGGAACGCCTAAAACGAGTGAGGACGTGCTGGTCGTGCAACAAGGAGGACCACCTCGCGGCCGCCTGTCCGGAGGTGCCCAAGGAGCTCCAGGACACGCTAGCCCGTCACAGCATCCAGTTCGATAAGGCCGTCCGCTGGGAAGACCGGAAGGCCAAGGGCGCCTCCCCTGCACGGCGGGACCGGAAGACGGTGCATAACCTCCGGGTCGCTATCCTGCAAAGCATCCGAGAGAACCTCTACAAGGAGATTCCGGACGACTGGGATTCCCATTTCGAGAAAGAGACCACGAGAACGGGTACCTCAGGATCGGGAAACGAGGTAGGGAAGGTGCGCCTGTAGGCACCGACCCGTCTGTTACAAGCCCCGGTGATCTTGTGTCGGCCTTAGGTGCATTCCTCGGCCGGTGCGGTCGTCATCTTCGAACCAATGTAGCCGCATAGACACCGTATGCCTTTCGGGGTACCCTACTCGCCTTGCGCAAGGATAATTTTAAGGTAAAGACCACCTTGAGTCTCGGGGGTGAGGACCCAGTTGCTGAGGCCTCCGTGGTGGTCATAGGGGCCGGACCAAGCGACGTCAGCGAGGACGTTCTCCCTTCGGGCTGGCGCGCGCATGCGTGGCGTGCGCCAACCGGCACACAGACCGTGGATGGCTCGGGTCAGGCTCTCAAGGCTCTCGCTCGACTCCTTTTCATCCTGCATGTACATGACGAACCTATGCACTTCCCTATTATTGTCGTTAAACGCCTCTCGGTCAGGATCATTATCGGGGGTGACTTCCAGCGCCAGTACACCAAGGCCATGCTGCCTCAGGACGGCATGATCGAGTGGTCGACTGGCGCGGTCTCGGACATCCTGGGCTGCCAACTTAGCGCCAGGGAGCGACAGGACACGGCCCCGTCAAAGCCCCGGGTCGGCCGGAACGAGCTGACGCTGTCTGGCGCAACAGCCCTTCCCCCTGGCGCCGAGACAGAGTTCCAAGTGGTGACACGGTCGACAGGCAGTTGTCTCATTAAGTGCCGGGCGTAGTTCTTGGCCAAGCAAGCGTTGCACTTAGCCCATGGGCAGCACAAGAAGGTGCAACGGCACGAGCCCTTCTCTGTCCTCCTGGTCAACCTGGGTCTCAAGACCAAGATGTTTGCCAAGGGCACCCGAGTGAGTGTCGCGGAGCCGTATACCGGCGAGGCGCTAGTCCTACTCCTGCTGGAAACGGCCGGTGTCTCGCTCAAGCCCGCCACATGTCACATGTTCCAGCACGAAGACAAGTACCTGGGGCATGTTGTCCGTCCCGGCCAGCTACCTGTGAACCAGAAGAACATCATGAGCCTGGCGCAAGCGCTTTCGAGCCGCAAACAGACAGAGCTCAAGAGCCTCCTGTGCATGTGTAACGTGTACTGGCTTTTCAATAAAGATTACGCACACATCGCCAAGCCCCTGACAAAGCTCACCGGCAAAAACCTCCCGCGCGTGCTCCCTCCACTGCATTCCGCCCATTGGGCAGCCTTCGAGTACCTCGAGGAGCTCTTGACGTTGACCCCGATCTTGGCGCTCCCCCGACGTGAGGGTCTTTTCATCCTGGATACCGACGGCTGCGCCGTCCAAGTCGGCTGTACCTTCCCGCAACAACAACCGACAAGAGCATTCTCCTAGTCGTCTACTACAGCCGGGGCCGCATCCCGGCCGAGCACAACTACGAGACGACCGACCGAGAATGTCTGGCCGTGGTCTGGGCCTGTTTTCGCCTCTGCCCCTACCCAGAGGGACAAGAGTTCCTGATTCGGACGGACCATGCCAGTCTACGCTGGCTGCTGAACATGAAGGGCGCAATGGCGGGTCGCTCTCTGGCGCCACCGGTTGTCGGAGTTCCGGTACATGGTTTGCACCAGACCGCGAAGGGAGTACCACTGTGCCGACGCCATGTCGCGTCTTTCGACGCTGGCACCGGATAGGTCCGTCATCCCGGAAGATACTTCCTGGCTTTCTCTGGATGATTCTTCCTGTGGCTAGGTGGCGCTGAACTTCGGGGAGCCGGAGAAGGAACAACCTGTCACGCTTGCGTGCATGCTGGCCGCGCAGAAGAAGAACCAGCGGTGCCGAGATCTACCGGACAAGATGGAGCAGAACGAGCACTCGCGCTTCTCGGAGACCGCGGAAGGGCTCCTTGTGCGTGTCGCCCCCATGGACGGTGCTGTCCAAGTGTACGTCCCGTCCATACTGCGCCAAGACCTCCTCCGGTTGGAACGCAACGTCGTGCGCGCCGGATATCCCCGGATTAACCGGATGTACGACTCCGTCAGGCGCCGCTACTTCTGGAAGTCCATGGCCGCGGACGTGTACGACACTGTGGCGAGTTCTGCTTCTTGCTACAGGAACAAGATTGCACAACGGCGACGCACGGCGAAGCTCAAGTTGTTCCCGGCGATGGATCCCTTTTTGAGCTTGGCTATGGACCTTGTCGGACCACTGGCAGAGACCAAGGCCGGCAAAGGTTTCCTCCGGATCATTGTTGACCGGATCTCGGAGCTGGTACGAGCCGTCCCCCCGGATGGCGTCAATGCGACGGACGTCTCATCGGCAATATGCCGGGATTGGACTTCAGTGTACGAGCCACCAGAGACAGTCCTGACGGACAACGGACCCCAGTTCGCCTCCCTGTTCTTCCAGGGTGTGTTCAACGTCATGGGCATCCGGAACCTGTACACGTCCACGTACTACCCGCATACCAATGGCCAGGTCAAGCACTTCAAGAAGTCGCTCGTGGACATGTTCATGCTATATATCAAGGACCACAAGGACACCTGGGACGAGCTGATCTCCGTGTTAGCGCTGGCGTACAACTCTAGGCCAAACCAGACAACGGGCGTGGCACCCATGGACTTGGTCACCCCACGGCGCCTGAGAAACCTCTCCCTGCAACGGATGCCGGACAGCATGACACCGGACCCGAGCCAGTCGGAGGCCGAGGCCAAAGACGCGTTCCTGAAGTCGCTCAAGGCCTTGCTCGTCTGAGCACGGGACTCGATTTCCAAGATACAAGCAAGGTACAAGAGGGACTATGACAAGAATGTCCGCCCTCGCCGAGTGTCCGTGACCAATGGTGCCTGGCTGTAACTGCGTAACCGCACCCGGAACCACAAGCCCGAACCTAAGGTGACCGGACCGTACGAGGCGCTGGAGGCCGACGAGAGAACCCATCTGATCGACAAGAAGGGACTGCCGTACACGGTTAGCGGCGAACACGTGGTGCCGGCGGGACCGGTGAACTCCGCGAACCGATCCAAGCAACCAAAAGCGGCTGTCCCGGACGCGCTCCATCCTGGTGGGTCTACTTTTGCGCTCGATCGGTTCGTGGACCACACCTGGGATGAGGACGAGGTCCTCTAGTTGTCGGTCCGCTAATGTGGGTATGGACCGAACGGAGACACCTGGCAACACTCAAGGCGCCTGCCTGTTGCCGCAGTGCACCGGTACTGCCGACGGAAAAGGCTGCTCCCGCAGGACCCCGACAAGGCGGTGCCGGTGCCGGAGCCCGAAGAGCACCAGTGAAACAAGTGGCGGGACAAGGCAAGTAACCATTGCCAGTGACATCACCCAAGACAATTTAGACAAGTGGTGAAGGTGTCTGCTCAGGACGCCGGAAAATCAGGTTTCGAACCCTGCCGAAATCGCGACCAGAGAAGCTTCATCATCGACAAGCCGCATCGTCAAGTAAGACGGCCGCCTTCGACGAACAACAACAGGGCTCGAGGAAAGACGACCACCGCGGGTGGCCTTCTTGATGAACTTTTGCACCTTGCTTCCTCGGGGTCCCCTTCACACCGCCGCCTTCGGATTGCGGCCAGGTTGGCTGGAACACCCCTCTACCGGTTTCACATTGGATGTGAAGCGGCGTCGTGCTCCCGGCAGGAGCTCGCCCTCTCCCCGCGACGACGTGTGACACTCCCGACAAGGCGCCCGGTCGACCGCACAGGTACCAATGCCATTTCGAGAAGCCGGGTGGAGAGCCCGGACTTGACCGGTGTTGTGGCGGAGCGGCAGTGGCCCGTCGGGTTAACAGGCGTATACAGAACCACCCGGTATCGACGCGTCGGGAAAGGCCGCCGCCAGTACCCCCGCGCCGGAGGGACCAAAGAAACACGACGCCAGCAACGTCACACCCGGGGTCACACCACCGGCCGTGCTTGCCCAGTTTCTGAAACCTCGGCCCGCTCCGCACTGTTGCCGCCGCGGGCAGACGCATCTTCTGTCGGAAAGAACGACCGCATCGTGACCCTGGACCGGTGGTCTTGCTCTTGGCTTGAGTTGCCTTAGGCTTGGACAGGTACACCTTGGCCTTGCACCTGGTACGCCTTGAACTGGGACCTGTACGCCTTTGTAGAGTGCCCGCTGCCGCCAGCACAACCGGACCTCCACCGGGAAAAAGGTGAAAGCATGGGATGCTAAGGCCCTTGGGGGTGCTCGCGACCCTCGGGGGATAAGGTGGTCACCAGTGGAACAAGTCAAAAGTGGGGGTGCTCGCGACCCTCGGGGGACAAGGTTGGCACCAGCGGAACGCGTCAAGGAGGGAGGCGCATCCGCGGGCACATGGACTCGCCAGCAGGCGTCTCTCACTCCCGGAAACTACCTGTGGGTGGCACACGGACGGACCGGTCGCCACCGAGATGCAAGCGCACGCGCGGCACCCGATGCACCCGGGGGGGCGGGGGGGTACAATCCCCACGCCCGAACCCAAGGCGCTCGCCGAAGAGGACACCGCAAGAGCCGCGCCGCACTGCCGACCCGGTGACTGCCTGGTCTGGCCCGGGACGGACAAAGCTGAGACTGGAGATACGTCGCATAACGCGATGTCGAGCCGCGGCACTGGGAGCTACGGTTGCCAGCGGGGCACCGATGATCGCCGAAGACATGGCGTGATCGGGATTGGACAGGTGGCCTTGTCCTTGCTGGCTAATGTCTTGATTGGGTGTGGGTCGTTTGCATGTGAGTGCTTATTGCTTGATGTGTCTGTTTGACAGTAGGGGGATCCACAGGTATGGATCCCCTGATCTCCCCTTCGGGAGGCTACTGTGAGAAATTCGGTGCCATTTGATCCCGCTTGTTGGCATAGCTCAAGGGGACAGCGGGGCCACCGTTGCCCGGCTTTCCACAAAAGAATACCTGCGGTCTCACCTTCTTCCACCCTCTTTGCGCCTTCTAGTGATTTCCCCGGTGACAGTGTCACCGGGCGAGAGTATAGCAAGGGTGCTCGGGTGGGTTCCCTTAGCTGGGCAGGTGTCTCTGTATGTCTCTGTGGGCTGGGGTGACACGGCGTTTTTTGCGACAACAGGATCCAGTGCCAGACGCCAGCGCCTCCTCCGTCCCTGAAAACCCCGAGCACCAACGAGAGAGCCCGAATGGAAACGACCCGCACGACCGGGAGCACGGGCACGCTCTTTCCTGCGGCCAGCGCTCTGATGACCGTGGTTGGTTTTTGTGAGCGCTTAAGCGCGCCCATCGCGGATATTCCACAGCCCCCACCGCCCACGGACAGTATCCCGGCATCATTGCCGGGACTCGTGTCAGTGGAGCACGCTCCACCGGCCACGGAGGAGATGAACACCAGCTCCACCGATGTGTTGGAGGCCCTCGGTTCCATGCAGGAGTCTATGGATTACATCTAGGGACGCCATGTGGAGCAAACGTACGCATTCAACGTCTTCTCGAAAACCCTCGCGCTGGAATTTTCGCCGAGCCTGTTAATGAAGGAGGCGGGGCTCCTGATCGGCCATGTCATCTACGTAGATGGCACCGCCATCCGAGAAGAAGACACTTCGGACTCCTCCAAGGAGTTGGAAAGGAGCGAACGCGCGTCGACGCGCCACCGCGTCCCCCTGGATACAGCCCCCTTGCACGTCAACTGGCAGCGTCTGGTGTCCATTCTACTGCTCCCGAGGCTCAAACGAGCCTCGGACGAGACTCAAATGAGGCTCCCTTTATGGCCTGTAAAACGCGGCCTTTGTGGGGTGTCTGGGGCGCCCCCTCCGAGTTTTGATGGTGAACAGCCGCCGAGTAGGCCCATGGGTAAGTGGACTGCGCTGATTTTAGATGCATTCTCGTACACAGCAGCCTATGCTGGGAGCATGGTCACAAAGAGGCATCAAAATATTCTCTCAAATGAGGCGGATCGGCTCAAATGAGGCGGTCAGTAGAAGGGACTCTAGGCACACCGCATACCCTGGCGTTCCTGGAGTGGACCCTAGGCACGGCCGTGGTCTCCCCGATGCCCAAATTGTTTGCGCAGACGGGGCCTATGCTCCCTCCTCGAGGCCTGGCCGAGAAGGACACTAAAGATCGGGTCATCCCCAGTTCTTTGGCCAACCTCAACTCCAAGGGTTTTAGGATACGAGCGCCTAGTCGACTCTCAATCACGGACGAAGTAGCGGATAACATCAAAGAGTATTTCCGCCCCATCCTCACCCCGGCCTGTTAGTGTCCCCTCCATCAGGACGGGGACAAGCCGGTCATGGCCGCCTGACAGACCAGGACCAATAAGGTGCCCGCCGCAGAACAGGCTGGAAAGGGCAGACACTTGTCACTGGCGGCCCCTGCGGAAGACTCCGTGGAAGACGACTTCGGTGGTTCTCCGCATGCGACCATCGATGTCAGGGATATATTTCTTGGCGTCGACGCCCATCTCTTCCGGGTAATAGGGCACGGATGCCGACTTCAATCTCCCTTACGCGCAGTTCTACCAGAGTTCAGGGTTACGGCGCGAGCCAGCGGTGCGCACCACTGGATTTAATCAGGTCATGTCCAGCCAGTTTCAGAGATTCGCGGCCTGGGGGGTACTAGTCAAACCAGTGGCTAAAAAGGCGGCCCACAGCAATCATGGTCTCCGCCTGATCAAAACAGCCTGCTGCCTTTCAATTCTTCCATGGGAATTCCAATCAGCGCAAGCGGGACGCCACCACGCGCCCCTTGCACGTTACACGTCGAGGCAGGAAGGCCTCCGCCCGCCCCCGGGGGGGTTCTAACTGTGTAGTGACTCAGGGCACTGTCAGGAGCATTTTTTCCTCCCACCGGCCTCTGCGCAAGCGGAACGGGCCCGCCTCACGTCTGCGCGCACGCAGCGCGGCGCCCACCCGTTCCGGCGGCGCCCACGCCTCCGCCCGTGCAGGTGCTATCTACGGACATGTGGGGAGACGATTCGTCCCCCGCCGTGGCCCACGCAGATTAGCGGGCCGGCAAGGAAGCGGGTGACAACACGTGTGCCGGAATGGACGGACGAGGGCGTCCGGAGGCGTGTAGAGGGCACCAAGTGCAGTTCGGATTCGAGCCTCTGGAGGCAAGGTCCGAGCCCGCACCCGGCGGGGAGAACCCCGGCCGCGTTCTTCGCTACGCCAGTTACGAGAGGTGGCCCGGCATTCATTCCCTGGACGTATCTTGCCTCCGACGCCTCGCAGAATAAGAGACAATCCAAGGCCCGATAACACAGAAATCCCCGGACAAGGGGTCGACACCCGACAAGGGACGGGGACGCGCGAATGCGCCCCAAAGTCGCAACCAGGAATTCCTCTGTACCTCGCAGAACTAAAATTTCTCCGCAGATCTTGGAGTCAACTCCTAGATGATGGGAGCAGCTTCTCCAGTCTTCGACACTGGCGTGGGACACAACCTACTTCGGCGGGATGCGCTTTCAGCAAACTGTCTGCGTCACGACAGGGTCATCCAGGGCCCCGTGATTAAAGATTCCGAGAAAAGACGCATCAAGATCAACGCTGACATTGATCTGACCCTTCCTGTGAGTACACTCATCACATGGGGTGACTTTGCCATCTGCGAAGAGCTTTCTGTCCCGTGGTTTCTTAGGTGCAAGTTCATTGACCTCCATGTGGAATCTTTCGTGCCAGGGGACGAGCATCTCTCCCTGACGGATGACGCGGGAGCCCAGGGGCATACCTCGATCATCCGAGACCTCACACTAGACGGCAGTCACGCTGAAATGGCCGCCGTCTACCACACACGTGTGACCAAGTCGGTCATTCTATCCGAGAAAGCCCGGTTGGAGCCGCTCCCCGAGACGTGCGTCCCAGTCAACTGCGCCCTCCAAGGCACCAGCAGCCTCGCGTGCAACCTGAGGCATGACGCCAGAAATGGCTTGAACCTGGCCAATGGACTCATTAACGTGACGACGCAAACGCCGTCGTTCATCGTTGTATCCAACTACCGATCCCTACAGGTGACCTTCCTTCAGGAGACAGCCCTTAGAAGGGCGAGCATTTCCGACGAGAACATCCTCTCTTCCGGTGCTGGAGGCCTGGTCCCGCCAGGTCTGGACCCCTCGGGCCCAGACATTCCGGCATCGGGGAACGACGACTCCGAGATTCAACCTTCGCGCCGGAATGCTGAAAATTGGGCGGACGTCGCGGATTCAAACCTTCGCCACCTCCAGAGGGAGGTAGCGGCAGACATCCGTGCCACGATTACAAAGAAAAGGAGCATGCGGACGGGCGGCGCGCTCGGGACGCGCTGGGCCCACCCATCAGGAAATAGAGAAAGGAGAAGTTCAGCGGATGTGGGAGACCGGGGTGATGGGGCCCTCAATGTCGGAATGGGGAGTTCCGGTGGTCATTGTCCCCAAGAGGGATCAAATATCCCGCTTCAACGTCGACTACCGGCGACTCGACTTCTTCACTAGAAAGTACTCCTTTCCACTTCCACGGATGGATGAATGCATCCACTCGCTCGGAGATGCCAGCATCTTCACAGCAATTGACTGCAACGACAGGCACTGGCATATCCGTTAGCACAGGAAAGACAAACTCAAAACGGGCCTCCTTCGTAACGGTGGCGTCTACGAGTTTTTCTGGATTGTCTTCGGACTCACAAAAGCCCCGGCCATGTTTCAATAGGCCATCGATATCAAAGTTTCGGTCTTCAAGTGGCAAACGTTCCGGGAGTACTTGGACGACGTCATCCTTTTCTCCAAGAACATCAACGACCATCCGCACCACCTCTATTGAGCGTTGACACGTCTCAATCGAGCTCGGGTCACCCTCCGCCTCAAGAAGTATGCAATATTAAAGAAGATCGTAGAGTATGTGGGCTATGAGATAATTCCGGGAAAAACGCGCGGTTCTCGAGGCCAACACCTGCGCCCTGAAACATGCGACGTGCCCAGGAACCCATACGCAGCTGAAGTGCTTTCTGGGCATGTGCAACGTGTACGGACGGTTTTTCAAGGTCTTCGCGCGCATCTCCAGACCGTGAACGGTCCAGAAGAGGAACACGCTGCGAAAGAAAACTCCCCCACAAACAGGTGGGGAGGTCACGGTGCTCAACCGCCTCAAGACGCACCTCCTGAACACCTCAGTGTTTTCAACGCCGCACTCGAACGGCACGTTTGTGATGGACGTCCATGCGCGCGATAGGCAGACAGGGTGTACCCCACTGAATGCGGACACCCGGGTGGACTCGGAAGCTCCCATTCCGGACCTCCTTTCTGTCGAGTACTTCAGCTGCACCTTAAATCCCGCAGAGCGCATCTACTGCCCCACGGAGCGCGAGTGCTTGGGCGTCGCGTGAGCGGTGCCACTCGTCTGGCCCTACCTCGAGGGCGCCCTATTCGCCGTCCAGTGCGACCACAAAATGCCTCGATGGCTGCTCAAACTCGCGGAAAAAAAGTTCAACCGACACGGCCGTCTGGCCCGGTGGAGACTCAAGCTGGCGCAGTATGACTTCCGCACCGTTCGCACACCTGGGGCCTCACTGCAGTGGATACTTCCGTCAAAACGGACGGCGTAAAGCCTCGTCGGAAAGCCCAGCCCAGGCTGCGGAGCGGAGTAAAGGAGAAGCAGCACAAACGGATGGATCACAGGGCGCGGAGCGCACTAGCACGCCGAACTAAACGCAAACGCAACACTTATTCATTCGAGGACGCAGCATGACCCCAAAACATCACACTCTTCTACGTTCACAAGAAAGAAACAAGACGTGCACAATCTCGAACCCCTGACGCCACCATGGCGGGACAAGTTCCCAACGGGTCGCAGTCTCAGGTACGGGCCCCTAGTGGCCCCTGCCCAGCATCCTCGACACGCCTTCCACTGGAAAACGACCCCCGCCGGTCTCGTAACGGAATGAGAAAGGTCTCCAAGAGCTCCTAGATTTCAGGATTTACCCAAGATAGATAGCTCTGGACTTAGCCCAAGATATTCCAGTATTCCCGAATAGAATCACGGTAAGATGATATCCCTGGCCAAAATCTGACACCCGGCCGGCTTATGCTCGGATTGCGGAAGCTCCCACCAGCTTCCCGGTCCCTACAAGGAACGGTCGTGCAACTGGTATTTGGAGACCGGTTTGAGCCGGTTTTGACTGACTCTTGTGGGAAAACTGGCCCCATCCTGATTCTAATGCCAAAAAGAGGATAAACCGATTCCAACGTAACCCACCTCTAGGTGCGGTCTTCGAGTTTACCACACTACACAAATATTGGTGCCATGGCCGCGTCCGATCGTATGACGGCCGCTTCGTCACATGCTCTCGCCTTCGCCGCCTTTTCTTTCTTGTATTGGCCATCGCTGCATCTCGGCTGTCTTGTAAGAGCGCAATGGCTCCTGTCGTTCCTGTTTTTCCTCATGTCTCCCCAACTATTGCATCCCAGCTCCAGCCATCTGCATCCCCGTTGGCGAGCAGCGATGCTGCCGCTGAAGGTGCCGCGTCGACGGGAGCGGCGGACGGTCTCCCACTGGCTCCGCAGTGCACGTGGCACCCCCCGTCCGGCGGCATCTGGGCTCCCATTCCTTCGTGCAGCAATAAAAGCCCCTCGTACAACTATATCGAGGCCTAGTTCAACTGCTCCGGGGATATGAACAGACGCATCGTTGTGTCTGTCCTGATGGAGCACCGTGGGCACTCTCCTGGCCGATGGGTTTACACTTGTGGGCCCACCAGCCTGAACCGTTACCTCAAAGATTTTCAGGCCGTGGAGGACTCGCCCACTCGTTGTCATGCCCCCTCCACGGAGCGGGGACAAGGAGCACACGCGGAGCCAGGTCCGATCTCTACATATTTCCTAGCACCCCCCAAGCCGTACTCACGACACAATTTCACGCAGCGGGCATTCTACTCCAAACTGGTCGACACGTTCATCTCCTCGCTCAACTCCGAGTCGCTCGTGGAGGACCCCAGCTTCTCTTGCATACTCGCAGCAGCCAATCCTCGCCTGACCAAATTCTCCCGATCCACGCTCTAGCGCGTCACGTCATCCCGCTTCTAGGCACAACACGACGAAGCACAGGCGGCACTCGATTGAGTGTCCTTGTGTATGTGAACACCCACATGTGGACGTCTCAGGCCATTGAGGCGATCGGATCTGTTGCGGTCTCGTGGCTTGAGGACGATTGGGAGCTGCGGACCTGCCTGCCGCGGTGTGCCGTCATAAACGGGCGCCACACGGCGGCGGCAAGTGCCACATTCTTGCTGAACGTAGCTGCCCGGTTTGGCGTCGGTAGCAATGTGTGTGTCGCGCGGACCGACGGGGCCAGCATCTCGCGACTGTTGGCACACACGTGTACCAGCAGCACTGAGCAAGCCACCAGTCCCCAGGAGGGCAACGCGGCCATCTGCGACCGCTGTGCGAGGTGCTGAAGCGCGCTCTGCCAGCCCCCTCTCGAGCGCCACCAGCCCTGGTGCGGGCCCGGAAGGCGGGTGCTATTAGTTCGATCGGCTGGTCGCCGCCTGGCGAGCTGCGCAGAACCGGAATCGGTGGTCGGTCAAGTGAGCACCGCAACGCCACACGGGACCACAACATTACAGTAACTACTCAAATTCAAAGCCGTATTTAAAACCCTTTTTACACCGGATACTGGCTGAGATAAATCCTAGTTCAACCGGTTTTGCTATGCGACCCAGTCGCACATCCCTAGTTGAATTTGACGAAGCTGTCGTAAAATTGTACAGATTTCCGGGCACAAACTCATTCAAGCGCGCTGGCATGCAGCTCTACCGCCTTCCTGGCGCTCCTGACCAAGATATCAAAAATCGCGGACATTGGCAAACGTTCTCGGCGTACTTTGCGTACGTCCAATGCAGCAATGGGCTTGAGAAGCAGTTTTGTTACGCGACGGCGCAGGTCGCATGGGCAGATACCATTTCACAATGCAGTGAACTATCAGCTGCTGTGCTAGACGAGATTGGGCTTGAGGTGCGTACTGGTCCCGGGGAGGGCACGCGCTACGGCTGTGGATGAGCCTGCATTTCACGTGACTTTCTTGTTTTTTTTTGCTGTTGCGCTGCAGTATTGCAGTGTGCCCAATTTGGGCCCATCCGAACAGGAACACGATCACAAGGGGAACGAGAACAAAGGTGCGAAGTACGGACTCACGACCTTTGAGGACCAAATCTAAGTACATCTGAGGCCCTCTGCTGGGTATCTTCTGACTGAAGATAAAACTGTCAGAGAATTGATCAAGGAGGGGGATGCTCTGGCTCCCCTACCACGCACGATTTGGTCCGCTCGTGATTTGAAAGGATTTGAATGTCGCAAGACGTGCACGGCACTCGTCTCGCGGTGCATGTCGCTGAGGCCATTCTGCCTGGATTGGGCTTGCTTTGCACGACCGAGGCGGCAAAGAGACGGAAATCGACGCGGATCCAAGGCGGAACGCCCAAGAAACGACGGCAAACGACGAGAACCGAAGGGAAACGAAGGGAAACGACTGGTCTGCAGTGGGGGCCGGAGCGACCTTGGTAGGGCCCCTGGACACGCCGACCATCTGAAGGAGTCCTGTTTACAGTTTCGCATTTGTTGATTGGCTGCCACGCAAGATCCTTGCACCACAAATACGATCGCTGATTACCTGTCTGTTGCTGCTCGGCGCGTTGTGGACTTTGTCTGCGCCTCGCCCCTGTCCCGATCCCGATGTGACACAATAGTCGGGCTTCTTTTGTATGGACCGAAGAAATAAGGGGCAAGACCGCCCACATAGGGGGAGAGCGATCATACAGGAAAGAAAGAGACGGCGAACCTGCCTGTGTCTTTTCTGCAGCGTGATTCAATGTAAACGCAGATATGAATCTTCACGCCCTCTGCTCCCCATCGCCGCCGTCCACGCCGCCCGCCAGAAAGCCATACTCAGCGGCAATCAGAATGCCTGATGACTCCTATCATATACGGACGCACAGAAAGAACGTGAACGGGAGGAGCCGGCGCACAGGGACAAGTGAAGTACAAGGTAGACCATGATCCCACACTGTAGTCACGACCGATATCGCGAGCAAGAGGGAGATAAACAACATTTACATCAGACAGACAGAGACCAACAGCGTCAAATAACCGATCACGGCTCCGGCAACTCTTCGCGCCCTCACGAGCCCTCGACCCCCCCCCGGCCCGCCCCGACCCCCCGAAACATATGCAAAGGCGGACCCCGTAATGTGTGCACCACGGCGACATACCTCCGTGAAACCCTCGATACGAGCGAAGGCACGACGGATGCCTGCTATCGGCAAAGCGACGGGGGCGGCGGCGACGGTGACGGGCGGGGGTGGGGGGGCGGGGTGCGGAGCAATGGTTGATGCGACGGCAGCCGGGTTGCCGACAGCGGGTTCTCGTACCTCCTGCAGTTCCAAATTAGCTCAACCGCCAACTTCTGTGAAACTTGCCCGCATCAATGCAAGATAAGTGTGGAGTCATGAAAACTTACGAAAACACATGAGTGCGTGTGTTCCTGTTCGGATCGGCCAAAATTGAGCACACTGCAATACAGTGCACCTGTTGGGTCAGGCGAAGGGGACGCTGCTGTGCAAGGCCTCGCCTGACCCAATGTTTGCCGAATCGATGCTTTCTTTCAACGATTCCATGAGTCAAATGCCATTAATAGTTCCCGATTGATTTTTCAAATCCTATGTCTATCCCATGCACAGTTAGTACTTCAGTTTGCAATCGATAGAGGCATTCGATCGTACAACAACTGCCGCTACTCGCGTAGACTCGAAGAGTACTTGCGCAGGTTTTTCTGGGAGTCATCGGACAGCGTGCCACGTTCTGACTCACGCGGGTTTGCGTTTGAACTCTCACGCGGCCCTCGTTGCTGTCATCGCCGCAATTGTGAACACGCTGTACTGCTCTTGCGGAGGCACGCTTGAATTTGGCGGAACGTGGCGGAATTGGCGACGGGCTGGCTGAACACGAAGATCCATCTACTCTGAGGACGGCCGCATTGGTTTAGAGGGGCACTCAGGTTCACATGAGCACATCGAGAAGCCATCACGGCGACGCCCCGGGACCGGTCTTGACTTTTTGCTTTCAAAAATGGGACCACGGCGCGCTGCTCTGTCACATCTTAGGCTCTTGTTTCTTAGCATGGCGCGGATCTTCGCTCAAGTATCTTCTTGGTACCAGTCTCTTTCGTGCGGCTTTGGCTTCATCCAGTGCTTGAATCCTATCCAACGTGCTCTTTTGCATACGTGATTGCCTCATAGTCGCGATTTTATGCATGCGTTCCACCTGTCCGCTGCAGTCCGCCACGTACTGGAATCAAACGACGCCACTGAACGTTTTCAGGCATCCTCCCCGTCGCGGAAGTTCATTGGCTGCTTGACCGAGAGCTGCCCCATGAATGGGTGCCTGATAGTGGTTGGCGTACCCACTGTTGGGCCCCTCTGCTCAAGTGCTCATTTGGCCGTGAGAACACCACCTTTGTGGACAACCGCTGCAATAGTCTATGAAGGTTCATCTGATCAAGAGAGGTCGGCATCCGAGCCAGATGCAGAGGGGGACGCACAGGACGCCGTTGAGGTCTGTTCACGTCGAGCACCGCCAAGGCCAACATTCCCAGTCACCGGTTTGAAGATTGATCGGCCGGTGAGATGGTACGGACCTGCTTGTGCGGATGCTTGGAGCATCTGTTCTCTTTTCCTGGCATCCAGTGCATCTGCGTGCGCACAATGTAAGTCTCGATTGCGCGGACGGCTGCCTCTCTCCGACCTCTCTCACTGGCTCGGTGTTCATGTACGTACGTTTCTTGTGTTTGTCTTTGGTATTTGCACCGCGCGCTGCGTGAGACCTTCGGTTGCCCAGCCGCTTCTGTGCGCATACTTGCTCCCGTGAAGGCATCATTTGCCACATTCTCTCGTCTAAAAGCGAGGCTGCTGTCGTCCGACGCGCTCCAGCAGCGCTTGAGAACTTGAGCTCGGCAACTGCAAAATGCCCAGTGGCAGGGTGGCCTCACGTTGTCGGAGCGAGCACACTCAAGAAAGGCTGTGCCCCACGGGATTGAGGTGCCGCGGGAGTGAACGTCCATTTAACAAACCCATCTCTTGCTCTTCTCAAGCACGAGCGGATGGATGGCAGAGTACTCTTTGCGCGATTGCGCATGTCTTACGGTTTCTCTCATTCACCGGCATACGAGTGCCATTCTTTTGAAGCTTGCGGGTATGTTTCGTTATCCTGAGGCCAACTATTCCGTGCGAGGTGCATAGACACCAGGCCCTGTCATAAATATCGTTTTCAACTTCGTGTACGGTATCTAAGAATAATTCAGTGAGAGTACGAGTGCTGGCCACCTGTCTCTGTAAGGGTATCAATACGACATGTACCTGGAGAACACGGGTACGAATCAATTTCGAAACTGATCGACTTGGATCTGCTGCCAATCTTAAGCAGCGCTAAGCATCTGTTTTGCCAAAGCATGTCAGAACGGTTCCTTCACCTGCGTGAACCTTTTCGCCGAGTTGTTAACGGCTAACGTGAAAATTGGAACCGGCACCCCGAGAAAACCAGGGCTCGGAGATTCTACCCGACAAGATCCGATTCAGCCTTGAAATCAAGCCCAAAAATCAAGTGGTACTTTGCGCAGGTGAAACGCCCTTACTGCATCAGAATGGCGAGCTCTGCTGGCTTGAAATACCATGATCAGGGGGGTTACTTCAGGAGGAGGGAAGAATCGGCCGTCCAGGCCGCTCGCGCGACACCCGCTATGAGACTCGCGGGCCAGGAAGTCGGGCCGATCGAAAAGCCAAGACATGAAGACACGGCTTCCTTGCCGGCGACGACGGTGCCTCCCACCGTCGTCGCTCTTCGTCCTAAAAGGGCGGAACCTGTTGCCCGGGCTCAATCTCCCGAAAGGGCATTGACCCGAGCAGTCACTAACCAATGCCAATAATTCCTTCCATGCGTATCAAGTCCCCCGAGGCGATCATTGCAAACGAGGAGGAGTGAACGTTCCGCGCGCAACGCGCTGCAACCGCCGCACGGTTCCCGGTCGGCTGTCGCCTGCCGCGCCCGCTGGATGCGGAAACCCGGCCCCACGTGGGGCCCTCCCGGCTGGCGCGGCAGCGTGGCGCGTCCCTTCGGTGGCTCGCACTTGCGCGTGGGCGGGCCCGCTGTCCCCGCACCCACGCCACCAATCCGTCCGCGCCTGCCGTCGCCGGCGTCGTCAACCCCCGCCGGCCGTCGCGCGCCCGGCGCCCCACCAGCGGCGCCTCAGTTGACGACGGGGTCCGGTCGTAGTACATCCCATTCGGCTGAGATGGAGCCTTTTTCGAAGACGCCCCCCGACAGTCCCGCAGGGGCTCGGTCCGCCGCGTTCTCGGCGCGACCGGCCGCCGAGCCCGTAGAGGCCCCGTCCGCAACGGCCCCGGCGAATCCGTATGCCGCTGCCGCCGAGACGGAAGCCGTGCCGGCGCTCTCCACGCCGGCCACGCCGGGACACACCAGGGCCCGTCCGCGCATCCCCGCGCGCCCATCGTTGCCACTTTCCTGCGGCTGCCGTAAGACCCCTACAGTCGTGAGTGGTGGAAGCCGCCCCACGTGGCGGGTGCGGCTTCGGCGACCAGTGGCGGTGGCGGGGCTGCCGCGTCCTCAGCCTCCGCCGGGAGCGCGGGCCCCACCCCATCTCCAGGCGGGGGTCCCGCGGTCGTTTCCGACAAGCGGCCGCCGTTGCTGAGGCAGGCGGCCCCCGTGCTCCCACCGCGGTTGGCCCCGACCGCCTTCCGAGCGTGGCCCGCCTCGCCGGGTCTGGTCGCTGCCGAGGCCGATTGGCCGCTCGTCTGCGACGTCTTCCTGTCTGCCCATCCCGATAATGCAAGCGGGACCTACTCCGTGTGACGGGCCTTCCGGGAGCTCGCTGCCGAGGTTGGGTACGACGCCCGGCCGGCGGCCGAGCGCGATTTCTGGTCTTTTGTCCACTCCGTCTGCAGCGGCGCGGCGTAGTTGCGTTGCGTCTTCCAGCGCAATCCGGGCCAGGTGCTTGAGGTTCCGCATCCCGCGGCCGAGCTACCGTTCGTCGCCGGCGGCGAATAGTACGCCTACCTCTATGTCTGGCACACCCGCTCGCGCCACCGCCCCGCGGTCCCGTTCGGCCATTTCTTTGCGCTCGTAAACGTCCGGGGCGTGGGCTTCTTCCTGGTCCTGATGTCGGTTGGTCCACCGACCGCGCCGGCGGATTTGGCGTGGAAGGCCGCACGCCGCTCTCGCGGCGAGCTTGTGAGCACCCGCCGGGCGGGGCACGGGGCGATCTTCTTGCTAGTGCGCTCCGGCAATGGGTTGGCCTCTGCGCATGTTCCCTTGCCGCCGACAATGGCCACGCGCTGCGGGACGCCGCGGCTGCTGACGTACGAATACTTTCCCGTCATACACCAGCACCAGTCCCTGCTGCAGGCGCCCCATGTCATCCCATCCAGAGAACGGTGTACGTCATGATGAAGGTGGCTACCGTGTCGGGGTTTCTCCGCGCGCACCGCGAGACGCACCGCGTCTTCGAGCCGTCGCCGTGCTTCTACGCCGTGAGGAAAACGTTCTCGGTCAACGATCTGGCCGCGGGCGATCGCTTCGCCGCCGATTGCTCGGCGGAGTACGACGCCATTGCACGGGCGGTGCCCTGGACAGCCGTTCACGACCGGCTGCCCTACCACCACGACCCCACCCTTCACGCCCCCAGCACCCTGCTGCCCCACCAAGAGGGTACCGTCACGGACCGCCCGTGCCAGCACGTCCGCGTCGTGAGCAGGGGTTGTCATGGATAAATCTCAGAGGAATATATACATGCAGTGCATCCGTAAAAATCCGGAATATGGGTCTCGATGACATATTCGGATCTGAGAATGCTATTCTGTCCGAGCGCGTAATAATCCTCCAGACAGCGCAAGCGAAAGATTATATTGTGTTCTCTTGCGATTTAATATATTCGAGTACATCCGATCGGCATGGGGTCTCCCATGTTTGGAGACGGTGTTCGGCGAGGTTACGGTTACAGCGAAAACGGATAGCCAGCGGAGAGTGGTCATTCTTGATGTGAGTAATCTGTTACGATGAGGACGCGGGTGGCAACAGAAACCTCCTAGTCAAGGACCTGCCAGTGGGTGCGTACCTCTCGTGGTGTTGCTCGCTCATTCCGGTACATCCAGCAAGAATGCAGTTGATGCGAGAACGGCGACATGGGTGAGACACTCGCCAGAGTATGCATCGTTGGTCTTGCGCTTACGAGTACGTCCTGTATATTTTGTGCTTTGATTCTGAGCCACGCCCAACGTTCTCGAAGACACAGCGCCTGTTCCAAAAGCGACGCGAACAGCGAGCACTAGATGACCCACAGACGCCGCTGCTCCATCCGTCGCCGCCTTGTGAACCTTGGTCGGTGTCGGGGCGCCGCAGAAAGCCGGCGCCTGCTGTCACACGTCCGTGGCCTCCGGCACCCCCGGCGCAATATCATTCGACACGGGTGCAGAGACGCTCCCCGCCACTTCCATCTTGTCGCCAGACGACCCCAAGCCGGCGTGCCGTTCATGAGGTGGGGCGGGGTGCCGCCAACGGATTCGGAAGACTGACCCGCCCCTATCCACCCCCCAGCTACTGTCGTAGCGTTTACATCGGGCAAGGATGCGGTGCCAGCAAACTACGGCGTCAGATTTCACGTCTCCGCGACCACGCCGTCCAGTGCCGTGGCGGTGTTCTGAGGTGTCGGCAAAGTGACGCACACGGATGTAGCCAGGTTTGACAAGTCCGCTTGCCCCTCTGTAGTCGCCGTCTCGTAGATATTGGGCGAAAGAGGGCCCCGCCGACCGCCAGAGGCGACTGTTACGCCTCCGCCATCCTACGCGTGTTTTTGGCCTTTGAAGGTGTGTCCGAAGGATCCGACACCGAGGCTGGCATCTGACGGTCACGTGGCGGGCGGTCGGCCAAGGCGACAGCACTGGCTCCCAGAGGAATTGTGAAAGTAGCGCCAAGGCTATTCGGCTGTTGCTGGCAGCCAGCAGTGGAGAGCACCGGCTGCATGAGGACTTGAGGGGGTAAGCGACCGCAGGCACATGCCAGCACCGGCCGCAATGAGGCCGCACAGCGCCGGATGCTAGAAGCGTACTTGGGTGAAAAGGTGATAGCCGTCGTGTATGTATGGTCCATCTACATTGTTTCAAACGTATGAAACGCCAGCGCAGAACGAGCATCGTAGCTTATTGCATGCTTCGTGGAACGGCCTTTACGGGGGCAGCTTGGAATTGAAAACAAGTACAGCTGTCATGTAGTAGTTCAATGCTGTTCTGCTATCGAAGTGCGGCTACTACAGCGCGGCCCCGAAGAACGCCTGGGGTACACCAGAAACGTAGCACCCTACCTAGGCCACGTCAGGCTGTACTCAATCCGGTGCGCTTTTCAGCACAACCCTTCTCCCAGAGGTCACACGAGCACATGGCACGGGGTATTCGGAGGGGCTACTTGACAACTTCTGACCTCGAAGGTTGTCTGCATGAACAACCTTCGAGTGCGACAAACTGCGGGGCGGCCCTGTATTGCTGTAGTTAGGTCATTGATCGGATAAAAGCCATGGTATTTGGATACGATACTAACCGAATATGAATATATTCCACGTATTACCCCAGCTTGGGGAGGTTGTATTCTGATCCTAATATTGAGCGATGGGAACTATCCCTAGGTGTAGTGGATCCTGCCCTCAAAGCCAACGGGGTACAACGCCGTCAGAAAACCCAGCACAGGGTGCGGATCGCTACGCCAGAGTCACAACGCGAACGCCGGGATCACTGGGCGCGAAGCGCACAAAAACGACGGAAGCAACGCAAACGCAACGATGATTTATTCGACCCCAAAGCATACTCTCATATACCCTCAGAAACAAGACGCAGGACGTGCACAATCCCGACCCCCTGGCGCTACCATGGGGGGACCGGTACCCAACGGGCCACGGTCTCAGGCCCGGGCCTCTAGGGGCCCCTGCCCAGCATCCCTGACAGCCCTTCCAC
>Ga0209093_1000249_pt1 | contig 27865 bp, 29 predicted proteins | sample SidtaG_4_FD_187450 | JGI IMG/M metagenome (GOLD analysis project Ga0209093, IMG submission 187450) | Marine algal microbial communities from Sidmouth, United Kingdom - Sidmouth_Male1 metaG (SPAdes) (version 2) | ecosystem: Host-associated > Algae > Red algae > Unclassified | place: Sidmouth...
CCCCCCCTGGTGGACGCGCATTCCCCCCCCCCCGCCTGGCGGCCGTCGCCCGGCCGACGAGCGCGCGTCGGCCGTGCCCTCTGCCGCTTCCCCAGACGGTCGGCGGCCAATCGACGGGACCGACGCCCGTGGCGAGTGGCGACACGGGCGTCGGGTAGCCAACGAGTCTGGCACGGACGCCCCGCGGCGGGGCGGTTCGGACGGCGACGACGTGCGCGGCGCCGCATGTCAGTGGGCGGTCGGCAGCGCCACCGCCGCCGCCGTGGCAGCCGCGGCCACGGCGCCGCGTACACGGCGGCGGGGGGGGGGGACTGCGCCGCCCGTCGGGCGGCGCGGCAGCCCTTTGAGGGGTCGGCGTCGCCCCGCCGCGTCCGCAACCACCCCGCCAGCCGCCGCCAATGGGCCGTGCGCGCCGCGGCTGCGCGGGCGTTGGCGGCGCCAAGGCGGCGCGACGGACCCGCCGACATTCGGTATCGTCGGCTGGCGGCGGCGGGCGGCGGCGGCGGTCGGTTTCGACCAACGCGGGGCACACGGCGCGTGGCAAGCACGGCGGGGGGTGAGGGTGGGGGGTGCGTCGCCGCCTGTCGCGCGCCCGCGCGCGTGCCGGCAGCGGTGATGCTGCCCGCAACGGCGGGGCAACGGCGCGCGCCCGTGCCTGTGACAGCGACTGTGGGGCCACACTGCGGCCCGCACGACCATCTGTGGCGACTGCCGCGGGCGCGCCCGTGCCTGTGGCAGCCGCGGCTGTGGGGCCACACTGCGGTTCGCACAACCGTCTTTGGAGACTGCCGCGTGCAGCACGCGCCTCGCTAGGTACACTGACGGCCGGCGGCGGCCCGGTGGGTGGCGGACGCCGCCACCGCCGCTGCCGCCGCCGTTCCCCGGGTCCTCTACGATAGACGCGCGCGCTGCACCTGGGCGCGAGGCGACGGAGGTCGTAGGGAGGATAGCAGAGGGAGGGGCGATAGACGGCCCCTGCCGCAATGCGCGCCGCTGTCGAGCCGCCGGCGCCGTTGGCGGGCGCGGCGCCCGCTCGCACCGAGACACCACGCAGCCGCAGGTGTCGGCAGCCGCTGCCCACCACCCCCCCCATCGACTCTCTTACCCCCACCCCCGACGCGGCGACGGAAACGGCGGCGGCGGCGGTGGTGGCGGCGGCGGCGGCCCCGCGCCCCACGGTCGGTGGGGGCGCAACCGCGGTATCATCGTCGCACTGCCTGCCGTGTGTGGCGAGGGTGCGGAGGAGGCGGCATGGGGATTTTCGGGAGTGAGAGGGTGGGCGACCGCCGTGTCGCCCCCGCCTCCGGACGGGGGCGCGGCGTGGAGCTGTTGGAGCCTTTGCCGTACCGCCGTTTTAGCCACTGGCCACCCTCATCGCAATGACAGTTGCCAAGTGCGGCGTTTGAGCGCCGCTGGACGACGCGGCGGCCGCGTGGGGGCCACTCCCGCCTTGAGGCGGCCAATTGGCAGAAGATTCTCGCGTGGCGGCGGCAGTCGAAGAGCTCGGCGGCATCGCCCATGCGCGGCGCAATTTTCATGTTGCGCCGCCGGTGCCGCCCATTCCCACACCGCCGGTGGTGGTGGTGCCGTCGCCGCCGGTCGGCGCGGCGCCCGGTGCGCCGCCGGCCGCCGCGACCGCGGCAACCGTGGACGCGACCGCCGCGACGGCGGCGTCTGCATCGCCGCCGAGCGGGGAGGAGCCGGAGGGCCACTTGAACCCCGAGGCGTGCAGTGCCGATGGGAACAAGCACTTCACGACGGGGCAGTATGAGCAGGCGGTGTCGCTGTACACAGAGGCGATTGGGCATGACCCGACCAACGCGGCGCTGTTTAGCAATTGGTGCGTTTTGATTGTCGTCGCTATTTGTCACGTGTTTGTTGGTAGAGGAGGGTGGTGTCGAGGAGAGAAAGAGGCAACCTGTGGAGGGCACATGGCTTTGCTTGCGGTGTGGGGGTGAAGCAATGGCGCTGGGGAGTGCGCATGCGCGAGTGAACGAGGATGGCTGTTGGCGGGAAGTGAGGCTTGGCGGGAGGGTGCCTGGGGCTACGGCCGCGCCGAGTCGCACCGTCGAGCGAAAGACCGTGCCGTACGCCCTCAGCACGGACCTACGGTGGAGACTAGGGACATGTGTAAACTGTGGGTGTGTGCTGTGCCCGCTGCCGGTTTGAGGTGCTTCCGTGCGACTACCAGCGGGGTCGTGGTATGCATCACGTTCTGTATTTGCTGCGGCCTCTGCCGCTTTTGTACATCCCATGTACATGTCATAGTAAGTTCGGACGCTGCCGTGCTTGTGTGTTCTTGCTACTGCGCTTGTGTATGGTACTTGTTTGTTGTATGTGCTTGCCGAACCTGTAGTGCTGCCGTACACACGAAGCTCGAGTTGTTTGACAGGGCAACGGTGTTGCCGACGCCACAGCATCCGGCGCCGCCGGCGCCGCCCCCCCTGTTGACAACGTTGTCCCAGCAGCCGCAGTCGCTGCCGCCGCCGCCGCCACCTCGGCGGCTGCCGTGGCCAGCGCCACGGGCGGCGGCGACACCAACGACCATAATGGGAGCACGCCGACGGTCATACCTTCAGCTGGGGGGGAAGCGCTGTAAGCCTGGCGTGTTGGTGTGGGTGGGGGAGGGAATGGCATTGCCGCTGGCGCCCACGTGTGGCTTGTGCGGGCCTCGGTGACAGCAGCATCGCGGGCGGCGGAGACACCAGCGACCACGAAGGGAGCGGGCCGACAGCTGTAGGGAGGGGGTCTCGCCTCGGGGGCGGCGCTGGTCGGGCGTGGAGCCCTCATCATCAGGATTTTTTTTGCTGGTTCGCGCATCGCGGCACCCGTTAGGTCCATTGTGGCCCCCAATTCCACCACTGCCGTGCCCGGAACCAGCCCAGCCCGTCGCGACCGCGCGTGGTCACGGAGCGTAAACAATATTTGAGGGTCGTTTCTCCCCGTAGTCATCACGCACGGGGCGTGCACGCGTGGTTGTCGGGCACGCCTCCGCACGGCCGGCCACCTTCCACCTCTCCCGCGACCGCACGCTAACGCTCGCCTCGTCGGGCACCCTCCAGCATGCTGATGATATGCAAGGCGCCCGTGTCGGCTTGCCGCTGCGACGGGCTCGCGACCTGCCAGCTGGCAGCGCGCGGTGGCTCTCCGGGAGTCGCTCTTCCAGCCACGCGGCGCGGCGGGGAAAAGCAGCTGCGCGCGCCGCCGCGAGGAGAGTGGTGAGTGCTGAGCAGCGCCTGCGCGCGCCTTGAGGGCGCCGAGCGCAACGGGCGGAGGTAGGGCTGGGGGGGGTCGTGGGCACGGGAGCGCCACCGCCGGGCGCCGCCGCCGCTGCTGTCGCCCTGGCGGCAGCCGAGGAGGAGGCGACGGCGGCAGCGACGCCGACGGCCGCAGGCTGCGGTAGCGGGCGCCGGCGTCGCCGCGTCCCCACTCGACGTGCACGGCTGTGGCAGGTGTGTTATAATTCGTGCTGGCTTGTCCTTTGTGCGGTCGCGCCCCATGCGTATGTGGTGTGCTTTTGTCGTGTGCGCGCCCGCTTGCCGCGCGGTGTGTGTGCTCCTCCCCAGAACAGCCAATTGCATCCAACGCCGTTCCTTTGGCCAGCGGGGAGCATCGCCCAGTGCGGTGCCCTCGTGCGCGTCGACTGCAGGCCGCGTAGTCCCTGGCTAGGCGGGGAGTCTGACCTGCACCTGTACGCGCCAGTGTCCCGCTTGTGATATCACGCCGACTTCTCTTGACTCGTACGGTGTCTCACTCCCACCCCCTTTTCCGAGAACCACCTTCTGCACGGACCCCCCGACACCCGCGCACCCCCCCTACTTCCAGCTTTTGTTAACAATGCCGACCTTGTCGTCATCGCACGCCGGCACAGGCAGTGGCGGGAGCCACCGAAGCCGCGTTCGCAACCCTGCGCGGCGCAGTACGCACGGCCGCCGATCTTGGCGTGGGGGAGGCAGCGGCTGTTCGTCAACCGCTTCCCCCAACCGGGATCCGGACACGCCGCATCCGACGAAGAAGCTGAAGATCAACCATCGCACTTTGGGCGGCAGGGCGCACGGCGGGGGTGCACAGAACGTCTCCACGGCAACGTCGTCGGCACAGGCCCCGACGGGCCCGCCATCCCTCTGCTCCACGTTTTTTTCTCGCCTAATTCCCACGGTATGGTGCTTCCCACCCGCCGCGACGTCGACCCCGGCGTTGGCCGCCCCCAATGCGCCCCCCTCCCCCCGGCCCCCGCCCTCCGCCGGTCCCTCACCCCACGTGCGCGCCGTGACCGCCGCCCCGCAGGCGGTGGTCGCGGCGATGGCGCTGGACGCTGTGCCTGTGGCCTTGTTCGCTCTCCGTACGCGACCTGATTTCCCACACCCCACCGCCCGCCACCCTCCCTCCTCCCCTGGCCCCTCACCCCACGTGCGCGCCGTGTCCGCCGCCCCGCACACGGTGGGCGCGGCGATGGCGCTGAAAGCTGTGCCTCTGGCCTCGTTCGCTCCCCGTACGCGACCGGATTTCCCACCCCCCACCGCCCGCCACCCTCCCTCCTCCCCTGGCCCCTCACCCCACGTGAGCGCCGTGACCGCCGCCCCGCAGGCGGTGGGTGCGGCGATGGCTCTGGACAATGTGCGTCTGGCCTCGTTCGCTCCCCGTACGCGACCTGATTTCCCACCCCCCACCGCCCGCCGCCCTTCCTCCTCACCTGGTTTCTCACCCCACGGGAGCGCCGTATCCGTCTCCCAGCAGACGGTGGGCGCGGCGATGGCGCTGGACGATGCGCCTCCGGCCTTGTTCACTCCCCGCGCGCTACCTTCTCTCTTAACCCCCTCCACCCGCCGCCCTATGTCTTCCGCTGGTCGCCCATCTGACATTCAGGCCGCATCCGCCGCCCCGTTGGCGGTGGCAGAGGTGGTCGCGACGGCGGCGGCCTCTTCTTGTGCTGAGGGTGCGAGGACTCTGCCGACGACCGCCACTACCGCCGCAGCCGCGCAAGACGATTTGTCTCAGCTCCATCCGCCCGTCACGCGGGCGGCTGCCGATGCGCTGGCAAGAGCGCCATCAGCAATGAATGCGGCGGCAGCATCAGCGCCCGCACGGGGCACGCCGTCGCCCAACACTGGCGCTGGCGGTACGCGAATCTGTTACCCGGCGCGGCGCGCCGGCCACGCCCTCAGTGGCGCGTGCGGCGGCGGCGGCAACGGCGGCGGCGGCAGCGTCTTCGTCTGCATCCATGGCCGCGAGGCGGCCGCTTTCGGCAGCCCGAGGGGCGCCGAGCGCCGGCGCGCAGGACAGTGGCGCGCTGGCCAGAGCTCTGGCAGCCGCTTCCGTGCTTTCTCGAGCTGCGCCTGCCGCGTCCCAGGCCCCGAGGGCGGCCGTTTCTCAAGACGAGGACGGTGAGAAGGAGTTGTCGGACGACCAAGAGACACTAAGGGAGGCTCTCAGTCACGGCTGACGGGGATGGCTCGTCATGGGCAACGCTATTCCTTCTGAGTGGACGGACTTTCTACGCCGCGGGGCGTACCGGAAGTCCTCTCAGACGGCTGAACCAATCATCAACTCGCAGCTGCATGACAAGATGGAGGAGCTCGGGGAGGCCGCTGATACCGGGCGTCGGCAAGTGCCGGTCCCTAGCGGCGGCCGTGGTCGAGGGAACCGCCAACGTAACCACTTCGCGCGCGAGGTGCGACGAACTCTTGCGACGGTCGCGGCACGTGTTGGTAATGAGTTCGATGTTGCCTACGATGGGGTAACCCCTCATATCCTCATTAAAATGCCTCGCACACCTGCGCAACTGGCCCACACGGACACCGGCTTAAACTTGGAGGAGGGTGGACCTGGGGCGCCTTTACTGAGTGTGTTTGTATCTTTTGAGGAGGGGATCTTCGTGGACGTGTGGCCTCGCACCTTCGGCGGGGCTGGGGACGCAACTGAGCCTGTTGCGTTGCCACTGCGCGCCCTCCGGCACGCCATCCGACGACTCTCCGGCGGAAGCCCTGCCGGTGGACGCCGCTGCCGCCGCTGCCACCGCCGCCGCTGCGGCCAACGCCCCGTCGGCGAAAGCCACGCCGGCGGAAGCCCCGCCGATGGACGCCGCTGCTGCCGCTTCCGACAACGCCCCGACGGCGGACGCCCCGCCGCGGACGCCGGCGGACGCCCCTCCGGCGGTCGTCATGGCGGACGCTCGTGCGGACGCCCCGGCGGACACCCCGCTGGCGGACGCCGCGCCGGTGGACGCCCCGCCGGTGTTCGCCGCTGGCGCCGAAGCCACGATGACTGACACGACGCCCGTGCTCGCCGGCGCCTCGCCCGTTGATAGAGTCTGTGACAGAAATGGCGACCCCTCTCCGCCCGATGACGCCGCTCCGCCCAGCGCGTTGGTGACAGCAGCCGACAAAGCCGTGTTCTGTCCCATGGACTGCGACAGAGACTCCCTGTCTGTTGAGAGTAACGACGAGGCTCCATGTACCTCGGCAACCACGGCATCCGTCAAATCCGTGTCCATCCCCACCTCGGTCCCCAGCCATGGCGCCCCACCGTCCACGTCGATCTCGCGGTCCCTGCCCAAAGGTGTGCGTACCTTGCCGGCCAAGCGGTTGGTCTCTGGCAGGCCATCTACCGGCCTGCGCACCGCCTGTTGCACGCGGTAGAGCTGGTCAGCGCGCCTCGTCGCTCGTACACGCAGCACCTCCGCCGCAATGCGACGTGCGGCCTGCAGGACGTCAACGGACCGACACCGGCTTGGCAGGGGTAGGGAGCCGCAAGTCGTCACAAATTGGCCCACCTCCGTAGAGATGGGCGTGCGGATAATACGGGTCTGCGAGACGAGAAGGTTGTCGCCGTAGGGAGACCTGTTAGTCTTGGTCATGGGCCTTGACACAACCTTGATGGTGACCTCAACCTTGCCCTCTGTGCCCAAGTCCATGTACGAGTCGAGTGGGAGCTGTAGAGCCCATGCCCCAAGTGGCCAGGCTGCCGACGCGTCGAGTACGCCCGTTATTACGCCAGGTACCGCCGACAGAGCGGAGAAGATCATCTGCGTCGCGGCGGGTACCTTGGCACTCTTGGACTTCTTCGACCAACGGGGAGCCGACCGCGTCTTAGTCATTGACGACGGGTTTTGGGCAGAGGCCGGGCGCTTCCCCTTGGGAGCTGGTTGGCAGTCGCTCGGGGCACCTGCGCCAGCGCGAAGCGGGAACGTGCTCACCGTGGCGAGGTCGGACGTCGGGCCGTTCAGCAGGCCCTTTTGCAGCTTGCCGACGATCAAAACAGCAGGGCTCTGATCCGCCCACGTGTACCGCCAGTTGATCTCGAGCCGTGCCATCGTCGTCGCCTCGCCATCAGGTGTCACCCCGGGTACGATCCGGCAGCCCGCTGCGGACGCCGTCCCGCGCCCATTGGCGGTGGACAGCAGCGCGCGCAAACCGCTGAGCTCCGCTTCGGTGACGGCGCCAGGAGCTGGACTCGTTCCGAGCTCGTTCTGCTGCACGACCCACAGGTCCAGATCCGGACGCATAGACATGCGCTTGGAGACTTACTGGTGCCGGCCCGTCGGGTTGACCTTCTTGTTCACCGAGAGCGGCACCGAGTCCGGCTGGCCGACGAGCTGCGCTTCAGCCAAAATTCGACCGGAAAGGAAGAGGCCGCGCTCGCAGACCGCAAACTCGCCACACAAGAAATACCACCCCTTCATGGGAGCATCCTTGAAAAGCGCCTCGATGGCGCCGTGAAAGGCAGCACGCCGGCCCAGCACAATGCCGGCTAAGACGGACATCTCCGACGCAAAGAAGAGAAAGACAAGCGCGGGCGTCGTCACTTTGGAAGGCATAACAGCTGGGCCATGGAAGAGGGTAGAGCGCAAGACGAGCGAAAGGAAGAGTTGCTCCTGCGTCAATGCTGACCCCAGCCCGGAGGATGGCCCCGGCTCGGAGGCAACCCACGCCACGCCCCGCTCGCCCGCCACCCCAATTTTGCAGTTGGCATCGTCCGCATCCCCCAACTCGCCGTCGGACGTGCCGGATGAATCGTCCGCCGACGCGACCGCCAAGGCTGTGTTGTCCGCCTGGGCTCCGGCATCTTGCACCGAGATGGAAGGCATCGGAGTCTGCTCAGTCGCCAGCGAGATGAGCCTGTCGTTGTAGCAGGCAACAACCGTGACCGGCTTCTCCGAGCCCGCGGCTGAAAAGCCCGACATCGTTGAGAGCACAGGCAGCAGCAGGACCAGGAACAGGAGTCGGCATAAAGTGGGGAAAGAACGTGAGAAAATGGGCTGAGCGGAGCGTGGAGGAGGGGGGGCGAAGCGAGAAAGACGTCGAGCGGAACGGGGAAGTCGACGCTCGCGGCATTGAGGCCATCACAAATAGTAACGCCGACACGGTGGAGGCGTCCCACCGCCGGATCCGGGGCCACGGCCAGCTCAGTAAACATTGCGGTGAAAGAAGGAACAACGCGAGTGGCGCATGGGCACAGGGTCGAGGTACGAAGAGCACGCAGCCAGAGCCGGAAGCGACACCGCTTGAAGTGTGACGCAAGACTCAGTGGGGTGGAAAGTGGCACCGCAACGTGGAAAATGGCACGTGGATCATGGCACAGCGCCACTTTACGACGGATAAATACGAATCTGTCTTCCGATCATTCGGTCGCCAGCACTTACTGTCAACTTCACACCTCCTGGAGATCCATACGAGTTCCTGCGGTCGCCCAGTGACCAGTGGGGAGCCAGATGGGCACACTTCGGACCAGCGCAAGTGGCGACTCTATGAGTACTGTGATAAGTACGGCAGCGATCCGGATGCAGCAGGGAACATAAAATAATGGTGGGGGTCCTGAAGAGAGACCGAGTGACAAGGGACGGATGCGGCCGAGAACAAGAGATGCAATATGCACGACGAAGCGTCCTGTCGTGATGTTTTCTCGTGACGTGAACATCACCAGTCAGTTGCTCCACTGATCTGCAAGAGTGATAGTACTAGAAACGGCTGCACAAAATGGGAGGATTCAAAGAAGACACGCGGCAGTCATCCGCACTCCTGAAGGCATAAAAGGATGACAAGACGGGCCTCGAAAGAAAGACGAGCTACACAGCCATTGGACAGAAAAGACAGACCTGGCGCACATTCTCGCGGACGAAGATTACATCCGCATCGTCTTCGAAAGCGCCAGGAAGCTTTACCAGCGACGAGGATACAACCACCAGGTCCGCGACAACGTCAACTGCCGGCGGCTCAGCGCTGCTTGCCGCCATGTGGGCCACGTGGGGCGCGGTGCGGGCCGCTCGGGGCACTGCGGGAAAGGCTGCGGCTCCCGCCACCGATACACGCTCTTCGTGCTTGGCCGTAAACACGGCGGTCGGGCCCGTGGCTCCACCGGAGGCACCGTCTGCTGCCATGAGAGGCTCGGTGCGCATCGCCGTGGGGACGGCAACTAGATCTGCGGAGCACCCCGCAGCGCGAGTCTTGGGCACTCCCGGCGAGCCGAAGGCAGCAGCCGCCACACCGGTCGTGGCCCCAGTAGCCATGCGAGGCGCGTGCGTGGCACCAGCCGCAATGCCATCAAACGCTACATGAGACGCCGTCGGCTTGACCGCGACTCCATTCGCGGTGCCTGCCGCCATGCCGTCGCGCGCCAGGATGGACACCGTCGGCTTGACCGCGTCTCCTCCCGCGCCTGCCACCACGCCCACCACTGCGGTGCACGACACGGCTGCCGGCGTGCGCTCCGTAATGGGCACCGCTGCAAATCCCGCGGAGCCTCCCGTAACGCGGGGCTCGGGCAGAACGGGCGGCACCGTCGCTGCCGCTGGCATCGCCGCCGTCACTGCCATCGCCGCCGTCGCCGCCGTTGCCGCCGTTGCCGCCATCTCCACGGGGTGCGCCGTCAGCGGTACCTCAGTAGAGGCCGCCTTACCCCGGCCCGAGGAGAGAGAGGTACGCATCGCGGTCTTGAGCATCATTATGGCCGGCAGCGATCTCACGACCGGCGGGTTCATCGATGAGGGCACGTGGGGAAGCCGAGGCTTGAAAAACGGCTGTTCGGGTTGGCGAGTCGGTGGCAGCGTCAAAGCATCCAACATAGGATATGAGGCGGCCGCCGCAGATGCTTGGCCGGGAGTCAGCGGGGGCAGGATTGCGGCCGACCTCGTGCCCTTCATGGCACGTTTCTTGATCACGTAGTTGACACGACGTCCCTTGCGCAGAACCATCGCGTGTGTAGCGTTGACCTTGTCCATAGTAGAGGAAGAAGGATGGGTACGGTACGGCAGGGAGTGTCCAGATGGAGAACAAGGTGCATACGAGGCCAGGGGTGGGTAGGGGTGATCAAGTAGGTGGCGGGTGCGAAGGGAAGTGCGTGGTGATGAAGAACGGAGAGGATGGTTGAGCTGGGCAACGCTCTTATGCGGAGCGCGACGGAGCGGTGTGCACTGAGGCGCGCCCCCAACCGAGCGCCGAGATGCCAGCGCGCGCCGAGGGACACCACGCAGCCGCGCTTACCTGGCCCGGGTCCCCCCGGCTCGGGTCCCCCACCAGACTGTGCTTACCTGGCCCTGGTCTACGCCGTGAGTCACCACATGGTGACGGTGCTTACCGTGCTTACCTGGCCCAGGTACATCAACAATCAATACAATAGAGCAGTCGACTAGTGACATCTGTTCGATGCACAGATGACCGCGGAGGGAGATGGCTGACGTGCTCCAGCTGCGATTACACCGTGATGAACCCTTTGGCGCACAGCCACGATGTCGCGCGTGCCGAGGGTCACGACGCGGCCGCGCCTACCTGGCCAGGGTCCCCTAGCACGGTCACGACAGCTCACGATGAGGTAACAGCGCGGGCCGAGGGTCACCACGCAGCCGCGCTTACCTGGCCCGGGTCCCCCTGGCCCAGCTGCAGGTCCCCCCCCACCGTCACCACTCAGAGACGGTGCTTACCTGGCCCGGGTCTCCCCCAACCAAAACAGAAGACGAGTCGACTGGTGACATCTTTCCGATGCGCAGATGGCCGTGGAGGTAGATGACTGACGTGCTCTACGCGCAGGCAGCAGCGTGGCACTCGGGGCGCGGAGAAAGCTGGCCGCTGCGCAGCTGCAGCGCAGTCGTGGGTCAGGCGGTAGAAGGCTGACATGTAGGCAGCACAAGATGGTTGACACAGGCAGCTACCAATCGCCGCGTGGCGACAGATGTGCAGTACCTGAAGGGTAGCTGCAGCTCGCAGCTGCATACGCTGCAGCTGCAGCGCTGCAGCGCTTGAGAAGTGGGTCGGTCGAAGGCTGACATGTTGGCAGCGGTAGACGGTTGACGTCTCCGCTGGCGTTCTTCAGGTGGCGACAGGTCAGCAGCGGCAGTCGTGAAGCGTAGACCGACCGAAGGATAGCGCGCCACTTTCGCGGGCGCCGAATGAGAACGTAGCACGACCCGCGGACACGGGACTACTCACTACGGCAGCGTTGCTTCTGCAGATGCGATGGAGCGTGTGCCACGGCTCCGTCGCTCCGCGTCCGGTAGCCAACCGCTTGCGCGAGCATGCCCCATGAACTCGAACACTCCCCCCATTGCGGAGGCCGCCACACGCCTGGCGACGCCGATGAGCATACAGTACTCGAACACAGCACTCCCAAACCACTACTCCGTCCCGTCGTGACACATTGGGCACACAGGGCCTCGACGTCGGCCGCGCTGCGACTGGCAGCTCCCGCGCACTCGTCGGCGAGGATACCGCCGCGCACTCGTCGGCAAGAACACCGCCGCCGCCCCCTTCCCGGTGCCCAGGCCGCCCCGTCGACGCGCTGCCTCACTCTGTGACCACCTTCGCGCACTCGCCGGCAAGGACACCACCGCTCGTTACAGACGCCATCTACCGACGCCCTCCCCTGCTTGGTGCCCAGGCCCCCCCGCCGACGCCCTTCCTCACTCTGCCGCCAACGGACCACGCAAACAAGGAAGTTCGGATAGCGTAAAGCCTCGCCGAAAGGACGCCGAGGTCGGCGATAGCGCCACGCCGCGGCGTGTAAACGCTCCGCTGTGCCGGGCGCTTCGACTGCGATGGGCAGCCGCCGTCGTTGTGCGCGGATGCGCAAGGTCGCGAACGCCCACATAGAAACACCAGCTCAACAGGCGTACCGCATGAGGCGGGAGCAAGACGAGAAAGACGAGCAAGTACCGCAGCTCCCTGTGGATGATTGTCAAGTGGACGACCAGACTGCATCCTTGGCTGCAGCACGGCGTCAGCGTCGCGAGCGCCGCTCGGCAAGCGCGGTTGCTCGTCGGCGCCTTGCAACGGCACTCTCCTTTAACAAGCGCGCCGCTGAGGTTTTCAACACCTCCACGCTTTTCGGGGCAGCGGTCGCGGCCGTGTTTGGCTTCTCTTCCGATGAGGGAGTTGTGGCCTCCGGCACCGGCTCCATTGTGGACGTGAGGGTCGTGGCCGTCAACGTCGTCGACATGCACGGGGCCAACGAGGCGTTCGTCCTCAACCCCGCCGCCAACGCGCACGGGAACGCTGTTGGCCCATGCGACGACCTCATCGACGAACCCGGTGAGGAGAACGAGGCGGCCATCAAAGAGGCGGTCGTGCCGGACGCGCACGCGACCGTGGGCGCGCACGAGAACCTGGACACGCACAAGTCCATGGGCGCTCATGAATCCATGAAGGCCGTGCAACAGGCGGTGCTCGACGGGGTCGTCGTCCGCGACTCGATGGACATTGACACCGTTCGCGGGGTGTCTATTGCTGGGAGCGGTCCCAAAGCAACCCGGCGCGACTCATCGGACGGCGACTAGACATTTCTCGACGTCGACGATCAATGACATGCAGGGGCGAGCGACGGCGTCGCCGCCGTGCATGCAGGCGCCAGCGACGGCGGCGCTGCCGTGCTAGCAGCCGTCGAGCACCGGCGGCGAGCGCGCGGCGGGACACCGCGACGCGCTGGAGAGGCTGGAAGTCTGCCGGTGTTGGTGACACCTGCGCGTGGCAGTCTGGCCGCGGTGCCGCCCGTCAACGTGACGACCCAGTCTCTTGGGACCCGCGCCGTGGATCTGGGCATGGAGGAGATTGCCCCCGCCCCGCTGACGAGCGCCCGCCCGCTGACCGCTCCGATGCGGGCGGTGCCCCCCACGCCAGCTGCCTCGACCACGTCGGCACTGACCGTAGCGGCACCGACCGCGTTGGTGCCGACCGTATTGGCACTGCCCCAACTGCCTTTTCCGCTTGCCGGCACGGGCACGCCGGCCACGCCGGCCAGTGTCCAACACGGCGACATTGACGCGTTGATATTGCAGTCAATGGCACAGAACACTGCAGCTGCCAGGGCGGCGACGCACGAAGTGATTGTGATGCACGCCATTGACGACATGAACGAGGCCGCATTGCGAGAGGCGGCGACGCATGCCACCGACGAGGCGCGAGCTGCGGTGGAGGCCGCAATCAACTCGGTGGGCGCATACGACGCACGGACAAGGACGATGACAGCGAAGCCAGTCGTCCGAGCGCGCTCGAGGCTAGCCACGGCCGAGGCCATCCGTATCGTGGAGGTGCATGAGGGACGCGCAAGAGCCATCGCGGCGGTCGCGGCGGCAGCCGTCGAGAGCGGCGCAGCCGCGTCGGCTCAGGTGATCACGGCGGCGAATACCACGGGAGCCGCGGCAGCACTCATGGCGGAAGTGGAGGTGGAGGGCCCCGCGCCTGACTTGACGTCTGCGCACATAGATGCCATGCAGGCTGCTCTTCAAGCAATGGAAGCGACGGCCCGGGGGACGGTAGCCACGGCAATTGTCTGAGCCGCTGCGACGGAAGCAGATGAGGTAGCTACAGACGATGTAGCTATGGGGGAGCAGGAGGAATAAGAGTACGACATACATAGAACAGAAGAATAATCAATACAATAGTGTCGCATGCAAACAGAATCCAAAGATACAAGTGTCAGACAGACACGAACCAGCGGGAAACCTCTCAGTAGCCGTGAAACACGACAAAATAACACAAGGCCCACCTGTCCATTCGAACCAAACGCACATTCGTTGATGCAACCACGAGGTACAAGGGTCCACCTCAAGGGGCGCGCATGTCGCTGACCCGTACCATGGAGCACCATGGAGCATCATACTATTGAGACAGGTGGACCCGTACCATGGAGCACCATGGAGCATCTTGCCATCGAGACCGGTGCGCCCTAGGCTGAAGACGGGGCTGCCACAGATGGCCGTGGAATACTGCAGCCGCATGCCGCCAGCAAAGAGACGGAGAACGCTCCGACGAGGGAACACGGGCACGCGCCTTCTTGTGGTGTGCAGTTGCCATTTCGCAGCTGTGCAGCTGAAATGCTATCGCGGAGGCACCGGCCGTGGGAAAGACGGACGCCGTCAACGGAGACACACGAGGCACGGCTGTCGTGCTCTGACGACGACGGGTGCCGTGCGCTATACGGGTCGCGACAAGCTCTGGTGGCGCGACGTCGATTGGCCACGGTTCAGGAGAGGGGCCGGGACTGCTCCGCCTTGACACGTTGACTCATCGTCGAAAACGGCATCATCCGGAGGGGCAATTGTGGAAGTAAAACCCCCTCTCCGAGGACTCTTTGACAGTAGCACCCACAGGAAACTGTGAGCTTTCTCGCTGTTCGCCCAACTTTCCTTGCTGTCTTGGATGACTGTGTATCTTTTCGGACAACCTTCGAATCTTTTTGCTTTCCATTTGTGGTGTACTTACGTCGTCATTGACGGTTTTGCTTTCTGTTGGCCATTTTTCGCAGCTTGTCGACTGTCCAGCTTGTCGCCTCCACGTCTCCGTCGTGCCCAGGGCTCCCGATGACTGACAATGGCGGCTGCCTCTCCCGCTGCGGGGCGGTCTCCCCCATCGTCAAAGCCTCTCCTGACCGACCCGTAACGGAACCTGTTCCAGACCGCCCGCCGGCTGCCTCTCCCGGTTTTGGGCTTTTTCCCTGCCTCTCCCGTTGCGAGGCGCTCTCCCCTCTCCTCAGCGCCTCTCTTTGGCTCCTTCCAACGACGGCGGAAGACACACAACGGCGCAGTGGCGCCCTCCGTCCCGGCGCTCCCTCTCTTTGGGCCGTAAATATACCTGTCGGTGCACTCCCCCCCCACACTTGCGTTGAAGCCCGCGGTCCCCCCCGTTCAGCCCCCGTCCCCGCCGGTTCCTTTTTTTACGTCCCCGTCCGCCCTCCCCTCTCTACCCCACTCCGCTCCGCCCTCTCCCTGTTTCCCGGAGCAGGCGTCGTGCATGACCCCTCCGGCGGCGCCGGAAGGCGGCGCCAGGGAGGTCGCGGCTGGTGCCGCGGCCGCGTCTGACGGGGTCGCATGGGGCGGCCCGTCCGTCCGTACGGCCAGCGGTGTGGCCGGCGGCGTCACAATGGCAGGCCCGTCCGTTGGCGCGGCCATTGGTGCGGCCGGCGGCCCCAGCGGTAAGGCTGGCGGCCCGTCCGGCGGAGCGTTCGTCGGAGCAGGCAGCGGTGTGGCGGGCGGCGTGGTCGGTGGTCCGGCTGACGGCCGCCCTGGTGGTCACATCCGCAACCTCCGCCGGAAGCGGCAGCAGCGAATATGTGCCTCCATGAGTGACCTCGGGTCGAAGGCCAAGAGGAGGCTCTGGCTGATTGTCGGGCCGGTGCGAGACCCAGACGTGATCGACCCCAGCAGATTCTCTTTTTCGGCGCATGTGGTGGCGAAGCCGAGCCTGTCGGGTCGGGAGGTGTTCGCGCGTGCGGTCGTGAAGCTCGTTTATCGCGAACGCCTCACGTCACGAGCAGCTGCACACGCTTCTCTGCATCTTCTCCAGAGCAAGTCCAAGCTACCTGACGACGATGGGGACGAGGAGCCGTCGTGGGCCGAGCTGCCGGCCTCGCGCCTATCCTCGCTCGAGTGTGAGCGGGTCTTGCGTCGAGCCAAAACGATCACTGACAAGGCGCATCACTCTGTCGAGCGCGGCGACGTCACCATTTCCTGGGTGGGAGATGCCCACACCCACCCATGGGTGAAATATGACCAGCACCCACGTGACCGACGGGTATCGAACCACGTAGCCGTCGTCATCCGGGAGGCGGCCGCGTTTGCGGCCTTGACGCTCGAGGAGCAGGCTGCGGTGATCGCCGCGGCCCCAAGTGCCGCCGCGTTGCTTCAGGTGCGCAAAGCGCTGGAGCTCGTGGAGGCGGGTGAAGAAGAGTCCGGCGGAAGCAAGAAGAAGCGCGCCCGCGGGCGATCAAGCGCTTTCGGAAAGAGCATGGCGAAGATGTTGCGCAACGCTCGCAAGGTCCGCGCAGTCATCAAGGCAGCCGTGAACAATCCATACGGCACGCCACATTCCCTGCTCACCCTCGAACCTGACGGAGCCGTGCGCGTGTGGCGCCATGTCCTCGGATGGGCCAGCGCTGGCACCCGGTGGTGCGTCTCGGGCGACGGCACGCGGAAGAGGCTCGCGGCGCCCTACCACAGACGCCGTCAACGAGACCCGAACGCCAAGCCCATGACGACGGCCGAGGCCGACGCGGACTTGGTATCGTCGTTTCATATCGCCAAGTCAACCTTTTCGGAGGACGCTGACGAGACGGAGACGGACGACTCTGAGGAGGAGGAAGACGAGGCTGGCGGTCGGGTGGGTCCCGGTGAGAGCGCTGGGGGCACCGGCCCCGAAGTGGTCGTGGCCATTGCGTTTGACCGTGTCGGCTCCCTCCAGCGCGCTCTCTCGGAGGGCTGCGTGCCAGCGATCGAGGCGGAGATCCAGGCGGCCCCTGTCACCGTGACGCTCGCGGGCGATTGCGGACCGGTACGCCGTAGCGCCCTTACTGTGTTCACCCTGACTGTGTCGTCCACGCTTCTGCGCTCAGGCCGCACGCCGCTCATCCCTGTGTTGTTTTTGCTGAGCGGCGAGCACGCCATTCACTCAGCGGTCGGTGAGCGCCTACAGGAGCTGCTACGAACCACCTTGCATGAGCCATTCACGGTGCCTGTCAAGGCGACGTCGTCCGCGTCCACGACGGGCGCGCCGCTGCGCTGGAGGGCGCCTCTGTCCCTTCCCTTCTTTTTGCGAGTGTGCGGTGACTTTGCCTTGCTGGCCCTCGTGCTGACGCTCACGGGTTGCGGTGACGTCAGCCGATGCCCGTATTGGTGACCGTGTCTGCCGGCATCCTACCTCTCGGGATCGCTGCTCGAAAGGGGTTCGGGGGCAGGCCGAGACGCGGCCTTCCTGTCGTCACACTGGGAGCTTGTGGTATGGGGCCTGGCGAGATGGTGCTCGCTCGGGCCTGGTCACGGCCAGTGGCGGGGAAGTGACGGGCGGGTGCTGTGGGCGTGCGATGGATGCGGCACCGACATGGAGGCTCTTTCCACGTCGACGACAATAATGGCGTGTTAAGATCCCACGTGCAACCGCTTTGAGGACCCGCAGGCGCCGCTGCTTCCGCGTGTAGCCTACACGCCCCTCTCCAAGTTCTTCAAGCGGCTTTGTCGGCGCTTGGGGGGATCCCGTGGGTATCCGCTTCTTGGGGACATCCCTTTTGTGCTGCAGGCCCCTGTATCTCACTGCACCGGAAAGATCAGCAAAGGCCTCAGGTTCTTCCTCCTCGCGTTGATGGGCGAACCGATGCAAACCAAGGCAAAGAAGGCCATCTACAAGCTCATGGGGAGGGACAACCTTGGAGGACTCTGCCCCCGCGAGTTCGGGTGCCTGGGTGCTCTCATCGTCGCCGTTCCGGGAGTCCTCGGCAAGGACGTGAATGTTGACCACGGTGCAGTTGTCATGTTGCAACTGAGCCAGTTGCTCACCGCGTCGTGGCGACGCGCCATCAGCACTAAGCCGGTCGCTGAGCGGGAGAGCGCCGCCTCGACCTTGCAGCTGGCGGCCGCGTTACTGGCGCCTATCTACTCCGCTTTACAGCCGCTGGACCCCGTTACCAAGAAAGCCGGCGTGTGGAACCTGTACCTGCACACGGAGATGGCGCAGGTGCGCGGAACTATCGGCGAGGCCGTCTCGACTGTCAACCTCATCTGTGATGACAACATCGAGGGTACCATCGCTGAGCTCAACCGCTTTTTCAACCGGCGAGCCCACAATGTCTCTCGCGGCGAGTCCATTGTCAACAAGGAGGCTCGGAGCCTTTCACAGTTCAAAAAGCCCAAGGGACGCGACGCCGCCGACCAGATGTTACTCACGCAAGAAGTGGTCCTGTGCCCCTGTGTGAGTAAGGTTGGGCCGACGGCGATTGAAGACTTCAAAGCCGTCGTACGCTACGCGTGCCGTGACCCAAGTTTTACTGTGACAGCTGACCCGCCCGCGATGACCGACCCGTCGGTGGCCGCCAACGCGTCGGTGACGTGTGACGTCGCCGACACCACGGCTCACACGCCTGCCGAGGCACCGGCGAGTCATGCGGCCTCTGCCGCGGCGGCCGCTGCTGCCACGGAAGAGAGTGCAATGGAAGCTCTTGTCGGTCTCGTGCCCCTCGTTTTCAACCTGGGCTCTAAGGCCGACGGAGTCCGACGCAACTCCACCCCGCAATTTGAGCCCAGCATGGAGCTCCGGCTACAGGACAAGCTGGAACAGGTGCAGCGGCGCATGTCGGTCTGTCTTTGCGGCGCGCTGACGGGGGGACGTGCGAGCAAGGTGGGGATGAAGGCCATGGACATATGCAGGGGGCGGGGCGACGGCGACGGAGGGGTGGCGGGGGTTCCTCGCGGTCAAGGGGAAGGGGATGGTGACGGCGCGGCGGTGCGAGTGGCTGCGGGTGTGGATGCACACATAGAGGTTGCTGCTGAAGCTGAAGCCGGGACTGTGACTTCAGAAGACGCGCGCGGATACATGGCGTTTGAGGGCGGCGAGGAGTACGAGGCAGCGGACGGTCGGGACGCAACGGTCGCCGCCGACGGAAAGCCTGTCGACGCGCCTGCCGAGGGGCCGTGCTCTTACACGCTGGAGCGCGACAACCTCGATGGAGAAGATAGTGACACCGACGCTGACAGCGACACGGACGACGTGGACGACGCGCTGCCAATATTCCAGCCGGTGGACCAGGCCAAGGGCAATGGGGAGTTCCTGCTGCAGGCAGCAGCGGAGGAAGACGGTGTGGCCCCCTTCCTGCCGTCTGTGGACGTGGTGGACGCTGTTCTCAGCACAGCTACGTACGCCCCGAGCTCCCGTCGAGCGGCTCTGGTATGCTCGAGGGTGGAGGAGGACCTCGTTCTCGTGCAGCTCCTCATTGCACGTCTGCAGACAGCTGAGTTTGTTGATTGGGTGCGGCGTAATGGTATGCTGGTGCGGGACGTGGAGCGCGCGGCACAGCGTTTGCGTCACGCTCTCATCCGCGCCCTGGTCAAGCTCACCGGGGGCGGAGGGGGGACAACTGCGTGAGCGACACGGTGTGAGGCCGCTACACTAGTGGCCTAGAGGTCTTTGGCCCCCCACCACATAGATGGGCGGCAGCCCCAGGAGTGATCGAGCTGTCGTTGTGTATGACTTCTTGTTGTTTCTCCGCAGTCCGGCGCGGTCCGCCTCCGGCGGCCTCGACCTCGTGCATGCCCTTGGGTCAGTGGTCCGAGGTGTACCGCCAGCCTACTGTGCGCAGATATTGGGACCGAGAACGTGTGCCGCACGGCTGTGTGGTCGCCCTGCACGCCCATGTAAAAGGGAGCTACAGCAGTCTGCGAACGCTTTGTGAAGCGCCCTATTTCAATGCTTGCACGCCGTTCTCGCCGGCCACATGCTGCCGCTCGTGAAGCGGCTTCCAATGGCGTAAAGCACGGCCATGCAAATCTTGAAATGTGGCAAATTCCAACGGCTTGCGACTACAGCCTGTCTTCACTACACGTCAACATAGGGTTCTTCAAACTGGCGTAGGTCGCGTTCGGTGAAATTTAGACCTTTTTTGTCACCGTGGTTTTGGGGGTACTGCGCAGGGGGGGTCGACATGTTTCTTGCACAGAAATTCTGATTCTTCAAACAGGAACACGGGCCACTAAGCAGCTCAAAACAGACATACACATACGTGCTGTTGACGAAGGTTTTGGACCCGCTGCGCAGCTGGCGTTGATCGACTTCGATGCGCGTCATCCCGACGGGGCGCAGCTGACCAAGCGGCCGCAGCTTGGGTACAAGCATACCAAGAGCAGCACAGAGAACGACTGGCACGGGCTGACCAAGGTGGAGAATATGCTGCGCGAGGTCGTTGAGGACCGCGCTTGACGTGGCTCAACCGCGTGCTTGTATTTCTGTTTGCATGGAACTCTTTGTCGGGCGAAGGATGGGCGCAACTGACTCTCAAGACCGTTCTGTCCTTCTTGCGTGAGGACGTAGCTGGCCTGACGAGATGGCAGTAAAGGGGTCGCCACCGCCGCCGCACGCACGTTCGCTCCTAGTCCCAAGTGGCCACCGCCGCGCCGCGGGGCACCTTTGAGTCTGACCGCCCGGGAACGTTTGCCAGCGCCGCAGCGGAAGGCTGCGGGAGTGCGTCAAAGACGCTCACTGCGCCGCGGCTGTTGTGTGGCGGTGTTTTGACGGGCTCGTTCGTGAGAATGATGCCCTTCCAGATGATAAAAGCATTGCGGCGTCTCTTTTTCCAGCGGCTGCTGTGAAGAATCGCATCCACGGGGAGGGATGCGCCTGTAACTTCTTGCGAGCGTGGTCGCGCCCAGCGCGGTCTGCCGTCACGCACCGGCATGCGTCGGCACGCACCGGCGCGCGCCACGACGTTAAGGGGCTGGTAAGCGGGAGCAGCTGCCCCCCCAGCAAGGATGGAGACTGCGGGCCGGGCGGGCGCACGAAGCGAAACCAGCGAGTGCACTTGGTGGCACGCACCGTCGCGGCCAAGTGGTTACGACCGACCCGCGGCAAGAAGTCGGCGCACGGTCGCGGTCAGAAGTGCGGCACGAACAGGCTGTCGGGCGACAGGGCGCGGACGGAGGTGCAGTGGGCGGGCTAACCTGTGGGGCTGTGCTCGCGCGCGCGGTGCTACGGTGAGAGCGCACAAGGTGCGAACGCGGGCGCTCTGGAGGGGAACGAGAGGGTACCCGAGAGCATAAAAAAGGAGTGGAGAAGAGGGTGGGAGGACCGGTACCGTTGAGACAGACATCAAGAGCCACCTGATATCTTACATGCTGCAACTGGGAAGGTGTTGGCAGACGCCACGGGGGCGACGGGACTGCTGGTTTACAGCGCAGCAGCGACGACTGCCCTACGGGAAAACTTTCCTGGATGTCCAGGCATCTCAAAAACATGTTGACTTAACACCCATAGGAAGAATACTGTTCTCTGCCGGTCAGATTGACCCACCGTTTTCCGGTACCTGAGGCACAACGTGATCAAGCGATTCAGGAAAAAACCTGGATCAGATGGGACTTTGATTGGCTTCCGATGACTCTCACAACGCATATATCACACCTTATAGTCAGCGTGCCATACAGAGACAAAAGAGCAGTGAACAATCTATCTATTGCTGATCCCTCAATTTTGTCCTCATCGGCAGAGAACGGGAGTGCAACAGCGATGCAGGGACGTTTCTGATTGGCCAAGAGGATCGACAGCAGTGCATGTCGGGTCCCATCTTTACAGAATGTGCCCGTACGGCCCGCAAACGCACAATCGGCGCACTCGTTTTCCTGAGATTATCTGAGAATCTCGAAGGAAATCTCGATAACAAACTGCTCTGGGCTACTTTACCCCTTGAGACGACTGAGAAAGGAAGAATATCTGAATAAAACGGAGAATCTCGATTCTGCACGGACCTGGCGGTTGGAGAGCCAATGGCGCGTTGTAGAATTGCACTCAGCAGCTGTTTTCTGCTGTTCTAGACCAATGGTTGGCCTGCTTTACAAAGCAGTCCCAGTCTTGGCCGATGAGGACAAAATTGGGGTATCAGCAATATTAATAACGCTTGTTATGTACAGTACGTGTGCTTGTCTCTAGTTGTGTTTTGGTGGATGATATCATAGTATATTATTAACTTTGCTACTCGAGCTGGGCTAGGTTATCCAGCTGGCGCTGGACGCCGGCCGCGGACAGGTCCTCGGCCACCGCTCCGCGTCGCCGTCCACTCCGCCTACGCCCCCGCCGATCCTGGGTCTCATTGCCATCCCCACCTGCTGCTTGACTAGGCCCACCCAAACCATGTCCACAGAACGAAGCGCATGCCCCGCTCCCCCCCCCTCCATTGATAGACACATCAGCGTCACGTGTCACCCCACCAGAGACAGCCCCATGTACCTGTCCTAGCACAACTTTCGCAGTAGGGTCCTCATCATCGTCGCCTTCGGCTCTGGAGTTAGCCAGCGCCAGCGACAAAAGCGAGAAAGCACCCCAGCTGCCGATGCACCGAGTCAATGGCGGCTCAGCAGCCTCGAGTGCCTTGATAGCGCGCTCTTGACTTTCGACAGTTTGCCTCGTGAAGGACTTGCCGAGCTTGAGGTTTTCCCTCATGGCCCGCCGTGCTTCTTCCAACTCCCGCGGCCGGTCCTGGATCGTGTACCCGAGCAGGCCGTCCTTTGCCATTGTGATCTTCATGATCGGACCGGATGGCGCCGACTCAGACCGGGGGGTGGCTCCAGGAAGAAAAAAACCGCCGCGGCCACTCGTACGACGACGCGTGAGGCGACGCGTTTCCGTCCCGATCGGGTGACGACGAGAGGCCGACCCGGTGCCGTTGCCGCCACTTGCGGCCACGGCCAAACCGCCGCTAGACGCAGGCCCGGTCCGACCAGCGACACCTGCGGCCGCCTGTGCTGCGGCGCGTAATCCCGCAAGCGCTGAGAGCAGGGAAAAACAAAATAAGCAGCACAATAACAACGGTGAACAAGCAAGATGCCAGAAGGAAAAGAGGAGGCAAACCAGCAAGATGCTGGAAAAAAAGGATAAGTCAAAATGAGAGCTTTCCGTCGGCTGCCGAGAAAATGACAAGCACGACGCATGTCAACCAGTTGTGCAAGCTCCCCGAGGTCTTCCCACCCTCACACTTACCGTCTTTTGAGATCTCCTCAGTCGTCAAGGCACGACGCCCTCTACTGACTCGTTGCCGTGCAGGAGAACGTTTGAAAACCATGTCGGGCTAGGAAAAAGATCTCAAGCCCCAGCAATGAGGAAACGCGCGCAAGCACGGGCAGGGAACAGGAGCGGATGCACGAAGAAAGGAGCCCGGGGAGTGGAGAGGAGCGGCGGACGGACGCCCATACAGGGAGGGCGGGACAGGTACAGAGATCCACGCTGAGGGCGCCGAGGGTGAGCGCTTGGAGCGTGGTCCCCGGAGCGCTCATTGAGAACACGGCCAGACAGCCACGCGCAGTCACGGGCGCCCGGCGCGAGATATGGGATGCGGGGCACAATTGGTACTCGAGAACACAGTGACCAAACGACGGCACAGTTCGGAATACAAAGTCCAGTCTGATTGCAGTGCACCCTTCTAGAATTGTCTGATTCTTGCCCTCGACAACATGGGCGCGTAGCTCAGTGGGGATTCCAGATGGTGGTCGCAGGTTCGAAGCTCTTGGAATGTGCAATAAGCGTCTCGCTTAGTAAATGGTTTGCTACCTCCCGGCGTCAAACGCTCACGGACACTTGGATTCAGATTTAATGTGGCCTACAACAGTATAAGTGGTGAGGAGAATGTCGGTAAGTGTGCTATGCTCCGTATCCCTATCTCGTCTGGTGGAATCAACCCCACCGACGATCATGGGTGCAGCGACGCTTGCGTCAAAGGGTAGTAGCCTCGGATGAGTACACGATTACACCACATTTACAATCGCAGCGCTCAAGTGGATCGTGAGGCTTGAGACAAGTTCCTTGTCTTGTCGCCGGGTTGCACCTAATTAGACATAAGTCTTAATTCCATCGGCCTTTTCTTTTTTTGCATCCAGCTGGGAAGTGCTTGGTCAAGGCGGGCTCTGGGCACCTCAGCTATCGCACCGCTATTCCACAGAGCAGTTCAGTCTGTGACGCGCTGGGCGCGCAGCACAGGGGTCATCCCCGCTTGACCCCCCCCCCGCCCCCCCCTACTTTGCTTCTCGTTTTCACGCCGTGCTCAACCCCAGTACCCTCTTCTTTTTACGTTTTCCATGTGCCGGCTGTGCCGGTCCCCGAGCTGCTGCCGCCTGTGACCGAAGAGGGTCGCGAACGTCGCCGCCATCGTGGTCGTGTGCGGGTGGTCGTCGCGGGACGCTAACCTGGCTCTCAGCGTGCAGGCAGCGATGGGCGCACCGGTGCCGTCCAGTCCGTCTTCGGGTCGGCTGTGGTGACTGTCAGGAGCGGGACGTCCCGAGAGTCATTGGGGCGTGGGCTGGTGGGGCGGTGGAGGGAGCCCGAGGACCTCCATACCCATCGAGCGCGTTATTCGGGATCGTCCGGCGGCCGGCAATCGACTTTCTGGTCTCCGCAGAGCGCGGGCTCCTCCTCGCGCCTCTGCCCGCCGTCGTTGCAACTGCCCTGGTGTTTTTTAATCAACGAGGCTGTGGCCTCGCCAGACGGGGCGCTGGCGGTACTCTGCCGACGGCGGCGGCCTGCCGTCACACCGCACACTCTTTTGTCGTCGCCAACATGGGCACTCGCCAGCGTTACATGGGTGAGTGGTCCGGCATTGTTGAGGGAGGAACAGAATGTTGGGGCGCTGGAGCTGGCACAGAGGTGGGGTGCGTGCTGGCACGTCGGGGTGTTGGGGGGGGGGGTTGTTGATGAGAGAGCTTCAGCCAGCTGTTCAATCCTTAGCGGAGGGGCAAGCGCAGTTTGCAGTCTGCAGCTCTGTTCTTCTATAAGGCATGTACGGAAACATAAAGACTATCATCACACGATACTAACAGGCGTCCGGCAAAACAAGATTTGCTCTCTGCCGTCGCGTTGGAGGGTGCCAACCACCGCGTCCACCTCCATGAGAGGCACAAACTTCCTGCGTCCCCCCAGCACCGTGAAGCAGTCCATGCGACGCCACTTCTCTGGTATGCCCCACTTGCCATCCCGGTCCGCCGCCGACTTGATGCACTCAATGTAAGCCAACGCCATGGGCTGATTCCTGATGACCACCACGATGTAGAAGAGTGCCAGACCATATACATCGATGGGGTACTCTTGCCGCACGCCGGCTCGGTTCTCTCGCTCGTCCACCGCTGCGAATATTAGCAGATTATTTCTGCGTGTGCGAGCCGTCTTAGTTGCAGCCGATCCAGCGACGACGCCGTTTGTCAGCTTCAATCGGAAGAACTTATTCGCCATAATTTGATTAGGCAACTCCGTCACTTGCTCCAAAATCAAAGCTGCTCTCAGGTGATGCAGCTCAGCACCACAAAGCTCAAAAGGCCTGGTGCGTGGTGGAAGAAGATCGACTTGCTCGTCTGCCCCCGGTGGGAAAGACAGGGTTCCCCGGCGGCCCGTGTCGGCTCCTCCGAGTGGCAATCCCGTCGCGTCAGATCATTCGGCAGGACAAAAAGTTTCACCAAACGTTGTCACGAGCTCTGCTTGATACTTGTCATGGATGGCATTTGTCAGCGAGGGGTGTGGCTCGCTGCGAGAACCGAGAAGGTCTGGAAGGGAACCAATCAATCTTTCGGCGGGGACCTTCCCGACACCCAGACGGGGCCACACGCGCGTATGTTGGGCACAATGTTGAGCAGGGCGGATAGCGGGAACCGACACACAGGCAGCCTATTGTAGTCGTTGCGGTACACGTGCTCGTAGAAAACCTCGCAAAATTTCTTCAGGTGATTGTCTGCCACCAGCAGCTCCGCCCGACTGAGTCCACCCGGTCGAATCAAGAGTCGGCATGCGTAAAAAAGGGACATGTACATCTCGAAGTAGATGTCAGGAATGCGCCCAGAGAGGACAGCTTCACCCGTGGAGAGGAGAAAGTACATCCAATCTGTCGCCTTGTAAGACTTGTGGTGCGTTTTCACGTCTCGCAGAGACCGCGCTTGTAGACGAGGTACCGTTGGCCGCGCTGCTCGCAATTCCCTTCCGGCTGCGTCCGAGTCCGCTGCACTCATGACAAAGTCATCCTGGCCTATCCCAGGGACCCTCCGTGCGCCCAAAAAGAGGTCCCAAAGGAAGGGCACCACGTTGCAGAAAAGCAGGTGCATGACGTCGTATGGAGCCGCATTCGAGCCGAGCTTTTCCAGGTACTTGAGGTGCGGGTACAGGGACTTGTGTGCAGGGCTCGGAGAGCACAGGAGGGAGTACCCTTTGATACCGCAGTCCTTCTCCATCTCTTCGACCGTGCTTTTCAGGCTTGGTCCAGCGCGCGCCTCTTCCACGGCGCGGACGTCGGTTGCCAAACTCGTTGGTGTTCGTCGTGCTTGATTTCCCCGAATGTTGAATAATGTAGCCTTCGTATTTGGATGGCGGGGCGGGAAGTAGTACATATTGTTGTCGAACTGAGCCCCTTGAAACTTACGACACCGATCGGGCGTTCGTCCGTTGTGACCCTTAGCGTTGATGATCTTATCAATGGCCGGCATATCACCAGTGACTTGCAAAAGAAAAGCCCGAATGGTGTGCTCGCCCTCCGTTCCGGCGATCCTCACGCCAGAGATGCCACACGCGAGTTGATTGAGCTCCACGACAATATGATGGAGGAAAGATTCCAAGAGCACAGGCTGCTTTGGACCCGGTGTGACACACAAGATGAGCTGCGAAATGTTTCGAGCCCGCCTGTCCGCGGCAAGGCTGAGAATCATGGCAATGACCGGCCACGCGCTGAACCCCTGTTGCCGCCAGGCCTCGAAGCCATCGGTGGAGAGGCTGATAGCAAAGTCCAGGTCAGAAGAGAAGCATCCGCCGTTGTACAGCTCTTGGAAGTTGTTCCCATGGAAGCAGTCTGCATACGGGTGGTTGTAGTCCTTTCTGGCGGCATTGAGTCGGGCGGCGTTCATGGTGGCCACCATTTCAGGTCCCAGGATGGGGTCGGCCAAAATGGCCGTCAACCATGCGATCAGGGAAACGTACTCCACTTGCTTCGCTGGTTTTCCTGCGCTCATATACCGCGCTGCGCCGCATATCCAGCACTTGTCGTCGGATTTGTGCTTGGCAGTAAACGCCACGCACACTTCTCTGCACGCATCAACGCGTCTTGAATGCACTGACACGGTGTCGCGTACGAGCTTGTTGAGCTTGTGGGGCGTAGCGCTAAAGAGTTCTCGACGGCGCTGCCGTAGCATAGCTTCTGTCGCCTCCCTCGTGAGGCGGAACTGTACTCGATACGTGAAGAAAACGAGGTCCTTGATAACGGCTTTGAACGCTTGAATTGTCACCTTAACGCCATCAGCCGACCCGGTTGGAGTGATAGGAACCCTGACTGGGCCTGGGCTACTTTCTTGACCCCGTAATTCGGCTGCAAACGCCCCAGGATCCCCGACGTGCTGGGCGATGGCCTCCGCCACAACTGCCTCATCCGTGCTGCTTTCGTCTTCTGTAAAGCCATTGTCCTCGAAGCTCTCACCAGCTTGTGTGGCAGGCCCTTGGTCCTCTGCTTCGTGCTGCGCTTGGATATCGGAGCTGGAGGAGCAGCCCGCCTGCTCTGTGTCTTCTTCATCGCCGCCACTTGAAACACCCGCGGCACCGCCCCCGATGGGCGCGCCAGCTGCAGCGCCCTCATCAGCCTCGTCTTGATGATGACGCCCCACCCGCGCACGCTTTGCCCCCCTGTGATTAAACCACGTCGTCCGCGGCACGAGATTTACTCCGAAGCGCACGCAGTCGCACCATCGCGGGCCTCCCTCCTCGTCCATGGGAGTGAAGCAGGAGGGCGTACGCGGATGGGGGGTGGGGGGGGGGGGGGGGGAGGTGAGACACAGGACTTGGCGTGTCCAGCAGAAGAAGGAAGGGGGGGGTATGGAAGGGGAGGCACCTGTTGGCTGACGACGACTGAGTACGATGAGATGGAAAGGTGTTGGGTTTGCTGCCGCTTCTATGTGTTCTGT
>Ga0209093_1000252_pt1 | contig 27797 bp, 29 predicted proteins | sample SidtaG_4_FD_187450 | JGI IMG/M metagenome (GOLD analysis project Ga0209093, IMG submission 187450) | Marine algal microbial communities from Sidmouth, United Kingdom - Sidmouth_Male1 metaG (SPAdes) (version 2) | ecosystem: Host-associated > Algae > Red algae > Unclassified | place: Sidmouth...
GGGAAGTGTCATCAGTGATTATTGTTATCGCTTTGATTTGCATTAGATTTGTATCTCCCACGCTTTGTATTAAACCGCCACCACCCCGCCGCCCACCAGCGACGGGGCACCGGGCCACTCTTCTCACGCATTTCACATTCGGTGACGCGCCACCACACGATGGATACGTGACAAGCATCAACAATCGCGACCCTGGGGCCGAGCTGACACGCGGCCGCTCAGTTCCAAGAGGTACCATATTCCATCCGTGGGTAGCCGTCGAAAAAAAAGTATGATAAATCTGACAATCTGAGGCCAATATGAAGTGCCACATGTCACACATTTAACCCCGTGAAACCGCGATGGACCAATCAGAGCACAGGACCCGTTGGCCCCGGGGCCAACGGCTCGGACCCCGAATCGGACGCAAGTACATTCGCGTTTTAACTCGGTTGACCTCGGTTGGCACCGCCGCGTGCACGTTCGACATTCATACCCGCCCCGAGAACTGGCCAACGGCGAATTTGAGACACGTTTCTGCAACGTGTGCCCAATGTGGCGTTGGCCCGACATTGGTGGGAATGCTCTTAGGGTTGCCCGGCCGAACGCGAAAGCGTACGGTGACAAGACTGTTGCGTCGCGCCCTGCGGCACTACGAGATCGCCGCCACGCTAGGCCCATGCCTACGCGTAATGCGAAGTTGCCGCCCTGTCTTAGACACGGGCGCTGGTGTGAACATAGTACGCACTATGGTGCGTGTCCCAAAAATGAGACATCGCGGTTTTTTCTTTTTTTCTCGGCCCACTGGCCTTCTGCAACGGTCCGATAATGTAATGTGACCCACTCGGTCCCACTGTTCTTCCAGAATGGCCCCTGACAGTGTTAGCAGAGGCGGCACCTCCTGACGTGTCATGAGGGAAAGTGTCATTCATGGCAGCTTGGACAGGTGACGATCACGCGCCCCAATCAAATGCACGGATACTACAGCAGGCATGTGCTGACAATTTGTGCACGAAGAAAAGGGCACTACCTCACCAATCAAAACGTGGAAAAGACCCCCATGTAGTCCCCTGTGAAGAGAACACAATTTGAGACACCCCTCATCGAAGCTCCAGTTAGCACATGAGCTTTGGCGTTGCAAACCTGTAATCCCGAGAACCTGAAAAAGACTGGCTCCAAGATCGGGGCTATCTGAGAGGTCCACAGAACAGTGCCCACAGGCGGGTACTAAGGAGTTGTCAGCCAAGAACGCGTCGGGAGAGGCTCTTTCCATGGAGGCCAGTCGAGAACTTTCTCGTACCCCACCCCACCTGCCCCCGTGCAGTGATGTGTCAGTCCTTCAGAAAACGAGCATGTCTCATTTTTGGGACACGCACCATAGTATACTCCCCAAGAATGGGATGGCTTACGCCGAGAAACTGACTACGCTACCGCGTATCCGAGACGCAAATAGCAACCGCCTCGTCACCGAGTACGCCATACACATGTATGTTGACACCGGAGGGGTGCGCATCTTCGATCGTTTCCTCGTTTCTGACAACTTGTTAGTACCGCGCATCCTCGGCACCGAGTTCATCGAACATAACATTGAGGCCATCTTGCCGCGCTTGCGCAAGATCGTCTGGCAGGAACACGTGCGTTGGACGGAGGAACTGCCTCGTCCAACGCCGATCTTAGCTTGTCTTAACGACAGCGCGTGGGACCGCCACTGGCAAGACAAACCCGCTCGTGTTCGAGCCTGCAAACAGGTACGTGTCAACGGACACAAAGAGGAGTGGATCATGGCCACGTGTGACACCCCGGGCATGGTGACGATCACACCGAACGTTCGGTTGTGTCGACACAAGTCCATGGCGGTCGCCCGCGGCATCGCCATTGTCAAACCGGACGAATCATTCTTGGTCAAGTTATGCAACTTCGGCAAGGATCAGGTCATTGTTCGCAAGAACTCTACGTTAGGGTTCGCGGAACCCTACCAAGGCCCGATGTTATCGGCAGTCCTGGAGGACAACGCTCCTAAGAACGGGACCGAGTCCCTGCATCCCGGCACGAGTCTCGACCCTCTCGAGGACCTAGACCTCAGTGAGGCACCCGAGTACCTGCACAAGCAGATTCGGGACATGCTGAAGACACATTCGTCAATGTAGGACGGAACCCTCGGAGTCATCCGAGCAACGGAGCACACGATTGTGACTCCCCCAGACGCTTTACCCATTCGGGCACAACCCTACCGAACCGGGCCGTTCAAACGGCAGATCATCTCTGATCGGATCAACATGATGTTGAAACTCAATGTCATTGCACCCAGCCATAGTGCTTGGGCTAGCCCCGTGGTCATTGTACCTAAGAAGAATTGCAAGGCCCGATTCTGTGTCGACTACCGTCGGTTGAATAACATTACTAAGATGGATGCGTCACCTTTACCTCGAATGGAGTATTGCCTTGACTCCTTGGGAGACGCTCAAGTGTTCACGTCTCTCGACTGCACAGAAGGCTATTGGCAGGTGCCACTGCGCAAAGAGGATCAAGAGAAGACGGCGTTCACTACGCATTGTGGTATATACCACTGGTTATCTATGCCATTTGGCTTGACCAATGCACCCGCAACCTTCCAGCGAGCTTTGGATATTATCCTCTCTGGCTTGAAGTGGCAGATATGCCTCGTCTACTTGGACGATGTCATTATCTTTTCCTCTAACGCGGAGCAACATGTCAAGGACGTCGATACGGTCTTGCACCTCCTCCGCGAAGCCGGGGTCACCCTGAACTTGGAAAAGTGCACGTAGTTCTCCGATGGGGTCGAGTACCTTGGACCTATTGTCCGCCCGGGACAACTCCACGTGCATAACAAGAACGTTGATGCTGTGAAGCGTGCGAAGTTTCCCACGACCAAGACCCAGCTGAAAAGCTTCTTGGGTATGTGCAACGTCTATCGACTATTTGTCAAGGACTTCGCCAAACGAGCAAAGCCCTTGAACGCCCTGACAAGGGCCGAAGTCCCACCTGATTTACCAACGCCTACCGACGCACAAACCGCCTCGTTTGAGGACCTGCGCAACGCACTATTGTGCCCTCCTGTCTTTGCGTTGCCCAAGGCGAACAGGAAGCTCGTCGTCGACGTGGACGCATGCGCCGACCAGGTTGGATGCACGCTCCTACAGAAGGAACCGGGCGAATGACTTCACCCTGTTGGATACTGGAGCCGAGGGCTCACTGCTGCCGAGCAGAACTGCTCCACTACGGAGCGCGAATGCCTCGGGGTTGCCTGGGCAGTCCTCAAACTGAGGCACTTCTTCGATGGGCAACGGTTCCTCATCCGAACGGATCACCAGGCTCTAAGCTGGATCTACAGCACAACTGATTCAAGCGGACGCTTGATGAGGTGGCGACTTCGCCTCTCCGAATACACATTCGACATGGTTTACAAACCGGGTGCATCGCACCACTTTCCTGACTTCCTGTCCCGCGCCTCGAAGGTGGCGCCGACAGAAGATATCCACGACGATATCCCTTGCCTTGCATTGGCCGAGACGGCCAACGACTTCATGACGGGTAGGTACACGGGTACCGACACACCCGAACCGGTGGAATTCGACGACGTTGTCGAAGCTCAACAAACGGACGACTACTGTGTCGAAATGACCAAACGTGTCGAACGCGGAACTGCAAAGGCCTTCTTCCTCAATGAGCATCACGCTCTGTACCGCCGAACGCTTTACGGCAACCAACTGGTTATTCCAAAGTCATTACGCGACCGCGTCTTGACCCTCGCGCACCACGCAACTGTGGCCGCCCATCCTGGTATGAACCGGATGAATTACACGATGCGTAAGGCATACTACTGGCCTTCAATGGTGACGGATATCCACTCTACCATCACCAAATGCACGACGTGTGCACAAAATCGCCTTGCCTTACGGCGACACACCACGCCCTTGACTCTGTTCCAGACTACGGAACCAATGACGGAGCTGTCCGTCGACATCTTTGGGTCCATACCGGCCTCCAAGAGAGGCAATCGCTTCATCTTGGTCATCACCGATCGCTTCGCCAAGCTCACCAAGTGCGTCGCCTTGCGGCGAATCACGGCCATGTCCGTGGCGTCAGCCATCATCGGCGTTTGGGTATCCGTTTACGGGCCCCCGGACCGGATCCTGTCGGACCAAGGGCCCCAGGTCATGTCGAACTTCTTCATCGCCGTGATGAAGATGCTTGGCATCGAGACGGTCCGCACCACGGCGTACCATCTCCAAACTAACGGGCAAGTCGAACGGTACAACCGTACCATGGCAACACAGTTGCGGCATTACGTCGCTGACGACCCATCACGATGGGATGAACTACTTCCGGTCATCACCATGGCATATAATGGCCAGCCGCACCGGTCGACGGGCATCGCCCCATTCGAGCTTGTTATCCAACGACGGATCCCCAACCTTACGGTTAGCAACTTGCCCCCGGGCACACCCTTGGCCAGCAAAGGCACACTCAAGGATGGGTCACCCCTGGCTCGCAAACGCGAATTCATGGCCCGCCTTCGCTACAGCGCCAAAGTGCGCTGGTTCGACTATGGGTCCAAGGACGATACTTGGGAACCCTTGGACAACCTCCCCCGCAACATGGTGGTGCGATTCCTTCTACAGAAGAAGAGGCGTGTGCCGGGATACGACTGGCAAACGCCAACACGGCAAAGCCGACGACAAGCCTGGCTCACCGCGGTAACCAACGTTGTCGTGGACCCCACATGGACTCCCACCATCCGACACGTGCATGTCACCGCGGATGGAATTATCCATGCCGACGTCTCATGGTCGGGCTTACACGACACAACCGCAATTAAGGAAGTAATTCCTGTCACGTGGCTTAGGTCCACCCTACCCTCGATGACCCGCAATTTTGCGTATGATCCCCAACTTGCCTTTCGGCAGTTCTTTCGCCTGAATGCTGAATACGGCCCCTACACATATGTGTGGCCGAAAGCCTCGCAATCGACACTGATCAAGTCTGATCCTACCGAGTCCGTACACCCCAACGGGTTCTTCGTACCTCCGGTACAACACCTCAACTCAGTTCTGCGACGCCTGGTATCAACCAAAGAAGAGGCAACCGTGGTAATCCCACAATGGACCAACACAAGTTGGTACGCCACCGCCATCCGTGCGTGTTTCGAGTACCAAGGATTTTTATCAGCAGACGCAAGGGATACGACTCCCACACCATGGGCCATGCTGGCCTGCCACTTCCTTCATCGATATGATGACTAACAGGAAACTGGGAAGTGGACGAAGACATGTCAAGCGACAGAAACAAACTAGAAACACAAAACACAAAAAGGGCACGCGCCCTGCATCCCCACCGCAGTCAACCGAACCACCCACTTTGCAGTGGCATTCACTCCTCCTCTTCATCACCCCGGCGCGAGTCACGGCGGCAATCACGGCGCGAGCCAACACTGTCCCCCGACTCATGCGAGACACTACGCGCACGCGTGTGTCGCGCCAAGAGCGAAGCCCCTCCCGAAGGACCCCCACCCTCATGGGTCCGACGACCGAGGATGCTCTGCGCGTTAACACGGGTCGGCGCGGCCTCCTCCTCCGGCTGAATATCCTCCAGGTGCTGCGCGAATCGCCCGTAGTTGGCGTCGCTGTCACCGGCGCGAGCCATAGCCTGTCCAATAATGGACAAGGCACACTCGACGCCCCGCCCGTCCGCGCGCTCAACCGCGGTCCGCAGGCCGGCGATGTGCTCGACCCAGGCGTTGGCCACTGCCGACAAGGCCGCGCCACGGGGCGCGCGAGCACGTACATCGCGCACAGGCGCCGACCCAAACAAGGCAACCGCCGCGGAAGAAGAAGCGCGTGTCGGCCAAGTGGCATCAACCGCACGAGGCAGAGACAGCGAGCGATCGCGCCGCGGCGAACGCGGGCGGTAGCGACTCTCTCGGTCGTCGCCGATGGCGTGAGCCCCGGGAGCATGGGTCCGACGACCACGGCGCCACACCCCGGGGTGGTTCGAAGTGACTCGCGCCATCTGGAGTGGCGCGTTCGGGTCCAACGCCCAGTCGAAATCGACACAAAGGTGACGAAGGCAAAAGCCTTACTCCTTGGTCGCATCGACCGTGACCCGCACCTGCCGAGCGTCCCCGGAGTCGACGTCGCGACGAACAACGTCCTTCAGGACCATCCCCCAAGGGAAAGCCTTCACGGCCTGGCGCATCTTGCCATACAAGGCGTACATGGCCTCGCCGTCGGGCGCGTCATTCAACTTGGACGTGTCCAACACGTCAAAGTGACGAAGCGTCTTCTCGTCCAAACGGACAAAGACCTTGTCCTCCTGTAGGGTGTGAACCCACGCAGCAACTAAGTTGCAGTAGTACTCAGAGTACACCACCTGCCAGACCGAGCTGTAGTCGTTACGCAACGCATCCGCCAGGTGCGACACCACCACCGGGGTCGCCACCCACAGCTCCGTGTGCGGCTCCCACGACGCGATGGGCGGAAGCCAACGAGACAAGTCAAACGTCCGTGGCGCATGGAGAAATCCAGCCGCCCGAGCGATAGTCAACAACTCGCGGTTGCGAAAGAAGCGCGTGTCGGCGGCCCGACGGTGGTCGGATGGGAACATCGGCATCCGAAAGGGGTTCGGTAACCCGCTAACGCGAAGACTGCGATCTTCATCGACACCGTCGTTCTCGTCGTGCGCCACCAGCGCGAGCTGCTAGAGGTACTGCTCCAGCCCGGAGTCGCGCCCAAACGGTACCGAAAGGTCCGCGGCAAGAGCGCGCTTGAGGAAGACGGCCTTCGGCCAGTTGCGTAGCAAGCGGCAAAACGAGGTGGCCGCCGCCTCGAACGTCTCGGTCCCCTTCACTGGGAACAGAAGCTCGTTGGTATAAACCAAATGGTGGAACCGGTGCAAGGGCACATGGTAACGCACGAACTCGTTGCAGAACGACATCACCTCGTAAGCACGACGCTGGGGCCCCTGATTACCGAAGTAAGGGTACCCGTGGACCTCGACCACGCGGTCGCCAGCATTTTCCGGCGACCCGGCCTCGGCCATCACGTCGACAAACCCAGGCACTGCCTCATACCTCGCGTGCACGCGACGCGTGTGCGCGCGAGCGCGGTTGCGAACGCACATGTCGTATAGACCCTGGTCGGTGACCCTCGGGACCCCGTCGACCACCTCCACGGGCTCCGCATGCGCGTAATAGGAGTCGCAAGGCCGAAACTGGCGCAGTATCTCTGGATCCGAGGAGCGATCCACGTCCGGCTGGCCAGCCGCGGCGGCGTGAGCCATGTCGCCGCCCGCCCCGCCATCGGCAACGCCGCCATCTACCGCCATCGCGGCCGAGTCCGCCATGACCTTGGCCGCTCGGGGGTGCTAACCCTAGCCGCCGGCGCCGCGCTTGCCGCCCTTGCCGCCCTTGCCGCCCTTGCCGCCCTTGCCGCGCTTGCCGCCCTTGCCGCCCTGGCCGCTCTTGCCGCGCTTGCCGCGCTTGCCGCGCTTGCCGCGCTTGCCGCGCGTGCCGCCCTTGCCGCGCTTGCCGCGCGTGCCGCCCTTGCAGCGCTTGCCGACGGGCACGCCGCTCTTGGCCCGCCCGCAGCCCAACTCCACCAACCCTAAGGTTATCCACCCCTCGATAGGGCGCCCCGACGCAAGCAATGCCGTTCGGCAGCAACCCGTGCAAGTGCACTAGGACACGGGAAGGACCCGTTCCTCTGGGACGACCATCGCTTGCTCGCGCTCGGCGCGGTGTGAACCGGCCGCGGGGTGTCAACCCCCCTCCGCGTCACGGCTTTCGCCTTCTCGACGGGGTGGCGAAACCCCGACGACAACGGCGCCAAGTGGAGCTGACGATGATGGCTCAGCGCACGCTGGCCACCCCGCCGCCGCGACCACGGGTCTTAACCCTGTCCGGCCACCCGCGCCCGCGCGTACGCGCCCGGCGACCCGCCAGCGCAGGTACGCCCCATCACGAGCCCCGGCCCCACAGCGCGAGCTGCCGACCACACGCACGCGCATGCGCGTTGCCGAGCGGTCGCGGTCGCCATCGACCAACCGCCACCCCCAATGGGGCCGGATCGGCGCCCCTTCGCGGCTCGCGTCGCCAGGGCGGTTACACCCGCTCGCGCCTGTGCGAGTCCGCGATCGCCCAATCGGGTGACGTCAACCCTGGATCTCTCCGGGACGGCTCGAATCGCGCGTTGGAGGTATGTAGCATATCTTCGCCAGTAATTGGCAATTACCACCGGTAGCCCCCTTGACTGGCTGAATCCACAGATTTGTGTGACTCGGCTTGTGGCAAGCCCTTTGGGGGGTTTCTTCCGCATTGTTCATTTTGTTGTTTTGCTTGCCTGTCCTATCTGTATGCCGGCACTCACTGCGATCGCTTGATCGGATGGTCAATCGACCAGTGCCCTTGTTTGCATTAAACCACCGTGGGTCCGGGGTCGCTGTCGTAGGCACCACCCGGCTCCCCATCGGATGCCCTTCGTGAAAAGGTCGTTCTTCCCCGCCTCCACGGCGATAGAACTCTCTTTATTGCTTGGCTACGGTCGATCTCAATACACAGGTAATTGAACCAACGTTATTAATACCACAGACGTGGCGGCCCAACTGGCGTCCGCCCGCGATGGGGGGCGCCTGGGGCAGGTGATGGGTGAGTTGACAAGCGAGACCCTTCTCTCCCGTCTCACACGGGAGTTGGGCGACGCCACGTTGGCGACGCGCCAGCACCTGGACGCCTTCGCGCTTTTGGCCCGCGCCTCTCAACGGGGCGCTGCCCAACGTCCGGCCCGTCCCGGGAGTTACGCCTTCGGGGTAGATGACTACGCCCGCCCCTCGTACCCGCCCCAGCAGGGGGAGGGGTCACGGGAGGCGGGTCCCTCCATGGGGAACCGTCGCGAGCGCTCGCGCTGACCCGATCATGGGGACGGCCGTGCCGACCACCGGCAGGGCTTCCGCTCTGCATCCCCACGCAGGGGTACATTCTGGTAATGGTGCCCCGCCGTCATTCCTTCTGGGGGGAAGGTCGTCAGCCTCCATCCCGCACCTGGGTTGCCCGCGCCCCTTTCGGCGTTAGGGCTGGTCGTCCCCAGGGTGACGGGGGCTCGCACCCCTTTACCTAGCGCCATCATGGCGCTGGGGTCGACCACTCGTCTCCATCGGGGCCTCCTACTAGAGGGGGCCGACTGCTTCACTTTGCCTGGCCCCCCTTGCCGTCTGGAGGGTTTTGTCTTTCTGTATTAAACAGGTTGAGCTCTCTCCCTCTCTGTAGTCCAGTCGGGGGGTTGCCCTAACCCCTTGGACGTAGGCTCTTGCCCAGTCACCGTCGTTCCTTCGGGTTCTTTCGGAACCCTTGAGATCTTTGGCGCTCGACGAGGGATTGCCTTTCGGTTCCCGAAAAGTAAATTCCCCAGGGGGGTTAACCCCGGCAACTTAATCCTTGCTCGCTTACCGTACTTACGTACCGATTCTCTGGGAAGTGACGTGGCCAACTTCCACGTGTCATCTTTTGACCTGAATCCGAACCATCTTACCTGGAGGAATAAATTCCCGTCGTCATCGAACTTATGCGCAACGAACCGTTCGAATACATACTCGGTCCCACCCGTATTTGACGGGGGACTTGACTGGAAGTGGGTTCGGGCAACTTGCGCACGGGCCCATGCCGGATCTCCAGGGGGGGGACCTGGGGCCACAGTGACGTGATCACTGGACAGAGTTCTGAGGCCAGTGGGGCTCTCCACTAGTGTCTATTCTACCGGCGGACTCAATTGATCCTTTTCCCCTCATTTGATCATCAATCTCGGTGTCTGTTTTTGAGTGCTTCCCGACGTCTGCTGTGTGTTCTGATGGCAGAAATGAGCTCAGCGCAGTCTTTTTACCCTTGGGAGAACTGGGGTGCAGCCTGCTAAAGAAAAAAGTCACCCTGGGGCGCCTTTTTCTACGCGCCCTGGGGCGGTCCCCGCCAGTCGAAAGGACCTCACCCTCTAGGGAAGTCTTTCATCGGGGCTACACGCACTCTGTTGCCACAGTGGCTCTCCGACAGCCACCTGATACAACTTCAGAGTCGCTCAGCACCGCCACAGAGCAAATCCACACTGTCAACAGTGTCGGAGAAACAGCGAGTGCAGGGAGAAAGCACAAGATGGTGGGGCGGGTGCTGCACCACGAACAGAGTGGTTCACCCGCCCGGGCGCTGCTTTTTCAACGAGGGGATGCCTAGAGGACGTTTTTCAGAGTCTCCTGTGCCAGAAGAAGTGCTGGAAGTGCCTGTCCAATGGTCATGGACGATGGGAGAGTCGTGGGGGGTTATGTCTGACCCAGGCTGCCTTGCTGGCCCGGGCGAACTTTGCAAGAGGTCTTCCTGTAGGAGGCATCTTGAATAGGTCATCTTCGCCTTCGGGGGTGGGTATCGTCTATACTCTTCGCGGTGCGGCGGGGAATCGCACCAACATGCGTTTGTAGGCGTCTCATCGGCCGATTTCTCGCTCAGATGGGCCAAAATCGCTGATTCTGGAGAAGCTCATTTGATCCTCAGCAGAAGCTCATTTGATCCTTTTTTCCGGTAGAATAGACACTAGGAACCGTCTGCCGTCAGTCTGCAGGACCATATAGGGTCCTGCCGTCTTGAAGGCGAGCTTTGCCCGCTGCCGGGCGTGGGCGTCCGTATAGATCCACGCCCCCACTCCGATGTCCTTATTCTTTTCGGACACCCGTGCATCGAAGGCCTTCTTATAGGCCTTCTGCGTCCGCCCCAGGTGCTCGCGCACCTTGGGGATCAGGGCCTTCAGGTACTGGAAGTACTGGTCGGCCACCGAGGTGACAGACGGGTCCAGGTCCTCCTCGTCTTCCTCGTTCTCCACATGAGGACGGGGCTTGGGCAGCCTCGAAATGCCCATCGTCTGCAGCCGCCGGGGGCTGACGAAAGCAAAGGGGGCTTGCCCAGTGCTGGTATGCACATGCATATTATATGCAGTGGTCAGGAGGGAGACGTATCGGTCCCACTCCTTCGTGTGCTCCGCCATATATGTGCGGAGCTGCCGCACTATTGTGCGGTTGTAGCGCTCCACCTGCCCATTAGTCTGGGGGTGGTAGGGAGTCGAGTAGTTGGCCACGATGCCCAGAAACCCCAGCACACCCTGGATATATTCCGAGGCGAACTGGGGGCCGTTGTCCGTGAGCGTCGTGTCGGGTAACCTATAAGAGGCTACCCATGTGTCGATGAAGGTCGACACCACGTCGAGAGAGGTCGTGTCCCTAAGTGGCACTACCCTCACCAACTTGGTGAAGCGGTCACATATGACCAGCAAGTGCTTGTACCCGTTCTCCGACTTGGGGAACGGGGCGAGAAGGTCCATGGACACACTGGCAAAGGGCTCAGTGGCAGGGCAGAGCTTCATGGATGAAGTATGCTTCCTCTCCTGCAGTCTGTTCTTGGCACAGGGGTGGCACTTGGCTACGTGGGCATACACGTCCACCACCATGGTGGGCCAGTACACCCCACGCCTCAGGGTGGACTACATTCGCCGGGCGCCAGGGTGACCCGCGAGGGGCGCGTCATGGTTATGCTTCAGGACTCTTTCCTGTAGCTCTTCGGGGATAACCAATTGGGTGGTATCCCCAAAGTAGGAGCGCCGGCACAGCGCTCCATCCTCTTCCTCAAAGAAGAACGCCTTCCGGGCCCATTTGGGGTCCGGGGGAGGGACACTGTCCTACTCCTTCCTGCGCTCAACGCAGAAGGCGTCCTTGGCCTGCGCCTCGACGAGCTCGGCCAGGGTAACTGGTCCCAGCGGGCGCTCCTTACTGGAGCGTCCCATGACCACCTGGGCCGAGCCGGTGACGGCCGCCACCACTGGGAGGTCGTCGTCCAGCGGCGTATCGTCCAGGCCCTCCGTAGGGAGCCTGGACAGGGCGTCCGCCACCTTGTGCTCCGATCCGGGTTTATGCCGGATCTTATAGGTGAACTACTCAAACCGGAGGCGCCACCTATTAATGCGCAGGTTGGGGATGTTCTTGACCAGCACCGACAACAGGGAAGAGTGGTCGCACCTGATCACGAACACCTCGCCTTCGAGATAAGCTCGAAGGTACGTCACCGCCCAAACCACACCGAGGGCCTCGATCTCGGTGACGTGATAATTCTTTTCCGCGGGGGTTAATCCCCGCGAATAATATCCGATGGGGTGGTAATCCCCATTGGGCTGCTGCTGCATCAGGCTACAGCCCAGCTGCTCATAGCTGGCATCTACGTCGACGATGTAGTGCCCCCCCAACCTGGGTATAGCCAGGATGGGCGTTGTCAACAGCAACTGCCGTAGCGTCTCAAACGCTGCGGTTTCAACCCCATTGGGAGGAAGAAGGTCCTTCGGTAGCTTGGAGCTTGTGAGGGCCGACAGGGGCCGTGCCACTCTGGCATAGTTGGGCACGAAGCGGCGATAGACGCCGCACATCCCCAAGAAGCTCTTCATCTGCGTCTGGGTTCGGGGGTACTTGACCCCCCGAAGCGCCTGAATATTCTTCTCGCTTATCTGAACCCGGCCAGGTCGTATGACGTGGCCGAGGTACTCCGCCTCTTTTTGGAAGAGGTGGCACTTGTTCGCCTTGAGAGACACCCCGTGGGCCTTGAGGAGTTTCAATACCTCCTCGACGTGGCCCACGTTTTCCTCGGGTGTCCTCGAGAAGACGATGACATCGTCGAGATAGACGATGCACGTCTGCCACTTCACCCGGGCCAGGATTATATCCATGGCCAGCTGGAAGGTGGCTGGCGCGTTGCACAGCCCAAATGGCAGGCGTATGCACTGCCACGTGCCATGATGGCACGTGAACGCCGTGAGGGGCTTGTCCTTCTCGGCAACGGGTATCTGCCAATACCCGGCGTTGCAGTCCAACGTCGAGAAGACGTTGGTGTAGTGGTTTCTGCCCGCAAAGCCGACGGGGCAAGACCCCGTCAGAAAACTCAACACAGGATGTGTAGCGACACAAAGGAAAAAGAACACAAACGCCAGGATCACAGGGCGCAAAGCGCACCAGAACGCCGGAACTAACGCAAACACAACGCTGATTTATTCATGGAAGCAAGCCGACCCAGAAACGCACACTCATATACCCTCAGAGGAAGCACGACGCGCACAAACCCAACCAACGAAAAAACGGTCGTGGGGGGACCGTTGCCCCACGGGCCACGGCCCCTGACGCGGGGTCCTGGCTGGCCCCTGCCACGGATCAAGGGACCTCCTTCCACTGGAAGAGAGATCTGGCCCCTGGACTTAAGTCAGCTTGGACTGAAATAGCCCAATAATTCTCTATGGACTTATCCCAATATTTTCAATTCTTCGGTCGAAGTCCTCGTGGGATATCGATCGTGGGCGAGATCTGATCTCGCCCCCGGGGTTCGCCCCGATCAGACAAGATTCCACAAGCTTCTCGGCCCCTCTAGGGGGCCCGAATCGAAGGGTCGCGTGTCCCCTTGTCCGTGCCAGGCCCCCCCCTTCGGGGCCCGATGAGGTGCCCCTCCCCCTTTCTGGAGGAGAAATGGGAGCCTCGGGCGTGGCCCTGGGCCCCACTTGGCATGCGCCCCAAGGAGGTTCCACACCCTACTCCCTCTGGGGGGTGTTACGTGTGTGCTCACGGCCCCACCCCCGGTCCAGACCAGAGGGATGGCGTCATCCGAGGATAGGGGGTTTCCCCCACATATCCCCCACCTCAGGGCCTGAGTCTCGCAGGACCGGGGGCGGTGTCTAGCCGCCCCGCACCGACCACGACGGGGAATCCCCTGTGACTCGTTCTGTCCTCGCCCCCCCCCTTTCGAGGGGTTGGCTGTGGGGTGTCCGCCTGGGACATCTAGTGCGCGGGGACTTCCCGGCGCCTGGTGAGCCCCCCCCGCCGCCACCGGGGATCATAAGACGGTCCCCGTCGTGTAAGGACCCGACGATCCAGGGGTCCCGTGGACACCCTCATCGTCACGAGTCGGGACAGCGCCGATAGCGCGCGTCCGGGGATCTTCCCCCCTCCCTGACGACCTCGTGCCCCCCCCTTGGGTGGGGCTTATCAAGCTTTCCCGGGTCCCCGTCTCGCGGGGTCCGATGGCGTCGGCCGATGCGGCCAACGGTGCGGCCGCCATGGCGGTCGACAGTCGGGGCGACGTGCCCGGCGACGACTTCGGGGACGAGGAGGAGATTGACGGCGACTTGGCCACCTTCTTGTCGGCTTCTTGGCCGACTCCCGCCGTCGTTGACGACGCGTTTGGGCGGTTCCCTTGGGACCTCGGGGCGTCCCTTGTCGAGCAGCGATATGCGTCCCTAGAGGGTCGCCGCATGGTCAGTCTTTGGACGACCATCCGGGCTAATTAGGGCCCGTTGTACGCCATCCCCAAGGGGATGGAGACGGACTTCCCCTTTCTCCGCCGCCGGGAGGACTGGCGGGTGTGTCGGGTGCTCCGTCATTTGGCGGAGCGGGACCTCCCTCCTGAGGAGGGTGACCGACCCTACTTCTCCTGGGATTATTAACCGGGTCCTCCCCCCAAGATGGGGGGGGAAGACCGCGGCTACTTCGTTCCGGGCGCCCTAGGGGAGTGGACAATCCGCACTACCCTGGGCGTCCTCGTGCTCCATGAGCAGCGGGAGGTACGCGAGGTTCCGGTACCCCGGCGTAAGGGTCTGTACCGGATCGCCCCCCTTTCGTGGGCGTCGGTAGAGGTGCCGCGCGGCATGGCCGCGCGGATGCCACAGTTGGGGGCGCTGCATGGCAGCAAGCCGATGGGGGAGGCCCTCGGGGGGCCCTAACACATCATTCTAGCGACCCTTTGGGCCGTCGAGGTGGCCGACTTCTTCGTCAGCAGCATTTGCCATCACGGCCACTTATGGCGTCTGCCGATGGTCCTTCGGACGGCCCTTGCCGAGCTCACGGCCGAGCGATTGTGCTCGGCCGACTCGGCCGTTCGGCCTCTCTTGGAGGCCGGGTTGGAGCTCCTCCGCCTCGTGGAGGAGTTCGGGAAGGAGACGTGGCTCCTTTCTAATGGGAGCCCCCGAGGGGTCCTCCGATGCGCCAAGGGACTTGACGACGATGGGGTCTTGGTCCTCATGGAGGGCCTTGGTGACGCCACCCTCCCTTATGGGAGGGATGTCACTCATGAACTGCGCCTCCGCCCCCTGGATTGGGACTTGGCCTCGGCGGGGCCGAACCGTTATGGTCCCGCGGCTCTTTTAGCGCCTCCGGCGTCGCTGCCGCCGTCTCCGCCCGCGAGTTCCGCGGGCGCTTCGTCTTCGGCTCCGCCCCTTTGGGCGGAGGTCTCCCGCCCGTATACCCCTCGCGGGGGCGCGCGCTACGGTCGGGGCCGACGTACCCACCCTGGGGGTGGTTCGGTCCCCCTTATCGGGGGACGCTCGGGTCCGTCGCTAGCGGCCCTTCCTCTCTTCTCTTGGGATGGGACCGCCCAACTGGGGCCCCCTCGGCCCGTGAGGCGCGCGGTGTGGGCGAGCTTGACCCGCTCCCTAGGGGAACTCCCCCCGATCCTCACCAACGGGGTGGAGTAAACCCTGATTATGGCCTTAAGCCGCACCTTGGTGCGGCTTCGCAACGAGATGGCCGTTATCGTGTCACGCCCTATGGGTGACCGTGAAGCGGACGTGCTGTACGCTCTGAGTGCAGGCGACTCGCTCCGCCGCCTTTTGGCGAAGGAGTACAGCGCGGCCGTGGCGGAGACCAACACCGTCGTGGCGGGGTGGTCCATCCGCAACATGACGCTACCCCCGGCCCCGACCGGCGGGGGTATCTCGCCGGCGACGCACCAGCGCCCGCCGTCTCCGTCCCGACCTCACTATGGGGTGGGGTCAGGCTCCTCTGCCCCGGCCCATTATGGGGAGGGCTCGGGTTCTGTTTCCCCGTCCCATTATGGGGCGGGCTCGGGTTCGATTGCCCCGTCCCACTATGGGGCGGGCCCTAGTTCCTCTGTGCCGGCCCTGCATGGGACGGCGACTGGTCCCTCGGCGAACCTTCCGACCTTCTCGGGGCCGGGGTATTACTCGCACCATGAGGATCCGGGCCAGGGCTATGACCCGGACTTTGGTTCTCGCTCCGGGGGTTGGTGACTTGTCACCGAGGGTGCTTGGCACCCCTTTTCCTCGGTCATTGTTTGTGTCACCCTTCACCGCCCCCCTTAGGGCCCGGTGCCGCACTGGGAGGGAGAGTGCGAGAGGGCCCCGTAGGGAATGAAAGGGCTTGGCCCCTCTTCTTGTCTCTCTTTGTCTCCGTGCCGTGCTTGGCAGCACGCCAGTCTTGTACCCTTTTCTTGACTTGGTCAGAAAAGAGCACCCCTTCCCGAGTCAAGGCGGGGAGTTTAATTCTCTTCCGGAGACTACTTCCGGAGTGCTTCTCTCGGGAGGGAAGAAGCAGATTGCCACGTGGCTTCCTTTTCGGGAAACCCGAACCATTTGACTAGGAGCTTCAATTGCCCGTCCACATTCCAGCCATGTTTGATAAACTTTTCAAACACAAATTCTGGGCCATCCTTTGGATGGGTGCCCTCCTTAAAGAGGGCCTGTGCCCTGAGGGCACGGGTCCATTTGGCATCCCGTGCCGGGGGCGTGGGTGCTCCAGTGACATGGTCACTGCTTACCGTCCTGATGCCCCTAGGGCTCTCTAATAGAAACCGGTACCCATCGGTCTGTAGCACCATGTAGGGTCCTTGGGTCTTAAACCCAAGCTTCTTCGGCGAACGGGAGTGGGCATCGAGGTACACCCAGTCCCCAGCCTTTAGCTGGTTATTCTTTTCCCGAGCGCGTGCGTCAAACGCACGCTTGTACGCAGCCTGGGCTTTACCCAGGTGCTCCCGGACCTTCGGAAGGAGAACTTTGAGGTCCTCTACATATTGTTCCGCCGCCGAGCTGGCGTGGACGGGTCTCTCCTCGGCTTGCCTCAGCCGAGGCATCCTCTCGATGCCAATCAGCTGGAGCCTCCTCGGGCTCACAAAAGCAAAGGGGATCTCCCCAGTGCTGGAGTGGACCTGCATATTGTACGCAGTAGTCAGAAGGGACAGATGGCTGTCCCAGTCCGATTGGTGCTCCGCCACATAGCAGAGGAGTTTTCGAACGAGGGTGCGGTTATACCGCTCGACCTGCCCTCTCGTCTGCGGGTGATAAGGCGAGGTATAGTTCGAAGCTATACCAAGTAAGCCTAGGATGCCCTGGTAATAAACCAAGGCCAACTGCGGCCTATTTTCGGTAAGGACCGAGTCAGAGATGCCATATGCGGCAACCCATGCATCAATAACAGCCGATGCCACGGTCAGAGCCGTGGCCTCCCTCAAAGGGATGGCTCTTGTCAGCTTCGTGAACCGGTCACATATGACCAGGACGTGCTTGTGCCCCCCTTTAGAGGTGGGCAGAGGACCCAAAAGGTCCATAGCGAGCCCCGAGAAGAGCTCGTCTGCGGCGAACAACTTCATCACCGTAGTGTGCTCCCTCTCAGAGAGGCGGTTCTTAGCACACGCGGGGCATTGCTCCACGTGTTTGTATACGTCGACGACCATCGTCGGCCAGTATACATATCTGCGGAGGGTGTTGTACATCCTCCTCGAGCCGAGATGCCCGGCTAACACCGACTGGTGCTGGTACGTCAGGAGGCGCTTCCGCAGCGCCTCCGGAATAACCACTTGGGTCTCTCGCCCGTATACCGAGCAGCGGCATAGCAACCCGTTCTTCTCCGGAAGAAGAACGCTTGTCGACTCCAGGTCGGGTCGGGAGGCGGAAGAGCATCGAGCTCTTTCAGCCTGGCCTGACAGAAGTCATCCTCGGCTTGGCCCATGATGATCTCTTGGGCTGTCAGGGCCCCCATGGGGGCCTCTTCCGGCGACGCCTCCTTAAGGGCGTCACTGGCCCAGGTCTCATCGGCTAGGACGGGGATGTCCTCCTCCAGAGGTGAGGTGTCCAAACCCTCTGTAGGGAGACGCGATAACGCGTCTGCCACTTTGTGGTCCTTCCCCGGCTTATGCCGGATCTCGTAGTTGTACTCCGATAATCGGAGTCGCCATCGGTTAATCCGAGCATTCGGGCTCATATTAGTGAGCACCCATAAAAGGGCGCGGTGGTCACACCGTACCACAAATTCCGCACCCTCCAGGTACGACAGTAAGAAGGTCACAGCCCAGACGACGCCTAGCGCCTCGATCTCCGTGGCGAAATAGTTCTTCTCCGCAGGGAGAAGCGCACGGCTGTAGTAGCCGATGGGGTGATATTCCCCGTCGGGCTGTTGCTGCTGTAAGCAGCAACCCAGCTGTTCATAGCTGGCGTCGACGTCGACGATGTAATGCCCGAGCCTCCTGGGCAGGGCAAGGATTGGGGCGTCCCGCAGACGTCCTCGGAGTATCTCAAAGGCGTCCATATTCTCCTCTGAAGGAGGAGGAAGCTTCTTAGGAAGCTTGGTGCTCGTGAGCGCCGTTAGGGGCTTCGCTATCTTGGCGAAGTCAGCTACAAAGCGGCGGTACACGCCGCACATGCCCAGAAAGCTCTTCATCTGAGTTTGGGTCTCCGTATAACGGAGACCCCGCAGAGCCCGGAGGTTCTTCTCCAGGACATGGACTCGCCCCGGTCGGATCACATGACCGAGGTACTCCACTTCCTCTTGGAAGAAGTGGCATTTGGCCGCCTTCAAGGTAACCCCTGCCTTCCCGAGCAGGGTCAGCACCTCGTCGAGGTGCTGCAGGTGTTCCTCTGGAGAACGCGAAAAGACAATCACATCGTCCAGATATACTAAGCATATCTGCCACTTCACGCCGGCCAGGATCATATCCATGGCGTGTTGGAACGTTGCAGGGGCGTTGCATAGCCCAAAAGGGAGGCGCAGACATTGCCACGCGCCCGTGTGGCACATGAATTCCGTGAGGTGCTTGTCCTCCTCGGCTACTGGTAATTGCCAGTAGCCCGCGTTACAGTCCAGGGTGGAGAACACCTTGGCGTCCCCTAGGGAGTCAATACACTCATCCATCCGTGGGATGGGGTACGCATCCTTGACAGTCACCAAGTTGAGCTTTCTGTTATCGATGCAGAAGCGTACTGAGCCATCAGGCTTCGGTACCATTACCACGGGGCTAGCCCATTCCCCACTGGCGGGCTTGATCACTTACATCGAGCGCATACGCTCGAATTCCGCTTTCTCTCTTTCCCGGGCCATGGGCCCGGCTTTGTAAGGGTGCTGTCGCACGGGGACAGCCCCGGGCTTCAGTCGGATCCGGTGTTCCAAACCTCGGATCAAGCCAAGCTTGCCCTCCCAGAGGGAGGCATGCTTTTGGAGGAGGGCCTTCAAGGCCCCCGACCATTCCGTCGGAACCTACGAGACGTCTACCTCCGGAAGAGGGGGTTTCTTTGCCACCTGCGGCGGCGTCGCGAGCTCCTCGAGCTCGCTCTCCGAGACCTCATAGGTCGGCCCCTCATGGGCGTCGATATAACCAATGGTCATATCGGTTGTCAACCGTAACGGCGTGACACTCAGGTGCACCACCTGGATTGTTATTGGCTCATTCTCCATCACAATGGCGGGCCCTTGGGCGAACTGTATACCATGCTTATGATATAAAGGGGGTCGCCCTCTCACGAGGCCATGCCCCCTGTAGGTGCTCCTCACGGGGACGTGGGCAATAGTCCCGGGTTGCACCCAGGTATTCCTGGCCGGCATCAGCTGAGCCGTAACCTCCGCGAGACAAGCACAGACCGCCGAAATGGAGGCATCGGGGTGCCCCTTTGGGGCTCCCCGTCTCTTGATCGGCACCTTGGTGCCGTTGCGGAGTTCCACATGTTGCTCCTGCGTCGCAATGTTCTTCGTTGCGACATCAATGAAAGAGGTGCCCAGGATATCTGGGACACTCATGTTGTTCACAACTCCAAAGGAGATGTAGAAGGTCTGACCCCCAAGGGTCACACCAAGACAAACAGCACCAACAATGGGGAGCCAGCCCCCATTGACGTCGTGAAACATCTTCGCTAGATCACCCAGCGGTTGTAGCGGGGTGTCGACCGGCAGCAACCGCCTGTCTATTAGCGTCGGCCCACTACGGTATCTAATATAGCCCGTGTAGTGAGATCAAATCCTGCCGTTAGGAATAACCGAACGGCTAGTTGGTAACTAGAGGAGTGCATGAAAGCACAAGACGTGCCCTCCGGGGGCTTCCCTTGGGTCGCCCCCACCACTCGACTCGGCCTATTCTTCCCGGCTCTCCGGGAAGACTTATATCGCCGGTCTACCCCGTTTTTCTTCGGGGTGGGTGGGACTATCCCACCCGCTACTCGTTTCCCGAGGGGGAGTTGTCCTCCTCATCTTGCTCGGCTTCATCCTTCCCGGGGGAGAGTGAGTCGTCCGAGGACGACCACGGAGGACCATAGTGGTGCCTCACCGCTGCGACCGGCTGACTTCGCCGGAGCTCCTCCTTCTTCTTGCGGCGCTCTTCGCACCGCTCCAGGAAGGCCTTTGTTAACAGAGCATTTGTCCCCGCGTCTAGGCGGGGGCACTCCCTGAAGAAATGGCCCCGCATGTTACATGCGAGGCAATTGCTGGTCCGGGGTCGCCCTGGACGACCCGTTTCCTCCCGAGGAGGACCAGGTGGGGCTTTCCCCACCTGGGCTGGGTTCCGTGGGGAAGGCTCCGATGGGACTTCCCCCACCTTAGCGGGAGCCCATCGGGTCTGACCAGGTGGGACCTCCCCCACCTTAGGTGGGCCCCATCGGGAAGGACCCGCTTCGCCAGCCTTGGGTGGGCCCCATCGGAAAGGACCCGGAGGGGCTTCCCCCATCTTAAGTGGGGCTGTCACTGCCGCGGTTACATACTTCCGCGGCGCTGGCCGAGCAGCGCGACGCTCCCGACGGGCCTCGGCCCGTCGGGCTTCTTGATCCCGTTGCTCCTGGTGGCGTCTACGACAGTCGTCACCCTTTCGCCGGGCATATTGCACCAGCAGATCCATGGGCGTGGTGGAGGTGTTATGTTCGCGCACATCTGCGCGAATCGCCCAGCCAAGTCCCTGCATATAGCGACTCTTCATTTGTCCTTCCGTGTGGATATATCCACACAGGCGACATAGCCCCCGAAGGCGCACGTAATAAGCAGTCTCCGTTTCGTCCGCCTCTTGGGCGGCCCCATGAAACAAAGCGTCTTGATCGCTTAGCGATTGCTCATCCGCATATTTGCGGAGGAGCCAGTTGACCAGCTCCAGATAGGAGCTGACCTCCCCACTCCGTCCCCCCTGGAGGGACGGCATGATCGTATACAATTCCCTCTTGAGGTCACCCTTAGTGAACTCGGGGAGGAGGTACAGGGCTCTGCCCTCCGAGACATCATTGTCATCGCCCGCTTTCACGAAGCGGCTTAGAAATTCAAAGACGCCTAATGCGGGCGTCCCATCCCATTCTGCGTCACGGCCAAAGGTGGCCAAGACGTCCTTACGCAGACGGCCTAGGCCGTGCCATGGTCCGGTCATACCGGACATCGGTATTCGCCAAAGCGTATATTGCGCAATCTAATATTGCTGCGTAGCGATCATCCGCGGGGATGATCTTAGCGGGAATCCGTCGACGGGGTTCTCCTTCCAGCTCGTGCCCTAGGGCACGAGTCACAGAGCGACGGGGCACATGGTGGCCCCCATCTCTCCCGGAGTACTCTCCGTCCGAGGAGGAGGAACTCATCCGCCGTCGACGGCGCCGGGACCGTCGTGTGGTCCCGATGCCTGTCTCTTTAAAAGACAGCCGCTCATGTAAGGGGCTTATCAAAGCGTCCAACGAATCCCGTAGGGCGGCCGACAAGACCGCCGCGTCCTGGGCCCACTGGGGGGCCCGATCCACACCTCCCTGAGGATGCGTTCGGTGTGGGCCAGGGGCTCTCGCCGGCCTGGCCCGTCCATCATACGGACCCCACGGCAGAGGGGGAACCGCTTGGTCCCGCTTGCCGAGCGGTCGAGGAGGTGGAGGCGGGAGTACCCCTCCGGCTCCACCCTCCATACCTTGAGGGGGAGGAGACGGGAATGCCGTTCCGTCTGCGCCCCCCACACCTTGGGGGGGGACAGACGGGAATGCCCTTCCGTCCGAGCCCCCCTGACTTTGGGGGGGGAGAGACGGGAATTCCCTTCCGCCCATACCCCCCTCGCCTGGCGGGGGAGAAAACGGGAATACCCCTCCGTCTCCGCCCTCGTCGTCCAACCCGCCGCGTTCTGACGCGGTCGAGCCGGCTCGATCCCCCGTCCGAGGAGGGATTCCTCCGGGGCTCACGGCCCCCGAACCATCGCTGGATCCGTCACGGTCTCCCCGTGACGAGCTGCCGGCGCCCTCGGCGCCGGACCCCGTCACACCTGGTACGTTCATGACGGGAGGACTCCGTCCTCCTTCCGGACAATCAATCCACTCGGACAACCACAGCAACGCAGTCACACCCAAGGGTAAGACAAACACACAGCGAAAAACCACCGTAAGAACGGACAAAAGGTACGCCCGACTGATCAAGAAGGGCCGAACCCTGTCCCCCGCTGATCCACCAAATGTAGTGGTTTCTGCCCGCAAAGCCGACGGGGCAAGACCCCGTCAGAAAACTCAACACAGGATGTGGAGCGACACAAAGGAGAAAGAACACAAACGCCTGGATCACAGGGCGCAAAGCGCACCAGAACGCCGGAACTAACGCAAACACAACGCTGATTTATTCATGGAAGCAAGCCGACCCAGAAACGCACGCTCATATACCCTCAGAGGAAGCACGACGCGCACAAACCCAACCAACGAAAAAACGGTCGTGGGGGGACCGTTGCCCCACGGGCCACGGCCCCTGACGCGGGGTCCTGGCTGGCCCCTGCCACGGATCAAGGGACCCCCTTCCACTGGAAGAGAGATCTGGCACCTGGACTTAAGTCAGCTTGGACTGAAATAGCCCAATAAATCTCTATGGACTTATCCCAATATTTTCAATTCTTCGGTCGAAGTCCTCGTGGGATATCGATCGTGGGCGAGATCTGATCTCGCCCCCGGGGTTCGCCCCGGTCAGAGAAGCTTCCACAAGCTTCTCGGCCCCTCTAGGGGGCCCGAATATAAGGGTCGCGTGTCCCCTTTTCCGTGTCAGGCCCCCCCCTTCGGGGCCCGATGGGGTGCCCCTCCCCCTTTCTGGAGGAGAAATGGGAGCCTCGGGCGTGGCCCTGGGCCCCACTTGGCATGCGCCCCAAGGGGGCGCCACACACCACTCCCTCTGGGGGGTGTGACGTGTGTGCTCACGGCCCCTCCCCCGGTCCAGACCGGAGGGATGGCGTCATCCGAGGATAGGGGGTTTCCCCCACAGTTGGCATCCCCCAACGAATCCAGACATTCGTCCTTCCGGGGGATTGGATAAGCATCCTTTACCGTCTGCTCATTCAGACGGCGGTATTCAATACAAAAGCGTCTTCCGGCCCCCCGGTTTGGGGACGATAACGACAGGGCTGGCCCATTCGCTAGTCGAGGGTTCAATTACCCCCATCGACTGCATGAGCTCTACTTGCTCTTTCTCGATCTCCCTCGTCCGCGGCCCCGCCTTATACGGGTGCTGCCGGACGGGGGTGGCGCCAGGTCGTAACACGATCCGATGCGTCGCCTTCTTTATAGAGCCGAGCGACCCGTGCCATAGGGACTTGTAGCGGTCAAGCACCGCTTGGAGCTTGGGCCTAAGCTCGTCGCTGACCTCCCCGAGATCTAGTTCGGGGGGTTCCGCCCTCTCCGGGGCCGAGGCGGCAGTGCTTTGCACCGCCTCCAACTCCGTGGGGGTGACCTCTTTAATGGGTCCCTCGAATACCTCCACGTGCGCTATGACCATGTTGGTCCGGAGTCGAACTACCGCATTAGACGGGTTCATGACTTGTAGTCTTTGGGTTCGCCCGGCCACAAACGTGGCGGGGCCAGAGGCGACCATATATATTTGAGCGCGGCGCAGCGGCGGTCAACGTTTTGACCAATGAAAAGTTGCTGACAGTATAATTGCAGCCAATCGCGCACCGCCGGCAAGCCGGTGCGCCAGTACGCCGCGCAGTGCACCTCGTTGCTGGATCGACCACGAGCCCGTTTTTCCCCCAAATCGCTCGTGCAAAAACTTGCACGACCCCTCGTAAACGCCTGTACGAGGCGTTTTTCTTACAAAAACATGTTGAAACATGCATACGTTTGCATGATTGCAGTTTTCAATGACTTCTTGGATGCACCAGAAGCCTCTTTGAGAGCCGCTTCCTATGGTGGTGAGCGACATGGTGCAAATGCGCACGTGCAAACGTACACATGTGCTCAACAAGTGCGTGCGAGCGCTCCCATCCTTCCAACGAGATGTGTTCGATTTTCTGGCACGCTTCATTAAGACACCGTGTTCGAGGGGTGCGTATCAAGTCGTGCGCGGGGTCTGGAGGTGCTGGGAAGGTACCTTTTTGCCACAGTTTTCTGCAGATCTGCCCGACTTTGTCACACTTACTTCCAGCCGCAGGAGCAACATCTGCCCTTCCACAAACGGCGATCGGCAACGGCTGGGGAAATGAGATTTCCCATTCCATCAAGTACTTCGACGAGTGCCAAAGAACGCTGCATCCCGAGCGGAAAAGAGGCTTCCCGGCGGCCACAAAGCCGCGGGGGTTACGGCGCGATCCGCATCGTTCCACGGGTCCGCTGACTTGGCGTGGTTGCCCGGTCTTGGTCGCTGCCGGCGCTTGCCTGCCTGGCGCCGCCACATCCTCTCTGCTACACATCGGGCACACGCGCCCTCTATAACTGTGGCGCCTCCCCCATCCCTTTCCAGTGGTAGCCAAGCAGCTCTTTACGCCTCGTCCACCCGCTGCAGCCTCGTCCGCTGCGGCTGCCACCGGCGGCTATCCCCCGATTCGGCTGCAACGTCTGTGGCGTCGGAAGCGAGCCCCAACGTCTCGTCCCTTAGGCAGGACTCCGTCGGACCACAGCACCATCTTCTGACCTGACTGCCCCCCCCTCCCCCCGCCGCTGCCCCCCGCCCCCTCCCGCTGATCCCCCCCCACGCTGCCCACCCCCCCTTCACCGGCCCCACCGGCGCCGACAGCCCTCCAGGTAAAACCACCACCCGGCGCCGCCCTCGGTACCATACCGGCGAGGAATCCGTTTGCGGCGGCGGCCAGACCGGGTAACGCCGGTAGAGAGGCGTCAGGCTGCGAAAACTGCCTGCTCTCTTCCCACCCACCGCCTCGGAGTCGGCGCAACCTTCCTCTGCTTGTGGGCTGCACGATGGTGTCCTTCTACGTATTTCTTGCCGTACTCGGCACAGATCCGGTACTGAGTAGGGTTGCACACGACGCCCCTATTTCGGGGGCGTCAGGAGCGCGCGACGGATAAGACGCCTTACTGACGCCCCATTAGGCAGCCAAAACGCCCTCACGACGCCCCAAGTAGCACCCCCAAGATTTACAATATGGGTCAAGTGGCACCCATACTGTGCTCTCATATGTCATTTTTGTGTCAAGACTGGGTGCCTGTCCCCAACCAAGGTGCACAGCCGCCACCTGCTGAATCATGTAGACCCCCCTAAAAACTTTCTCTTCGCGACGCCTTGCTGACGCCCTTTTGAGTTGGGGCGTTAGGGGCGCACGACGCCCAAATGACGCCCTGGTGACTCCCTTAACGACGCCCTTAACGACGCCCCGGGCGTTCTGAGCAACCCTAGTACTGAGCACCGCACCAGTTTAGTGTATCAAGTCGCACTTGTAAGAACTTGAGCCGACTTCATAGAGCTCTTATTCACGCCCTAATCTCGTCGCCACCACGCCACAACGAGTTTTTTGGACGGGATACGAGCAAACACTCCCAGCGTGCGAGCAGGAGCCCGTTTTAGACAAGCGTTTACGATCGATTTGGGGGAAAAACGGGCTCGTGGTGGATCCAGCAACGAGGTGCACTGCGCCGGCTGCCCGAGCAGAGGCACGGTGGCGTCTCGCTGCCGCGTCGCAGCCGCCTGGATCCTTTTCCTTGCAATTTTCCCTCCTGACTCTAACATGATCTCGTTTGGCCGAATTCACATTGGTCGTATCGAGAAGCGATCAACCGATGTGCATCGCCCAGCGCATGGGGTCACGCCTAGTTAAGGGCCAGTGTACCTGCTCTTCTGGGTTTTCAACAGGGTTGTCGCACCGGGTTGGATGATGCTTCAAATGGGACAGCTCATTGGTCGTCGGGGCAAGTGTTAGATCAGGCTTCCACTTTCCCGCGTAGAATGCAACGTGGACAATGTCCCTGGTGCCAAAATCAAGGAACGTCGGACGGGCTCCTCCTGGCCCGTGCTCAGACGTAGGAAGGAGTCGGCGGCTCCCGAGAGAAGCAAGACTGGGAGCTCCCCCTATACCAGCCCACTCAAACAAGGTGTGCAGAGCACGATTCTGCCGCAAAAAAAATAGGCCTGGACCAATTCCTGCCGACATGCCGGCCCCGTATTGGCAGAACAGCTCACCAGGTAGAGCTCGTGGCCTATCTTCTCTCTCGCCAGCGTATTTGCTACTCCGTCTCCAGAATACTCTAGAGGCACTCCGTAGCTGCCATTTTCCCCCAAAAGCGCCCCAAACTGACACCTGCAGTCGTCGCTATGAGGATTCCTCTTCGGACCTTCGTGACACGGCCGTCGCCCTTTTCGAGTCACATGATACCAGAAGAGAAACACGGGGTGAGGCGCTTGCGGGGGCCGTTTCAGTGGACATATGCGTCTGTGGCGGAGGGGGGAAGGGTGAGTTTGTTTTTCTCATGATGACATTTATCGAGGATGTCTTCTCCCCCCACCCCATCCCCACGTGCATGGTGCCCTACTGCACTCGCAACACACCCAGACCTAAATTTAACTTACAGCCGTTCTCCCAAAAATCCCGCACTCCACCTGTTGCAAAAGAGTTCCAAATCGGCGTCTGCGGGGTCGTACAGGCCGATTTGGAACTCTTTTGCAACTGTTGGAGTGCGGGATTTTTGGGAGAACGGCTGTACGTCTGGCCTTCATCAGCTTCCGCCATATTGTGTCCCCCCACAGAAAGACAGCAACCGCACGGTGATGACAAAGGCGTCATGGAAATTCCTGCAGGCAACAGGATCGACGAAGCACGAGCAAGACGTGATCCGCCCCGGTTCGCATTTTTGACCGCTGCTGATCCATTCGGATCAACAGCCCCTCTCACAGAGCCTGCACAGGCCTCAGAAAATTGGGTCGCGACCCGTCGCTTGCACGACTCACGGCTTCGGAGAGCTGCTGATCCACTGGCGTCAGAAGCTGCTCTCGCAGGGGCTACAGAGGCCTCCGAAATTTGGGTCGCGACCCAATTTTCTACGGACCACTGGATTTCTAACACGTCGCTCTGGAGCTTTCGAAACGATCGTGTAATGCTCAGACCCAGAAGAGCAGGCTTAACTGGGGGTTAGAGGCGTTCGGGAAGCGCGAGGCGGCTTACAGGCTCCCGATTGCGTTTCCCGGAGGGGGTGCGCTGGCGGCGTCAATCTGGCCGATCGCGGATTAGCAGGCATGTGATCGCCCTCTTAACCAGCTTGATCGCACGTAATCGCTCAGTCGGATCAGTTGATCGCATGTATTAGGCAGCCAGCTGGCTGGATACGCGGCCCATTAGGGCGGTGCTCGTGCACTTCTTTCGGAATTGTCCATGACTTGACTTCACGTGCGGAGCTTGAAAACATGTGTCGCGCGGCTGCAATTGGTGTGCGTCGAAAGCACGCTGCCTGCACGGGCCGGCCGACCTCCTGCGTAAAACGCGCCGCCGGCGCCTTGCCTCTCAAAATGGCGGCGGCGCCCTACACACACGCGCGACGCGCACCCATCGGGGT
>Ga0209093_1000253_pt1 | contig 27741 bp, 16 predicted proteins | sample SidtaG_4_FD_187450 | JGI IMG/M metagenome (GOLD analysis project Ga0209093, IMG submission 187450) | Marine algal microbial communities from Sidmouth, United Kingdom - Sidmouth_Male1 metaG (SPAdes) (version 2) | ecosystem: Host-associated > Algae > Red algae > Unclassified | place: Sidmouth...
CCTTCCCTGTGCCTGCAGAAGCACATGCACATAGTCGTTTACGGCACCTCACTCTCTCCCGCCACCGCCCTATTTCCCGCCACCGATGCACCGCCATCCGCCCAGCACGCAGTCACTGCTGCAGTCCCCCACCTGCTCCGTTGCTCGCCGTCCCAGCATTCTCAGTGTCGCGTGCCGCCAGCCCCCCCCCTGCAGTTAGCCTCATGAAACCCCCCTGATCCACCTTGCCTCCGCGAAACGGTGCCTCACGCCGTTTCATCGCGCGAGGCCCTGCGGCCTGACTGTCTCGAGCCTCGACCGGCCCGGCATCGCCCGGCGCGTTTCTCCTCCCTGTTACGTCCACCTCGCGCCCGCTCCATCGCCTTGCTGCTGCCGCAATCTCAGTGCGTGCGCGAGATGGTGCGAACAGGTCTATACGCACACACACTCCTCAGCTCCTCCCACACACAGTGTGGGTCCTGCAGGCATCCAACGCTGCACGCCTCTACTGTCCACGTCCCCGCACTGCCGGGGCAGCGCGCGCCCGCCTACGTTTTCTGCGCGCGCGCGGGCAGGCCTTTGTGGAGCCAAGCGTCTCTCTCACTGTGTTCCCCACGCGCGCTTGGAACCGCCTTTGACGAGCGCAGTCAGCCCTATCGCCGCTTGCCCACCCCTCCTGTAACCGCTATGGCGCCGTAAATGTTTTGGCGCCCTTTAGCGTCAGCCACCGGGCCCAGGTTCGTTGGATGCACCGCGCTGTGTGCCGTCCAGTGGCGCGGTCTCCCACACACGCAGCGCGGGAACCGACGGGCAGTCGGCACTCACGCGTTCTGCCCGCGCGCGCGCACCTCCCAGCCTCTCAGCGGTCACTCTCCGCACTCTCACCGCCGTTGTTGGCCGTGTACCCCCTCCCTCTCTCTTCCCTCTGGTTCCTCCCTCCTCCTTTGTCCGGAAGTACGCCACCCCTTCTTCGCTGCTGTCTCGACCGCCCCCCTCTGTGCGTGTCCTGCTGCCGTGATGGCGCCGCGTGAGGAGCAGGCCGCCCTCCCTGAGGGAGCGGCAGCAGAGCAGGCGCCAGTGTCCGCCGCACCGGCTTCTGGTTCCCCCGCTGCTCGCGACGCGTCGCACACTGGCTTTGCGCTCTGGCCGGCAGCGTCTAGCGTCGTTTGCGTCCCCTGCCAGACGACCCTGACCCGCGCCAGAGCTTTTGCGCGCCACATCTGCACCAGCAAGCACAAGGTGGCGGCCACGGCCATGACGGCTTTAGTGTCCAGCCTGAACGAGGCTGGCAAGGCGCTGCCCACGCACGTCGCTGCCGCTGTGGCGACGCCAGAGGCGTGCAAAGACCTGCTTGCGCCCCCCCCGTCGGCCAGTGTGCTTCTGGTGCGCTCCGCATACGCGGCGGACACGGTCTGGCCGACTGCGCCAGACGCCCGGCACCCGGACGCCGTCGTTGGCCTGGACACCCAGTTTGTCTACGCGTGCTACTCGTGCCGGTCGGCGGCGCCCACGGTCAAAGCGGTGCACAAGCCGGTGGGCGGCGCTGGCGCCGGCGTTTGTGGGGATGGTGGGGGCGGAGATGGCGGTGGTGACGAGGAAGCAGAGGGGCCCCCGGCCTCTGTCGTGACGTCGTGCAGCAACACCGTCTTCCACCGCGTCTCTGCGCAGACCTTGCTGCGCGGCAACAAGACGGCCTTCTTTCCGGTCGCGTTTTCGCGGCTGCCGGGCAGTGCTCTGCCCATCGTGGGCGCTGGTAATGGTGCCGGCGCGGACCACACTACCGGCCATGTTGCGGAACCCGCCGGCGGCGGGGGCGGGGGCGGCACTGCCACTGCTGGAGGCGGTGCAGGGGAGGGGGCAGCGCCGTCGACGCCAGCGCCGCCGTCGGCGGCGCTTTCCGTGGACGTCTTCCTCGGCATGAGCGCGAGGTCCGTGTCGCTTGGCGGGCGGCGCCGCAACAGTGCGTGGTCGACTCTGCCGACGGCCGAGCTCGAGTCGTCGCCGGCCACCTGCGGCGGCCTGCTCCACATGTATGACTGGTTGGGGCACTTGCAGGCGGCCAATTGGACCCCGTCCAGCGTGCTGGACCGCTTTGGCGTGTACGACAACCCGACGGACGCGACGCCCTCTGAGCCGTGCGGGTGGTTGTTCTTTCTGTCCCTGCGCGCGGCGGTGTCCAAGATGTTTGACAGCGCGCTCGGGCACCTGCGCAAGTGCGACCCGACGGTGCTGGGCAAGCTCGCCATTGGGTCGCTGCCGACGACGCCGACGGCGGGGACTGTTGCAAAGGCAGAGCAGGTCGGGCACTACCCTGCGTTCAACATCCGGGTCCAGCCGCGCACGGTGGAGCGGTATGAGCACGACGCAGCGCTGGCGCTTTACGCGGCCGTCGTCGTTGGCGTCGATGCACGCCGGTCAGAGGCGGTGGCGCTGGAGGAGGGCACCGTCGTGCCCGACCTGAGCGCCGCCGTTTCAACCGCCGTCGAGCTCATTTGCGCGTCGTACCCACCGCCAGAGGGTGGTCCGCCGGCGCCTTCACCCCCGTCCGGGTCGTGTCCCCGTGCGGCCGTAGAGACGGCTGCGAAAGAGATTGGAGAGGGTCGTCTGTTGGAGCCGACTGCCGTGGCGCTGGTGGCCCTTTGCCATGAGCGGTTCGACCCTCGGAGCGTGGCGAATGGGGGGTCGGGCAAGCTGCAGTCGGACGTGTCCCTGCTGCTCCCTTTTCTGTCTGTGCTTTATGCACACTACTCGTCGCGATCGCCTGCGACATTGACGGCGGCGGCGGCGACGGCAGGCGGCGGCGGCGGCGGCGGCGGAGGGGCCTCTGCTGCGGCCCGCGCGAGCGGGGTGTCCATTGTGGACGCGACTGGGGCGCAGCACTTGGCCGCGTCCTTGTTGTTTGCTGTGCGCATCGCCAACACGGTGCACTTTATGCACCAGCAGCACGCGACGGTCGAGGAGCTGTTCTCGCAGATTGCCTACCTCAGCGACCCGAGCGAGACAACCGCCGCGTCGTCGGTCGTCTTGCTGTACGCGCGGTCGGCCAGGATGGCAGCCGCAGAGGCCAAGGCACCCGTGTACCTCCCTTGCCACGAGCCGTCGCACGTTCGTGGCATTCCCCCGTCGCTCGGCACCGGCCATTGCGGCGCATTGCTCGGCCGGGGCGTCCATATCAGCACTGTTGCTGTCGGGCAGCGCGTGGCGGCGCTGCAGGAGGAGATGTTTCGCCGCACGACCGACCTGCTCTTTGGGTATGACCCGGTCTCGTCGGGGGTGCTCGGGCCCGACGCACTGTTGCTGGTCGACCGCGTGAGCAACGCCGACCCTGGCGTCTCGCTCCTGCAAATTTCTGAGAACGAGCAGGTCGTGCGTGGGTGGGTGAGCCACTTTTTGAGCAGCGGCGCGCTCGACGGCAACGCTGTGCCCGTGCGCCCGTCGTACAAGGCCGCTGACGGGGGCGGCGAGGGCGCTCGAGAGGTCGACCCAGTTCAGCCGCCGATTATTTGCGACTCGGCCGCCTTTGAGGCCCACCGCGTCGGCTGTGACGAGCTGCGCGCCTTGTTTTGGGCGCTCATCTACATTGTCTCTGGCGCGCCTTCCCGTCAGACAGAGAGTGCTGAGACGACGCTCTGTGCGTCTGCGGCGCGGCCGCTGCGGTCGTTGCACATCCACGAGGGCCTGTTCTTCACCATCCTCGTCTATAACAAGAATCAGAGCGTCTCAGAGGGCGTCGGGCGGCCCATATCCCGGTGGCTAGACGCAAAGTCGTCGTCGCTTCTCCTCATGTACCTAGTTTTTGTGGAGCCCCTCGACGCTTACTTTGCGCGCGCCGTTGCGGGGCGTGGGGACGGGGTGACCATGTCGATGGCGCGCGCGGGGGGTCCAGCAACCACCCCCCCGTCGGTCATTGACCGGTCTCTTCTCTTTCGTGACCGGGCCGGCAAGGCGCTGCCGGTGAGCCGCCTCAACTGGGCGCTCCAGGACAAGCTCCTGGGCGGCATTTCTTCCGTCCCCGTCGGTGTGCAGCTGTGGCGACAGTGGGCGGCCGGGGCGGCCAAGCAGATCACCAAGATGGACGTGCTGGACGCCAGCTTTGGAGCGCTTTCCGGCCGTGGCGGTGGTGGTGTCGGTGGTGCTGTGTCTTCCCCGGCCTTTTCGGGCTTGCCAAGCATTGGGAACGCCGTCGTTGGCACCAACATTGGGGGCATCCTCGAGCAGCAGAGCGGTCACAGCGCGATGACGGCGGCCGCCAGCTATGCGGGAGACCCGACGCTGTCGATCAACAGGGTCAACACTGCCAGCGTGTTTCTCTTCCGGAGTGCCTCTGCATGCTGCCAAGCAGCCATGGGTCTGCGCTCTGCGCACCCTGGCGGCAGTGCGGGGATGCGGCACCCGCTAGAGCCCAACCCCACGACCGCCGCGGCGGCCGCGCCGGAGCCTTCCCCACTGCCACCGTACCGGCAGCAAACAAACAACAACTGCAGCGGCAGCGGCGGCGGCGTGACGGTGACTCCTCGTCGGCCACCCGTCGCCCCTGCGTCGCAGGTTGTTGCGCTGCAGCCGCAGCTGCAGCTTGCCCGCAAGTACCGGGTCGGCCGGTTGGCGGCAGAGGCGCTGGCCGACGTCGAGCTGCGGCGGCTGTACGGCGCCAAGGCAACCTACAAGACGGAGCAGCAGCAGCAAGCCGTGTATGCCGTGCTACATGCACGCGACCCACAGACGGTGCTGACGGTGCTGCCCACGGGGGGGGGTAAGACCAACGTTTGGCTGCTGCCGTGCGCTGTCGAGCGCCGCGCTGCCGAGGCTGCCGCGTGGGCTTCGGCATTGACCGGGCTCGGCGGCGCCCGCAGTGGCGGCACTCCGGCTGCTCCTGCGGCGGCGGCCCAATCTCCTGCACCAGGTGCCGGTGGCGGCGCACCCTGCGGGGCTGCCGCGGTCGCCTCTCCGTCTGGGGGGTCTGCGTCTCCCCTGTCGTGGGGTCCCCCAGTGACGGTTGTGCTGACGCCAACGGTCGCAGTGTCGGCGACTGCGCGCGAAGCAGCAGAGGCGGCCGGAGTCGTGGCGATCATGTGGCCGACGTCGGCGTCTGGGAGGTCGGCGTCGCTCTACCCCACCGACGCTTCTGTTCTCATTGTCGACATGTGCACGGTGGTGGTGGACAGGGTTGGCTTTTTGCAATTCTTGTCCGCCTTGGACGCTGTGGGCCGCCTGGCTCGCCTCGTCATTGACGAAGTGCACTTGGTGTCCCTGTGGGCTGGGTTTCGTCATCACCTGCTGCAGCTCCGCGACGTGCTGGCCGACCTTCGGTGCCCCTCCGTCCTTCTGTCGGCGACCGTGCCGCCGACCGCCGTAACGGAGCTGAGTTTATGGGTCGGACACACACCGTCGCGCCCCTTTACGTGCATCCGCCAGTCGGTGCGGCGGGAGAACGTGGCATACTGGGTCGAGCGGTGCCCGTTTGTGTTCTCGCGGCGGCCGCGCAACACAGTGGCTGCGGGCGGCGAGGATCCCAACTCGGCCCTCCACCGGGCTGTAGCTCAGCGAGCCGTCCGCCAAGTGCATCAGCTGCGGTCTGCGAGCGGGACCATTGCGGGCCGTTCCGCGTGCGTGGCTGTTTGTTGTGAGACGACAGCAGAGGTGGACGGCATTGCGGCTTCCATCGGCGCCCTGTTGGAGCTTCACGTCTCGGCGGGTTTAGCAGCGGCCGCCTTCACCGATGCGGCAGAGGCGAGTGGCAGTGGCGGCGGCGAAGAGGATGGGCTGGCCAGTGCTGCCCAAGCGTCGATGGACGTGGTCGTCCTCAAGTTTCACTCGCAGCTGGACGCTGCAGAGTTGGCTGCGCCGGCACCACCACCACTTGGTATGCCACGTGCCGGCGGCGGCCGGGGCAGCAGTGGGACGAGCCGCAGTGCCGTTACTGGTGGCAGTGACTCCCTTTTTGCCCAGTGCGCTCGCGTATATGCCAAAGGGCAACTGTTGCGCCAGGGACCCGGCCCTGATGCTGCCCGCGGCGGCGGCAGCCAGAGGCGGGCGGGCTCTGGTGTGGCCTCGTCGCCTGTTCGGTCTAGTCGGCCGTCGGCGTCCGCGGCCGCTGTGGTTGCTGCAGAGGCTGCGGCGGATGGTGTCGGGGTGGTGGTGATGGTTGGCTCCCCCGCTGTGACGACGGGGTCGGACTTTTCCAACATGGTGTGGGGCTTCTTTCTGGGCGGTCGCAACCTCGTGACGTTTGCGCAGGCCTCCGGCCGACTCTCGCGGGACGCTGGGTCCATGGCTACGGCGGTGGTGTGGAACCCGCAGCGGTACTCGGAGGTCCTAGTGGACCCTGACGGCGCAGCCGTCGTGGACGTCGACGGCCTCGGAGACTTTGACGCGTGGGCGGACGGAAGTCTGTCGTCGCCTAGTGGTTCAGCCAACGGTCTGGCGCAAGTCTGCCGCCGATGGGGCCTCGACTCGGTCCTCGACGGCGTCCCTGAGGCTGACTTTAAGACATGCCTTGATGCTGGGTCGGCACAGTGCGACCTGTGCAGCAGCCGCGCGGCTACCGCGGCTGCGGGCCGGCGTCCAGGTGTGCTCGCGATGGCGGCGCAGTCCAAGGAGGCGGCGGCAGCCGTTCCGGGCGCAACCATTGCGCCATTGGGTCGTCCGCTTGGCACGCTGGTGGGGCGGGGCACGCCTGCACGGGGGCAGCAGCAGCAGCGGCGGCGGGCGCGGGCCGGTGGGGCAGACGTGTCAGTTGACGGCACGTCCAGCGGGCTGGAGGAGCAGCCGGTGCAGCGTCGGTGCGTCAGCCGCCGCCTGTTTGGGACTGGGGACGCGACGGGTGGAGTCCTCGGCAGGCAGACTGCTGTCGGCACTTCCGTCATCGGGGCTCCATCGTCAGCCAACGTGCGGTCGTCTCCAGCCGCTGTTGGCATCGGGCTTGGAGGCCGCAGCGGATGGTCGCTCTCACGAAGCGGGGCAGGAACCCGTGCTGCATCCTTTGGGTCAGCGGCGGGGAGTCCCGTATCGCCGGCTCTTTCCACCTTGCCGCTGCAAGGGTTGGATTTACTGGTCGCGTGCGGTTCTGACGACGACGGCGGGTCGCAGAGTGCTGCTGCGCCAGCATCCGACAGAGCGGCCGGTCGATTGACCGTCGCGCTGCTGCCAGATGAGCGCGCGCTCGTCTTCACGCAGCAGATGGTCGACGTGATGCGCACTGGCGGTCGTGCGGCTTTGGCGCTCCGGCAGAAGCACAGAGACGACCGGCCTGTCCCTTGCGCGTGGTGTTGTGCGCGCGGCGCGCAGCTACCTTCTGGGGCTCACTCGACGGCAACGTGCTTCCTGGGCACGTGCTGCAGCTGTCTCAAGCAGACCAACGGGTGGCCAGGCGGCCCGGAACTCGAAGCTCTCTCGCCGCATACCGAGCGGTGTGACATCGGGTGGCACGAGTGCAAGTCGCGTCGTCAAGCGTGGGACACGGGCGCAGAAGGCAACCGTTGTATGGGCTGTACGCTACACAACATGTACAAGCCAGAACGGACGGCCACGGCGATTGCCAGCCACGACGTCGTGCGGTTTGGCCCAAAGTCGTGCTCGTGGCTGTTTTGCATCCGTGTGGCGCTCGTCCAGATGCAGCTGGCGCGTCGCCGCATGTCGCAGCGGCAACCCGCGTTTGCGCCGGCCCTGCTGGACGCGTGCGGCGTTGCATGGAAGACGAGGTCGGTCAGTGATGGGGTGGCTGGCCGAGTTCCACCGCCCGTGCTGTTGGATTGGGGTTCGATGCAGGCGCCGGCGTCGGCGAACAAGGTGGCAGAGTGGTTGACGAGCGCCACACAGGGGGTGCCGAACTTGGCCTTGTTTGCGCCTGTCTTGGCAGACGCTCTGGGCGTCTCTTTTTAGATTCCCACGTAGCGATTCTCTGTGTGTGGTGGTGGCGGGCGTCTGTGGGCGGGCCGGGTGTGTCAGGTCTAGAGATGAGCACCCCTTTGTACGTAGAATGATTGTCATGGTCTGATTTCTCGACGTCGTTTGTGTCCTGATGGCCGTGGGCGCGTGTGGCGCATGTTTGTTCGCGTCCTGCGTCAACGTCGGGCGCGCGGTGACAGAAACCCTTGTCACTGAGCAGCTTGACGCTGTGAGTTCTGGGCATGTCAATTTGCACTCGATTTGTTGCACCCCAAGATCCGGCGATCAGGCGGGGTTACTTGGAACCTGTGGAAATTGTCCGGTTGGGAATGATAATTGAAACCAGTAGGCCTACTGGTAACTGGTTCCGACGACTTTGGCACGAAGTCGATGGGGACCGTTGACTTTACCACTGAGACAGTGTCACGGATCCGGCTTTGAGTTTTCCTTCCAGCCACAATGATGTCAGGGAACTGCGCACGTCGTGACGGTGTCGAGATCCTCCCAGCTGTGACGGATCGCGGTCTCGCTGATGAGTTCTCGCTGAAGCCCCCGGAGACACCGCATTGCTGCGCTCTCTCCGATCGTGCTCTTGTGCCCCGGGGGTCAGCCCGGCAGCAATTGGGCGGAATGCATTGCATGGCTCTTGCCGTCCTGTCCCGAGCGACTCTGTGCCTCTCTCCTTTGTGAATCTTGGCGTGGACGTTGAGTGGCAGGGAAGCCGGGCGAAGGCCGTAGCGCGGGGGATGCCGCGGTGTCCTTGTCTGTGAGTAGGGGGGTCGTGAGCGCGAGAAAACACGGACGCTGCCACCAGCCGCTGCGCTGCACCTGGCACGACCCCAACTGTGGCCCGCCTCCGCGCACGACAGGCGCAACGACACAGCCGTACTCGCCTGTGCGCTCATTGACACTGACACCCGCCCCCTTGGCGCTCGGGAGGCGGCCAACGCACGAGGGGGCTCAACGGCCGCGCCGCCAAGAAAGCCGACCGACAGAGGAGGTAGTGGGCGCGGCTGTGGGTGCAGGGGATGACCGCTTGCCTGTGACAGCAGCACCGCGCGGCTCAGACGCTGCATGACCGAAATATGATGGGGACCTGTTACCTGGAAAAGTAGAGAGCGCCATGAGCAGGCACCTGTTGACGCCTGAGCTGAAGGCCCTCAGATCTGGCCATGTTGTGCGTCAATTTGCTTTCGATTTGTTGCACGCAAGAAAGCAACGATCAGGCGGGGTTACTTGGAACCTGTGCAAATTGTCCGGTTGGGAATGAGAATTGAAACCAGTAGGCCTACTGGTAACTGGTTCCGACGACTTTGGCACGAAGTCGATGGGGACCGTTGACTTTACCACTGAGACAGTGTCACGGATCCGGGTTTGCGTTTTCCTTGCAGCCACAATCGTGTGGGGGAACTGCGCACGTCGTGACGGTGTCCAGAATCCCCCGTCTGCGAAGGATCGCGGTCTCGCTGATGAGTTTTCGCAGAAGCCCCTGGAGTGACGTCGTTGCTGCCTTCTGCGCGATGGACTTGTTGTGCCGGGGGGGTGCGCGCGGCAACATTTTGACGACACGAATGGCATGGGTCCGACAGTCGTCTCGTCAGTGATTGTGCGACTCTCTCTTTTGTGCCTTTGCATGGGCGTGAACAGAATAGAAGGCCTCGTGACGGGTACGCGCGCTGGCGACCACATAGAGGCCTGTTGATTGTGTGGGGCGGTCAGCAGCGCTCGCAGAAAGGGACGCTGCCGAGCAAGGCGGTTGGCAGCGTGCGCCCTCGACGCAGCAGCTGTGATTGGCGGTGGCGGGTGCGCAAGGGCGGCTGCGCGGCTTGTGGCACGGGCGCGGGCGGATGAGAGCACCAACGCAAGCCGCCACAGCTTGTTACGCGACCCACAGCCGCGGGGCTGCTGGAAGAGAAGGCCTGGTGACGGGCATGCGCGCTGGGGACGCCACAGAGGCCTGTTGATTGTGTGGGGGCGTCGGAAGAGCTAGAAGAAAAGGACGCTGCCGATCGACGCGGTTGGCAGCATGCGTCCCCGACGCAGCAGCTGTGATCCGCGGTGGCGCGCGCGGGCCGCGGCGCGGCTGGTGTGACGGGCGCGGGCGGATGAAAGCACCCACGCAAGACGCCACAGCCGCGTTACGCGACCCACAGGCGCGGGGCTGCTGCGCAGCGACCAGGTTCGACAGAGCGGGCAGCATCCGGGTGGCTGCAGCCCCTGCACTGGCACCGACCCAAGCCGCGGCCAGCCCCCGCGCACGGCCGGCGCCAAGGCACGGCCGTGCTCGGCGGCCCGCACATCGACACGGACTCTCCCTGGTAGCGCGCGGGGGACGTGGCCACCAAAATGGGGGGGCTTAACGGCCGCGCCACCAAGAATGCCGAGCGACAGTGGAGGCGCTGAGCGCGGCTGTTGGCGCAGGCGATGCCCGTGCGCTTGACACAGCAGCAGCACGCGGCAGGCGCCGCATCACTGAAACAGGACTGGGACCTGTCACCAAGAGAATGCACCATCGAAGGCATGATCCATTGGCAGTGGCTTGAACATAGTGGAGAGCACCATGACTACATGCCTGTTGACGGGTGAGCTGAAGGCCCTCAGATCTGGGCATGTCAATTTGCACTCGATTTGTTGCACCCCAAGATCCGGCGATCAGGCGGGGTTACTTGGAACCTGTGGAAATTGTCCGGTTGGGAATGTGAATTGAAACCAGTAGGCCTACTGGTAACTGGTTCCGACGACTTTGGCACGAAGTCGATGGGGACTGTCGACTTCAGCACTGAGACAGCGTCACGGAACCCGTTTTGTGTTTTCCTTGCTGCCACAATGGTGTCAGGGAACTGCGCACGTCGTGATGGTGTCCAGATCCTCCCGGTTGCGACGGATCACGGTCTCGCTGATGAGTCTCGCAGATGCTTCTGAAGTCAGCTCAGTGCTGCTCCCTCCCCGATCCAGCTCTCGTGCTGCCGGGGTGAGCGCGGCCGTGTCTCAACGATATGAATTGGTGGCGTGGAATCAACCGTCTTGTCGTTAGCGAGCATGTGCGTCTGCTTTCTTGCTCCTGGCTACCGTGGAGAGTTCTTTTTGGAAAGCTTTGCGCCAATGTGCGGACGGAAAGAATGCAGAGGATTTGTGTTTGCGCCGCAAACATGGACCCTGGCTTGCGTGATGGTTGTGCTTTCAATTGCAGGAGAAGAGCGTGATCTCCATGCGTTGATTGTGTGGAGGAGAGTGACGAGGTCTCCCATTTCGCAACGCGCCTCGAAATAGTGTCTCCTTGCTCATGTGCTGCTGTTGCATGTAGTGTTTCTGGCGACCGTGAGGGCTGTGAACATGCCGTCAAACGCGGCGCAGAGACCCTGGCGCGAACGCCCGCTTGAATATTTTGAATTCTAGTCAATTTGTCAGGCCTCATGAAGGGTGGCCTCTGTGGACTGATTTAATGGCGCTCTCCCATTGGTCGGTTTCGGCGGTTACGTGTGAGTGTGCGGGAATGGTCCGTAGAAGCGCCCCCTCTGGATCATGCATTTCAGAGGGGCTCCCCCACGCGCCCCTTCACGGGGGGGCGCGTGGGGGGGCTTTATCACAGTGTATCATGCACGCATGCGCGACACGAAGCAGGGTGCACGCACCCCCTCATATGAGGCCTCTCGATTGGGTGTCGTACGGCGTATAGGGGGCGTGCGGAGGGTGTACGAGGCGTTCGCCCACGTCACGCATCTGTGCCCTTCCGTGGTGTCGTTCCGCTGGCGTTGTAGTGCCTCTCGTTAGTGTGTGAGTGTGCGGTGGTGTGCTACAGCGTGTGTGTGTTTGTGAGCGCGTAAGAGGGGGCAGAGCGGACGGATCGCTGCTTGCGGGCCGTTGTTTTGTCGTCTTGTCGTTTGCTGAGGGTTTTGTTGCGGTGCTGTTCCGGCCTGGTGCTTTGTGCTGCTGTTGCCGTTGTTTCCTAGTTGCTTTGTTGGCTTGGTGGTTGTTGGGACTCTTGCTTTTCTCCGTTTGTCATCCTTGTCGGGGAAGATGCCGCGCACCCGCTCCACCGCTGGCAAGGGCTCTGCAGCAGGTCGAGCCGAGCACGGCGATGACGGTTCTGGCGGAGAAGCGGCGGCGTCCACCAGTCCCGCGGGGCCTTCTGGTCGAGGCGGTCGAGCCGCGCCCGCCGAGCGGCGAAGCGCGGCGCCTTCGGAGCGGCCGGGTGCCGCGTCCTCATCGGGTCATCGACCTGATCCTGTGCGTCGCCGGTTGCTTTTGCCGCCGCCGCCCCCGCGATTTGGGGCCGCGTCAGGGCGCGGACGCCCCCCGGGGCGTGGTGGCGCCGGTCCAGCGGGCGGGCAACCATTGGGGCATGCTTCTGCCGGTCACTCCGGCGCACACGGGGCGACACACGGTGGAGACGGGGTGCCGGCAGTTCTGACGCAAGCACCTTCTCCCGCCGGTGGGCAGTCTCCGCCGTCGGACAAAGACGCTGTTCCCGCTGGTGGTGCCCCGAGCGCTGGGGCTGGCGCGCGTACGTCCACGCCAGTGGCGTCTGATTCAGGGGCCCCTCGTTCTGGCGCTGCCGTCGTTGGCGGCGCTCGTGCTGAAGCTTCTTTGGCGGAAGAGATGGAGGTCGACAAGGAGCGGGACGGTGAAGGCGATGAGGAGGATGCCCCGCCAGGCAGCGACAATGGCGCTTCCCCTCTTCAGCCCGCTGGTGTCACAGCGGCCGCCGGTACTACGGCGGCTGCCGCTGACAACGGCCGTGGAGCGGGTGGCGAGCGCAGCGGCGCGGACAGCGATGATGACGAAGAGGAGGCTGAAGCTGATGAGGAGGTGCCGCGTGGCACGGACGACAGCGCTCCCCCTCGAGACAGCGCTGGCGTGGCAGCGGCCGCGGGAACTAAGGCGGCTGCCGCAGACGATGCCAGTGCCGCGAGCGGCGAGGGCAGTGGCGACGAGAGTGATGACGACGGCGAGGACGGCGAGAGCGACAAGGACTGGCGCGCAGACGACACTGCGGGTCGTCGTGGCGGTTCAAGTGGCGGCGGCGACGACAACGACGACGACGACGACGACGACGCGGGACCTGCTGAAGCGCCGGCGGGCGCCGCTGCGGGCGACGAGGACCCGCATGGGGACACAATTGCAGGTGGTGACGTCAAGCGTATGGAGGCCATCACCTGGGGACCGGCGGGGACTTACCTGAAGGCGCCTCGTTTGGTGCGAGTCCAGGACGTCCGCATTGCTGACGTGACGACACGCAACCTGACAGAGAAGTCGGTGCTTCATCATTATGATGCGCAACGTCGGACGGGTTACGACTGGGCATTTGGCTCCATTGTGGTCTGTCATGATTGGGTCCAAGCTGGAGCGGCCGTCCACGATGACCTGACATCTGGAACGGGCGGACCTAGTCTCCCCGCTGCTGTGGGACCACCGAGGGGCAGCGCGGCCGCGGGGGCTGCTGGCGTCAGCGGCGGGACGCATGCCGGTCATGCCGGCCGTGGCCTCGTCCGCTCGGCGTTTCGGCCGACCAACGTTGAGGAGCTCACGCCGGCACAGAAGGAGATTTGGACTGCTGGCCGCGCCCTCTCTGAGGCAGAGGGTCTTGGCATGGTCGACGTCAATGTCAAGGACCCTGTGGTGCTGGTAGACGGGGCCCACCGCCTCACTGCCATGAAGCGGCTCGTGGACGAGAAGGACGAGATGGCGGTCGAGTGGGCCCTCGTCGCTTGGGGTGGTCGCCGCGACCAGAGAGCGATGACCCACTGGGACACGCTTAACGTCGGCGCCGCGTCCAACGACTTGCCGGCCATCGCCATCGCCATGTCGCAGTTGGACCATGTGGTGTGGGCGGTCAACTGGGTTGAGACGTTCAACCGGTTGCAGGAGCCGGCGAACCGCCTCTTTTACGTCCCGGGCAAGACGAGGAAGACTGCGGTGGCTCTTCTGGCGAACCGGGCAATTGAGGCTGGTGTGGTCCCGATGAACAAGGAGGGACAAAGGCTGGGCCCCGACTCGCTGGCTCGCATCCTCAAGATTGCTCTGCTCAACGCCATATCGCCAATGACGGTCGAGTGTATGTTGACGTACCTGACCGACAGCCAGGGGTCCGAGCGGAAGGGATCCCGGCTGTCTGTCGAGTGCCTCGTGTCGAGCGTGCTGCTGGACGTCAACGTGGGCACACAAGAGGAGAGCGACCGTCTGCGCAAGCTCATGTTGCAGATGGCGTGGCAATGGTCTGGTGGGCCGCGGTCCGCGAGGCAGCAGCGGCAGCAGTCAGGCAAACAGCCGGCGGTCAAGGCGCGGCGACTGACGCGCGGCGGGGACGTGACATTCTTCTCGTGTGTTTGGGCGTTTCTGATGGTCGTCAGAGAGGAGCTCAACACGGCTACGCATCGGCTCTTCCTTCTTCATCTCCGGCAGCAGACTGAAGCGCGGGCGCAGGCTCGGGCTGAGCGTCTCGCTGCAGAGTCTGCGGCGCCCGTCGTCGGTCAAGCTCACGTCCCCGCTGATGGCGAGGCTGGTGGAGGAGCGGCTGCTGCTGCGGGCGGCGGCGCTGGCGTCGGTGGAGACGGCGGTAACGGCGCCAACGTCGACAGTGTGGTCGTCGTACGACCCAATGTTGACTTTGGTGTGGGTGCGCCTGTCATCGGACCTGGCAGCCGCGCTCAACTGACCCACACGTCGACCCTTTGGAGGGTCCTGATTTCTCGCATTCCAACCGCCAACCCTCAGGTTGTGACGTGCTTGGCCTTCCATCTCGCGAATCTGTTTGTCGAGCACTACGACATTGACGAGAGCCACGAGTTCAAGAAGACGTCGGCTGCGCGACACAGGCGCACCCCGCTCGAGATTGGCCGTGCCGACCCCTTCTCGGCCCGTCATTTGGCGGCTTGGACGTCCCTGGTCAAGTCGTACGTGAATCCGAGCCCAGATGACGATGGTCCTGGGCAAGGGAACGACGACGGCTCTGGGGACAAGGACGATGGCGACGGCGGTGACGCGGACAGTCAGGGCGGCCGCGATAAGGATGGCGGCGACACCGGCGGTGACGCAGAGAAGGTCGATGCTGACGGCAGCCGTGCCAGCAGCGGTGATGAGCGCGGCGGCAGGCGGACGGTCAAACGACGTGGGGCGGCTGTGGGCCGCCAGCGGCGGCCCCAGACGGGTCGCGGTGATGGTCGCCGCCGCCGGGGCCGTAAAGGGGGACAGTCGCACAAGGGGCATTCTGCCAGCTCGTCCGACGACCAGGCCAAGGAAACAGACGGCGAGGAGCCTCAGGCAGCACTGAAGCGTCGTCGTGTGGACAAGGGTTGGTTGGCAGGCGGACCAGGCGAGAAGAGCCGCGACGCGCGCCGTGGTCGTGACCGTGCTGTCCAACAGCGCGAAGGCCGCGGTCGTGACCGTGACGCCGACCGCGGTGGCACTCGGCGCGGTGGCTCGTCTCGACGTAAGGTGCGCGGCAGCGAATCGGATGATGGCAGCCGAGCGCTGACCGCGTCTGGCGGCCAGCGGAAGAGGCGTCATCCCCGGTCTTCGGTTGCCCACGATGGGCAACGCGGCCGCGGGCGGTCAGTGTCCCCGCTCGGTCCTCCCACTCCTGCGCGCACGCCCAAGCGCATGTTTTTGCGTGCCGTACGCGGCCCCCGTGGCCGGGCGAGGGACGCTGAGCGCGTGGGCCTCTCCCAACCTTCTGCTCGTCGCGGCAGTGGCGTGGGACCGGACGGTCCCGGCTCTGGACAAGTTCCTGACCGCGACGGAGGCGCCGCAGCGCGTCCGTATGCCGATGACCCGGAGGAGATACCCCCCCTGCTCGTCGACGACGCGTCGAGCAACCGCCGGGCGGTTCTGGCTGCACAGCTGCCAGGCTTTGCCTCGCTCCTTCCCGACGAGCACCAGGCGAGGGACTTTGTGCCTCCGCAAGACTGGTTTGCCCTGGAGCAGAGTGTTCGGGCGTACATGTCCACCCTCGGCAAGACGACAATGTCCGGGGCTGTGGCGATGGCGGCGGCTCGTGTCACAGGCGGTGGAAGCGGTACACAGCCGCCGCCGGAGCAGGGCCAACCTGGTGATGCAGAGGTTTCGGGCGTGCAAGACCCCCTCGCCGCCATGCAGGCAGGGTTTGCGGCGGTCAAGCTTGGTTCGCAGCTGGTGGAACGCGGGTGGTGCATCCTGCCTGACGCCTCCGCCATTCCAGTGCGTGCGTCTCAAGCTCTGCCGGAGCGACCCGTCGCAGCCGCGGCGGCGGCAAGTGGGAGAAGCAGCAGACCCGGCGGCCGGCCTCCCATTGTACCGCTTTCGAGGCTCAGCGGACTAGGCGGGGCAAGCGCAGCTCCGGCGGGCGCTTCAGGTCAAGGATCGCGGGCTCGTACGAGTGGCGGCACAGAGCCGGAGCAAGACGTCAGTGTCGTCCATGAGACGCTGTTATCTTTTGTGAACGAGCTGCCGTCCGAGGAAGAGATTTCCAAGGCGGCTACCACGGCGGGCTCTTCCTTCTCCCTGCACCCGGTATGGGCGCCCATCCACAATGCGGACCAAGGTGCGGCCGACGCCAAGGCCTTGAACGATGGGCAGGGGCGCTTTATGGTTCGTCAAAAGGCGGTGCGCGCAGCTGAGGACGCCGCCAAACACGCGGTCTTTGTGCGCAAGTTGCGCGCCGACATGCTCATGGCAGCTGTTGCGTACGAGGTTCTCCACATGACGGACGTGGAACGCGACGCGGACAACCGCTTCTCTTTTTCTATGCCTCGTACTGGCGCACGCATTTTGGCAACCACCAAGGACGCGGTGCGCCAAGTGCCACACGTCGACTTCCGTCCTCACCGACCGACGCGCCTGGGTGGGTCTCCCGCTGTTGATGATGACCCTGCACCGCTTGACGCGGATGACTCGGCGATGATGCGGCTGTCCTCGTACGAGTTGCCGCAGTGTCGCGACTTCTTCATGATGGCGTCAGGCAAGGATTCCTTCGCCCTGGTGACTTGGCCCGGCAGCGTCTTGGCTTTGGCGCGGCACGAGATGGGCGATGGCGTACGTCGGTCCATCTACCCCGAGACGGTGACAGTGCCGCCGAACAGCATCATCCTCGTACGGGGCGACCTTGTGCACGCGGGAGCTTCGGCAGCTGACGACAGCAGCCGCTACGGCAAGGCGCCCGCGGAGCTGACCTACTCTCGGTCGATCCGGATGCACTCGTACCTGCGGAACAAGCAGGAGGGCATCACTGACTCCATTTGGCTCGTCGATCCCCACGTCTTCATCAATTCCCCGCTCATCATCTTGGACGACGAAGACGTGGACATGGTGTCGGACGACGGTGACGGGGTTAAGGAAGTCCCGAAAGAAGGGGCGGCCAAGGTGTCCGGCGAGTCTGCGGGCGGTGGCGGCGGTGTCCACACGAGCACCGACGGCAGCGACGCTGAACCCGACGACGGCAGCAGCGGCAGCAGTGGCAGCAGCAGTGACAGAGGCCGCAGCCGCAGCAGGAGCGACAGTGATCGTCGCCGTGGTGCCGAAGACATGCAGACGTCCTTTGCGTCCCGCGGCGGCAGGGACCGGGCGTCGCGACCGTCCAAGGCGGTGCAGCGCACGCCGAAGAGCCAAGTGCGTCGTCCGCAGCGTCGTGCGCGCTCCGCCAGTGGGCTGGACAGTTCACCTGCTCGGAGCCGCGGACGGAGCTCTCGTCGGCGCAGCCGCAGCCGTGGTCGCGACTCCCGTCGCAAGCGAGGGAGTTCTCGCTCACCCCGTGATCGCGGGTCGTCCTTGGATGGCCCGCGCAGCCGTCCGCGTGACAGCGGACGCCGTCGCCGCAGTAGCAGCCACGACCGGCGCCCCCCGTCGTCAATCAAGGGCAGCCGCAGGCGGAGCCGTGCCAGGTCTCTCTCGCGGTCTTCCTCTGGCGGTCGACGGTCATTGTCGCCTGACATGCGCCGTGGCTCTGGGCGTCGGGGTGGTTCTTCAAGGCGGAGGGCACCACAGAGACGCTCTCGGGGTGGGGATGACCGAAGCCGCAGCCGCTCTGCGTCGTCGTCGCAATATTCGGCGAGGCTGCCTCGGTCCCCGTCGATGAGTCCGTCGCCTCGTCCTGCCCGCCACAGGCCGGCGCGGTCGCCTGAAGGCTCGACGCGCACGTATTCGCGCTCGGCTCGACGGCACGGCCGCCGGTAGCTGGCGTCTCGGCCTTTTTGGTCGCATGGTGGCTGTCTGAGGCGCGAAGAGGGACTCGCCCGTGCCACCAACGCCGCTGCTTGCTTCAGACATCAAGGTTGCGGTGCAGATGCACTTTTGCGGTCCCGAGCTCATGGGTTCCTTGGCTTTTTTGTGTGTATTCTACTTCGCACCTTCTGTCATTGCTTTGTCTGCTGTGTCATGTTCTGGAGGGCGCTGTTCATCGTCTTCATTGTTCTTTTCTTTCGTAGAGCTTGCTTCGCAATAGATTTGTGTTGTACGACCTCGTTTGTTTCCGGATCGCATCTGCTCGAACACCACAGGTCGTGAGGCAGGCAGAGAGGCGCATTTCCGGCATCAGTCGAAGCACATTGTCACGGCTAAGTCATCACTCCGGTTCCACATTTGGAACCAGTAGGCCTACTGGTACGCTAAAAAATTCGGACGACATTCGCCAGTTCGCAAATCCAAGATTATTCAAGAATATGGCGGACGGCATGAACGATGTTAGTAATTTCCACGATGTATTCATATGTGGGTGTGCACCATTGATGTCGCTCCGGCACATACTCTTTAATATGTCCATTGCACAATTCGACAGGACATTCCCAGCTTGGGTTGTTAAACCGGATCTCTCGAGCTGGACGGTGAAAGCTCCCGTACGATCAACAGGAGCAGCAGCCGCACGCTCAGTGCGGGCCAACCCCCACAGTATCTGTCTGTTCCCCAGCACATGCTGCGGCAGACCAGCAGTCGAGGCCTTCGTATGTTCCTCACTGTACGCAGAATTGCGTTCCTTTCATGTGCCTTCATGAGGCCGTGTGCGCATGTCTTGCTCCGTTTGGGTCCCTTTCGTGTCGGCGGCTGCGTTTTGATAGTCTTTGCCAAGGGCTCTCACGTCCTGACCGGCTTCTTGCAATGTCATTCTGTTGCAGCAAGTTCCCGTCATACGACCTGTCCCGTCCGAGGTTCCAAGTCTTTCCTCGGCAGTCTGGGGCGTGTGACAGACTGGCAGATGCATTTCCGACTTATCGAAGCACGTTTCTAAGCACCAGCAGCCCACCAGCGGCAAGATCAGTGCCTGCCAAACCCCACAAGGGCTGGCTCAATGACACCACATGCAGCAGCAGACTAGCAGCCTCGGTTTTGTGTGTTTCGCTCTCTATGCAGAACTGCGCGCATTTCACGTCCATTCATGGGGCTGTGTGTGGATGTCTTCGTTGTTGTCGAGGGGTTTTGGCGTCGGCATCAGCATTTTGCTCGTCTTTGCCGTGTGCGGTCACGCCTTGACGGTCTTCCATCACTGAGATTCTGTTACAGTTAGTTCCCATCATAAGGCATTCGACCTGTCCTGTGTGAGGTTTCAAGTCATGCTCGGAGTGTCTGGGTCGTGGGGCAACCTGGCAGGTGGATCTCCGTCCTGAATCGAAGCGCACTCTCACGACCAAGTCATTGTTCCGGTTCCACATTTGGAACCAGTAGGCCTACTGGTACGCGAAAAATTTCAGACGACATTCAGCAGTTTGTAAATCCAGGACTTTTGCAAAAATATTCCGGACGACAGGTGGCCTATATAGGCAGTGTTCTGACGTGTTGCAACGGTCATGTGCCATCACTCTGCTTTTGTCATGCGCGACCCGTCAGGCGTTATCATCGGCGGGAGAGGTTCCGACGAGCCCTCTTCTCGGGCCTTGCCGGCGGGAGGCGCTCTTTTTGGTCTACTTCCACGGTACACGGTGTACTGAAGCCGACGCTGTCACTCCCTGCCTATCCACAGCCCGGCTGCATGGCGTCGTCACCAGAACTTGTTGCCCACGTGACGCGTGCTGCTGTCGTGGGTGCAACGATCGTTGCTTTGGCGAATGGAGGTGCGACGAGGTCGGCGGGGTCCCGGAGTACCTCGTCAGTGCCGGACGCTGAGATCCCCGTTGGTGCTTTGCTCGTCGTCTTGTGCGAGCTGCGCGACCTTTTCGTTCTTCACGCGCTCTCTACCGGAGATGGTTGCTGTTTGGCGCCATTTGCATCGCAAGATGGGCTTGGGAGGCGATATGAACTCGCAGACGGATCCTGGCCAGTCGTCAAAGCGTGGACGGTACGGCACACGCGGCTGCTGAAGCTGAGGACGAATCGCGATGGTCTGCTGGTCGGCCCTGTCGTTGGTGGCGACGCGTACGGCGGCATCCAAGCACGCCTGACTAGCTACACGGGCTGGTTGGAGGACCCGCTTTGTGCGCGCCTGTATGCGGCAGGGTGGCAGCTGAAGCGGTTTGTCATGGGCCCTCTGATGTCGGTAGCACCACCGACCGGGCAGTGCGAGGTGCCGGGGGTTTCGATGCCTGACCGTCACAGTGGACAAGGACCTGACGATGCATTTGGCCGGCGGCGGGTGCTGTTTGGCTCTGGCGAAGTGCGGGTGGGTCGAGGCGCTCCCGGAGTGCCGAGAGCGGGCACCGCGCTGCGCCGCCAGGTGATTGACGATGACGTCTTGCGAGTGCAAGATGTCTCGATGCTGGACGTGCCTTCTTCGTTCGCAGTTGATGTTCGCGTGTGGCAGCTCGTCCTGGATCTTGTCTGCGAGTTTGAGGGTGCCGGCATAGACGGCCACGTGGAGAGAGCGCTTGCAGATGTCACGGGTGCAGGTCGACGGAATCGAGGCGGCCAAGCGGAAGCGGCAGCAGCAGGAGCAGTAGCAGCGCCAGTGGTCCGGGCGTACCACCGTCGTCAAGTGTTCTTCGATGGATGCGGTTCCAAGCTTCTTCGCGTCCTCTTCTTGTGGGTGGGCGACGACATTGGGCTTGGCGGCGGACGTGCGTCCCGGTTTGCAGCGTCCTTTGCATCCCTCACACCCTTCCAAGCGGTGCTGTGGCTTGGTGTCGTGCACCAAAGCGTGCTTCACCCGCGATGGCATGGTGGACGCAGGGCAATGGACTCGCCGAGAGGCGCGACCAAGCAGCTGGAGCGAGAGGTCTTAGACTGCGCAGCTGTTGCGTGTGGGGTTGTGCGCGATATTGCGGCTGGGTGGGACGCCCTGGCCCTGACCGTCGGCTTTGCTAGTGTTGAGGCGATGCTCGGCAAGTACTGGCTGTTCGTGAGCAAGCCACCGAGTTGGGCAGGACTGTGCCGCCCGTTGGATGTCTTCACGTTTGCACCGGCTGTGCAAGAGGTGTGCCTCTTCCATGGCATGCCACCCGACCGGGTCGGTGCTAGTGCTGCCGTGGCAGTGTCGGTGGGGCGGTCTTCTGAATCTTCCAACGGCCCGGGGTTGGCCGCTGCGGCGGCAGCGACGGCAAATGGTGATTTGCAGCTTCGCACGGCGGGGGCACATTTTCTAGACCACTTGCGTCGTTGCACGTCACCGGAAGCCATCATGTTGCTTACCGAGTGGGCTCGAGTCGCTGACCCGCCCACCGATCGTACAACACCTTCCAGAGATGCAGCCGCGAGCGGCGAGTTGGATGCGGGCGCCGCGAGTACAAGGCATCGGCGGCTGGGCCGCACGCCAACATCTTCGTCCGCTGTGACGGGACTTGACTACCGGCCTCCGATTTGGAGTGGCCAGTGGTTTGCGCCCCCCCCGCGGATTCTGGACACTGTCTCTCGCGGTATGACTGCGTTTGCGTCTGTGCCTGTTGCTGTCATTGCAGACGCTCAGCGTTTGAATGGCGTTGGCCGGCAGGCTGCCGTCAACAAACAGCTGCAGGGGAGCAGACAAGGACGAGACGGTAGCAGCAGCAGCGGTGACAGGGCATGTCGTGCTCTCGACAAGGCCCTTACGGCGTCGGACGCTGGCAGTGACGAGGCGCGCAGCGGCGCTGATGGGGTCGATGACTCTTGGCAACCACTTGGTGACCATTTGCGCGACTACACGCTCACAGAGAAGGTGGGCCTTGAGCGAAGGGTCCAGTTACGAGCTCTGAGTGCTGCCATTGTATGGCATGACGTAAGCCGCGGTACCTACGGATTCGGTCGCGGTCGTGACCGCAGTGGAGCTCTTGCAAGGCTGGCTGGCGGTGCACGCGGTCGTGACCAAGATTTTGGTGGTGGTGGTGGCAGCTGCTCGGGCGATGCGCTGACGCTGGTGGACCGGGCGATGACTCTCGTCGCACAGGCTTACGTGTGCTCATTCGAGGAGCTGCGCTCAACCTATGGCCAGTCCAATTCTGATGGCTTGCTTTTTGCCCCTGCTGGCGCCTCTGGTCTGGAAGTTGGGCAACCTACCAGTGCCGGCATTGCAGCCAGTTCAGCGACGCGTCTTGACAACTTCATTGACGCGGGAGCAAGTGGCGGTGGCGGCCCGCCGACCGCGGAGGGAGCCGACAGCAGCCAGCAAGCGCGGCAACACACACTTCCTCAGTCGTTGGTGTGCAAGGTGCAGCTTCTCTTGACGGACCCACCGTACAACACGCGACGGGAAAACAATATGACGGCATCGGCACACGACGAGCTGAGCGACCGGGACATGGACCGGGTCGTGGCAGAGGCGGCCATCATGCTGCGGCCTGGTGGCCATGTCCTCATCTTTTGTTCGACTGCGCAAGTCCAGGCGTGGATCGACAAGCTGCGCTCGGCCGTGGATGGGGACGGTATTGGACGGAGCGGCAGCGGTTCCCGCGCCGGCGACGGAGGTGCCAACAGCGTCAGTGGTGGTGGCGGTGTCGGTGGCGGTGGCGGCCGCAGCACGAGCGGCAGCAGTGCCCGTGGTGCCCTGGGAAAGCGCAAGATGGGCGCTCGGCGGTTGCATGTGGGAGCGCCAGCGTTTCACGTGGACAGCGCTCCACTGTATGTCGTCAAGGACCCGCGGTCATTCACTTCGCTCCGAGGTGGGTCGACTGCGCTGAAGAATAAGGTCGATATGGTCGTACGGGCGACCAGGGTCGGGCTTGGACGGACGGACGAGTACGACATGGTCAACTACCGCAACTTCAACATGGTGCCGTCCCGCTTCCGAGCGCACGAGAACGTGATTGACAACGTGCGTGGTCCGGCCTACCACGAGGCGTTGCGCCTCGCACCAAGCAGTGGCGGTCAGGGCAAGTGGGTACGCCCAGAGCAGAAGGGTCGCGGGCTTCTCCAAGAGCTCATCCTTCGATACAGCCAACCTGGCGACATTGTCGTGGATCTCTTTGCGGGCACCCTCTCGGCGGCAATGGCGTGCGTGTCGCTTCCTATGGGTCAACACCGCCTGGCAGTCTGTAGCGAGCGTGACCCCCTCGTCGTTGAGCTTGCGATGCCGAGACTCAGAGCTGAGTTTGTGTACGCAGTTGAACGCGGGGGGTTTGCCAAGTGCGGCCGCACGGAAGCGGTGGTGCGCGCTTGCGAAGATTTGCGCCGGCAAGAGGACGCGTTGAACCTGGAGCACCAAGCAGGCACGACCTCCGTTGGCCCACCGTGTTTGGGGTACAGGCTTGCGACGGCGTCGGAGTTGGGCTGGGCGCCGCCTGCGGGGGACGGTAACTTTCCGTGCCACTCGGCGTTGCCGCCAGAGCTGGTCTCTTATCTTGCTTGTCGATGGGCCGCTCATGCCGACGAGTGGCGGGCGCAGTTTGGAGCTTCCCATCCACAAGCGCCGCCGTCGGGGCAGGAGCTGGCCACACGGCTTTTGGCTCTCAAAGGCGTTGGGCTGGGCTCGTGGCCAGTAGAATTCCAGCGTCGCTTGGCTGTTGAGGACTCCGTTGTTCTACGGGATGTCTCGGCGTCCCGGCTGGAAATCTACACGGCACAGTCGTCACTGTGCGGCGGGACGTGCGGTCTTGGCGTTTTTGCTGGTCGCACCATTCGGGCCGGGGAACGCGTCGCGCCCTTCTTCGGCACCATTGTCTACACCGATCCTGTTAACCAGAATGTCAAGTCGATGCGGTACGCAAGCAGTGTGCTTGGTGCGCACGGGCCGACCACGCGTGAGTTTTCCTCCCGAGCGGTGGAGGTTGAGGTGTTCATGCCCGTTGGCAGGCAAGATGACCCGCTCGACGATGCTGCAGCGGCATCAATATTGGCCGGTCTTGGCTCGGAGACGACACGGCGTAACAAGGCACCCGCTCATGGCGCACGTCTGCGCGCCAGGCCGACGCGGGCGGCCCAATGTTTAGAGGATGCTGGTACGCGTCGCCGCTCTGTTTGGGTGGTCCCCGCACCCTATTGCGTTGGGGGATTCGTCAATGACCCTCGGGCATCATCGCCCATCGACGCGGTCAGGGCGTCGGCGGCGCCCGACGGAGCGCCAGCAGCCAATGCGCAGCTCTGCGTGGTCGACCAGTCCGGTCGACTGAAGGCGACTGACCTGGTGGACCTTGACGCGCTCTCCATCACGGCGAGCAGGGACATCCAGATAGGTGAGGAGGTGCTGGTGGACTACGGGACCAAGTACGACTTTTCGCACGACCAGCTCGAGCGAGAGCGCGGCACGCGCAGCACACCGCATACGTTTTTTCCATTGCGCGATTAGGTCTGGAGTCCCGAGCTACCATAGTCCTTCTTTTTTGGTGTACCCTCCCTCTCGGTTCGGAGTCGCGTACCTGTCCCTTCTTTCAGCGTTTTTGCGTGTTCTGTGCAAAGTCTTCAATTAGGCGCTTTCGATGTAGGCTATCAGTTCCATCGTCGGGGGTCGGTACCCGCCAGACGAACGCCAGACGAAGCTCACGAGAAACAAACAGTGATTCCGTCTGGCATTCCTCTGATCGTCGTCTGACGATCGTCTGAAAAAACGAGCGCCAGACGCGAGCCAGACGAAAGGCAGTTTCGTCAGCCCAGTCACTCGAGGGTCGTGGCACGTGCGCGGACCAAATCTAGAGCGGGCAAGCCGAGTCCTTGTGAATGGCCTGTCTAAAGCAGCCTAACGACACACCGAGTCTCTGCAGGAGCCTGCAAGTGGTCAAGGTATCGCTGCTGACAGCAAAGAAATCACTCTTTTTCCATACTGGCCATCTGCGTGCGGACTTTGCCTCGTGACGAGGACGAATCGTACGAACTGACCCGGCTGAAGGCCGCTCTCCGAGGGCAACGGTGCTACGTTGTTGACAGCGGTGCAAAACCACTCAGTGTGCTGTAACAGCAGACTGCCTTGCCTGCGGCCTCTCAGGGAGCGCTGTGACCGTGTTCCTTTGAAAGTGTTCAATTCACGTGGTCAGGAGAGGGCGCGAGTGGAAGCAAGAGGAGAGGGTCCGCTGTGCATTTGAAAAGAGGGGGCCTCTGTTTGTCGTGCCCTTCAAATCCTCGACCCACCCTGGCGCGTCCTTGCTCGCCCTGGCGCCGCGTGTTGCACCTTTGCTGCTCCCCGCTCCATCCGCTAGACCCCCACCATTATCGGGGCCGCTCTCTTCAATCCCTCTGTTACATGCTTGCCTTTTTCACTTACTCCCCTCTTGTAGAATGTTGCGACCAGAGGTACGCGGAGGGGGTGGCGGCGGTCTTTTTGCGAGATCAGAGGCCATTATCATGCCTCTGTGGCGCCCCCTGCCGGCAGTGGTTGTGGAATGTGAGGAGCGGGTTGGGGAGGTCGGTGATACTTGTGCCAATGACGGCGTAGTACGTTGGATGAGAGTCACATGGTCGTTGGTGGAGGCTGCGGATGGCGTGAGAAGGGCGTGGGTGGTTCGGCGAGGGGGTGGGGTCGCGAGGCGGTAGGTAGAGCGGTGGGGTCGTGGGTATAGCGGCGGGGTGGTAGGTGAGGCGACGGCGCGGTAGGTGGGGCAGCCGGGTGCTGATACTGGAGTGCCGAAGTCCCCTGTCGGCCCGTACGGGCGGCCAGGACGAAACGTTTGAATGGCTGGGCTAAGCTCTAGCCTCTTAACACGAAATTCAAATGTAGTGCACCCACACAATGGCGCAGAGCAGTACAGAGATGGATCTGCTGACGTCTGCGCTCATGGCCTATCCAGCGTGGTCGATATGCCCACACGTTCCGCCAAACGAAACACAGACGGAGCCAACGCACGGCAAGCTTACGAACGGGCTGACGAAAACCCGCTCGTCTGGCGTCCGTCTGTGAAACGCCTCCCAGAGGTCAAGCTTACGAAACCGGCTATCGGTTGGTTGGTACCAACCTCTGACGATGCACGTATGAGGCGAGATCGCCCGGTTTGATGAACCTGTCTAGCCCCGGTTGTCACAAGAGGCCGCGACGCCCTGTTCCAGATGGCTTTTTAGAAAAGTGGTCCTCTTTCTGCTCCCTTGTTGTGTCCAGGTGGGGTTGCTGCACTCCACATGTCAGACAGGCAATCACCGTTACGTTGCATACTTCTGTGCTCACAGATTCCCCGCTGAGGTGACCACTTCTATCCTCTCGACAGAATTCACATGGCCGACACGCAATGATCGTCACCGTGTTCAAGTATCTTGTTTGGAATTGTCACACCTCTCGATCAGTAGGCCTACTGGTGTGGCGATCCGTCTGCGGGGGCGACGATAGGATACGAGCAGATTCTCTCCTGACGTCAAATCCTTCCATCCGCTCGACGGAAAGGGCGTGGTACGGGGTCTTTCAGTGGAAATTGTCAAGGTCAATGTCCGCGGCGGCGTGTGATGACCCCAGTATGGTGACGCAATATTGAACGTTTTCCGAATAGAATGCTGACCGGGCCCGACGCTGTGAATTTTGTATTTCATAAACAATTCGTTGGCTCACTTGGATTGGAACGAACAGTGTGAAGTGTTGTCTCGGGGCGTACAATCGATTGGTCGAGGGGTGCTCGTGAGACCCTTGTTGGGCGAATTTTGCAGTGCTGCACATTTCTCGACAACGTAACGGATGCTTTCAGAATCGTGACACAAGCACGAGTACGTATGGGGCCAAGGTGTCCGAGTCATCGTGCCATCGCAGCAGAGTAATGCTGCCGTCCCAATTTTGGTTGATCTCGACGATATCCAGAAGGGGGATGAACTGTGCGACACTGCGCCTCACCCACCCATTCAGCCGGATAAAGGGGATTGGCCAATGGGCAGTTGACCGAGCCCCTTTCTCGACTTCGACCGCATCGGCCGAAATTGGGAAGACAGCATTATCATGCCAGTGGGTGCGGCTTTTGCTGGCTCAAGAACGCGAGTTGATGCGCCAGAAGAGCGTCGTGTAGCATCCTACAAAGACAAAAGAATGACAAGACACACCCTATCAAATCGTCCGTTTGCATATGAGCTCAGGCGTTGCAAGCCGGTCGCTCCATGAAGAAGAAATGACAGGCCTTGATGATGTGATACTCCAACACGTTTATTCAACAGCGCCACCAGGCATACGTACTGACGACGTCTTGTCCAAGAGTAAATCGGGACGGGCTGGCCATTCGAGAAAAGTTGGCTACCGCGGTGCGGTCCATATGACCCCCATTCAGTGACGCGTCAGCTCGCCGCTGCCGCAAATGGAATGCACCTCAATCTCGGGAACTGTGCCATAGTGGGCAGCGCTTAGATAGGGGGCGGACGGTGGGAAATGGGTTTTGCACTTGTCGCGTCTCTACAGTTGGAAGAGAAGAGCACTCGCAGCAGGAGTGACCGCATGTGTTCTGTCCTTTTCGAACGTGCGGTAGGTGCATGTGTGCGTGCACTCTAGAGATTTGACGGCGCGCATGTGTGAGTAAAGAGTGTCCCGTTTACGTGCGCCGATGGATTGAGATGCGGGCCGAGTCTCCCCATCGACTCGCATTTTTCCTTCCCGTTTGCACGCTTGTCGCGTCCACTGGTGCTTCCAGGGGACTGTCACCGTCACACAGAGGTACGAGCGATCTTTTGAGTGGGGAAGTTCAT